>Ga0208051_100007_pt1 | contig 31436 bp, 59 predicted proteins | sample LakMenEpi17Oct08_FD_150709 | JGI IMG/M metagenome (GOLD analysis project Ga0208051, IMG submission 150709) | Freshwater microbial communities from Lake Mendota, WI - 17OCT2008 deep hole epilimnion (SPAdes) | ecosystem: Environmental > Aquatic > Freshwater > Lake > Epilimnion/Euphotic zone ...
GTGGCCGTGGCAGCAATCCGGGCCTTGGAGGCGCGGGTGGTGTTGGCGGGGATGGCTATTGCGTCGTGATTTCTTGGTGACGCCATGATTTATCTGGCATCTACCTCTGATAAATTGCAGGTCGTCACATCCAGCGCAAACGCGGTGCATGTTCACGCAACCTATATGGACTTGTCTGGAACGACTGTCACACCGAGCCGCACAGACACCAGCATCGCGTCGGCAACGACGACCGATGTTGTGGGTTCACCAAGTGCATCCACTACGCGCAAGATCAAGTTTCTGAGTGTGTTCAACGATCACGCAACGGCGGCGCAAAACATTGTTATCCGCCACACTGACGGCACGACTGCGGTTGATCTGTGGGCGGGGTCTGTGGCTGCGCAGTCTGGTGTGACGTTTGACGAAAAATGCGGCTGGCGAGTATCCGCGCCGTTTTCTTCGGCTAACATCCAGACGTTTAACGCGCCGGGTGGTGTGTGGACCAAGCCCGCAGGCCCAAGGACGGGTCTGACCCTGATCCGGATTTGGGGCGGCGGTGGAGGAGGTGGAGGCGGTGCCTCGCTTGCTACAGCCGTTATCGCAAAGGGCGGGTCGGGCGGCGGTGGGAGTGCCTGCATTAGTCAAATCTTCTTGACGGACGAACTGCCTGACACATTGCTCGTAAACATTGGCTTCGGCGGTGCGGGCGGTGCAGGTGGTTTAGCGGGCGCGGCGGGCACCAGCGGAACTAACGGCACATCGTCTTTTATACGGTCGCCAACAACGGTTTTTCTGAATGTTCAAGGCGGTGCAGGTGGCAGTGGCGGCGCGACCAGTGCCGTTAACCAATCGGGCGGTTCTGGGTCGGGCACTCATGGTCTTAATATAGGAAATGTAAGCGGCCCAGCAGCATCGGGACAGCCGAACTCAGGCAGCAATTCATCGGCATTTGGGCCAGCGTGGGAAGGTGGCAGCGGCGGCGGCGGATCGAACACCAGCACGCCTGCGCCCCTAGTTACGGCGGGCGGAAATGCAAGGTTTGGCGGCGCGGGCGGCGGCTCTGGTGGTTGTCACAGCAACGTCCCAGACATCGTGAACGCAACAGCGGGCGGCGGCACCGGCAACAGCGTAGGTGCTACAGCGGGTGGGCTTGGCGGTGCGGCTGGCACAAGCGGCGCATCCCCCACGGCAGGCGCGAACGGCACTGACACTGACGGCATTGTCGGCGGCACAGGTGGAGGAGGTGGTGGAACAACTGTCACTGCGTCTACGGCAGGTGCCAACGGCGGCAATGGTGGCAAGGGAGGTGGCGGAGGCGGCGGGGGCGGCGTTGGCATGAACCCCGGCGTTGGTGGAAATGGTGGAAATGGTGGCAACGGTTTTGGATGGATTGCAACATGGTGATTAAAAAGAAATTTGCTTTAGTGCGTGTCTCGGATGGTTGGGTGTGGAACATCTGCCGATGGGATGGCGAGACGCCTTGGAACCATTTGCCCGATGGCATTGAGGAAATAGAGTGTCCTGAATATGTAGGACCGAACTGGTTTTATGCAGATGGTGACTGGCTACCGCCGCCTCCGCCTGAACCGGAGAGTGAACCTTTGCCCGATCCTCCACCCGAGGAGTAATCTATGGCCCGTAAAGGCGCATTTGATGCAACGTTAGAGCCCAGAGCGTGGTTTGATAGCAAAGCACTTCTTGAAGGTTGGTTTGCTGACGAACTAATACCAGCACCGACTTCTGGGAACATCCAAGGATCGGCCTCTATAACCTTGGACAACTTTACGCTGGTGGCAACGGGTGTTTTAGGAAATCCCCCCATAACAGCCAATGCTAACATCACGTTGGACCCCGTTACTGTATCAAGTACGGGAAAGTTGAATATTGCGGGAGCTTTATCCAAAACATTAGATGACTTTACGCTGGTTGCTACGGCATCCCTTTTAATTAGGGGCAATGCTTCAATCACTTTGGATAACTTTACGTTGGTGGCGACTGGTGTTTCGGGCACCCCACCAATAACGGCCAACGCCAGCATCACGTTAGACCCTGTTACTGTATCAAGCACTGGTAAACTAGCTATTGCAGCGACTTTATCCAGAACGCTAGATGACTTTACGCTTGTCTCCACAGCATCTCTTTTGATTCGAGGCAATGCCAACATTACTCTTGACCCTTTTACGTTAGCGTCTACAGGGACTCTTTCAACGCCGTCTGGCTCTTGTCCTTCAGCTAATGAAATTGCCCAAGCAGTATGGAATTATCTTTTGGAAGGTTCCGTGTCGGCGGGTCAAATGCTTAGAGGCGTAACAAGAACACAGCTTGCTAGAGTTGATATTAACGAAACAACAGGACAAGTGACAATTTATAAACTGGATGGTACAACCGTATTTGCACAGGCATCAACATCACCAACAGGTGATAGAAATGCCCCAACCGTAGACTGGAATTAAAGGAGTTTTTATGAAAAAGAAAAAAGGAAAAGGCGGCGGTAAAGGTTGCTAGTCAATCGCTTTTGTGCCATAAAAATCATGCGGGTGGTTTGCTTTCTAAGGCTAGACTGAACGACATCCGCTTTTATACAGGTTCATATTTTTTGTGAAAAATACTTGGTTTACAAGGGTAAAATTCACCTTCCATGCCCTTAATGATAAAATCATCTTTAGCGGCACGCATTCTCCCCTCTAAAGTTTCAATTTGAAATAACCCGTCATGGTGGTGGCACATTCTGAAAAAATCTTTACCCCAGTGGTTTACCATTGCATTGTAGGACTCGTATGTCCCATCGTACTGCATGGCCTCAATTTCACAGGGTTTTGTTTTGTATTTCATGCTTTTGCTCTTAATGATGAAAACTTATCAAACGTTCTCAGCCCCATGTAAATGTAGGGCAGCATCATAAGCCCATCAAATACCTTTTCATTGGGGCTGGGCATAAGAATAACATAAGCGATGCTTCCTAAGAGTCCTAGCCACGCCATTCCAGGGCGGGTAGAGCGCACAAAAATATCATCTGCTTTGTCCCCTGCCCTAATCGTGTCTTGCGTTTCTTTTTGCTCTAGTTGGGCATCCTGTAGCTGGATGCGTTCCATTTCCAGCAGGTGAGAGCGAATAGAGGCTTCATTCTCGTAAGCCATCTTTTTAAGCCGTTCTAGAGCCTGTGGATCGTTTTGCAGGACGGATAGTGCTTGGTCAGGCGTTGCATAGTATGTTGCCCCTGAAACCAGCTTTACGCCAGCCTCTACAGCATTTCCAAGGTTTCCAGTTAAAAGTGAACCGACAAGGTTTGCGCCTTCCGTGCCGTTTCTGCTTAGCCATGCGCCTACGTCCTTCCATGTACTCATAGTTTCATGCCTTTCCCGTATTCCCTTAACCCTGAAAACTCTCTCATTTTATCAATATGTCTGTATTGTTCAATACGGATATGTTCAGCCAAACCATTTGCAAACTCTATAATCTCTTCGAGACTTTCCCGTTTTTCCTGATCCACGTCATCTACGTTTCTCTGCATAGTACGAGCAATCTCAAGCAAAAAATCATGCGTATTGTTTAATTTATCAATCAATGCCACGCATAACCAGTGCGCGTTTGTTTCCCCTTTGAGGTTTTCAAACACATCTTGGTAAACGGTTAGGTTTTTCATAATAAATCTTTCCATCCTTCATTGCCTAAAAACATCAAGGATTCTGCCTGTCTTCGTCTGCGAAGGCCGTTAGAGGGTTGACCTTTAATATAAATCCATCGTTTAAATTCTGCGGATGCTTCTTGTATTCTGCCTTCGTTCAATAGGCGGCGTATGGTTGAACTAGAAACTTTCCCTCTCCCAAGGTTGAAAACAAAAGAAACCATAGCATCAAACTGGTTTTGGTTTAGGGGAAAATGGACTAAATCGTGGATGTGGTTTTCTGCTTTTTTTTTATCTACCAAAAAAAGTGCGTCTGCCTCTTCTTGGGTAAGACCATTTTTAAAACGCTCTGTTTCCTCTGGCCATATTCTGTGCCCCCATCCGATAGTGGGATACTTTGCCCCATCATCGTATGCTCTTAATCGGCACCCTTCAAAAGCATGGATCAGGTCAATTCCATCTTGAGAAAGAGAAAGCATCATTTAGCCCCTTGATTAACGATAAGGGTTGGGATGGCGTTTTCAATATTGGTAACGCGCTCTTCAAGTTTGGCAAAATCGGATTGTTCATCTTCTTTTTTCATAATCGCCACCATTACGGCAAGGTTTTTATCCATGTCCGCTTGCGTTTTCAGAAAATAGGTTCCAGCCCCCGCAATGGTGGCGATGACAATACCAATAAGCGTTATAAGCAATTTGGTATTTGTATTGCTGCTGTCATCCACAACAGGGGCCCTTAGTTTCCCTGTTGCACGTGTGCAACAATGGATTTGGCTTGGTTAGCAAAATTTTGCTGATCGGAAGCAGCAAACTGAATCAGTTGTTGCCCTTTTTCTGCGCTAATTTTACTCATCTCAGGACAATTGATAATGCGAAAAGCCATAGAAATCAGGTTTTGCGACAGATCAAAATAAGATTTTTTGTAAATTTCATCAATAGCGGCTAAGTGTTGTTGAACTTCAGACATGGGGTCTTCCTTTATTTGGGGTTTTTTAGGTTTAGAGAGTGAAAAAAAGAACCTCACTTCATCTCTCCTTTGGCAGGTTTTACATAACTTTATACACCATTGTCTTGATTTTCAAATGGTTTTTCCAGTTTATTTACCATTTCAAAGTACACGGGGTTGATAATGTCCATAATCACTTGGTTGTCTTTGTATTTTTCTTCTGCTTTTTCCATAGCGGCATTCAGGTCTTTCTCGGTTTCCATAGCGCGTAGACGTTCTGCCATAGCTTGTGCAATGCGTTCTGGCGGCAATGTTTTTTTCTCAAGTTCTTGCCCAGAGTTAAGCCAACCTAAAATCCCTGAACACAGCGCTTCATCAATGGGAAATATCTTCCCAGAAAAGAATCCTGTTCTATCCTTAGAAGAGGAAGCCATAAAGTTCCCGCCGCCAGGAAGATCAAAGACAAGTGTAAATTCATAGTCCATGCCTTCCCGTTGGATAGGGGCTAGTCCTATTTTTTCTGGCATTTTTTTACCATTTTTCTCAACAAGCGCATATTCTTGTTTGGCCCGCATTGTTGCAATAATGTGACATTTAGAGGCTAAAATAGCGTCGATAAAGGCTTGGTGTTTTGGCGTTACGTTTTTCCATGACGTGTAGCTATTTTTTGACGATGAAGCATTTGTCACGGTGTCCACCATTTCTAGGCATCCGCCTTGTCCGTTCCACTCATGGCTTATGCTGTCAATGATGATAACATCCGCCCCAAATGCTTCTGCCTCTTTAATACGCTTTATATAAGCCTCAGGGGCATACGGAGGCGAAAACTGAGATACATAATACTCAGGAAATTTATCGCTATAGAGTTCCGCAGAACCATGCTCAGTGTCAATAACGCAAACCTTGGCATCCTTCCCAAAAATGCCAAAAGCCATTGTAAGCGCGGAATACGTCTTTCCACTTCCCGATGGCCCTGTTAAGGCAAGTCTCAATTTCTGCTTTTTCTTCTCGGCTTTTGTAAACATATCATGGTTCCTTTGTGTTGATGTTTGTATACAATACACAACAAAGCAAACCAAGTCAACGTTTATTTTATCTGGTTATTGACAAACAGAATCCAGTCTTCGGTTATCATGACTTGTGTAAGGCGGTAGACTTTCCATCCCATAAACTGCGCTTGATTGTATTTCTCACAGTCCTTTGAGTATCCCACAAGCGTTTGGTGGCGGCCCATTTTGTGCGTATTGATGCCCTCTATTTCGATGGCTATTTTGCTTTTGGGGTGTGCGTAGTCAAACCGCCATTTTCTCACAGGGTGAAACTTGTATTCCTTTTCCAGTTTGTGCTTTGAAAGCATCTCCCACAGATAGAGGAATTTACACTCAAGGCCAGAGGATTCCTCAATGCTTTTGACTTTAGCTGCTTTAGGTAGCTTCTTGCCTTTAAAAAAGGCTTTTGGCAGTCGGATCATTCCACAGGCACCGTTTCAGAATCCACAACCATAGACACCATTTTATCCTTGAGGCGACCATAATCAAAACACACCTTTTGATCGTCCAGCACAATCAGAGACACCAAAGCCAGCACCGTGACAATCAAGACAAAACAGGCGGCTTTAAGAATCATTGTTTTTTTCTGCTTCTATTAACAACACCGGAGAAATCATAGCCGATGCTACATCTTGTGCAGCCTCAATTACTTTATCGGAACATATTTTTAAAATTAACCCTGCTTCTTTTTGCCCTATTTTTACAGAAACTTTCCCTTTTTCAGATGCAAACGTAACTTCACCCCTGTAAGTACCTTGGAGTTCACCCCATCTTTCCATTTGAATTATAAGTTGGTCAAGAATCATTGTTTTTTTCTGCCTTTTCTTCGTGGAATTGATAGCCCAAAAGAAAAAATTGAATAGCAATAACGAACGGAAACATTAAGCCAAAATAATCTTTGTTTAATAAAGAATGTCCCGTAAAAGAAAGCCACGCAAAAAAACACACAAGCAGCACACCAAAAGACAATCTTATTTTAAATACATTACTCATCACATGCCCCATCTATTTCGCTTGCTAACATTCTCAGGTAATTTGAGATTGTTTTTGGGTTTTCCTTGTTTTCAATCCTTTGGGATACCGCTTCCCAAATCAAATCCACAAGGGTGCATTCAAAATGGGCATCAGATTCGTCTGGGAAGGGATGGAACGTGATGACAAAACTGGCTGTGGGAAAGACATTAAAATCAATATCCACTTCAGCGTCGTCTAAAAAATTCTCATCCCTTATCATCAATGAGTGCCAAACGTGTCCACCAAAGAATCTTCCTTTTGATCCTTTTTGCGCTTCTTATGAACAAACGTCTGAACAACGCGGTCAGAATCAAGAGCAAGATTCGTGCTGTATAAAGACCATCCCTCACTGGCAGCCTTGTTAAGGTACTGGGTTACCTCTTCATCACTAATTTCGTCAACCTCAAAGGGAAAGCTCTTAAACACGAACTCAGACTTTAATTTTCCAATCATAAAAACACTTTCTTTTTGTGTGGGTGTGTGATATACATACCAAATAGGCAAAGACTAAGTCAAGAAGAAAAAGGATGTTATGCACAAAACGCTTTTAAGAAGTCGCAGGGAATCGTTGGGTTGGTCAAGGGGTCATGTTCTTGATTTGATGAAAGACTATGGTTTTTCAGGATCGGGTCACAAGATTCTTTTTATCGAGGACCGACGTACAAAAAGTCAAGACGAAGCATTTTTACGTTGCCTTTGTAAAGTATTGGATTTAAATTTCGATGATGTGGCTAGAGAACTTGAGATCGTGCCGGAGAAGATTAAAAAAGCATACTTTGAGGGCAAGATTCAGTATGAGGAAGGTCATTGATCTTTTTGAGTATAAAAAGAAAAAGCAAGAGCCTTTAAAAAACGTTCAGGACATAATCCTGAAAAACAATCACCTGAAGACGATAGAGTGTTTATGCCGTGTTGCGCGTTTCCATGCCAACACGGTTGACGATTACCACATCAACGCATCTGTGCATTGTTTAGAAAGCATCAGGCAAGAGATTGACGATCTGCTGGATAGGGTTAGGGAGCAGGGTGGGTGTTTGGTGTTTGACCAATAAAAAAACGGGGCTTCCCATCAACAAAGAAACCCCGCCAAGTTTTAAGTGGCAAGAAACCAAAACCACTTAGGAGCGTTGGTGTTGTTATGACACACACACCAACCATTGTCAAGGGGTTTACAGGGTTCTGTATTCTGGGTCATAAAGAAGTCCGTCTGTTTTTTCAATTTCCTCTGTGGACCAAACGTATTTAATGTGTGTGCGCCATTTGTTTGGCTCTTCCACAGAAAAATCACTGCAAACATCCAGCAATCCACCTAAAAAATCTTCATATTCATTTGGGGTCAAAAGAAACTCTAACGCGCCCAAATTTACTGTGCCCTCTTGCTCTTTTGAGCGGATACGAAAAAGGCTTTTAGAAAGCCTGTTCGGATAGAAAACATACGCCATTAAAGTAACATCTTTTCCGATCAAATCTTCATCATCAGAAAGTTCTACGTGTTCCAGTGTGTATTTTTCTCTTTCGTACACGTCTGTGCACTCAAAAGGCTTGTTAAAATCTGTTAATGATACCATAAGGGTTTCCCTGTTTGTTGTTGTTTGTATACACTACACAACAAAAGGACTTGTGTCAATGGGTTTTTTTGTATAGTATAAGCAAGCACCGTGACTACGTCGTTTTGTAGGATTTTGCTTGGCCAGACACGGTGTCGTTTTATTCTGTGATTATTTTGGCAAACGAAATTCTCTCCAAAACCTATCGCTACTTTCATTGATCTGCTCAAGGCTTCGGTTGGCTTCTTGTTTTCTCATGAAATCAAGCATTTCTTGTTGATTTTGCAATTCAGATGTTCTTGCAGCCGACTCACATTCTGCCGTCCACATTGTACTACAGTTTAATGGCATGTAGGTTTGTGGGCTATAATATTGCGCCATAGCATCGCCTGAAAGCAAAGCGATTAAAATTAAAGTTCTTTTGACCATGGACCAATCTCCTTTTTGTTTGCATAAACTTTACGAAAAACAGATGCCTTTTTTTCACACTCGGTTAAATCATCACCCGTGAAATGAACCCGCATTGTTCTTTCGATACCGCCGACCACGAACGATTTATAATCAGCCTGTAGTTTCTTTGCCTTCTTTTCAAAGGTTGGCAATTCATCTTTGTGAATCCCTGTGTAATAGTATGATAAAATCATAATCACATGCTTTCTTTTGGTGGATTTTCAGGGCTTAATGCAAGAATAGATTGCCAGCGACCTAACGATATAGGGTGGTTTGTATTCCCCCTAAGTTGTTTTTTACTGGCCTCATAAGGAACAGCTACCCAACCATCGAGGGATTGCTTCATAGCCTCTCTAAGAGCATGGCAGGCTTCGTAAGGTGAACTTTCATCGTAAGAAAGAAGAAGGTGTAAAATATCAGCCGCATCACTTCTTTTAATGATACAGGTGTCATCAAGTCTATGTAGCATGGTTTTCTCTTGACTTTCGTTGTGTTATGTATACCATACACCAACACAATGACAAAATCAAGAGGTAAATTATGATCCAACCATTTTCGTACATTGATATGGTTTATTATGAGCGCAATAATTGCGTTGCTGCTTTGGCACAAGTTGCGCGGTCTTTAGGGTTCAAAGTTGTAGTTACAAAAACCACTATGATTGGCGTTAAGGATGAATGGCAAAATTGCATTTATATAGATCTCCCAACAGGACAAGTAAGCTGGCATTTCCATGACAGGGAGGATTTTTTGTTCTCAAGTTTTCCAAAAGCTGAGAATGTGGAATATGATGGCCACAGCATAGAGGATAAATATTTAAGATTAAAAGAATGGGGAATGACGTTATGAAAAATGATGCGTGGTTAAAGTATAATGATGTTTGCAAGAAAACGATTATTGCGTTTCTCAAGAAATACTACCCTGAAGAATCTTTGGCCACGGTGTATTTTGTTGGGTGGGACGAAAACGATTACACCAATGTTTTTGAATGCTGCGACAGGTATTACGGCATAAACTTTGTCCAAGAGTGCCTAAAGCTAGATGCCACGTTTGAAGATATGGATTCATACTATGAGCATGTCCTTCAGTGCGGAATACAAGGCAAGGAAGAGGGCATTAACTTTAAGACGTGGGTGCTGCATCCTGAAAAAAGAAAAACACCTGAACAGCAGCCTTTTACTGCCCAACAACGGTTAAAGAGACTACTCAAGAAATGCATTCCCGCCCTGGAAGGGATAACGCAATACGAATCATTGCTTGCTGAAATAAAAGACGCTTAGGAATGGAAAACCAGGTGCCGCAAGTACCTTCAGGCTGGTTTTCCGTTGATTTTATTGCGAGTAGGAAGGCGGCGGCAATAAAACCTCAAGCTCATTAAGGGCATGCCCATAAATCATCTCTAACGACACACTAGCGCATATGTTCAAAGATGTCAATCCTTGGGCAGAGATTCAAAAAGAAATTAAACATTTTTAATAAAGGAAATTGTATGAACTTTGTAAAATTTACAAAACCCCCAAAAAAACCTTTAATTTGCAGTGTAAACAATAAAGGAAGAATCCATCTTAACACAGGGATAAAAAGGGAATTTTCTTTAGATAAATACAGGTTTGCCGTGCTTTATCATGATTTAGAAAATAAACTTTTTTGTATAGAGTTTCTTTGCGATGAAGCCGCTCTGAAAGAACAGTATTTATATAAAATGACAAACCACACGACGGGAACCTCTATTAACGCAAAGACTTTTTTGGAATTTTTGGGAGTTTGCAAAGAAAAAACAATAAGATTTCCAGTTAAAAAAGATAGTGATAATCGTATTATTGTAGATTTTAGTCATGCTGATACAGTCTAAAACTATAAAGGCCACTTGTTAGAGCAAGCGGCCTTAAACGGGATCAGGGAACCTGTCCCACTGACAATCAAACGTGTCAACTGTCAGCGTACAACAGACTTCCCTTTTTGTCAACTATTTCCAAAATGGAAATAACCACTCATGGGCATAGATGGGAAATCATGGGAATTTGTGGGTTGACTTTTCTGTTAGTGTAGTATACCAACAACATGGGGCTAGGCAGTCGACAGCCGAAAGCCCAATTCTTCCTTCCTCGGACGGGTTGCCCCATATTTTATAAAGAGGGAGAAGAGGAAGGTATCACGAAATGAAGCCCCCCTACATAAAGCTATACGTGAAAGATTTTGCCTTTGAGATACAGGGCATGACCAAAAAGCAAATCGGCGAATACGTATTAAAATTCCTAGACGCATACCGTCATGAATCCGTCCCAGATGAGTTATCCACACACAGTATTTTCTCAGAATTGAAAATTTCTTTGGAAAATTACGGTGAAAAATGTGAAAAAAACAAAAAAAACATAGAAAAACGATACAGCAAAAAAAACAATGACATTCCTTTAGAATCAGATAGTTGCGGCTACCAGTCGAATGAAAATGGTAAACCAACGGAATACCTAACCAAGAACCAAGAACCAAGAACCATTAACCAAGAACTATTAAAAAAGAAATCTATAAAGAAAAAAGCGGAATCGACAGCGTTGGTTTGTAAAACCATAACGCCTGTAAGTTTTCGATTAGCCCCCATCAAAAGCACTACGTTAGAACCTCACTACAGGGACGACCAAGAGTTTATGGCGTTTTGGGAGATGTATCCCAGAAAGCGCAGGGGTGATCCGCACGCGGCGTACAAGACTTGGCAGGAATTGATTATTTCCGGTGAGGTGAGTACCGAGGCGATTATGCAAGGGTGCCACCAGTATGCCAACAGCCGTGAAGGCTCTGGTCAATACGCCCAAGGATGCCAGAGATGGCTTAACGACTACGGATGGATGAAAAACTACACAACCCAAGGAGACCCACATGCAAAATTTAACCCAGTACAAACCATCATCAACCTCAGAGACACAGGAGGAGAACTTAAGGAAGGCATTGATTACACTGTCATTTGTGGTGAACGTGTCCTCAACTACTGAACAAGGTACGATGGATTTGAAGATTAACGAGTACTGCCGATTGATAAAATTAGAAGGCTATTCTTACGATGTGGTCTTAATGGCCGTTCAGAGGCTCAAGGGACGTGTTAAGTTTTTTCCCTCATGGTTAGACCTAAAAGAAGAGATCGACGTCTGTAGGTACCTTAAAACGTCAATGGAGGGCAAAACAGAGTCTGGGGTAAGGTTTCTTGAAAAGTTATATCCTATGTTGCCAGCAGAGGTGGACAGGTGGCAAGCGGAGGTAGATTTTCGCTCTGTGCAGATAAAAATTCATGATGACGAGGTGGAGATATGCCTTGAAAAGGCACCGGCGCAAACCATAGTTGAAAAATATGCGAGTTATTTTAGCAGGATTTTTCCTGATAAGCAGATCACGGTGGTTTCATCTAAGGGCGCAAGGGTTAAAGTTTAGGGCTTGACGGTGGTGTGTGTTTGTGTTATGCATACACAACAACATTAAACGAGGAAGTGAATCATGATTGAGATGAAAAAGTTTGACGAAAGTATCACTAAAATTGAGATCAGTGGAGTACAAGCTATTTTCTTGTCTCAAGATGAATCAACGATTGTGAGAGATGAGTACGGCAATAAAATCCGCTACAGCGATCAGTGGTATTACTACTCTGAAGATCATGCAGATTTCAAGGCTTGTTACGACCCACGACCTTACGGAGGCACTTATTATGCACCACCAAAGCAGTTTTTTCTTTGTGATAAATAAGGAAGTGAATCATGAATGCTAAAATAACAGATGAGCTGTACATGGTAGCATGTGCTTTTGAGGGTAAAGAAATTGGCTCTGATTTTTTTCGTAAAATAATTGACCTTAAGCAAGGAAATGCAGTTTTGGAGGCTGTGGAGGCTATAGAAATTCTTTATGGGGAGTTACGTAGGTTACTTTATACGGCAAAGTTAATCCTCGAAAACCACAAATATAGTATTGGGGATGATTATGGAGAATTAGTAGAAGCCATCTATGCAGCAAACCTTGTTCTTAAAAAATATGAACGGGAAAATGAATCATGAGTTGGACTGATCCGCAGCGTAACGATTTGTTTTACCACATAAACCGTATTTGTCGTGTGATGGATATGTATGGCATTGGCACACGTGATCCGAAATTTGCGTGTTATGCTTTGGAGGATATGTTATCCAGCCGTTTTGCGGGCGATGATGTTGTTGTTGCTGTGAAAGCGATTATCCAAAAAACGGGCAGGATTCCTTTGCCGTCAGAAATCGAGGATTTTATTAAGCAAAAGGAGGAAAGCCATGACGCATAAATACGATAGAGTCTCAAAGGTTATCAAGGAATTGTTTGGGGAGCCAAACCAGTTTATGAGCGACCATTATATTAAAGACCATGCCGATCTTGTGCATTTTGCGTATGCGGTTTTAGAGGAGTTTGAAAAAGATGAAACAGAACGTTGGACTTCATGCGGAAACAGCCGAACAAGTAACATTTACGGTGAAGAAACAAGAGGCGGGAGGTTGTTTTAATGATGTTTTATAAAAAATTACCAATATCTAAAAGATGGTGGAGTGAAAACAAAGATGTTGGTGGGTTTGCAATTTTTAAATCTAAAATACACCATTGCAATGTTCGAGAGATAGTATCGGATTTGATGACAATTATGCTATCTAAAAAAGAGCAGCAAGGATTTGCAGGTGTTGAATACGAGATAACTTGGCTTATAAAATACGAAGAAAATCGGCCTGTTTTTTTAATGGAATCAATAAAAATGTTAAAAGGTGAAAATGAATCGCGTCCGTCTGAGGGTTTGATGGTTTTAAAGGGGTTTGAAAGTCCCCGTGTAGATGATGTTTTACTGAAGGAATATGAGCATGGACACTCTAAGCATTTTGCTGAAAAACAGTTAATTTTAGATACCATAAAACAGCTAACTGAGGAAGGCATTGTGCCTACCCGTAGGTCTGTATGTGATCGGTCAGGTATAGACATAAGCAGAACATCAAACCTGCTTCGGTCTTTGTGTTCTAAGGCCATTTTAAAAAGTAGCATGACATACGGGGGGCGCAAAGTTGGCCGTATGGTTGAATCTTTCTCTATCAGGGATAATAAAGATGTTTAAAAAGCTGTTTGTTTACATTGAGAAAATGTTTATTTTCTTTTGGTTCGGGGTTACGGTTTTGTATTTTGCGGGTATTCTTTTTGGCTTTGAAAATCGTTCCCTAGTAGATTTTGCCCTTTTGTTTGGCTTTTCTGGGTTTTTTATGTTTTGGGCGAGGCATCAGTATGAATCGCATTGAAGTGATACAGCGATTAAAGGACGTGTTGCCGAAAACAGAGGCGGGGTTTGTGGATATATTTTTGAAGACCCTTGAGGTTGAATCGCGTCCGTCTGAGGGCTTGGTAATTTTAAGGCTTCCTGGGCGGCATTTGGGGAGTGTGATGCAGTTTTATGGGTCCGCCCTAGAGAGATGCTTCGAAGAGCCTAACGTGTGCATGATGAAGGGCAATAAGGTTGAATGGATTAAAAAAGAAAGGGATTATGTCTTGCCAAGGAAAGAAACGAAGGCAATGTGGTGGCAGAATTGATGGAACCTTTGGAAGACAGAATTGTCAATGTGATTGATGATTTGTTTGGTCATCGTCGCACAAGATTTGGCTATCTATCACCGATGGCTGATGATGATGATTTGCTGGTTTTGGGATTAGAGATTCTTAGGGAATTTGGTGTTCGGAATCCTGAAGAGGACACGCCATGGATAAAGGAATTTATGCAAAAAGAACAAGCCAGATTGGGAAAAGAATCATTGCAATCCTTGAAGAAATGTGATTAAGTTACGATTATGACAATCTTCTAGGAAGGCTGAAAAATGTGTTCCTTTGTTCTCGTGCAGTCGCGCAAAGTAAGGACATGAGAACGTAGATATGGGTGGGTAATCGACAAATCTTTACGTTATTCACTCGTCATAACCCATAGAACCTGCCATGGTGGCCTCACACCACAAACCGGCAGGTCATTCTGGTTGTCTTGAGAGGATGCAACACAGACAGCCTTAACAAGCCCTAAGCACCTAACGGGGTTTGTTTAAAAGGGACGATTAAACACCGTCCCTTTTTCTTTTAGTATTTCCCTAAACGTTTGATGTCGCGGTCAAGGTCATCTGGCCCGAAGGTGTCCATAGGCTTGATACGGGCGGTGTTGTTTTCGCGCATCACGGCTTGCGATGGTTCAAGGTACTTCAGAGGCTTCTCAGGCTCGAATTGAGGGATGGTGATAACGCCTGTGATAGTCATGCCGATCATCATCATGATAAGCGCAGACGTACTTTGCATTTTGATTTGGATGTGGTTGGCGGGGATCATTTGTGATAGTCCCCACATGACAGCGGCGGCAATAAAGAGGTATTGAAACGGTAACATGGTAGTGGTCTCCTTTGTTGTTGATGTGTGTTTACCATACCAACAAAGGGTTAAAAAATTATTGATTTTCCCGTTCTATTATTTCTTGTTTCATTTCTTTTATTTCTCGTATTACATCCTTGATTTTTTCGTAAGTTTCATAAATTCCCTTAATCTCTTGAGCAATCTGTTTGTCTAATTTGAGTGATTGATAATACAGCACGGCAAATGGAGCACCGATAATGAAGATAGTGAAAGAAATCATAATAAATAAATTCATAAACGTTTCCTTTATTGATTTTCCAGTTCTTTTTTTAATTTTAGAATCAAAGGTTTTGCTGCCTCTGGTAGTGGTTTTCCGGTCATGGATTTAAGGATTGCTCCCCTGAGTAAATAAATCAGGGTGTAGATTTCGTATTGCATGGTTTTAATCCAAGATTGAGTAAACGTTTTTTTCTTCGGGTTGTTTTTTGCGTTTCCGTTTCATAAAGAAGTGGATGGAATCGGCAAGGGATGCTAGGGCAATGCAAAGGCATAGGCTGGCTAGGCCAACGCCCACAGGGGCTAGGATCACAGGCCAAGGTAGGGATGTGCCATCGTCATTTTTAAGCAAGAACAAAAAGCCTGAGCAAAGCAGCAAAGACAAAAGGATAAAAAACAGATCAAGGATGATGTAAAAGGATGGGCTTTTCATAGTGTTTCCTCCAGTTTTTTAATCTGTTCTTTCAGTTCTTCGATTTTATTTTTAGTTTCAGCTATTTTTGATAAATTCTGAATTTCTTGGTCTATCCACAATTCACCAGCTTGGTTTTTTAATTCATGTGGGCGATATAAAACTTTGGCGATTGATCGGGATCGACCCATGTCAAGTTTTTGATAAAAATGTATTTCAATGCCTTCATCAAGGTAATAATCTTGATCGTAATGCATTCCAAATACAATATCAAAAAAAAGATCATCAAATTCCTTATTTTTTGAAGCTACGTAATTAACCAAATCAAGCAATTCTTGTCCGTATTTCATAGTCCCCTCACGATACGAGTTTGTGGTGTTCTGTCCATTCACGCGGTAGGGACGTTTTAATCAGCATCAGGTCATGGTTGATGTTTCTGATCTCTGTTCTGCATTCTGCCAGCGTTACGGTTGCCCTGCGGCCTTCCTCATGGACAAAGAGGGCCTTGTGTCCGTGTTCTTCCATTTGCACCATGCAGCGCGAATAAAAACCGAGGTCACGTAGTTTTTGGATGTAAAGGGTGTTCATGGTTATTCACCTTTGATTTGGTGGGTCATGATGGGGAATTTAAAGGGGCTATAGGGATTGTATTCTCGTATAGGATTGTATTCTCGGTATCCGTAAGACGTTTCGGCGTGTTCTTTGCCAAATTTGTTGGTTAGGCATGGGCTATTGAGTTTCTGTTGCTCTAACAGAATACGGGCGGCGAAGGCTTGCAGTTTTTCGCGGTCATCGGTTTGTCCAAAGATTTGATTGATAAGATTGTCAATCATTTGATAAGATAGGATGTTATTTTGGATCATGGCTGGTCTCCTTGTTAAAAAGTTGGCTTGCATCTTCTAAAATCTTTTTTGCTAAGTTTATACTAAATTTTAATATGGTTACTTTACTTGTGCCGGAAACTAAAAAATGTGATTCTCGTTCTAACAGAGCAATCGCTTGTTCAATGTGTTCTATCGCTTGTATTCTGTTGTTTTTTACAAAAATAAGTTCGTAATCAGGTCTATCAGTCATTGGATTGGTCCTTTTGTTTGATAAGATGCTTGATAAGCAGTTCCATAGATTTGGGGATAGGGTATTCACCGGATTCATAGGATCGGATCGTGCGAACGCATTTCCCCACAAGAGCGCATAGTCTTGTCTGGCTGACACCCAAGTGTAGCCTTGCTTGTTTAAGCTGTTCTGGTGTCATTTGTGGTGGTTCCTTTGGGGTTTTGATTCATAGTCGGGATCGAGGAAAAAGTCGGTGTAGGCTTTATAGAGGCCAGACAAAAAGACGGGTTCCAGTTCTTTTGTTTTTTCGATGCTTAAATAAAGTTGTTGCCACACTTCCTTGTTTTCATGCGGTGTTTTGATAAGATAGTGTGTTGGTGTATAATCACCAAAAGCTATTGAAAATGAATTGGTTACCATTCCAGGTAAAAACCAGTTCAATGCAAATCTTCTTCTATCAAAATCAGCATTGGCTTCAGGATAAAGTGGTTCTCCAGTGCGACTGTTATAATACAGCGGAAGAAGATTGCAGATTATGTCTAGGGTTTCACACTCTGAATTAAAAAGCGTGCGATTAAGTTTTTTCTCTAGTGCGTCAAGGCAATGGGTTTTTAAGGGGTTTTCATCGGTCATGGTTGGTTTCCTTTTGTTGATGATAGATATACAATACGGCAATAGTTGCAGGATGTCAAGGAAGAAATTGCATCATTCAAACGGGAAAGTATCCCAGCTGTGTGGCTTCTTTGATGATGAATTGCCCGTAGTATTGGGCGGCTTGTCTGCTAACGAATTGCGACGATTCTCTTTTTGTGAACAGGATTTTTCCGTTTGATTTGACAAGGTATCCCAGCACGTATCCGCCGCTGCCTTTGGTGATTTTTAGGGTAATTTTGGGGTTCATGGTTGTGGTCCTTTGTGTTGTGTTGGTTTAGTGGCTGCCCCAGACGAAAAAGGCTAGGGCAATCACGGATAGGGTTTCAAGAAAAGACATAGTTATGGTTCCTTTTGTTGTGTGTGTTTAGACACAATACACAAAAGGGGTTAAAGAAAGGTTGTTATGGTGTTATCCAATACAGATTTCTTCGCCGTCTATTTCAAGGTCCATTGTTAGATCGTCTCTCCACTCGGAAAACTTTTTAATCATTTCAGTTTTGTCCTTTTTGGATAGGGCAACATAGTAATGATACTGGCGCAACTTGCTTTCTGGGCTTGGTTTTTTAAAAGATATTTGGCCCAAAACATAAACGTTTTCCGCGTTTTGTATGATTTCTAGGGCTTCTTTAATAAGGTAAGGTTTAAAGCCTGTCATGGTGGTGATCCCTTTAAGTTAGGCTAAAGATTCAAAAACAGACTTGTTAGCCGCGTATTTTGGTAAAACCAAATACTCAAAGCCAGGTCTTAATCGAACGGTAAACTTGCCTGTTGATTTGCAGATGGCAAAAACCACTTGAAAACCATTTCTATAATCGACGACGTGCTTTTTTTTGCTGCCACAAGGGCGAAAGCAGCGGTTTTGGAATGTTTCGGGGCTTTCTTCATAAATATAGCCGTACACCCAAAACCTTTCGGGCGTTTCTTGAATGTCAGAAAGAATCTGTAAACCAAAGGGCGTTTTGAGGGCGTCTATGTGGTCATAAAGCGCTGTGCTGTTAGGTTTTTGGGTTTGTGTTTCGGTTGTCATGGTGGTTGCTCCTTTTGGTTGTTTAAGACTGTGTGTTAATTTCTTTATTTAGGTTATTATAAATTTCCCTAAATTTTGTTTTTTGTTCCAATGTTGGTATTTCTGAGTAGTACCGATGGAAAACGCATTTTTTTTCAAAGTTAAAGCCTAAGCGGCCTTTTTCAACGCCAGCAATAAAAAACGTGTTTGGGAATTTTCGCCATTGTATCAAGGTGCCATCTTTGACAAGGTCAACAATACACTGGGGCAGATCGGCAAGCGTTCTTTCGCAGTAAGCAATTTTGCTTTCTTCCCGCTCAATGGCCATTTCAGTTTTTTCAATGCCTTTTTGGCGATCTCTCAAAGATTCGTTTTGTTTTTCCCAACGATTTAAGGTTTTGTATCCGCCCCGCTTGTCGTTCAAAGGTTGTCCGTTGGCACTTCTTACATCATCAAAATGATCGCTTAAACGAGCATCAAAATCATTTTGCTTTTTTTCTAAAGAGGCTTTCAAAATTTCAAGTCTTTTGGTCATAGTCTTGGTTTCCTTTGTTGGTTACGCTTGGTTTCTAAATTTTGTGGCAAAATCCATAACGGCCTCGACAGCATCAGATTCCGTAGGGGCTGTGACTGGGAAAGAAAAATTATGGTTATCATCCAAAAACGTTATGCTTACCAAAAAGCGGCCGTCTTCTAATTTTTCTGTTAAAATTTTTGTGTTGGTCATGGTCTTGGTTTCCTTTGTTGGTTACGCTTGTGTTGTTGTTATATACACCATACTGCAATAATTGCAGCATGTCAACACCTTTTTTTAAAAAAAATAGGAAAAAAGAAAGGGCTTGATTTTGTAGGGTTTTGTTGTCATACATACACAAACGGGAGGATTTTATGGATGATGATAAAAAGCCGAAGAAAAGCAAAAAGAAGAAGCTAACGCCTAAGCAAGAGAAGTTTGCTAGGAACGTTGCTAAAGGAATGAAGCAGGTTGATGCTTACCGTGATGCATACGATGCAAAAACAAGCAGCAAAAATTCTCAGAGAGTGCAAGCCTTTGAAGTCGCTCGAAACTCTAACGTATCCGATATGATAGCTGACCTCAAGGCAAGAGCAGAGCAAGGCGTTGTTTGGACCCGTGAGATGGCCATGACGGCACTGCTAGACACATACAAGCTGGCTAGGGACCAAAACCATGCACAAGGTGCCACAGGGGCTTTAAAAGAGCTTAACGCGATGTATGGGTTTAATGAGGCCACAAAGATCAATATCGGTGGGCAGAAAGACAACCCGATCATTGTTGCACCTGATGAAAGGGACCTTTGATGCTTATTGCGTGGACTGATAAGCAAAAACAAGCCTTAAAGCTACTTAGCAGCGATGCAAAGCATGTCATGCTTTATGGTGGCTCACGTTCTGGTAAGACGTTTCTCTTAACGCATACGGTCTTTCTTAGGGCTTTGAAGTATCCGAACACGCGTCACGCGATAATCAGGCAGACACAGACAGCAGCAAGGCGGTCTTTATGGCTTGGCACTATTCAAGATGTGATAGCCAGTCGCTATGCTGGCGTGGCTCTCAAGGTGAATAAGACTGATATGACGGTGACCTTCCCCAACGGTTCTATGATTGAGATTATGGGCGTGGATGAAGGCGCAAAGGAAAAGATGTTGGGGAATGAATACACCACCATATACTTTAATGAATGCTCGGAGATGATGTTCAGCACCGTGTCCTTTATGTATTCACGGTTAAGCCAAAAGAGCGCGGCAAAGAACAAGTTTTTCTATGACCAAAACCCACCGCATATCTCTCACTGGTCTTTCCCGATGTTTGTGCAGGGCATAAACTACTACAACAAAGAAAAGCACGTCACGCCTAGTGATTATGTATCGCTTGTGCTAAATCCCGCCGATAACGTGCAGAACATATCCAGCGACTATATCCAGCAACTTATGGAGAACATGAATGAACAACAAAAACAACGGTTTATCTTTGGCCAGTTTGCAAGTGATCCAGATGAAAAGACAGTGTTCACCAACTGGACTATCAAGGCCTTTGATACTGACGTGGATGCTGTCTTTCAGTTTGGGTGTGACTTTGGCTTTAGTGTAGACCCCACGGTCCTGATACGCTGCTATTTGAAAGAGCGCACACTATATATAGACCAAGAGCTTGTGCTTAAGCAGTGCGAAACGATAGACATGCCTAAGATGTTCCTAAGTATACCAGAGAGCCAGCGGTATATCATTGTGGCGGATTCATCACGGCCTGAGACCATATCGCACATGAAAAAGCATGGCTATCCAAGGATGATGCCAAGCCTGAAGGGCAAGAATAGTGTGATTGAGGGGATAGAATTGCTGAAGGGATACAGGATTGTGGTGCATCCGCGGTGTGAAGAGACGATTAACGAGTTGTCTTTTTATAGCTATGCCACCGATAAAGACAGCGGGAAGGTGTTGCCTGAGCTTGAGAAGAATCAGGCAGATCATTGTATTGACGCCTTAAGGTATGCGTGCGAAGGATTTAGTAAGGTGACGTCACGTCGGATGCAATATGCAGCCCCTAGTAGGAGGATGATGGTTTAATGGCTAAGTTAAAAGATGATGATGTGATTGGTGTTGTGCAGTCCTATTGGGGTGACATTGGGCAATATAACACCGAATTGACTAGAGAGAGGACGTTAGGCCTTAAATACTATAACCGTGATTTATTTGGCGGTGAGAAAGAGGGATGGAGTGAGTTTGTATCCTCTGATGTCTTTGATGCGGTTGAATGGACGTTAGCAGAGTGTATGGATATATACTTCAGCACGTCACCCATTGGATCGTTTGTGGCTGAGAACATGAACGATATACAGGCGGCGGAGCAAGAAACCAAGATGGTGAAGACCATTATCGAGGAACAGAACAATGGGTTCTTGTTGTTCTATACGTGGCTGAAGGATGCTTTGATTCAAAAGAATGGGATTGTCAAAGTTTACTGGGACGATGTCGTCAACAAAGAGCGCGAAACGTACAAGATGCAATCGTTTCAGGCGTTTACCTCTTTGATGAATGATAAAGACGTAGAGGTTAAGGCGGTCACGGCGTTTCTTGGTGAGCAAGAGTTATCTATGGATGAAATTCAGATCATGCCGCCTGAGATGGTGATGATGGCGCGGTTTGATGTGGATTGTGTCAGAAAGAGTGATGTGTCTCAGGTTCGCATTGAGTGCATACAGCCTGAAAACTTTTACGTGGATAAGACGCATTCGAGTTTAAATCTTGATGATGCTATGTTTGTAGCTGAACGTGTGTTTGCGCGTCGTTCTGATTTGGTGGCGGCTGGTTATAGTTTAGAGAAGATTGAGCGTGTTCCTAAGACAACGATTCTGTTTAATTCTGAGGAAGAGCGGGCGAGAGATTCTGATCGTTTAAATTCGTTTCAGAATGTTGGTGCAGGCGATAAAAGCACGTTTACGGATCGCGTTGAGATTATGGAGACATACTTTCGTGCAGATGTTAAAAACAATGGGGATATGCGGTTATATCGTGCCATTGTTGGTGGAACATTTGGTTATGGACAAACTGGGAATGGTGTGACTGTGGTGTTGGAATGTGAGGAAACGGATTCGATTCCTTACTGTGCATTGTCACCGAACATTGTGCCTCACAGGTTTTGGGGTATTTCCAAGTATGACGAAATTGGGGATATACAGCGGTATAAGAGTACGTTGTTGCGTGGTACGTTGAACAACATGATGCAGCACAATGCGCCTGTGACGATTGTTCCTGATACGACGGGATTGGATACAAAGTTGCTGGCGGATGCTGATCCAGGGGGTGTGATTCCAGCGGCAAATACGGATGGCATATTGCCGTTGAACGTGGAGTATGTGGCGGACAAGAACATACCGATATTAGGGTTATTGGATGAGTTAGCGGAGCGTCGCACGGGTATATCGAAGGTGACGCAAGGATTGGATCCAGCGGCATTATCGGAGAGTACGCAGTTTGTGGGCGCAAGTATTTTGAATGCGTCTCAAAAGAAGTTAAAGAACATTGTGCGTATCTTTGCTGAGACTGGAATTAAGTCTTTGTATTTAAAGACGCATGAGTTGCTTAGAAAGTATGCTAAAGATTCTATGATCTTGCGTGATTCGGGTAAGTATTACGAGGTTGATCCTAGGGAGTGGAGAAAGCGGAAGTCTTTTGACATTACGGTGGGCACGGGTCGGACGGACAAAGAGGCGAAGGTTTTGGCGTTGCAGGGTGTTTTAGCGTTGCAGCAGAACATAGCGGCGCAGGGGTTGATGAACAATCCTCTGTTAACGCCTCAGCATTTGTACAGGACAATGTCGGAGTTGGTGACGTTGTCTGGTTTGGGTGATGTAGAAAAGTATTTTGCGAATCCTGATGAGTTTCAGCCTGCGCCACCGCCGCCTGAGCCTATGGATAAGGCGATGGACATTGAAGAGGGAAGAGTGGCGGCGGATGCGGCTTATAAGGCAGGATCGTTACAGGTTGAAGTCATGAAAACCCAAATCTCTCTTCAGAAGCTGGAGCTTGAGAAAGCTAAGTTATTGATGGAGCAGGGAAGACAGGTTGCGCAAGAAGAATCAAATCGTGCATTGATGATGGAAGAGCCGCCAGAGCAAGAGGAAGAAAAAAGTGAAGATTCTGAAAAAGAAAGCAATATGGAAAAGCAGATGGCATCTGTAAGTGAGGCTATTTCAAAGATTGGGGATGCCATTAAGGAGTTTTCGACTGCAAGTACGCAAAACACACAGAGTGCTTTATCTATGATACAGAAGCCAAAACGTATTGTCCGTGAGAATGGTCGCGTTACGCGCATTGAAACAGAGTAGCCTTTTAAAATGTGGTCAAATCAGTATTGGGCAAAAACATACTGGGCAGGAAACTACTGGACACCGGCCATTACATCACCAAGCGTGCCTTCTATTGGTGGCGGCACATTGGAGATCAGAAGAAAAAGACGATGGGAAAAAGAAAAAGAGGTTCTTAAGTTTAGTCTCCGAAAAATAGAAGATCAAGAGTTACAAAGCATTGGACAAAAAATCATTGCTTTTGAGCAGCCAAAGGTTAAAAGGGTTGTTAGAAAACTTATTGATTATTCTCAAAACATTGAAAAGTTTAAAGTTTTAGACTTAGAGATTAAGCGGCTAGAGAAAGCATTAAAAACACAGCAAATTCTTGAGGCTAAAGAAAGGCAAAAGCAAAAGGAATTACAGGATGCTTTGATGGCCCTTAAAGCTCTTTTAAAAGAAGATATGGAAATTATTGACATTTATCTGGAAATAGAACAAAAAGAAACAATGGCACTACTAAGTGCTATGAGAGTTATACTTTAGAAACGGATTGTATGGATTACGTTGCACTGTCAGATAAGGCTATGAAGGCAAGGGAGTTGTTAGATTGCCCTGTGTTTAAGTCTATCCTTACGGATGCGCGTATGTCCCTTGTGGATCAGATGATGTCATCAAAGCCTGAAGAAACCGTCCTTAGAGAATCTTTTTATGCAAGGATTAAAGGCCTTGAATCAATTAACTTGATTCTTCAGGGAATTATCAATAAACACAATTTAAGCAAGGGATAACATTATGTCTATTGAATCCGCTATTGAAGCATACGAAAAAATGAAAGGTGCTGATGTTGCGCCTGTCGAGCCAGAAAAGGTTGCCCAGCCTGTAGAGGAAAACGTTCCTGCGGAAGAAAACAAAGAGCAAGAGCCGGCTGTGGAATCTTCTGAAACCACTGAAGAGGTTGTGGTTGAGGATTCTAGTCCTGATGATTTGATAGAGTTTCAGGTTGGTGATGAAACAAAGAAGGTGCCCTTGTCTGAGTTGGTGGCATCTTATTCTGAGAAACAGCAGCCTAAAGATGTTGGGTTGCCGCAGGATGTTTTGGACATGAAGCAGCAGCTGATTGAAAAGCTGGATGTGATGGAGAAAATCCTTTCTGATAATTCAGATGTTGGTGCGAGCCTTTCACAAATCAATGCGTTAATTCAGCAGGCGGCAGCGGAAGAAGATTGGACAGAGGTTGCCAAGTTGCAATATCAAAAGCAATCCATTGAAGACCAAGCCAAGGCACGGGGCGAAGCGTTGCGTAAAATCCGAGAGGAAAAGCAGCAAGAGTCGAATCAATACAACGAGGCTTTTTTCAGAGAGCAACATAAAATTTTAGAAAAACGCGCACCTGATTTGTTGAAAGATAATGGTTTACAAAAGGTTGCTGAGTTTGTATCCAAAACTTATGACGTCCCTCAAAACATTGTGGCAGAGATAATGGATGCTCGGTTTTTTGTGATGGCTAAAGATGCAATGTCATACAATGACATGAAAATGAAATCCTCGGAGGTTTTGAAACCTGTGAAAGAGGCACCTAAGGTGATAAAGCGTTCTGTTGGCAAGGTGACGGTTACGGACAGCGATATTAAGCAATCCAACATTCGCACGTTGCGGGCTAATATACGAAATGCGTCCAGCCAATCAGAAAAGATCGACAATGTAGCGGCATTGTGGAGCACCCTAAAATAAAATTAACCTTTTAAAAGAAAGACAATCTTATGGCTTTACCTACAAATGCTGTTGACACCTACACGGGTGCAACGTCCAACCGAGAGGCGTTTATTGACGCTATCTACAACGTATCCATGATGCAATGTCCGTTTTTGACGGAGATTTGCAAACGGACAACTACGACGGGGATAACCCATCAGTGGCAAACGGTAACCTTGCGTGCCCCTGCGGCCAACGCAAGAATTGATGGTGATGATGTTGGAACTTTGCAAAACACAGTTTCTGTGCGTCCAACAAACGTTACACAGATTTCCACTTTGGCAGCGGGTGTTTCTGGAACACAAGAAGCCGTAAACAAAGCGGGGAATAAAAGTGAGTATGCTAAGCAAGTTGCGTATGCGTATCAAAACATCATGCGTGACATGGAGGCTATTTTATCTGGGAATCAGGCTCCTGCGACGGGTGCCACCAACACGGCAAGACAGCTTCGTCCTTTGGAAGGTTGGTATTCTACCAATGTGTCTCGTGGTGGTTCTGGTGCCAACGGAACAGCATCGGCGGCAGCAACGGATGGAACGCAGCGTGCTTTTACAAGAACATTGTTTGAGACCGTTCAACAATCCATTTTTAACAATGCTGGACCTGGTACCAAAACGGTTATGATGGGACCTGCTCAAAAGTTGGTGTTTGAAACTTTTGACTGGTATGCAACAGTTAAGCGTCAAGACACATCGGACGGGCGTTTGACGGCGGCTCTTGAGATCATTGCAACCTCTTTTGGTGAAGTGAAAGTTGTTTTGAATGCGTTTTCTCGTGCGCGGACGGTTCACATTTTGGATAACGACATGTGGGAAGTTCCGTTTTTGCGGGAATTGCAAGACACTCCTTTGGCTAAAAGTGGAGACAGTGAGCGTTTTATGGTTCTTGCAGAGTATACTTTGCAAGCCAGTAACGAGCGTGCCTCTGGCGTTATTGCAGACTTAACCTAAACACAAACGAAAGGTTCTTTTTATGGAAAAGAAATCAATGAATCCTCCCGTTAAAGGCCGCACTATGCCAAATAACGCGAAAAAACCAGGTCAGGAAAGTATGTTTGCGAAATGCAAGCCTACGCCGATGATTGACCCTAAGTTTAAAAAGAAGTAATGGAGAGGGGGGAGGGTCTTCCCTCCCCTTTTTTGTATGACAGAGATTGTTAAAAGACAGGTTATAAACGGCATCAAAACAGATTTGGTTTTGGATGGTGACGATGTTCACGTTCATCGGTCTTATGTTGGCGATACGCAAAAAAAGATCAATGAATCGCGGCAGGATGCTCGTGATGCTAGTAAAAAAATGTGGCATGGCAATAAAGATCATGTGCCTATGTTTCGTTTAGATGAATTGGAATTGGCTTTTATTCGTAAGCATTATGGTCATGACATTACAAAAGACGTGCCTGAATTGATACGGGTTATTGAAAAGCATTTTCCACACGCAAAAGTTTTTCACGGGAGTATGGTGTGACAATAAAACGCAGAAGGCGACGGCCTAAAATTGTTCAAAACCAAGATGGCGATCACGTTTTGGTAGAAAACAAAGAGACGTTGCAAGACACATCAGACTCTGTTGATCCTTTTCAGGTTGATGAAAACGCTTTGCGAGACAATGATTTAGACTTTTCTTGCGTCAAAAACAAGAATGCGAGTGGCATGGATTTTTCTGGGACAGACTTTAGCGGATATGATATTCGTGGGTTTGTGTTTAATCGGTGTAACTTCACGGGATGTGATTTTACTGGATCATGTTTGCAGGGTGTGGTTTTTAAGGACTGTACGTTAAAAGACATTGTCACGACAGATGCCGATCTCAGATGGAGCAGTTTAGATGCCAGTTGCCATCAGTAGTTATTCAGAGTTGGTTGCGGCCATTCGTCGGTATTTTCCTCGCAGTGACGATATAACGGCGGATATTGATTTGGCTATAGCCTTGTTTGAAAACTATGTGGATACGTCGTTTTGGCCTCAGGAAAAGAAAAATGAAGTGTCGCTGTCGGTAACAGCGGGGTCATCTACGGTAACCTTGCCTTCGGATGTTTTGAGTGTTTATGATGCTACAATTTCTGGGAATCAGACATTGCGGTCTGGGTCTTTGAAAGACATTCGGGAAGCGAGAATGACGGGATACTCTGGTAAACCAGAGGTTTATGCGGAAAAAATCACGCATAGCAACGCCTCAAATACGGATGTTATAACAAGCGCGTTAGAATTTTATCCCACTAGCGACTCGAACTATACGATGGATGTTGTGTATTGGATGAAACTGTTGCCATTAAGCAACACACAAACAACAAATTGGTTATTGAGGCTGGACCCATCTTTATATTTGTATGGGTCGTTAGCGCATATCCCGCCGCGATTTGGTGATGAAAATAAGATGGCGACGTGGCAGGGTATGTTTGATCGTCGTTCTTCGGCATGGTTTAGCCGTGAGACTGTAAGAAAGACAGTAAGTGAGCGTGTATTTAGGCGTCCGGCAGGTCTTATATGACGTTTACGGATATGATTCCTTTTGGCCCATGGCGGCCTGATATGGGGTCGTATAGGAACGATGGCAATCTTGTCATGGCTAAGAACGTGTTGATTCAGGGTACGGATTATGTCCCTTTTAAAACATTAAGTGAACAGACGGGTGCATTGCCCAGTGATGTGATTGGGGCGGCTCGGTTTCAAACGCCTCGTGGTTTGCAGTATATTTTTGCTGGAACAAAAACGCATCTTTATCTGCTAACGGGGTCAAATACATGGTCTGACGTGAGCGGGACAACGTACAATTCTGCGGCGACGGATTGGCGGTTTGATCTTTATGATGAAGTGGTTTTGGCAACAAACTTTGAGAATGTCCTTCAGCGATATGACACGACTGTAGGGGGGACGTTTGGAAATTTAGCGGGTAGTCCACCTCGGTGTCGGGATATTGCGGTATCCAATTCATTTTTGCTTGCCTTTAACCTTGTAGATGGTGGGACGGATCGTTATACCCGCCTGAGATGGTCAGCACAGGGCCTCATAACGGACTGGACGACTTCAGGACTGGGGGCGGGCTTTAATGATGTTAGAGAGGACGTAGGAGGCACTGGGCAGCGTGTGATGGCCCTTAATGACTATGCGGTGTTGTTCTTTACGGATTCCATTTATCGGGTGGAATATATTGCCCAGCCAGCATCGTTTGGATTGCGGCCTTTGCCAAGGGGTCGTGGGACGTTAGCCCCCAATTCTCTTGTGAGGGATGGGAGTGTTATTTATTATTATGGAACAGATGGGTTTTATGCTTTTGACGGGACCAATTCTGTACCTATTGGGGAAAACAAGATTGATCGGTATTTTTATGATCTTGTGGACTTTGGAAAGTTAAGAAGCATTCAGGGTGCCCGTGATCCTGTGACTAAGAATATCCTATGGAGTTTTGCGTCTATCAATTCTCCCAATGGGTATCCTGATATGATGATCTCTTATAACACGTCATTGCAGGAATGGACGGTCATTCAGTATCCTGTGCGGTTTTTGTTATCGTCGTACACGACAGCCCAAACGCTGGAGACGTTAGAGACGCTTTACGGGTCTATTGATAACATTCCTGGGTCTTTGGATGATCCGATTTATGCGGGGGGTTTGCGTGTGTTTGGTGGGTTTTCGTCAAACAACAAGTATGGGGCGTTTAGTGGTGCATCTTTGGAAGGTGAATTGCACACGGAGGATTTTCGGTTAAATAAGAATGGTCGGGCGCATTTAAGTGGCCTTCATGTGGTTACGGATGCAACAGTTATGGTGGCAACAAATCACAGAAACCTGCAGACAGAGTTGCCAACGCAAACGTCGTTTGGTGCCATTAACACAATAACGGAAAACGTAAACTTTGATGTAATTGCGCGGTATACGCAGTTTGTCATTAAGTTATCGGGCACGTGGACACGGGCCAAGGGGTTTATGGTTGAGTTTAGACCTACGGGGAATGAATAATGGCCGTTAATACCTATGAACGTGTGCCTAAGGTTTACCATCCTGATGACATTGATCTGGTTAAAATGACGCGCATCTGGGATGGGATGATGGAGGGTCGCTTGAATGTAACGGGTGAGTTTACCATTGCGCCGCACACCACGTCCACAACGGTTACAGATGCAAGAATGAGAGCAAATGCGTTAGTGTTTTGGGTTCCATTGACGGCAAATGCAGCAGGACATACTGTAGATATGTACCTTGCGAGCAGGAATAATGGGTCTTTTGTTTTGACCCACGCATCAAAAAACCATACAGACATGAATTATGGATACATCATTTTAGGGTAGTCATGGATGATTTTAAGATAAGACTAGCCGATGTAGAGGATTTTCCTTTGGTGGAAAGGCTTTGTTATCAGTTTTTTTCTGAGACCATGTATAAAGTGCTTGATTATAGTCAAGAAAATACACTAGAGATGATAAGGGACTGGCAATATATCCTTTTGATTGAAACAGGGGATGGTGTGCCAGTTGGGTTTTGTTCCCTCAATGTTTGTCATACGTATTATGTGCAGAAGGAAGGCGATGTGGACAAGTTTTACATTGTTCCTGAGTTTCGCGGCACGGTTGCATCCAGAATGTTAGCGGGTTCTGTTGTGAAGTTAGCTAAGGCTTTGGATGCAAAAATTGTGTATGCTTTGTGTGGTTCTGGTATAAGTGAAAAAACAGATCGATTGTTTCATAACTTATGGGCAAAATTTGGCTTTAAAAAACTTGGCGTTTTAATGATGGGGTGATGTATGGGTGGTATTTTTAAAGGCAAAAAAGGGGTTAGCACCACAACCACGACGACTTCTGCCCCTGCGTATTTGAATCCTCAGTTAGAGTTTTCGGCGGGTGAGGCAAGAAGGTTATACGATCAAGGGCCTCAGCAATTTTTCCCTGGTCAAACGTATGTGAGTTATTCGGACCCAACCCGTCAGGGCATTGATCTTTTGAGTCAAACTGTTTCCCCTGAGGAAGAGGCGGCGACACGGGCACTGTACAATCAGGCTCAAGGTGGGTTATCGTCTACATCGAGAGCGGCTCAGGATCAGTTGCAAAGGACGTTGCAAGGCGATTATTTGGGCATTACGCCTGAATTGCAGAATTACATGGACGTGATTGCGAGGCGTTCTGAGCAATCTTATAACGAGAATGTGTTGCCGTCATTGAGGGCGGGTTATGGGCGTTCTGGTGCTTTTGGGGGATCGGATTTTCAACAAGGCTTGCAAACATCGGGGCGGAATTTTTCGCGTGAACTTGCGGATAATCTTTCTGGTGTTGCGTTGAAAAATTATCAAGGGGAGCGAGCAAATCAGCAAAATGCTTTAGGTCTTGCACCGACGTATGAGGAGTTGGCGTATAGCCCCGCTTTGATGGCGCAAAATGCGGGTTCAGCGTTGTCTGGCATTACGCAAAGACGAGCGCAGGGTCTTTTGTCTCAGGGACAGATGCTGGAAGAAGAAAAGCGTATGGCTCTTCAAGATCAGATGGATCGGTTTAACTTTAATCAAAATGCACAGCAAGAGCGTTTATCTCAATTTAACAGCAACTTGCAGGGATCATATATCCCTGGTACGGGTGTCACGTCATCGGCGACGCCTTATAAGAAATCGAGTTTAGGGCAGCAGCTTATTGGTGGTGGGCTGGCTTTGGGTGGTATGGCTTTAGGTGGGCCAGTGGGTGGTGCTGCGGGTGGCGGATTAGCTGGTTTCTTTGGCGGTGGTGGTCAGCAGTCTAACATGGTGCAAGGTATGCCTACGGCGGGGAATATGCCTTTGGGTGGCAATTATAGTTATACTCCCAAATCTATGGGTGGTTGGTTTGGTTCAAGAGGATATTTGGGGTAGATTATGGCAATGATTCCTTCTTATCAGGATATGTTGGCACAGGCGTTGCAGCAGCAGCCCCAACAGCAGCAATCCATGGGTCAATCTCAGCAAAGCAAATCCATTTTTAATAATCCTGCTTTTGGAAACGCTTTAACGCGCATGGGTGTGACCATGCTTGCAAACAGTGGGCAGGGTTTGAGTACTGGGGAGGCTTTTGGTCAGGGGGGCTTAGCTTTTTTGGATGAGAGGCAAAAGCAAGAGGAATTGCAAAGGGAAGAGCAAAGGCAAAATGCTATTTTAGCACGTCAGCAGCTTCAAGATAATTTACAAAAAATGGCCCTTCAACGCGAGGCTATGCAATATGATGCAGCGGCTCAACAGGCGCAGAATTTGCCGAAAGAGTATCAAGGTCTTGCGGTTCTTGATCCTCTTAACACGGTCAAGTTAGCTGCGACAAATGCGTTTAACCAACAAGCGGCGGAACGCGAGTTTGCCCAAAAAGTCCAGTTGCAGAATATGCAATACGGCAATCAGAGGGCTTTGGAAGAATATAAAGCCCGTCAAAGTGGTGGTATGGGTGATATGCCAGCAGCCGTTAAAGAGTGGCTGGTTTATCAAAACATGACTCCAGAGCAAAAAGAAGCTTATATAAATATGAAACGTTCTAGTCCTTCGGACATGTATGAAAAT
>Ga0208051_100011_pt1 | contig 23687 bp, 20 predicted proteins | sample LakMenEpi17Oct08_FD_150709 | JGI IMG/M metagenome (GOLD analysis project Ga0208051, IMG submission 150709) | Freshwater microbial communities from Lake Mendota, WI - 17OCT2008 deep hole epilimnion (SPAdes) | ecosystem: Environmental > Aquatic > Freshwater > Lake > Epilimnion/Euphotic zone ...
ATATTTTGTTGATCTTGGGACATGGATGATTGCAACAAATCTCAAACCAGGAATAAGTGATTCCTCAATTTTTGTTACCTTAGAGACCGGGTCTTACACATTTAGTATTTCGGTCGATGGGACTTTTGCACCCGAGACTGCAGTGGCTATGTATATTGGAATGCAAGTTATTGCTAGCGGTGGAAATATGGATTTCCAAGTATTCACTTCAGATGCGACGACTTACATAAATACTCTTGATCAACGTCACTACCAATTTATGATTATTGGAAAAATCGTTTGTACGTCAGCCACAACATTGAAATTGCGCGCTACTGACAAGCGTGGTTTAACCAGTGGGAACATGCTGAGTTTCACTGGGAGAGCCTTGATAAACAAGGTTGGATCTATCGGATAAACAATATGGAGCGGGTGACCGGGATCGAACCGGCATGGCCAGCTTGGAAGGCTGGGGCTCTACCATTGAGCTACACCCGCAGGTGTATGGGCTAAAGGTACTGGGTCGGTAATCAGAGTGCGAAATCTGGTTTAGACTCCATCCTTGCGCCTCGGGGCGTAGCGTAGTGGCTAGCGCGCCTGCTTTGGGAGCAGGAGATCGGGAGTTCGAATCTCCCCGCCCCGACCAGTTTGTCTCGTTAATCATCACTTCCACCTAGGAGTAATTAGTGAAAAGTTCAGTTGAAGTTCTATCTCCAACTCGCGTTCGTCTTGATGTTGAAGTTGCTTATTCTGAGCTTGAATCACATGTAGCTAATGCATATAAGAAGGTTGCATCACAGGTAAATATCCCGGGATTCCGTAAGGGAAAAATTCCTGCATCAATGATCGATCAGCGTGTAGGTCGCGGAACTGTAATCGATGAGGCAATCAATTCAGCTTTACCAGAGTTCTATGGTCAAGCAGCTCGTGAGCACAAGGTTGCAGTCATTGGACGCCCAGAAGTTGATGTTAAGGAATTTGTAGATAACGACAAGCTTGTCTTTGCTGTCGAAGTTGATGTTCGTCCAGAAGTTAACTTGCCAGATTTCTCAAAGATCACAATTGAAGTTGATGACGTAAAAGTTGAAGACTCAGATGTAGATGAGCAAATCGAATCATTGCGTACACGTTTTGGAACACTCACATCAGTTGAGCGCGAAGTAAAGATGGGTGATTTTGCAACTCTTGATATGACTGCATACATTGATGGCGCTGAAGTTGATGGCGGTCAAGCAAACGATATTTCTTATGAAGTTGGCTCAGACAAGATGATCCCTGGGCTGGATGAAATCTTGATCGGCATGAAGGTTGGCGACGTTAAGCAGTTTGAAACTGAATTAGTTGGACAGAAAGAGGGCGAAAAGGGCGAAGTTAAGGCAACCGTTAAAGCTGTTAAGGAGCGCGAGCTTCCTCCAGTTGATGATGCATTTGCCAAGCTAGCATCTGAATTCGACACACTTGCTGAATTAAAGGCTGACTTTGTGGTTCGTTTAGAGCGTGTAAAGAAGATGGAACAAGGCGCACAAGCGCGAGACCGTCTAGTTGAAAAGCTACTTGCAGACAATGAAATTCCAGTGCCAGATAACTTGGTCGAACTTGAGGTCAATGATCACCTTGAAGGTGAAGGCCGCATGGAAGATGCAGAGCACCGCGCCGAAGTTGATGGCCAGGTTCGCGCATCTTTGAAGTCAGATTTCCTACTTGATGCAATCGTTCAGGCAGAAGATGTTCAAATTACCGAGATCGAATTAACTGAATACTTGGTTCGCACATCACAGCGTTATGGAATGGCGCCACAACAGTTTGCTGAGGAATTGCAGAAGGCTGGACAGATTCAGCAGCTTGTTGCCGAGGTAACTCGCGCGAAGGCGTTGGCATCAGTTCTCGGACGCATCACCGTTAAGGATGCATCAGGCAATGTGATTGATCTTGAAGCGCTCGCTCCTAGGGCCAATCCAGCAGATCTAGTCGAAGAGGCTTAATTTCTCGCTTTAGTGCTTTTGAGGTCCAATCGCTCCGCCGTGAGCGAACACAGCCAAGTTCACGCATGTAATTCTCCTAATCGGGAAGCATTTCTTCTGCTTAATTGTTAGGGTCAGTACAGGTAAAAAATACAGGAGGCAATTGACGTGGACACAGAAAGCAAGATGAAGGACCAGATTTACAACCGCCTGCTTGAAGAGCGAATTGTTTTCTTGTCAGGTGAAGTCCGCGACGACATGGCCAACATGGTCTGTGCTCAGCTACTTCTACTTTCTTCACTAGATACCAAGAAAGATATTTTCTTGTACGTCAACTCTCCAGGTGGATCGGTAACAGCTGGAATGGCCATCTACGACACTATGGAATTAATTCCAAATGATGTTGCAACAGTTACTTTTGGAATGGCTGCATCAATGGGTCAGTTCCTTCTTTCATCTGGAACAAAGGGCAAGCGTTATGCAACCAAGAGTTCTCGTATTTTGATGCACCAACCACTTGGTGGAATTGGTGGAACAGCAATTGATATTCGCATTCAGGCAGAGCAGATGGCTATTACTAAGCAGACTTTGTCAGAATTGAACGCACTTCACACGGGTCAGACTCTTGAAAAGATTCTTGCAGACTCAGATCGCGACAATTGGTTTAATGCAGAAGATGCAAAGGATTATGGCTTTGTTGATCATGTCGTTTCTTCATTGGGACAAATCACGGGAGGAAAAGCGTAATGAAAAACATTCAAGAAATTACTTCACGCTACGTTCTTCCAACTGTTGAAGAAAAAACTGCCTATGGCTACAAGCGTCAAGATCCATACACCAAGCTATTTGAAGAGCGCATCATTTTCTTAGGCCAGCCAATTGATGACACCGTTGCAAACGATGTTATGGCACAGCTTTTGACTCTGGAATCAATGGATCCAGATCGCGACATCATGATTTACATTAATTCACCTGGTGGATCATTTACGGCCCTAACAGCAATTTATGACACCATGCAGTTTGTTCGCCCTGACATCAGCACAATTTGCTTGGGTCAAGCAGCATCTGCAGCGGCGGTGATTCTTGCCGGTGGAGCAAAGGGCAAGCGCTACGCACTAGAGCACTCACGAATTTTGATTCACCAACCTTCATCAGAAGGTGGCGGACAAGCATCAGATATCGAAATCCAAGCTCGCGAAATCGATCGCATAACTCGCTTGCAAGAAGATCTTCTATCTCGCCATGTTCTAAAGACGTCAGAAGAAATTCGCAAAGACATTGAACGTGACAAGATTCTTACAGCCACAGAAGCTGTCGAATACGGAATCATCGATCAAGTTCTTGCTTCACGTAAGGCTAAGAAATAATTATTCTGAGAGCGAACATATTTGTCTTTAAAAAGACAGAAACTTTCAGCTCAGAAAAGTACAGTTAGCCAATAGAAGTCCCTGAACTTCCCCTAAGGGCTTACAAGGAGTGCCATGACAAGAATCGGTGAAACTAGCGATCTGCTGAAGTGTTCCTTTTGTGGCAAGACTCAGAAGCAGGTTAAGAAACTTATTGCCGGTCCTGGCGTTTATATCTGCGATGAATGTATTGAACTCTGTAATGAAATCATCGTTGAAGAGCTCAGCGAGGCGAATTCCCTTGGGTTATCAGAGCTACCAAAGCCGCAAGCAATCTTTGAATTCTTGGATCAATATGTAATCGGACAAGATCGCGCGAAGAAGTCTTTGTCGGTTGCGGTGTACAACCATTACAAGCGCGTCCAAAGCGGTGACAGTGGCCGTGAAGATGCAATTGAATTAGCTAAGTCAAATATTTTGATGCTCGGACCAACAGGTTGTGGCAAGACGCTTATGGCACAAACTTTGGCTCGTATGCTCAATGTTCCATTTGCAATTGCAGATGCCACGGCGTTAACTGAAGCAGGTTACGTTGGTGAAGATGTTGAAAACATTTTGCTCAAGCTCTTGCAAGCCGCAGATTACGATGTTAAAAAAGCTGAAACCGGAATCATCTACATTGATGAAATTGACAAGGTTGCCCGCAAATCTGAAAACCCATCAATTACGCGCGATGTATCAGGTGAAGGTGTTCAGCAAGCACTACTAAAGATTCTTGAAGGAACTGTTGCATCTGTTCCACCACAAGGTGGACGTAAGCACCCACATCAAGAGTTCATTCAAATAGATACGACAAATGTTTTGTTTATCGTTGGTGGAGCTTTTGCCGGACTTGAAAAAATTATTGAATCTCGCGTTGGTAAGTCAGGCGTGGGCTTTAATGCAACTTTGCAGGATGCGACGGATAAGAATCGTAAAGACATCTTTGCCGACGTTATGCCTGAAGATCTTTTGAAGTTTGGAATGATTCCTGAATTCATCGGTCGTCTTCCAGTGCTAACTAGCGTTGAAAACCTTGATAAGCCAGCATTAATGCAGATCCTGACAGAGCCAAAGAATGCATTGGTAAAGCAATACCAACGCCTCTTTGATTTAGATCATGTTGACCTTGAATTTGATGCAGAAGCACTTGATGCGATCGCGGATCTTGCTCAAGAACGCGGAACAGGTGCACGCGGACTTCGCGCGATCATGGAATCTGTCCTCTTAAGTGTTATGTATGACATTCCAAGCCGTACTGATGTCGAAAAGGTGATCATCACCAAGGAGTGCATTACATCCGGGGGAGCGCCAACATTGATTAATCACACAGGCCCAAAACGCTCACGAGGACAAAAAGGTCAAGAGGAGAAGAGCGCATAATCTAGACTGCGCACTATGTCTTCGAGCCGTGAACTAGCCTCTACATTTTCTCCTTCGGAGATCGAGGCTCCGCTGTATCAAAAGTGGGTCGATGCCGGTTATTTCACTGCTGATGCAACTTCAAGTAAAGAAGCTTTCTCAATTGTTTTGCCTCCTCCAAATGTGACTGGTGTTTTACACATTGGTCACGCCTTAGATCAAACTTTGCAAGATTGCTTGTCGCGCATGAAACGCATGCAGGGATTCGAAGTTCTTTGGTTGCCCGGTATGGATCACGCAGGAATAGCAACTCAGAACGTTGTCGAAAAACAATTAGCAGCAGCAGGTCAATCGCGTCATGATTTAGGACGAGAAGAGTTTGTTAAGAAAGTTTGGCAATGGAAAGAAGAATCCGGCGGCGCGATTCTTGAACAGATGAAGCGTTTGGGTTCATCGGTCGACTGGTCCAGAGAACGCTTCACCATGGATGAAGGTATGTCCAAAGCTGTAGTAACAATTTTCAAGCGCATGTATGACGCCGGTTTGATCTATCGCGCAGAACGAATCATTAACTGGTGCCCACGATGTTTAACGGCATTGTCAGACATCGAAGTAGAGCATCAAGATGATGCCGGAGAGTTCGTCTCTGTTAGGTACGGAGATGGTGAGCAAAGCATTGTTGTTGCCACTACTCGTGCCGAAACAATGATGGGTGATGGTGCTGTTGCAGTTCACCCTGATGATCCGCGTTACAAGCACATGATTGGAACGGAAGTTTTGCTTCCACTTGTAAATCGAATGATTCCGATTATTGCTGATGAATTAGTTGACCCAGATTTTGGTACTGGAGCAGTTAAGGTAACAGCGGCTCATGATGCAAATGACTTTGAGATGGCCATGCGCCACAACGTGCCATTTGTGGTAATCATGAATGAACATGGAATTATGGATGGAACTGGCACAGAGTTTGATGGCATGGATCGTTTTGATGCTCGGGTTGCTGTAGTTGCAAAGCTAAAGGAGCTTGGGCGAATTGTTGCTGAAAAGCGTCCTTACATGCACGCAGTTGGTCATTGTTCTCGTTGCGATACAACTATTGAGCCACGTTTATCAAAGCAATGGTTTGTAAAAGTTGAACCAATGGCTAAAGCATCTGCTGATGCAGTTCGCAGCGGTGCAGTAAAGATTGAACCTGAAGCTCTTGCTCCACGTTATTTCGAGTGGGTCGACAACATGCACGACTGGTGTATTTCACGTCAGTTGTGGTGGGGTCACAGAATTCCTGTTTGGTACGGTCCTAATGGTGAAGTTCAAGTTGTTGGTCCCGATGAAACCGCACCTGCTGGTTGGACACAAGATTTAGATGTTCTAGATACCTGGTTCTCATCTGGTCAATGGGCGTTTTCAACATTTGGTTGGCCTGAAAAATCAACTGATTTAGGCAAGTTCTATCCAACTTCAGTGTTGGTAACTGGATACGACATTTTGTTCTTCTGGGTTGTTCGCATGATGATGATGTCTACTTTTGCAATGGATGGTGTTCCACCATTTAAAACAATCATGTTGCACGGTTTAGTTCGTGATCAATTTGGCAAGAAGATGTCTAAGAGCCGCGGAAATGTTATTGATCCATTGGAATTTATGGACAAGTACGGAGCCGATGCGCTGCGCTTTACTTTGGCACGTGGTGCAAACCCAGGAACTGATCAAGCACTTGCTGAAGATTGGATCGGGGGCTCTCGTAACTTTGCGACAAAGTTATGGAATGCAACTCGATTTGCCATGATGAATGGAGCGACAGTTTCAGGTGATCTGCCTTCACTTGATTCGCTTAATGCGATCGACAAGTGGATCCTGAGCCGCTTATCTGAAACCGTTTCAGAGGTAACTAACCTTCTAGAAAAGTATGAATTCGCTAGAGCTTGCGAATTGATGTACCACTTTGCTTGGGATGATTTGTGTGACTGGTACCTAGAACTTTCAAAGGAAGCTTTTGCATCAGGAAGCGCTGAAGGAACTAAGCGAGTTCTAGGTCATGTTCTAGATCAACTATTCCGCTTAATGCACCCAGTAATGCCATTTATTACCGAGCAAATGTGGACCACGCTAACTGGGGGAGAATCTCTGGTTGTTGCAAAGTGGCCAACTGCAAATACAGCTCATGTTGATAAAAAAGCTGAAGTAATTGTTTCTCAGCTACAAGAAATCATTACCGAAGTACGTCGCTTTAGAAATGATCAAGGAATCAAGACGTCATTAAAGATTCCTGGTCGCATCGTTGCCACCGGTGACATAGCCAAGTACGCATCTGCAGTTGCTTTTGTGGTTCGAATGGAACTAGGGGACATCACACCCAGTGCAAAATGTGAAGCCGCCGGCGTAACAATCGAATTTGATCTAACTGGATCAATTGATGTTGTTGCAGAACGTGCACGTCTTGAAAAGGATTTAGCAACCGCCACAAAGGACAAGCAAACTGCAGAGGTAAAGCTAAACAATCAAGGCTTTATGGCCAAAGCTCCTGAAAATGTGCTTGTCGAAATTCGAGAGCGTTTAGCTAAGACAACAGCAGATATTGAACGAATTACTGCCGCGCTTGCAGCATTGCCACAAGCATGATGATTTCACCTGATGATCAAGAGCGCGTAGATGCGATCGAACAAGCTTTGCTTGCTCGTTGGCCAGAAACACGCATCGCACCATCGACTGAACGAATTGCAGCGCTTGTAGATATTTTGGGTTCACCACAGCTGACTTATCCAACGATTCACATTGGTGGAACTAACGGCAAGACAACGACAAGTCGTATGGTTGATGCGTTGTTGTTTGCACATGGTTTGCGTACAGGGCGCTTTACTAGCCCACACCTAGAAACCTATCGTGAACGAATTTCTATCAATGGTGAACCAATTGATCCCAAAGAATTAATTTTTTCTTATAACGATATTGCAGCTTATTTAGATTTGATGGATTCAAAGTTCGAACATCCCATTTCTTTTTTTGAAGCAGTCACTGCCCTTGCCTTTGTAGCTTTTGCTGAACACCCAGTAGATGTTGGTGTTATCGAAGTTGGAATGGGCGGACAGTGGGATGCCACAAATGTTGTCGATGCCGATGTATCTGTAATCATGCCTATCGGCTTTGATCACATGGAGTATTTGGGCCACACCTTGCATGAAATCGCTGCAACTAAGGCTGGAATCATTAAAGAAGGCGGCTTTGTAGTCCTTGCCCAGCAAGAGCCAGAGGCGGCAAAAGAGTTGATTCGCAAAGCTGCCGAAGTTGGAGCAGATGTAGTTAGAGAAGGTGTGGAATTTTCTGTTCTTTCACGTGCAGTTGCAGTGGGTGGGCAATTACTTACGATTCAAGGAATCCATGAAACTTACGATGAGATTTTCTTGCCATTGCATGGACGCCACCAGGCAGCAAATGCAGCAGCAGCTTTAGTTGCAGTCGAAGCTTTCTTTGGAGATCAACCGCTAGATATTGATGCCGTTCGGGCTGGGTTTGCCGCAGTTACATCACCGGGACGCTGCGAAGTTGTGCATCGCGACCCAACTGTAATTTTGGATGCTGCACACAATCCACATGGTGCAAAAGCGCTGGCTGAGACTTTGCTTAATGAATTCAATTTCGACGAAATAATTGCTGTTGTTGGAGTCTTCGGGGACAAGGATGCAACCGGAATTTTTCAAGAGCTAGAGCCAATCCTTGATCATGTCATCGTGACGCAAAGCTCTTCATCGCGCGCCATGCCGGCAGCAGAGTTAGAGAAAGTTGCTTCCAAGATATTTGGTTCAGATCGCGTTTTCGTTGTTTCGGATTTAAACTCTGCACTAGATAAAGCAGTCGTCGATTCGATACGACCACTCAGTGAAGACACAGTTGGAATTCTTGTTACCGGTTCTGTCGTCACAGTTGGCGAAGCTCGCACTTATTTGAGAAGGAAGTTTGCACGATGAAGGTTCTTGGAGCATCGGTCTTGATTGCCGAAAGCATGACTTTGGGTTTTGCAATTTTAATTGCGATGAAAGATCAGTCACAGGCAGCAATCATCTATGGATGTGTAGTTTCCTTCTTGTTATTTGTTGCGGCCGGCCTTTTGCGGTTTCCAGGTGGATTTGTATTCGGTTCTCTGCTGCAGGTTGCGATGATCTCTTTTGGATTTATCGAGCCATCCTTCTTCATTATTGGGGTGGTTTTGATTGCGCTCTGGGTGGCCGCCATCATCGTGGGCCGCAAGGGTGAGGCCGCGCGCGCTGCCTTGCTGGCTGCAGGGCCTAAAAAACCCTAATAGACTAGGCAAGTGAGCACAGAGAAAACACTTATCCTGGTTAAGCCCGACGGCGTTCGCCGTGGATTAGTCGGTGAAGTTATTTCGCGAATCGAAACTAAAGGGTATGCAATCGATGCGGTGCGTATGTTGCAAGCAGATGCAGCATTACTTGAAAAGCATTACGCCGAACATGTTGGAAAACCATTTTATGAGCCACTTGTTGAGTTCATGATGTCAGGACCAATTGTTGCGATCGTTGCATCTGGTAATCGCGTAATCGAAGGATTCCGTTCATTAGCAGGAGCAACAGATCCAACAGTTGCTGCGCCCGGAACTATTCGCGGAGATCTAGCACGTGACCAAGGCACCAAAGTTATGCAGAACCTAGTTCACGGATCAGATTCACCAGAATCTGCAGCTCGTGAAATTGCAATTTTCTTTCCCAAGTAATTCATTCCCCAAGAACAAAAAGCACAAGGAGTAAAGATGTCACAAGGAAGCAGAATGTCATTCATCGGTCGTGATATGGCCGTTGACCTAGGCACAGCGAACACGCTTGTTTATGTTCGCGGACGTGGCATTGTTTTGAACGAGCCATCAGTAGTAGCTGTAAACCAAGACACCGGTGGAATTTTGGCCGTTGGTATTGAAGCGAAGAAGATGATCGGTCGTACTCCTGGAAACATTGTGGCAATCCGTCCGCTCAAGGATGGTGTGATCGCTGACTTTGATACAACCGAGCGCATGTTGCGTTACTTCATTCAAAAGGTTCACCGTCGTCGTTACTTGGCTAAGCCACGTATTGTTGTGTGTGTTCCTTCAGGTATTACAGGTGTGGAACAGCGCGCAGTAAAGGATGCTGGTTACGCAGCTGGTGCACGCAAGGTGTACATCATTGAAGAGCCAATGGCAGCAGCCATCGGTGCGGGTCTTCCAATCCACGAGCCAACCGGAAACATGGTTGTAGACATCGGTGGCGGAACAACTGAAGTTGCAGTTATTTCTTTGGGTGGAATCGTGACTTCGCTATCTATTCGTGTGGGTGGAGATGAGCTCGATCAGTCCATTATTAACTGGGTTAAGCGTGAATTCTCGCTGCTTTTGGGTGAGCGCACAGCTGAAGAAATCAAGATGGCTATTGGATCTGCTTACCCTCTAGCTGGCGAAAATGATGCCGAAATTCGCGGTCGCGATCTTGCAACAGGTCTTCCAAAGACAATTGTTGTATCGGCTGCAGAAATTCGTAAGGCACTTGAAGAGCCAGTTAACGCAATTATTAACGCAGTAAAGAGCACCTTGGATAAGACTCCTCCAGAGCTTGCATCAGATTTGATGGACCGCGGAATTGTTCTCACCGGTGGTGGAGCACTTCTTAAGGGTCTTGATGAGCGCCTTCGCAAAGAAACCGGAATGCCTATTCACATTGCAGAGCGTCCATTGGATGCAGTTGCTGAAGGTTCCGGAAAGTGCATCGAAGAGTTTGAAGCTCTTGAGAAGGTTCTAATCTCCGAGCCACGTCGATAAGGCCAACCTTTAATGCGTAAGGGCGGTGAAGGTCGCGCACGTTTGTTGTTAGTGATCTTGATTGTCACCTCGCTATTTCTAATTACCTTAGATCTACGTGGCGTGAAGGTGCTTGAAAGTTTTAAGCAGGGAACTCAGACGGTTCTTTCTCCATTCCAGCGTGCTGGTGCTGCAGTCCTTAATCCTGTGAAGAACTTTTTGTCCGATGCCACCCAACTTGGTCGCACTGGAAATCAAATTGAAAAGCTAGAGGCAGAAAATGCTGAATTAAAATTACAGCTCCTAAATCGCAAAAATGCTGATGGCCAATTAGAACAACTTCAAAATATTTTAGATTTAGCTGGTACTGCCGGTTATAAGATTGTAAATGCCAAGGTAATTAGCCAAGGTTCAAGTCAATCTTTTTCCCAGACAATCACAATTGATTCTGGAAGCAATGTTGGCATTAAGAAAAATATGACGGTGCTGTCGCAATTTGGTTTGGCTGGAGTTGTTAAAGATGTCTATCCAAATTCAGCACTGATCCAGCTTGCTAGTGATTCAGCTTTTAAAGTGGGTGCTCGAATTGCTGGAACCCAGCAAATAGGAATTCTTTCTGGGCGGGGAAATCGCTCAGCCAGCCTGCAATTACTTGATAATTCAACGACTGTACAGGTCGGCGATGTCTTGCTTGCACGTGGAAGTATCGCAAACCGTCCCTTTGTTCCAGGCGTTCCGTTGGGCTATGTGAGCCAAGTAGACAATTCTGCAGGCGCAATCGCACAAACTGCGACCATTCGTTACTACACAAATTTTTCGACTTTAGGAGTTGTGGCAGTTGTTGTCAGTGGCCCAACATCTGATCCTGGTGATTCCTTGGTTCCAAAAAAACCTCAAGTGACACCAATACCTACAGTTACGGTCACTGTTACCCCATCACCTACTGCTAACAACTAATTGCGATGCTTACTCGTCAGATCTCGATTGCCACACCAATCTTCTTGCTGATCTTTTTGATTCAAGAAGCAATTGTTTCGCAGTTTCGTTTGCCAGGCGGGGGATTTTCACTATTGTTGCTCTTCGCTCTAACCTGGGCGGTTTTAAGTCAACCCGAAGTTGCGGCGGTGATTGGATTTTCATCCGGAATCTTGATGGATTTATCACAAAGTTCAAGTGGACCCTTTGGTCAGTGGACTTTGATCATGTTGCTGGCTGGGTATGCAATTTCCTACATTGGATACGGCGATGACAATATCCATGCCAATGCAATTGGAATTGTTTTCTTTGTCGTTATTGCTAATTTCTTTGTAGAAATCGCTTACTTGGTTACTGGAGCACTATTAGGAGTTTCCATTGGATCCCTGGGTCAGATAACAATTACGTTGTTTGGAATGAGCATCTGGGCATTGTTGGTTTCACCGATGATGCTTCCGGTGTTCTCTCGTTTACACGCTTTGATTTTTGATTCGCGGTCAGCACTATGAACAGTAGATCCCGCCTAGCATTATTAGTTGTGCAGATTTTGATTGTTTCTTTAATGGTGGCACTTTTTGGACGTCTCTTTTACTTACAAGTTGCAGCTGGTCCTAAGTACAAAGATGCAGCGCTAAGTATTCAAAGCCGAGATGTTGTGGCACCAGCCAATCGAGGTTTAATAGTTGACGGGTATGGCGTTCCGCTGGCCATGAATAAGGCTGGTTTAGCGGTCACCATTGATCGAATCGCGATCGATAAGCTCGAAGATAAAGGCGTAGATGTTATGAAACGCCTGGCCAAGTTGCTCAATTTAAAGTACAAAGATATTTATCAAAACACTCGTTTGTGTGGCGAACTTCCTAAGGGACAAAAAGCTGGTTGCTGGCAAGGTTCTAGGTACCAACCGATCCCAATTACAAAATCGGCAGATCCAGATATTGCTTTGCAGATAGTTGAACGAGCAGATGCTTTCCCTGGCGTAGACGCCCAACCTGTTGCTATTCGTAATTATCCAAGTTACTTGGATGTAAATGCTGCCCACGTGCTTGGCTATGTTGGGCCTTTAACTGAAAGTGATCTCTTAAAAGGAAATGGCAAGCAGTATTTCCGCAGTGAGTCAATTGGAAAATCTGGTTTAGAAATTCAATACGATTCATTTTTGCGTGGCGAACCAGGAATTAGAACAGTGATTGTCGATCGCAAGGAATCAATTACTCGTGAAAGTCAGAACACTCAACCAGTTCCGGGAGATCACTTAGTTACTAGTCTTGATGTTCGCCTACAAGCAGGTGTTGAAAAAGCTCTCAAGGATGCCGTGCTTCGTGGACGTGCAAATGGTTACACCTCTGATTCGGGAGCTGCTGTTGTGATGGATGTAAAAACTGGCCGAATTTTGGCACTTGCCTCGTATCCAACTTATGACCCAAATGCATGGGAAACAGGTTTAACGGTTCAGCAAGCTGAAGATTTGTTTAGTGAAAAGAAATCTGTCCCGGCACTTAACCGGGCTTTACAAGGTTTGTTTGCACCTGCTTCAACTTTCAAAGTGGTTTCACTGCTTGCAGCAGCAAATGCCGGGTATGACGTTAAGGCTAACTACAAGTGTCCTTCAGAGGTGCAGGTCGGAACGCGTACTTTTAGAAACTTTGATAGCAAGAACCAAGGCACCATGAACATGTACAAAGCAATGGCGGTTTCATGCGACACGATTTGGTATCAAATCGCCTTTGATGAATGGCTTCGGGATGGTGGATTAAGACCTAAATCCAACCCTAATGATTACTTCTTTGAAGCTGCTAAAGCTTTTAACATCACACAAAAGGTTGGTATTGACCTTCCATCTGAATCAACATCACGTCTTGCCGATCGCGATTACAAGAAGAGCTGGTACCAGCAAAACAAGGATTTTTATTGCAACTATAAAGAACGTGCAACCAAGGCGCAGCAAACACCATTTTTACTGCAATTAGCTGAAGAAAATTGTGTTGATGGAGACAAAGTCCGTGCAGGAGATGCCGTGAACTTTTCTATCGGACAAGGTGACACAGTTATGACACCTTTGAAGTTAACTCAACTGTATGCCGCTATTGCAAACGGTGGAACCATTTGGCAGATGATGGTTGCAAAAGCAATCGTAAAAACTGATGGCACGGTTGTTAAGACATTTACACCTCAGAAACTTGGAACCGTAAAAGCTGCACCATCTATCTTGGCTTTCTTACGTGGATCTTTACGTGAGGTTGTAATCGGCGGAACCGCAGCAGGTGCTTTTGCAGGATTCCCAGTTGAGATCAGCGGCAAGACCGGAACTGCTCAAGTTTTTGGCCGAAACCCAAATGGCTCACTTAAAGATGACACATCATGGTTTGCATCATATGCACCAAGTAAGAACCCACGCTATGCCGTTGTCATGATGGTTGGACAAGGTGGTTTTGGTGCATCCACATCCGGTGTTGGTGTACGACAGATTTACCAAACTCTCTTTGGTGTAGTGGGCAACAAAGTCGTTCCTGGCGCGGCGTTATTCCCCGAAGGTAAACCTCCAAGCAAATTGCCTAAGATTTCACCAGCAACAAAACCTAAGGAGGCGAGCAAGTGAGTCAGATTCACGCACGCCAAAGGTTGTATCGACGTAGCCGCCAATCATTGTTTAGCGGTTGGGATCCAGTATTAACCGCTGTCGTGGCCCTGCTTTTGATTATTGGCACACTTTTAGTGTGGTCGGCAACGCGCGATTGGTACATACGTAACGGCTTAGACGGTCAGTATTACTTAAAGCGCCACACAATTAACATCTTGATTGGCGGTTTGTTGGCGTACGGAACTACTGTCATTGATTACCGATTACTGCGTGCATACACACCTTTGTTGTGGGGCGCTGGCGTATTGGGCTTAGTGATTGTTTTAATCCCGGGCTTAGGCGCTGAAATCAATGGTGCGCGGGCATGGATTGCACTACCTGGTGGTTTTCAGATTCAACCAGCAGAGCTGGCAAAGATTGCAATCATTATTGGTATGTCCATGATTTTGTCCGAGCGAACCCATGACAGTAATCAACCAACAAGTAAAGATGTTCTACAAGCTTTAGTAATTGCAGCAATTCCGGTATTTCTCATTATTGCCCAGCCCGACATGGGAACAATTTTAATTATTGCAGCAGCGGTTGTAACAATCATTGCAGTCTCTGGTGCCCCCGCCCGCTGGGTTGCTGGTCTTTTGCTTCTTGCGGTTTTAGGTGGCTTTGTTGCAGTTAAGGCCGGAGTAGTAAGTGAGTACCAAGTAAATCGCTTACAAACTTTTGTGGACCCAAATGCTGATACTCAAGGTGCCGGATATCAGTTGCGTCAAGCACGCATCACTGTTGGTTCAGGCGGCTTACTTGGAACGGGATTGTTTAATGGTCCACAAACTAGTGGTCGCTTTGTTCCAGAACAACAAACAGATTTTATTTTTACTGTTGCAGGTGAAGAACTAGGATTCGTCGGCAGCGGATTTATTTTGATTTTGTACCTCATACTATTGATGCGGGCATTTTCTATCGCTCGACGAACATCTGATCCATTTGGACGACTGGTATGTACTGGCGTTATTGCATGGTTTGCTTTCCAAATTTTTGAAAACATTGGAATGACTTTGGGGCTGATGCCTATGACAGGGGTTCCTTTGCCATTTATTTCCTATGGCGGATCATCAATGTTTGCCACCTTGATCGGATTTGGCCTGCTGCAGAACGTTCACGCTCGTTTACGCGGGTAAATAGGCAAATCAGCCCTGCTCTGCCATAATTAAGACACCAGTTCAGCGCGGCTCGCGATCAATCGCGATACAAGCCCAGCGCGAACGGTACGGAAAACCCAACAGGATTTTTTAAGAAGATAGCTCCGCAAGGGGCATAAAGGATTTGGTGCCATGGCGATTCAGCCTAAAACACCGCGCAAGCGTGCGGTTAAAAAAGCATCGGCTAAAGCTGATGCTCCAGTTACTGAAATAACTGAAGAAAAAAAGACAACCCGTAAGAAGGCCGCAGCAATTCCGGTCCCTATTTTTCAAGCAGCACCTGAAAAGCCTGCTGCTAAGAAAGAAAGTGCAAGCAAGCCTGCAAAGAAGGCTGCTGCCAAGAATGAAAACGCTGAACCAAAAGAGGCTACAACCAAAGTTGCTAGCACCGAAGGCGCCGCATCTGATTCTGAAGAGCGCGGAAATCGTAATCGCCGTCGCCGTCGTGGTGGCCGTGGTCGTCGCAAGCCAGGTTCTGTCGATGCAACAAATACTGAAATTGGCGATGAAGATTCAACTGAAGACAGTGGCGATGAAGATTCAGCAGAAGGCGCAACTTCAACCCGCCGCCGCCGCCGTCGACGTGCAACTGGCGAAGGTGTAACACCCGGAGAAACCATCGAAGAAGATGGTGTTATCACTGTCGTTAAGGTTCGCGAAAAGCGTGAACGACCAGAGCGTCCAGCACGCCTAGATCGTAATGATCGCAATAATCGCAACCGTCGGGATCGCAATGATCGATACGACCGCAATGACCGTGGTGGACGTAGCGAATACCGCGAGCCATACCGCAAGCGCGGAACAATTATTACTGACGGAGAATTCTTAGCACGTCGCGAAAATGTTGATCGCGAGATGCTTGTTCGTCAGATTGCAGATCGCACCCAGATCGCCGTTATCGAAGATGGCGTCATGGTCGAACACTATGTGAACCGCAATAGCAATGTTTCCTACGTTGGAAACGTTTACCTAGGTCGCGTGCAGAACGTTCTACCTTCTATGGAAGCAGCTTTCGTTGATATCGGTAAGGGCCGCAACGCTGTTTTGTACGCAGGTGAGGTTAATTGGGATGCCGCAGGTATCTCTGAATCACAACCGCGCAAAATTGAAACGGTATTAAAGACTGGCCAGCCAGTATTAGTTCAAGTAACTAAGGATCCAATTGGCCAAAAAGGCGCACGTTTAACTAGCCAAATTTCACTACCTGGGCGACATGTTGTCTTTGTTCCTGGTGGCGGAATGTCTGGAATTTCAAAGCGTCTTCCTGAAGAAGAGCGCGCACGTTTGAAGTCGATTTTGAAGAACTTAATCCCTGAAGAATCTGGCGTCATTGTTCGCACAGCTGCTGAAGGTGTTAGTGAAGAAGATCTAACAAATGATGTTGCACGGCTAAAGGCGCAATGGGAAGACATTTATGCCAAGAGCCAGAATCCTAACTTCCACGCACCTGCTGCTTTGTACCAAGAGCCAGACTTAGCTGTTCGAGTTATCCGCGATATTTTCAACGAAGATTTCCGCAAACTAACCGTTCAGGGCGCAACTGCTTGGGATGAAGTCACAAGCTATCTAGGATTTATTGCACCAGAGTTAACTCAGAAAATTGAGAAGTACACCGGAAATGGCGACTTGTTTGCTGACTTCCGCGTTGAAGAACAACTTGCAAAGGCCTTTGATCGCAAGGTGTATCTACCTTCTGGTGGATCACTTGTTATCGACCGCACCGAAGCAATGGTTGTTATTGACGTTAATACCGGTAAGTTCATCGGTAAGGGTGGAAACTTGGAAGAGACAGTTACTAAGAACAACTTAGAAGCTGCAGAAGAAATTGCACGCCAACTTCGTTTGCGCGACTTAGGTGGAATCGTTGTTATCGACTTCATCGATATGATTCTTGAATCAAACCGTGAAGCGGTATTGCGTCGCTTAGTTGAATGCCTTGGACGCGATCGCACTAAGCACCAGGTCGCCGAAGTTACTTCGCTTGGCTTAGTTCAAATGACACGTAAGCGCGTTGGCCAAGGATTGATCGAAGCCTTCTCAACTACATGTGATTCATGTAGCGGACGCGGAATTCACATTCATATGGAACCTGTAAAGATGAAGGCTCCGATGCCTCAGCTAGACACACCTTCATCTCAGCATGAAGATGCCGATGAGAGCGATGCTACCGAGCACGAATTCCACGAATCATTGAATTCAGAGCCCGTGGCAGAAGCGCCAAAGGTCGAAGTTAAGGCCGGTGGGCGAAAGCGCCGCCGCGCATCATCCTCAGGAATCATTACCGCCTAGATAAGAGGCCGATTTGAGCCTGAGCGCTCAAATGGGTACCCTTACCCCTCAACCTAAAGTTCGGAGAACTACGCACGTGGCAAATATCAAGTCTCAGATCAAGCGCATCAAGACCAACGAGAAGGCACGCCTTCGCAACAAGTCTGTGAGCTCATCTATCAAGACCGCCGTCCGTAAGTTCCGCGATGCTGTCGCTGCAGGCGATTCAGCTGCGATCACAACCGAGCTTCGCGCCGCATCAAAGTCACTTGATGTTGCAGTGCAAAAGGGTGTTCTTCACAAGAACTCAGCAGCAAATAAGAAGTCTTCAATGGCTAAGGCAGCTGCCAAAGCCGGCGCACGTTAATCCTTTTACTAATTTAAAGCGAGGCTAGGTTCATGCCTGCAATTTCACTTGCTAAGGCGCCACAACCAGCAGCAACCAATCCGGCGCAGATTCGTAACTTCTGCATCATTGCCCACATTGATCACGGCAAATCAACCCTTGCCGATCGCATGTTGGGAATTACCGAAGTTGTAGAAGCTCGCAATATGCGCGCGCAGTATCTAGATCGTATGGATATCGAACGCGAACGTGGAATCACCATTAAATCCCAAGCAGTTCGTTTGCCGTGGCGTTCATCGTTAGATGGCCAGGAATACATCTTGAACATGATTGATACACCTGGGCACGTTGACTTTACTTACGAAGTATCGCGCTCGCTAGCAGCGTGCGAAGGTGCGGTTTTGCTCGTTGACTGCGCGCAAGGAATTGAAGCCCAGACGCTGGCAAACCTTTATCTAGCGATGGAAAACAATCTAACAATTATTCCGGTGCTTAATAAAATCGATCTGCCAAATGCGCAACCAGAAAAGTTTGCTGCAGAGCTTGCCAAGTTGATTGGCTGCCAACCAGAAGATTGCTTGCGAGTATCTGGAAAAACTGGTGATGGGGTTGCAGATTTATTGGATCAAATCGTTGCTCAGATTCCTGCACCAGTAGGCGATGCAAATGCTCCGGCACGTGCGTTGATCTTTGACTCTGTCTATGACTCATACCGCGGTGTTGTGACTTATGTGCGCGTTGTAGATGGACACTTAAACCCACGCGAACAAATTCAAATGTTTTCAACTGGCGTTCGCCACGAAGCGCTAGAAGTTGGCGTTATTTCACCAGAACCAATCGCATCAAAGGGGCTTGGCGTAGGCGAAGTAGGCTATTTAATTACAGGTGTAAAGGATGTTCGACAATCACGTGTTGGCGACACAATTACGACGTACAACAACCCAACTAAGACTGCATTGTCTGGCTACAAAGACCCAAAGCCAATGGTGTTTTCTGGTTTGTTCCCATTAGATGGTGCAGATTTTCCTATCCTTCGCGAAGCGTTGGATAAGTTACAGCTAAACGATGCCGCACTTGTCTATGAGCCAGAAAGCTCTGCTGCTCTTGGCTTTGGTTTCCGTTGCGGTTTCCTTGGCTTGCTACACATGGAAATCGTGCGCGAGCGACTAGAGCGTGAACACAAGCTCAATCTAATTTCGACCGCACCTAACGTTGTCTACAACGTAACGATGGATGATGGCAAAGAAGTTCGTGTTACTAATCCATCTGAATTTCCAGATGGAAAGGTCGCTGCAGTATTTGAACCAATTGTTAAATCAACGATCCTGGCTCCGTCCGAATTTATTGGAACCATTATGGAACTTTGCCAAGATCGACGCGGAATCTTGCTCGGAATGGATTACATCTCTGAAGACCGCGTAGAGATTCGCTATGACCTGCCATTGGCTGAAATTGTTTTTGACTTCTTTGATCAGTTAAAGAGTCGTACCAAGGGTTATGCATCTTTGGATTATGAAGAAAAGGGCGACGCCGAAGGCAACCTGGTCAAGGTTGATATCTTGTTACAAGGTGAAGCTGTTGACGCATTTAGCGCAATTGTTCACCGCGACAAGGCGTACGCATATGGCGTGATGATGACCGGAAAATTGCGCGAACTGATTCCTCGTCAACAGTTCGAAGTACCTATTCAGGCGGCAATCGGTGCGCGCATCATTGCCCGCGAAAGCATTCGCGCGATCCGTAAAGATGTTTTGGCTAAATGTTACGGTGGCGATATTTCACGTAAGCGTAAGCTTCTAGAAAAGCAAAAAGAGGGTAAGAAGCGCATGAAGATGGTGGGACGCGTAGAAGTTCCGCAAGAAGCTTTCGTTGCAGCTCTTGCAACAGATGCCGATATCGAAAAGGTAAAGGCTGCTCGCAAAGCAGGGCAATGACGCTTTCCTTTTATGTCCACATCCCGTACTGCATCAAGCGGTGCGGTTACTGCGACTTCAATACCTACACTCCATCAGAGCTACAAGATGGTGCAACGTTAGAAATTGTTAGCAATGATTACATTGATGCGGTTTTGCGTGAACTAGATGCTGCTCCCACAGATGTTGTCCCAACAATATTTTTTGGCGGGGGTACGCCATCCTTGCTGCCAGCCGATGATTTGGGCCGGGTGATTGCAGCGGTTAAAGCACGCAATGGTTTAGCCGCTGATTGTGAAATCACCCTTGAAGCAAACCCAGATTCAGTCACGCAAGAGAAGTTGGCCAGATACCTTGAAGTTGGATTTAATCGAATTTCTTTTGGAATGCAATCCGCCAAGCCACATGTACTAGCTGCTCTTGATCGAACCCACAATCCAGCCAATGTTGAAAAAGCAATCACGATGGCTCGTGCTGCAGGTTTTCAATCAATTAGCGTGGATCTGATTTACGGAACACCAGGTGAAAGCCTAGAAGATTGGCGCGAAACCGTTCAGGCTGCGCTGTCATTGGATATCGATCACATCAGCGCTTATGCATTAATTGTTGAAACCGGAACCAAGTTAGCCGCACAAATCAAGCGCGGGGATCTAACTATGCCTAACGATGACTTGATGGCTGATATGTACTTATTGGTTGATCAAATGTGTGAGGCCAAGGGATTGACTTGGTATGAACTTTCAAATTGGTCAAAACCAGGACATCAATGTCGACACAACATCGCCTACTGGCAGAACAAAAATTGGTGGGGACTTGGGCCAGGTGCGCATTCCCACATTGACGCCCGACGTTTCTGGAACGTTAAACATCCAACTACCTATAAGCAAAAAGTTTTCGCTGGACAGTCACCAGTGTTAGACAGTGAACAGCTCACTAAAGAACAAATCAAAGATGAATCAATCTTGCTCGGAATCCGAATGCGCGAAGGTCTTGCATTAGAGCTGCTAGAACCCATGCAAATGGAGGTACTAGCGGTGTATCGGGAAAACGGCTTTGTCGAACTGCGTGATGATCGCGTTGTCTTGAGCCCTGCGGGGCGCTTGATCGCAGATCGAATCGTGCGAGAAATAACTATCTAGTACGCTTAGCGCAAATGTCATCACGTCGTCTTGAAATCCTCCGCGCAATTGTCGATGAGTACGTTGCGACCCAAGAACCTGTCGGCTCAAAATCAATTGCCGAACGCCACGGTTTGGGGATTTCACCTGCCACGATTCGCAATGAGATGGCGGTACTTGAAGACGAAGGTTTGATTATTCAGCCTCATACAAGTGCTGGCCGTATTCCAACTGATCTTGGTTACCGGGTTTTTGTGGACAAATTAGCAACTGTTAAACCGCTGTCTGCGGCAGAGCGTCGTGCGATTGAAACTTTTCTTGAAGGCTCTAATGACCTAGAAGAATTGCTAAAGAAGTCGGCTAAGTTATTGGCAGATATTACAAAGCAGGTTGCTGTTGTTACTTACCCAATTATTGGCGAGCAGCCAAGCCGCGACAAGTTGGCAATCTCTGGCACTGCCCACTTAGCACGATCAGGGGACAATATTGGCTTAACACTTTCACCAATCCTGGAAGCTCTGGAAGAACAAGTTGTATTGCTCAGTTTGCTTAACCAGGTTCACCCAACTGTGCACGTTCGAATCGGTAGCGAGCAGACTGAAGCAAACCTGCAAGCAACTTCCTTAGTAACTGTTGGTTATGGCATGGAGTCAGCACAAATAGGCGCAGTTGGTGTTTTAGGACCTACCCGCATGGATTACGCAGGTTCAATCGCAGCAGTTGATGCAGTTGCTCGTTACGTTGGTCGCTTTATTAATGAAGGTGCATAAGTGACTGATCATTACCAAACTTTAGGAGTTACCAAAGGTGCAACCGCTGATGAGATTAAAAAGGCGTATCGCAAACTTGCCCGCGAACTGCACCCTGACGTAAATCCTGATCCTGCGACCCAAGAAAAGTTTAAGGAAGTCACCGAGGCTTATGATGTTTTGAGCGATCCACAAAAGCGTCAGAGCTATGACATGGGTGGTAGTGGATTTGGTGGTGCCAACTTTGGTGGCGGATTCAGCGACATCATGGATGCATTCTTTGGTGGTGGTGGGTCTCGTGGTCCACGACCACGTACACGTGCAGGTCAGGATTCACTTATTCGCATTCAAGTTGATCTCAACGAAGCATGCTTTGGAACAGAACGCGAAATTACCGTTGATTCTGCAGTTGTTTGTCCCAAGTGCACCGGCACGGGTTGCCAAGACGGCGATCATCCAGAAATGTGTTTAGTGTGCAAAGGACGCGGTGAAACACAACAAGTAGTGCGTTCAGTTATTGGCCAAGTAATGACTTCGCGCCCATGTAATACATGTAATGGATACGGAAGCGTGATCAAGAGTCCTTGCCGTGAATGTGCTGGCGAAGGTCGCGTGCGTAGTCGCCAAACAATTGATGTAAAGATTCCTGCCGGTGTAGAAACTGGAAACAGAATTCAAATGTCTGGCCGCGGAGAAGTTGGTGCTGGCGGTGGACCTGCCGGAGATCTCTACGTAGAAATCGTTGAAGAACCTCACCAGTACTTTGTTCGTGAAGGTGACACTTTGCACATGCAGCTAGATATCAGCATGGTGGCAGCATCACTTGGCACTACAGTCACCGTTGAATCACTTGATGGCCCAATTGATGTAAATGTTAAGGCGGGAACACAAAGCGGAACACCTGTTGTTATCAAGGGTAAAGGAATGACCCGTTTGCGTCGCGGTGATCGTGGAGATTTGATCGTACACATCGAAGTTAACACACCAACAAAATTGAGCAAAGAAGAAGAATCACTGCTTCGTAAATTCGCTGAAATTCGTGGTGAAAAATCAAGTGATGCTCACGTCAAGGGACAAGATGGTTCGATCTTTGGCAAGATCAAGGGAGTGTTTAACAAGTAATGTTCACACTCTTTTTCGTAGAGGATCTACCTACGACAGTGGGCGCACATTATGAATTTGCTAATGAGGATGCCAACCATGCAATTCGTGTTTTGCGAATGCAACCTGGTGCCGAATTCATGCTTAGCGATGGTGAAGGCACGTGGTCTCAAGTAAAGGCCATCGAAGTTTCCAAGAAATCTATGCAGGTACAAGTGCTTGATTCTGGGTACCAAGAAGCATTAGCAACAACGATCACAGTTGTGCAGGCTCTTCCTAAGGGTGATCGCGCGAAAGAGGCAATTGAGCTTTTAACTGAATCCGGTGTTGATCGAATTGTTCCGTGGGTAGCCAGCCGCAGTATTGGAAAAGGCACCGATAAGTTTGCAATCACAGCACGTGAAGCCAGTAAACAATCTCGCCGCTTTAGAATCCCAGAAGTCACAGAAATTGCAACAACATCACAAATTTGTGAAGCAATTAAGTTAAGCGATTTAGCAATTGTTTTCCACGAAAGTGCAACCCAAAAACTGTCGGATCAAGTTTCTTCGCATAACGTGCAAACCCTTTTGATCATTATTGGACCCGAAGGTGGAATCACTGATGAAGAGCTTGCTGCCTTTGAAGCAGCTGGTGCAAAGGTTGCTTTGATGGGTCGCCCAATTTTGCGTTCGGCGCACGCTGGTATCGCAGCGGTTTCGGCAGTTTCTGCGCTTTTGAAGGTATGGTAATTACGTGGCTTTAGATCCCAACTGCATCTTCTGTAAAATTATTGAAGGTGAAATCCCGGCAGACATCGTTCTGCGCAATGAAAACGTTGTTGGATTTAATGACATAAATCCGCAAGCACCAACCCATGTTCTGTTGATTCCAACACTTCACACTGAAAACGCTGCAGGGGTTGCGCGCAATAGCGCGACTATAACCGCAGACCTTTTCTTGGCCGCAGATCAGATCGCCAAAGAGCGGGGACT
>Ga0208051_100015_pt1 | contig 21055 bp, 22 predicted proteins | sample LakMenEpi17Oct08_FD_150709 | JGI IMG/M metagenome (GOLD analysis project Ga0208051, IMG submission 150709) | Freshwater microbial communities from Lake Mendota, WI - 17OCT2008 deep hole epilimnion (SPAdes) | ecosystem: Environmental > Aquatic > Freshwater > Lake > Epilimnion/Euphotic zone ...
AGTATAGGAAAGGACTTTTTGAAACAGCTATCCGCTGAAGTAAATGGGGGGGCTTATATATATTAAATAAGCAAAAAGTGAAGAAATTTGGAACTTTGTGTTTTGCAAAAAGCAGTCAATCAATCAACTTTGACCGGAAGACGACCAAATGTATATAATAAGGTGGATGGAAAATGGGGTTTCATCGACCGTAAAACATACATTTTGGGCGGTCAACCAGTGGGTTGGATGATTGGCAGTGTTAGTTAAAAGGGTTAATTATGAATAAAATTTTTTTGTTGCGGATAGGAGTACAATAAAAAAATATATAATAAAGTGCCAAGTATATATGTATTCAATAGCAAAAAAAAGTGGGTAAAGTGAAATAAAAAGAAGGTGTGAAACATGGAAAAAAATGTTTGTTGAATAAGTATAAGAATTGTTCTCAAACGTTATTACAAACCCATTTAACCTATCCAGGGGGGTTAGCGGGTACCAAGGCACCCTTACAAATATTTGCCATGGTTTTTACCCACGGCTCAGGTTATCTCCCTTGGGGTCCGCCTCACGAAAAGTAAAAACCTTTCGGAGGCAACGTATACAGTATAAAACCTGTATACGCTGAGGCCAGGCAACCGGTCTAATGACCGATGTACCCAGCCACGGGCCCCAAGTTCGATTTCTTCGATAAAGAGCACTATCCAAGGCATGTAAGCGCTATGGGCAGCAGAAGAAGACCGAAGGGCAACTTGCTCCTTTTATTTTTCGTAAATTGAAAATACCTTTGTCTAGCATTTTAAATCGCCATGTCTAATTTATTACCTTTAAAATCATAAGTAATTATCTAGAAATATTTGTAAAATACCTGCTATGGTGAAAAATCCCAATTTTATAAGGTATACTATTAGATTAATAATAATTTCAGCACCATCTATTGTCAAACTTTGGAATCTGCAAAGGCCCCAAGGCCTTCTCAGGCTAGCTAGGCCAAGAAAAAAAGAGGGAAATTCGAATTTTCAGCGTGTCGCTTTCCTATTGGTCGGATTCATCGCGAGTTTGACCGGAGGTGGGGTAACGAGGGGAAGCGTAGGCTAAGAGGCGCAGAGAAAAGGGGTGGGGGGAAAGGGGCATGTTGCAATGACAAGCCATAAAAAAAATGTGTTAGGAGTATTTATAATAAGTATGTTTAAAAATACAAATTATGTTTGATGTTTCTTTTTAAACACTATAAAATAATAATATCCATTTTTCGAATTTTAACACTTTTTATTGGTAAAACACTAATGACACCCAATTTAATACAGGTTTTAATATAAACAAATTTTGACATTTTTACATGTGTTAAAAGTTATCAAAAACAACTTTGAGAAAATACTGTTTTGTTTTTTGATCGCATCTCTCCGTAATGTTGGTACCGATGAGACATCAGCTCACCCTGGTTCGGGAACACCTCTCCGTGTGCTCCACACTGCCACTCGTCCCAAAAAACAGTTTCTGAGAAAATACTGTTTGTTTTGAGCGCATCCCTCCGTGGTATTGGTACCGATGAGATATCAGCTCGCCCTGACTCTGGAACTCTTCTCCGCATGCTCCACACTGCCACCCATCCCAAAAGGTGATCAGTTCGCGAATAGACTTAGCTACCATGATGATTTAATAGTGCTGTAGTAAAGATGTTGTTGAAGGAAGCAGTAGAAAGCGAATGATTCCAAGAAATTCACAGACCTGTATTTATACAAAGATAGCTAAATGACCCTTAACAGGATTAAGACGGTCATTTGTTGGATTATACTAGGTGTCCTGTACTACAACACATGTTTAGATAGGGGGAGTGGGAGGGAGAGGGTGATTAAGACGGTCATTAGGGTGGACGGTCAACACGGACCCTTCAAAGGGGGAAAGAGAAGGGTTACGTATGAAACATAACAAAATCAATCATGCTATTTGTAAATGAAGAAAACAACGTAATTTTAAGGTTTTTATTTTTTTTAACGATTATAATTTGTTAAGGTAGATTATGTACGTGTATGTCATGTAAATCTGTAGTATCTCGGTTGTACATTCTTTGAAATAAAGTGACAAACCTTTGCAAAAGAATTTTTTCAGTGTTTTCTGTGGGTACATTTTCTTTTTTTTCTACCATAATGACAAATATTGATTTGTAGTGTCCGTAAACATAAATGTATCCATCACGAACTTTACAAAAATAGGGTTGATTGTAGTTGTGTTTATAATCTGAAACAAAGTAGTTAATATTGCTCACTGTAGTTTGTACAGGTGTGTTGATTTGTTCACAGGGTTGAAGGTTTGTACAAAGTCGTTGTTCTCGTGTAAATTCTTCAATGTTTTCCACATGAAAGTTGTACATGAGCCAGACATCCGGGGCATATTTAGGAATAGGAATATTTTTCATCTGAAAGAAAAAGTTTGTGTTAACGAAAAAAAGTGTGTCGCATTTCTCCTCCGGTAAAAACGTTTTTGGTAATTTCTGAAATGTTAATTTCTTTTTTCACATCATCAGGTGTGATTCCAAGACAAAATAAGTTTGTGTAACATAAAGTCTGAAGGGATGCAATCCTAGAAAATTTATGCACGACAAAAGTCATAGAGCGTTTGCAATTTGATTTTTGTATGTGGTATTGGTATTTTTTTTCATTAATGGTGAACATAATTCTATTAGCATATCGTTGTAGCAAACATAAACAGATCATATTTTCGTTAGCATGGAGGCGAATATACGGAAAATTAATAACATCACCAAGCCAGGTCCAAAAATAGAAAACATCGGTTTTTTCTGGTTTGAATGTGGCTACAAGTTGTAGATACATAATGGTTTTATCAATAGGGATAAATTTTATACCCTCTTGTTTTGTTGAGTAGACAAAATTATCCATGCTAGGACAAGATAGTGTTTTTTAAACACTGAAAGACATGCATTAATACAAAGACTGGAATACACACTGTCCAAAAATACGCGTTTCTTATTACAAAAAGTAGACACGCGCTTAGTGTATACAGAGTTAGAAAAAGATGAGTAAAAAATAATAATACTCGAAGAAGATGAATCACAAATCCGAGTCCAATCAGGCTGGCTTGAGGTTCACAGTAGAGCAGGTAGTGTTCTGCGATGAGAACAAATTGAGTCAATAGTATACAGGCTGGTATGCTCCATCCAGGGTCCAGTAGAAGAAGTAGAAGAGCAAATATTATAATGTGAATCTAAAAACAGTTGATCTGTTAAATGTTAAGCATTATGGTCGACAGCACGCGGTTTAAACTTAAGAAGAGCAATAGGGGTTCCCATAGGAAGAAAAACAGTTGTATTTGATAAGTTTGCAACTAATGTTTTTAAAAAATCTGTGCTGATATTGGCAACAACTCCAAACGGAATTTTGATAGGGTAGTTGTCCACAGTCGGACCATAGTTGCCCAGAAAAACCGTCATGGTTGAAGGGGCTTTAATTTTGATTTCTAGGTTGATTAGAAGTACACTTTGAGGTCTAATCACTGCAGATCGTTGAAGGTAGAGAAGTAATTCACTGTCGAACTGAGTTGGCCAAAAGTCACTGTTTTTACTGGTATCATAGAAAACAATAGGTAGACCATTTTGTTCCTGGTGTTCTTGATTCACGTGAAAATCCATTGTTATAATCATCATCTGAAAGTATCCGCTTTTTTATTTTTCAAATTTTCTTGTTTCGTTTAACAGATAACTATTAGATTCCAAGTTGGTAATGGTTTCAAAATAGTATCTACATAGGATATGTTCCAATGTTTCTTCAAGAATTCTTGAGCCCTGGGTAACGTACATCGTTCTAGGTTAATGACAGTTAGTTGAGGATGTACATGATGTAGTATTTTTCTTGCTTGACCCGGACTGAGACTCGATCCTTCTGCGTAGAGTATACCCTCGCGATGCACTGTAGGGGTTGAACATATGGGACTTATGTAAAGCTTATAATATCTAGTAAAGACATTAATTACAATGCCATTGGAGCTTGTTTCTTGAAGCAAATGAGTTTCATGGTTGGTCACTGTAAATTTCCAGCGCACATATCGGGGACGCTGAGGTCTGTTTGAATTGCTAGTAGTTTCTGTGGTAGTCATAGTTTAGTCTGAAATTGTTTTTATGTGTGTATTGAAAATCTAAGACGGCTTATAAAAAGATGGTATTAGGAGTCTTCTTCGGAATCAGAATAGAACAAATCATCTCGATCTGAAAAAAAATTTCCTTTAGTGTCAGTTTAAAATGTCATTATTAATTTTTTTTATAGGGTTACCTTTTAAAATGCTTAGAACATCTTTGAAGGATGTTGATTGAACATGGAAGAGAGTTTCTCCGGCCTGAATTTCTTGTAGTTTTTTGGTAATTATTGGAAACGTTAGACAGTTTTTTTGAGGATGAATAAATTCGTTCATAACTCTCCAGGGTTTATTTACGTTTACGTGATGTTTCACTTGAAGGGTATATCCTTCTCCAATCAGTCCTTCTAGGCAAATTTCATTAATGACTGAAGGCTGTAATGTGAATGATTTAGGAGTAATAATAGCAATGCAGTGCTTATCATAACTACATTTTTCTTCAGCAGTAGATAGCCATTCTTCAAGAGTAAGATACATTTTACATCTGTAAACATGAATACTAATTTAAGTTATATGGATTGGGCGTAACAAGTTGACAAAAAATTCGACATGTATAGGGGGACAGAACAATGTCAGATGACGTAGGATTATAAAAAGTAAGATTAATAAAATCATCATTAGTGTGAATTATATTTATTGTGTAGGAAATTTTGTGTAGGGAAAGTTCTGTTCCTGCTGATATGATACATTTTGCGGGAACATTAGTAATTATTAATACGTTGAAATAGACAGTTTTTTCGGTCAAGGCAGGAATAGTGAAAGGCTCATGATTATATAGTTGAAACATATTATCACGGTAGGTATTAATAATTTGTTTACATCCCAAAAGTCTGTAATTGAGAAGAGGTTCGCGTCCAGTTCCACACACATCTTGAGTTTCATCTAATTTAATATATTGCAATTTAGGAATAGTTAAAGATTCCATGATCTGAAAGATAAAAAATATGTTTAATCCTCAATAAATACAGAGTGAAGACTTTGTGAATACTGTTTTAAAACAGAGTATACATGTTGTTTTGCACTGTAGGTAATACATTGAACAGTTACTTTAAACGGGACATTCAAATAATCATTGGGCTGTTCTTCTGTCCAACTTTTAAGAATGTACATTAAAGGAAGATCCGCATCAAAAAACAGAGTGTTAAGACGTGTTTGCCATGGCTGATTTATATTTCCCCGTAAATAGTTGAATCCGTAGATAGTAACTGTTTGAGGTTTAAAAAACACATTTTCCACACTAGTCAGGGTATCCATCATTTGACGTAAACAGTGATGAAGTTCAACCACTGAAGGAAGTAATTCTGCCAGTTGTTCTTCATCTGTGAAATTTTGAGGAGTTGATAGAAATGCATCTTCTTTTAGAGGAAGTGAGGAATGGGACATTTTTATCTGCAAAGAAATTAAAGTGTTATTTGACATAATCCAACTTTTGAGTATTGTAAGTAAGGATTAATAAGAATATGAAGAGTTTTTGAAGAATTGTCCGACTGGTATTTTCCAATCAGACGAGTTTTTTTTAGATCAAAATCTTGTTGGGTACAAAAGCTTGTGGATGTGTAGATATGAATAGAAAAAGGAAAATAAACTTGTTTGTGATTCACAATTCGAAACACGGATCTAATAGAAACAATGGTATTTTCAAAACAGATGTATCGTTTAGGATCAGTATCTGTTAGGTTAGGAATACAGGATATATAACGAGTAATTACAAAAAACTTTTTTTTATGGCAAACTAAATAAAGTGAATTAAAATCACATGGCATTTTAGATAATTTAACTTCATTGTTTTGAAAGATATAATAAAAATAATGATTGTGCAAGTGTTCAGCTTTTATTGATTCATTTGTATTATTTTTTTCTTTAATTCCAATAACATTAATGTTCATGTTAAGTTTATCAGTAATTTTTTGCAAGGTCGGTTTTATTTTATATATAGAATCTGGGTCAAGAGCAAGCGTATTTATAAATTGTTGGTACGAAGTAAATTTTGAGCCCGGTCTTTTTCTCAACCAGATCTGATGCAGTAGTGAATCTGAAACATAAAAATGGTTATAAACCAAATCAGATATTGTAGAGCAGCAGCAGCAGCAGCAGCAACAAGATGTACCTGTGAAATCATGCTTGAAGACCACAGGAAGACTGGGTGATAAAGCAAGAGAGGGTGAATGTTGAAGAAATGATTTTAACGATGGAATACTAGGGAAATTCATTGTTTGTTCTGAAAGCAGAAAAAAAGGTACTACAAAAGGTAAACATTATTGTAATAGAGTTCAAGAAATTGGCGAAGTGAATCTTTAATCTTATCCTTGACATGGTGATTTAGACAGTAGAGATAGACAATATTGGGATAATCTTGATTATCTTCATCAGGAACAATTTTTACAATCCAAAAGTGGGGAACATGAGCTTGAAACAGCAAAGTATGAAGTTTATCTTTCCATGTGTGACCTAGCTCAATGTTTAGTTCTTGTATGCCAACAAGTGAGATAATTTGAGGTTCTGTTACAATTTTTTCCAGAACTTCAAGCTGGTCTTGCATTCGATAGATATCTATTAAAAGGGAACTGAGAGTGGGTTCTGGTGAAGTGGGTGTGGGTGGTGTCAAAGGAGGAGTTACAGCCGGTGGAGAAGGTTCATCATCAGGTGAGGGGGAGAATGGAGGTTCATCAGAATGATTAGCTGACATTTTTTTCTGAAAGTAAAAAAACTATCTTATTTTGGTTATCCATGGATGTTGGCTCAATTGGCTCATGCTAGGGCGAAGACAAGGGTTTTTTGTAAGAGCATAATCAATAAAGAAAGCTAAAAAAGGAGGTACATTTTCGTTAGTACATATGTGTGAACATGATTTGTATTTGATTTGATAAAAAGAGGTAAACGGTTTCTGGTTTAATATAAGTTCATAAAGAATTAATCCCAATGTCCATACGTTAAGCTTATCTCCATGATAACAATAGTATTTATGAAATTCAGGAGGGGCATGAAATTTACAGAGTTGTCCAATCATATTATGGGAATAGCCTTTATGCAGTTGGCACGCAGATGAAAAATTGATTAGTTTAAGCTGTAACGATGTGGCGTTTATTCGGATATTACTCATCTTAATATGGCGGTGAAGCACATTTTTTTTGGAACAATGTTGTATTGCAGACATTAATTGGCATGTTATTTTGTGACAAGCATCGTCTGAAAATCCTCCTCGAAGATTCAACAATTCTTGAAGATTCATAGTTCCAAAGTATTCTGTCACTATTATTTGTCCGTGTTTATGAATGTAAAATTGATCTAAAAATTGAATAACTCCTGGCACGTTTCTTAATCTTCTTAGTAGTTGAGCTTCCTTCAGTTTCTTGTAGGTACGAAAGTTCATAGATTTAATGCACACTGTTTGCCCGGTCTGGAGATTTTGTGCTTTGGCAATAATATGTTTCTTGTTTTCAACTATAGTTTTGCCAAGGTAATATTTCTTGACAAATCGTGCAATTTCATCGGTGTTAATGTGAGGATCCAGATCAGTACTTTCTAATGATTGAGACATTTTTTATCTGAAATCAAATACTTAAAGGTATACTACCGTTAGATAGAATAAAATAGCGTTTGTTTGGAATAAAGTTGGTGAATAAATTTTTACTCATATTGGTTTTAAACAAAATGAAATCAGACGACTTTACAAAACGATTAAAAGCGATACAAGGAAATTTTGTAGGATCTATGTTTTGCAAATGATATTGTTTTTGAAAATTAGCATTCAAACCTTTCATATGAGTAACATAATAATCATTATCTTCATTGTATAATCTGTAACATTTTTCACCTAGATACTCGGCATTTGTAAAGAATCCTTCTTCAACCCAAATTCCACTAAGTTGTCCACCGGATTCAAAATGTGTGTTAAATGAAGCTGTAAATTCTTCTTGAAATTCAGGATCTACATTATCACTAAATTTTGGATGTTTTAACAGAAAATGTGCACTGTCTGTGTCCATGTATAAAAGTTGAGCTAGTTTTGGATTTAAATAACGTAGTAAAAAGTAAAGCCGCTTTATTAAAATTATTTTACTGTTGTAAAGAATGTAGCTACCAACATGACCTAGTAAAGTTTGAAAAGGTTCTGGTATATTTTTCTTTTTTTCACATAAATATATTTTTTGTTGGAAATAAAAACAAGTACGGATATTATTGGTTTTTTTTGGTAGATTTTTTCTGTTTTCTAATTGTTTGAATTTTTCGGATGAAGTGTTACAAAGTGTATATCCATAGCATGAATTTAACATCAGTTTGATAAGTTCAGCTTTAATTTCATAATTTTGCTTCACATGGGGGTTTAATTCATGTTTAATAAGATGCTTTAGTTCTTTACGAACAGCTAGTTTAGATTCTAAGGATTGTTTAAGGTAATCATCTGTCTGAAACAAAAGCGCATGCATAATATCCGGTGTATTTTCAAAATCAAATGTGAATTTTAACCAATTGAAATATTCTGTGCTTATCACCATAAACCCATTGCATTCATGTAATCCTATGACGCGGGTGGAGGATTTAAAATCAGTCAACAGATTTTGAGTGTATTTAGAAAGAACGGAAGCATCATATTCCATTTTTTTAAAAATAAATCCAAATATAGGATTCTGATTTTTTTCCTTGATTTTTAAATTTTTGACTACTAAAAAACCAGTAACTTTGTTACTATAGATAGAATGTAAAAAAGTAGTATAGGTATAAGACTTTTGGTAGGCAAATAAAAATTTTTTTGATTTTTCAATATAATGGTTCTCAAAGTCACAATCTGAAATTTCAATGTAATCAAAAATAAAAGGAACTAAAAAGTCTTTGAAATGGCTTGTAAAGTGTTGACACAATGTAAGAATGGCTCGCTTAACGTCATTGGATCTTGTAACCAACTCTTGTTGCTGTTCATTATTTTTTATGTAACATGTTACCTTGTGTCCATGGTAGTAGACTGATTGATATTGAAGTATTTGAAAATGTATCCTATTAGTAGTAAGATCTTTGTAAGTAAGAAACCCATCCACTGGAAAGGTTTCAAAAACAAGTTGTCCCAGAGCCGTAAAATAGGACTGAAATCTGATAATTTGAATGTTTGATGGTAAGGATTTTAAATATGCATTTAAAGCATGAAATTCATTATAAAATCTTGGAGGTTTGCTAATTAATTTAAATATATCAGATTGATGGTTACCGAAATTTTGTACTGTGTTGCAAAAAAGGTTTAAATTTAGGCAATGTGCATAAGGTAAATAGTTTTTATCAAAGAAATTTATATCTTCTTTTGTAAATCGTGAATAAAATAAAGGTATATTTACAGGTAATTTTTCCAGGGCAGCACTAGGGTAAAGTGAACGAATATCAATAGTAGCAATTCCTGAAGGGGTTTCTTTGAATTGGTGTTTCCATTCTTTTAAATTTGAGAAATTAGGCCAGACACAAGAGTCAAAATTTGAAGGTTGATTTATGATATTAAAGTGTTCATTGATTATGGTATTTCTGTCAATTTTTCCATGCACAAAACTTGTGCATAGTCCTCCAGTAACCGATTGACGTATAAGGTAGTTATACACTGAATTTTTAATTTGCCTTGGAGCTAATAGTTTTTCAATTTGCCGAGATGGTTCAATAATAAAAAATTGCTCATAAGCTAGGCTTGATTGTGAAAAATTTCGCCTAAGGTAAATATTAATGGAATCTTTGAGGTAGGCTTCAAACAAAGTTAATAGAATAGAGTGCAAGAGAACACAGTCCTGTTTAAGGTAATAAACACTGTAATCATATAAATTACAAAAATTTAACTTTTCAAATAATTGTTGGGCTTGTAGGCGTTCATCAAGCAAAATTTTTCTATCTGAAAATGTATCTTTCCAAAATTCATCATTTGTAGGTTCTAAAGAGTTCATGGTTTTTAGGGCTTTTATTGAAACCGCTTTTTCGTAGGGGAAACATAGTTTTGATGTTTCCAGATTAAATAGTTTTCCTATTTTATCTAGGCTCATGTTAGCAGCTACCAAATCTCGAATATCCTTGATGTACAACTTTTGTAACCATTGGTTGTTTTTAATGGTTTTTTTTTTTAATTCAGTATCTTTGCTTAAAATGTTGTTATAACGGACTAAATTATTTTTGTGTATCAAAAGAATTGTTGATAATGAGGATCCCTTTTTGAATATTTTGATTTTTTGGTTGATTTTAGTCTGAATAACAATTAGGCTATTGCATAAAAGGTAGTTGTCATAATTAGATCCATTAAATGCTGTAAGATCACATTCAAAAATAATTTCATTGAGTCTATAATGCATTAGAAAAAATATACCTTTCTTTTCGGGTAAAAGTTCTGATGTAGCAAATACTTTAAGAATAGCATGAAGTAAAATGTATTTTATAAGGGATGCCAAAACGTTTCGTTGATAAATTGACGTTAAAAAGTGGTAGATCATTTGAGTAGTATTTAACAGTGTAGGTTCCTTGTGTTTAAATGGGTCACTATTGTTTCCAATGTGAAAAGTTTTTACATATTTTTCTGATAATGGTACATCTTGTAGCAGAGTTATTAATTCCTGGGCACACGCTTTCAAATTGCGACTACTTATCTTATCAATTTTGTTTTTAACACCTTGCCAATTGACATGATAGTGTACTGTTCTAGGATCACTATTGACATATTTATACAGTTTTGAAAAGGTAGAGGATGGTAGGTATTTTTTAAGGATAGCAAACGATTCTTTCACTGGAAGTCCATCATAGAGTCCTGAAAAAAAACATAACTTAAGATTTATACTTTGTTAGAAAAAATATTTGTTTAGGTTTACCTATGATATAAAGTTGCTGAACACCAAAATTTATTTTCTTGCTGAATGATTCTTGAAACACATTTTCTAACTTTACATTTCTTTCGTTAACATCAAGACACTTTTTGTTGAGGGCTTCTGTATCATAGCTGTAATAGAAAGGAACACATTATTTGTGGTCTATACAATAAGAATGAGTATTAGTAAAGTTACCTTAATAAGGAAAGAGTACTGCAAATATGTAAGGTTGTTTTAAGATGCTCAGTAAGCAGTCCGCATACCTCTAGGCAAAAAAAGAAAATCAACTATTTTTATATAATTTCATAATAAAAAATGATAAAAAATACCTAGGTTTTCGTATAAAAATTTTTTTTGCAACATTGGAGAAGCTGAAAAAGAAGAAATAATGGATGAAAACATTATACAAAGCAAGGAAGGTATGTAAATAACTTACCCAGACATCTAAAGGAGGTTGGCTTTGGTAAATATAGTCTTGTGGTTTCAAAATGTTCACAAATGCAGTAATTTTGATTTAACAATTGCTGATCCGTAGATTTTTTGGATTTTTCTTTTCGGGTTCCTTCTGTTAAATGAGGATTTACATAGTTATTTTTATGACTAAAGTCAATAGGTTCAGAAGATATGTTTTTTAAACGAGATATAGTGAATTCATTGTTATTTGTGTAAGGGGATAAAAATAAATGTAAGGTTTCTGTTTCATGGGGACCTTTATAAAAATGAATTAAATGTTTTTTTATAGCTTTAATTTGAGATGGGGTAACATAGGAAAAAGTGGAATAGACAGCTATTGAAAAGGGAAAATTTATAGAGTCATGATTTGCAAACATTTTTGTTACGTCCATTGCAGAAACTTGTATGTTATGAAATTCCACTGACAAAGAGTGATCCTGTTTCAAAAGAATAGGATACAAGGTTTTACTGGTAATGAGGTAATAGTTGTTTTCAAACCACAGCACGGTAATACAGTCATAAATTGATGTGTTTTGTAACTTAAGAACAGTATTTTGAAAAATATAAAAGGGAAACATACATTGTTTAGTCTTGTCAAAATGAAGACATGTCACGGAATCGCGTACTCTTTTGACACCAATAAGGTTAATGTTTATATTTAAACTCCAGGTCAGTGAAGTTAATACTTTCTTAAGATCTTGATCAGAATTCCACAGTCGAGGGGTTTTTCGAATAGTTTCAATACATTCGGAATAGGATTGAAATGAGCAGGAATCCGGTCGAGAGTTCCAAATGTGATGAATAAGGGCATCTGAAAACATGTTTACAATTAGCACACAATGATAGGATGTGACAAAGGTAATGACAAGGAAACTTACCTAAAGGGGCTTGGTTTAGAATCACCGGTAATTTTAAGTCTAGGGTAAGAAGTTGACAATGTTCTTGAATAAATGTTGACATATTTGGTATACAGATATCCATGATGGATGGGTATATCGTTTTTTTCTGAAAAAAAGCATTGTAAGACTTAATTTACTGTGCTAAATACAAACGTAAGGGTTAATGTAAGGCGTCAAATTATTGTTGTTAGATATGATTTCTTCAAGAAATTTTAAAAGAGATGGGTCAATATTAAGGTGGGTAAAACTTAAATTATGACATAATGTCAACAGAGTGTTTGATTTTCCAAGAAAACAAGTGAGTTGTTTTAAAATTTCAGGAATTTGCGAGCGGTGAAATATAGAAAACTTTAAAATACTAGTTAGTATAGATTTTTCGTTAATTAAAAATAGAGAATCGTGTTTTGAAATAATATGCCCTTCAGAGTTTTTTACAAATTCATAAAATTTTTCACAACATTCTTTCCACGTATAGGTAATTTTTGCGTTTTTGAAAATCACACTATTTATAAGGGGGTGTACCCAAAACAAAGACGAAGGATCTTCAAATATAATATCTACAGGAGATTCTGTGTAAAATTCCGTATAAATATGTTTGTTCTTGAGCTCTAAACTCTTGGAATTAACAATATTAACATGAGGAAGACAGTATTTGTAAAGATCCGGTTTATACAGAGTCCATGTTTTGAAGCATTCGTAAAGTTTTTGATCCGTATTTATGATGTCAGAGTTGCCATGTTCATACATTTGATTGTCGCTGGCAATTGATTCAAGCGTTTCAAATAATTGGGCAGGACGAAAAAAGGTGCTGAGTTGACAATTTTTACTTAACAAGTAAAGCGATAGGGGAGATAAGGGTTTAAAAACCCACCATTCTGAATAGTTAGTTTCTAAAGCTTGTAATTCAGGAATAAGTTTGTTCTGAATAAACTGTTGATAGAGTTTTGGAAGCTGGTTGATGCTGGCGCAAGAGGTACAGGTTCCTAAACATAAAATACAAACACCTGTAGTTTTACCGCTTATTAAATTTGGTTAACAGGTTGATTGATTGATTTTTTTTAAAAAATTTCTTACTTTGATGGTCTTCCAGATGTTGGGCTATTTGTATCAACTGCTGAGCAAACAGAGAGTAGTCATACGGGATGTCCATTGTTTCTGAAAAAGGATTAATTTATTTGTTACATTTGTACAAAATAAAAGTCAGTAACGATAACATCAAATCTGAGCAACAGTTTTTAATATTTTTTTCGGAACAAAATACTAAATGACTACCTACAAAGAATTGAAGGTGACAAGGCAATGTTTCATGTTCTTCACAGATACATTTTTTAAATTTAAGCTCAATCGATGTAGTTAGGTAATTTTCAAAGCAATAAACATTAAAATAAGAATTGTCAATTTCAGAGACATATTCGTGATGTAGATTGGAAGAATACGGATCAAAGGGTAAAAATGGCTTGTTACTAGCTTGGGTAAATTCAACGTAAGCTTTGTAAAGCATCTCTTTAAAACGAATATGATCATTAAATGTCATCACGGGTACCCATTGGGATGAAAACAACAATTGGTTGTCAACATACAAATTGATAATTTGGGTATGGTTCTCAGGAACTGTCGACTTGCTATTGATGCGCTCCGGAAACTGAATAATCACTTTGTTCGCCAGAATCTGAACGGATCCACTTTCTTGAAGTGCTGGATCATCAAAATGGTAGATATATCTTTGAGACAAAGACTGCATCAACGAATGAGAAGAGGTGCCCTGCAGCGGATTTGTTTCACCCATTGTATCTAAATGTTCTGTCGCTTAAAAGTCTGAAATACTGTTAGTAATTAAGTGAAGAGTTTAGAAAGGTGTTAATAACCTGGCTCACTTGCATTGTAGGACAGGCTTTAAGATTTCCCTTTTTTATTCCATAACTATAGGGTTGAAATTGAAACTGATGATGCTTTTTCAAAAATGACGCGTATCCCTTGATAGGTGTTAGTAGTTTTACAATATGCAAGACACCTTTGTTTTTTGGACATTTGGTAAAATAGATAACATAGTTTTTTCCTGTGTATTGATTTTCAGGTTTATGTTCACAATTTAAAGGTGAATACAAATGACTAAGTACATTTTCAAATACACGTTCAGTTACAAATATAAACACTTGAAGAAAAGGTCGTTGTAATTGAGTAAAAGGTATAAGGCATTGAAAATTGAAAAAAAAAGGAAGTTTATTTTTCACTAAAAAATCCAGAACTTGGGCATCTTCCGGGCAAAGTTCTGAAAAAAAAAAATATTATGTATACCCCCTTTTTTTGTGCTACTAAAGTTTTTAGACAAACTTACCCATGATTGAATTAAATTTGGAAAAATCAAACTCTTGTTCATAATCTTTACTAGCAGATTCGCTGTGACATGAAAAAATATTTCCCATTGTAATTCTGAAATAATAATCTTACAAGACTTATCTATTTTCTAGGTTTTTGGGGGTACATAGGTTTCAAAGAATTTCAAACATGGGCATTGAGAATGACATTCAGCATAATTAGACAGAGATTGAACAAGAAGCATTGCCTTAGAATTATCTAAATAAGTTTCAAACGGTTCAAGCATGTAAACTAATATGTTTAGATTAGGAAATAATTGATAACCACTTTTTCTAAATAGGTTATAATAGTCAGCCAAGAAATTAAGTTTTGACGTATCAACACCGAAATAGCATTGTTGATTCAAGAAAATGGGTATCAAAGCACTAACAGTGAAAATATTGCTTTTAAAATAGTATTCCATTCCAATAAGATGTAACACGTAGGTGTTAAGTTTATTTAAAAACCAGGGAGTATCCAACAAAACAGGTAAAAATAGTTTGGAGATACCACAATTAATAAGGTCTTTTAAAGGTAAATAGGATACAATTTTTAGAATGATTTCTTCGGGTAAATTTTTATTAAACATAATTTTGTAAGCGGGTGTAGTATATTGGGTTTTTTTGTGAAAGAAGAAGGTAGCCCAATCTAATCGATAAAATTTAAGTCTAGATGACCGCTTTCCCTGAAAATAGTTAAGAAATCTTGAGTGTGTCAAAGTTTGAGGTAACTTTTTATTTTCTCTCACCCAATGCAGTGTTTTCCATTCGGGTTGAAAGACTAATGTCACTCCTTGAGGAAGTAGAAACCACAAAGGCTTAGATTCTAAAATAAGAAAATACACCAAAAACAAAAACTTTTTATTTAACATAAAACGTTTACCTTTGAAAATATCATTTGGATTAGAAGAAAAAATCAATTCTAACATCTGAAAAAGGTCAATTCCTATGACATGATCGTAAGAGAAACAAAAAGTTGGCTTAAATTAGCAAATTCAACACGATTTTGATTAGAATCTTGAACGTAAAATTCTAGAATATTGTTGAGAGAAAGGGAATGATGATAGTACAATTCAATATCAGACGTATACATAGGAACAAATTTATCATTGTCATCGTCATAGGTTAGCAAGGCAAGCACTGTAGTATAAGAATTGGGTTTCAAAAAGTCGTTGAAAATAAGAAAATTAGAGGTTAAAGCATAATTTGACTTAAAGACTAAAAAGTATGGAGCTTTATAGTAAGGAGATCGGGTGTAAGGAAATCCATTAGCAGTGCAGCCATTACGAACTTGACTCAACATTTCCACTGGGTAAAAATCATTTTGATGGGCATCTTTCAAATCAGTCCAATACTCTTTGGGTAAAAAAAAAGGTTTTGTTTTCTCAGGAATGTGAATATTTATCTCATATCGTTCAGAAAAAGGTAGGGCATTTTTTATTAACTCTGATGTTCGCCCAGATTTTTCTACTTTAGGCACATATTCAACAATATTATTTTCATCCGCTTTAACATCCACGTTGTGGTATTGTCCAATCCAGGAGGTTTTGTAGATGTTAATTAGTTTGGTTCGTAATATTTTGGAAAATTCTTCATTCTGAAAATAAATGAATACAATGATTTTATTGTGTCCATTAAGGGAACTTATGCCATCCTATTACCTTGATATGAAGTTCAGAAAACCAGTTGTAATTGTTGTAATTAAAGTCCAAAGATACTTTCATTTTTTGAAAATCTGTGTCAGGATTGTTGTAGATGGCAAATTCGACAAAGTTATCTTTCACCCTTGAACCAGATTTATCAGTACGAGGAAATAGGTTCAAGGCTGAATCAAACTTAAACTTAAGTGGTATAGCGTTGCCCGAAAGTGAGTAAATAGGATCTTCATAGGTAGAATTGGCTTGTTCTCGCGCTTGTGAATTCCATCCAATACCCACTAAATATAAAAAGGGTTGTAAGTAAAAATTTTAAAATCTAAAGCAAAAATATAATGGGGGGGGGTATAATATTTACCTAGACTACCGACGTTTAAATATTTTTTGAACACATTTTGAAAACTCAGTCCTTGTTCAACATCTGCCAGGTAGGTTATTTTCTAAAAACAATAAAATTTTTCTGTTTCAAGCCGTTCTTTACATGAAAAAATACAGTTGTGTAGATTACATTTGTATCATCATTTGTGTTGAAGGAAACGGGTAGATCTATTTCATCTTCGATCAGGGCTCTTAAAATTAGCAAATTTAATAAGCTAGGTCCAGATGGTTGATACAATAGCATGTTTTTACCTTAGTACTTTGTTGTCATACCTATTCAATGAATATGTTTTAAAAATCGAATCGTTTAAAAAGGGTAAATAGGCTTCAGGCATAATAAAAATTTGATGAGGTAATAAGGTTAAATATACTTCAAACACAGAGTCCGAATCGGCTGTAATGTTGGTAAAAAGAGATTGATCTGACCCTTGGCAGAGAGCGTTGTAAAATTGATTTACTGTAAGAAACATATTACTGCTGGCTGCCTTTAAATTTCGCAGTGAGACAATATCTAAACATTAAAAAAGAGTTAACATTGTGCTGAAATAATTTAGCAATACAAAAAGACAAGTTATACATTACCTAGAGATTTTTTGGGTAAAAATTGTAGCGTGATATCGTCTAGAGGGTACAAAAATGTTTAAAATCATCAATGGATTGTCATTGTAAAAAAACTTATTCAAGGATTACCTAATTTCGGACTGGTGATAGTACTTTCAACATAGGAAAGTGATAGGTTGGATTTTTGACAATCAATGTCACGAAAATCTTTGTCAAGGTTACATTGAAAAATGTTATCCTAAACAGAAATTTTGATTAACATGATGAGTATAAATATTATAACATCAATAGAATTACCTTTGATATACATTGAATAAGATATTTTTTGGACATTTTTTAGGGAGAAAAAACGGGATGCGTTAGAGAAACAATCTGAAAAATGTAAATCCATACATTTTTAGCATAAATATTTTTGAGCTACAGGATTTTTAATGCTGATTTTAGCGCATTTAATATTTTGGTTCTGTAAAAATTTACAGAGCTTTACAAAACGTGAATCGGTTGACTCTAGCTTACCAAATTTATTGTTAATAAATGTACAAAAATCAGCAACATGTACATTGGGAAAGTTGATAAAAAACATGTTCTTATCAATAAGAGGCGATAACGATTGGAACACTAACGGAAGAAACTTTTGTTTCGGATAAAGAGATTTTACAAAATCAATGACATCGTGATGTTCGGTAGACTCTTTGTTGGCAGAAGTAGAGTGTGAGGTGTCGCATGATTTGTTATTTTTATGAATAAGATATTTCTCTTTTGCCGAAAACATAATTGCGGTTTTATTCTGAAACAAATGATTGACGTAATTAATCATGTAGTTTTTGTTACAGTTGATGTAACAAAAATCAAAATTTTGTTTTAAGGGTTCTTGATAGAATGATAAATATTCAGGTCCCCCAAGTCGAGGAAACAACTTCCTAAATAGGAATGAACTATTAGCTGTCAATAGTTTAGACAAACACTGATTTTCCATAAATTACCTCATAATGTAGTATCCTAGATTTGAATAGGCTAGAAAAATGTGAGGAGCCAATAGAATTTCGGTTGATAAGTTGGTGTTGTACAAGTTGTGTATAACTAGAATTAAAGTGATTTTATGATGACGTAAGGTGTAATTTACAATTTTTAAAAATTCCGCTTTGTCATGTTTGCTATTGGATTGTTTAAAGGCAAAATCATCTAAAATTATAACAGAGTTGTTAGGTATGCTTTTACAGCATGTTTCATTAACAGCAAAATCCGTATTTAAAAAGTTGATGTTAGGTAGTTCTGAAAAATCTGTGGGTTCTCGTGTTTGTACGTAAACAGGAATATCTAAAAAAAAGAAAAAAAATCATGTTTATAGTTCTAAATGTATTGGTTTGTAGGAAGTGTATACCGGAATTAAGGTGTTTCAACAGCAAATTAATAAAGGTAGATTTTCCCGATCCTGACTCCGCTAAACAAAAAAAACATTCAAACTTTTTAACATTGATTTTATTCAAACTTTGCAATAAAAAGTACCTATAATAAATACAAGTTGTGACAAAGGTACAATATCTGAAAGATAACGTTTCATAGTTAACTTTGAGCCGACTCTTCGTTCAAGCTGAAACAAAAATAAAAAATGGTGATTTAACATTAAATAAAAGAAAACTTAATATTATTCTTGGGTTAAAATCTGGTTAAAAAATAGTTACCGAAGACAATCATTTATGAACCCGATGCTGTCATTTTCCAAATAGGTAGCAAACATAGCAGCGGGCAGCTTTAGAGAGCTATAATCCAACACGGAACTTCTCTTGACATCAACCAATTTTCGCTTCCTACTGGTGGCATCAGGTTGTTCGTCGATAAATTGGTACTTGATGATAAATGCCACATCACTGTCACTAGAAAAAGAAAAGGTAAAAAAAGTTAATGACAAAAGGTAAAAGCTATATGTTTTAAAAACCACATTACCTAGCTTTTTTGTAAGATTTTTGAAAAAATCCAAGCCCAAGCTCTTTGACGTTATAATGCTAGATATAAAAAGAAAAATTAGTTGTTAAACTTAGGAATAACTATTGTACTCATGATGAGTTTGGTACTCTATAATTACCTCAAAAGATAAGACTATTTTAATTTGTGGATCGGCTGTGTCTATACTAGCAATCTGATAGGTCTTGACATCAGACATTGTAGAAAAATTAGAATAATCTAAAGAAAAAACCATAGTTTAATTTAACGATGCATACTTGATAACAAAAAAATTTAAATATCCCACCTGTTGATGTTTGTTCATTTAGGAGGGTCACAAAATGTTGAAGTTTTGTTTTGTAATGTGTAACAAAATCACTTTTGGTAAAATTTTCAAAAAGCTCAAAATCAAAAAGAAGACATTTATCCTCATATTTTGTTGAATCTCTTCCTTCTTTTCCGTATCGGTGTGTTATCACTGAAATTACAAAACGGATTTTATTTGAGATGACATTGATTTTTTTTAAAATTGCGACATGATACTACCTATAAGTCCTTTTTCTGAGGAGAATAGTGGTAAATTGTTGTTTCTAGATAAAAAATTACACATTTTTAGAACCGTAAAAGTAGATATTTTATGCTAAATTATATGTATTTGCACTAAGACTTACTTGATAAAGCGATATAAATCTTTGACTTGACCCGGTAGCCTTCCAACACTAATCATAATGTAAATAGGTTATGTATTTTACACACATAAAAAATACATAAGTTTGGAGGGTTTTTTCTTCTTTTTTTTAACGGTACCTGATGGGGTTACAATAGAATTTGGAGGAGTAGGCGTGTCGATCAGACGGTGATTGAAATAGACATTTGGAAAAGCGTTTGCACTCCAGTACTTGGGACAAAGCGTGCATCGAGTTGTTATTCTGTTCAGTAAAGTTAACCGAATACATGGTGATGATGTCTTTGCTGAAAGAACAAAAAGTGTATGGGTTAGGTTTTTTGTCACAACACTTGTGGACCAATTCGTTGGTCATATAAAAAGAAAATTTGGTTAGTAAACGGTGGCACAGGATGTCAACCAAAAAACCATTCAAAGAACCATTCTTGCCAACGTCAAACTAATCAACATGACTTGATTGTGGTGATCCTTCTCTTACTTTATATGAGCGCCTTGGTAACTAGGTTTGTTTTATCTACTGCCCACCTCAAAACGAGGCACCTATTACCACACATCAAGTGTTGTCATTCATTCTTTTAAGAGAACAAAGTTGCACCTGTACTTTTAAACCATAAAGAAAGCATGCTATTGGGTGTGATAACGACCTAAATAGAACAAACCTTTGAACCATAAACACAGTGTAAAGAGGTTCTACCACCATTGACATTGGTTAAAACGTAAAGTTGCTTAAAATGGTATCACAGGGTGATAATCTTACAATGTATTCATCAAAGCATTCACCCTAAGAGAACAAGCGTTATAGGTGATCATCCAACATGGGTGCCTTATGCCCATGATCCCGCCGTTTTTAGCAACAGCAGCAGCGGAAGTAACAGACTGGTTCTGTACAACCTCACCTCAATGGTTGATATAAACGCAAGGTACCATCAGGTTTTACTCATAGTTTTGGGACCAAAGTCATGTCACCCCGTTGTCAACACACGCTTATCATGCATGCATCAAAGCCCTGGTTGATGCTGCTCAACAAAGTGTCCCTGTTTCTTCCGAAGAGTGGCACCATTCCAAAGAGACTTGAACGCACCATGCATGCTCAGTACACCACCAAGACCACCATGGTTCTATCCCATTACTGCCTTTCCACCCGCCTCACCTACGACCAAAGTTGGAGAGAAGAAGTTCCCAGAAGTGT
>Ga0208051_100019_pt1 | contig 18965 bp, 20 predicted proteins | sample LakMenEpi17Oct08_FD_150709 | JGI IMG/M metagenome (GOLD analysis project Ga0208051, IMG submission 150709) | Freshwater microbial communities from Lake Mendota, WI - 17OCT2008 deep hole epilimnion (SPAdes) | ecosystem: Environmental > Aquatic > Freshwater > Lake > Epilimnion/Euphotic zone ...
CCAGTGAGAAAGCAGTTACTCCGGCTGCAGCTGCAGCATCAATGGAATCAACTGCAGTAACTGGGGATAAGAAAGAAATTGTGATTGCACCTTTTTTCAAGGTGGACATTTGCTTAGGCGTTAATGGCTGTACCGACAAGACAACATCTGCATCAGCTAAAGCATCACCTTGCTTAATCGTGGCACCAGCAGCGCTGAAGTCAGCATCTGTTGCTTGTGAGTGAACTCCGGCACCGGCTTCGATGATCACTTCTAGGCCTAAGCGAGTTAACTTGCTGATTACATCTGGGACAAGCGCAACGCGCTTTTCTCCCTCTTTGATTTCCCGTGGGACGACGACGCGCATACCCGAAATGTTAGTGCGTATAGCCCTTTAAGTCACCACGAATTAGGTGATACAGGATGGATTGAATCGTTGTTCTGCGGTGATAAGCCTCGCGCCAGATGACCGAACGTGGCCCATCAATTACTGATGCCTCAACCTCTTCGCCTCGATGTGCGGGTAAACAGTGCATGAACAAAGAATCTTTACTTGCCAATTTCATTAGATTCTCGGTGACTGCAAATGGAGTCAGTGCAATTAACTTGTCTTTCCGATCACTTTCTGAATCACCCATCGACATCCACACATCTGTGTAAAGAACTGATGCATCTTTTGCTGCAGCTTCGGGATCATGTGTAACTTCAACTTTTCCACCACTTTGTGCTGCGATGTTTTTCGCAACTGCAACAACAACTGGATCTGGTGACCACTTACCGCTTGGAGTCGCTGCAACAACATGTGCGCCCATGATTGCGCCCATAATTAGCCAAGCATGGGACATATTGTTTCCATCGCCTAAGTAAACAAATTTGCGCCCTGAAATATCTGTTCCAAAGTTCTCACGAATTGTTAACCAATCGGCCAACAACTGCGTTGGATGGTCGACATCTGTTAAGGCGTTAATAACTGGAATAGTTGAATAAGCACCCAGTTGATCAACATCAGATTGTGCAAAGGTGCGAATAATTAAGGCACTGCAATATCCACTGATGATCTTTGCTGTGTCTTCGATAGTTTCACCGCGACCTAATTGCAATTCATCGCCACGAATAAAAATTGGCGTGCCACCTAAATGGGCAACAGCAGTTTCTGAGGAAAGTCGGGTGCGGGTTGAAGGCTTTGTCATGTAGATGGCCACAGTTTTATTAGCTAAAGCTGTGTTTGAACGTAGCGGATTCTCAGCAAATTCAGCGGCAGTTGATAGCAATAGTTCGACATCGGCACGGCTTAAATGCTCGGTTCGCAGCAAGTCCTTCATTTGTGAATTCTACCCGTAGTTTTGGGCTTCACATAGGTATTCTTATCCACCTCATGGGCATCTTTCGGAAAATAGGAATTGGATCGGAGTCTGATACCGATCTCTTAACCCGCCCATCCCTGGATGAAAATCTGCAAGAAGATGATGGTGGCCACGATCGTTTTGCTCACTATGTGAAAAAAGAGAAAATTGTTGAATCTGCAGTAACAGGAAAAGCAGTGAAAGCTCTATGTGGAAAGAAGTGGATGCCTTCTCGCGATCCCCAGAAGTATCCAATCTGTCCAACCTGCAAAGAGATTCACGCTGGGTTGAAACCAGATCCTGAAGAAAAGTAACGATGAAGCGCTTTACTGCCTTCGCACTTACATTAATAACAGTTGCCACGCTTACAACTCATATCACGACCGCACAAACAGCAGCTGGTGAAGATAAACCACCGCGCAAAGTTGTAACTGGTTGGCTTCCATATTATTCAGTTCGAACAATCATGCCACTAGTGCGAAAGCTACCCACGGCACAACCAACTGTTGCTGGTAAGCCTGCAGTTTGTGATGAATCCCAATATGGTCCGGCCGAAAATCAAGCAATCGAATCTTCATACCTTTTTAGAAATAGAGATTTAATGAAAGAGGTAATGCCTTTCTGGTTTTCAATTAAATCTCCGACGGTTATTAGAAATGATTATGTAACAGGGAATCCATCGTGGCCTATGGCAGACACAGTGTGCTTGATTCGTCGCGCAGGTTTGCAAGTGATTCCAACAATGACCGATGGCACCGGAAAACTAGAGCTTTCGAATTACTTAGCAAACCCTGCAACCCGGGCCACCATCGTAAAAACTATTGTGGACCTTGTTCTGACAAACAACTTTGACGGTATTGATCTTGATTACGAAGGTTTTGCTTTTGTTGATGGAAATACAACCTGGACAAAAACTGCCCCGCGTTGGGTTGCTTTAGTGAAAGAGCTAAGCGTTGCTTTGCGCTCTCACAACAAGTTGTTGTCGATTTCAACACCATATGTATTTGACCCTAAGGAAAAACAAAAGGGCTACTTTGTATATGCCTGGGCTGATGTGGCAAGCAGTATTGATCGCTTACGCATCATGACGTATGACTATTCAGTTGCTAAGCCAGGTCCTATTGGTCCAATTTCATGGACCGAGAAGACACTTAAATATGCAGTAAGCATTATGTCGCCTTCAAAGGTGTACATCGGTTTACCGGGTTATGGTCGCGACTGGATTACATCAGTAAAAGGAAAGTGCCCAGTTAGTGCACCACCGGGATTAAAGGGTGGCGCAAAAGCTGCAACCTTTAAAACTAGTTATGCATTAACTAAAGCAGGCATTGATAAAGCAACACCAGTCTTTGATGAAAAGTTTAGTGAAGCAACTTATTCGTATACACAAACCTATAACGGGCTTTCAGCAACTGGTGCATCAACAGAATGCACAGTAAATCGAACTGTTTGGTATCAAAATGATCGAAGTTATGCAGAACGCATGGCACTTGTTGCTAAGTATCGTTTAGGTGGAGCTGCTTTATGGACGCTGGCAATGGAGTCTCCTGAAGCAACTTTAGAGTTACGTAAAGCAGCCCTTGCTATTGCTCCAGATCCAGTTGTAAGTACTTTGAGCATCGAAGGTGCACCACAGAACACAATCAACTATGCCGGTTTGTTTACCGTTAAGGGTTTGCTGACACTTAAAGATAAAACACCAATTGCGGGACTAAAAGTTTCACTAGAAATTAAACGTGCCAACGAAACAGTGTGGACTAAAGTAACCGAACTTGTAACAGGTGTGGATGGAGTTGTTTCTACTCCAATGACCCTTGGTGGAAACGCTGCGCTACGTCTGACCACGGTTGGAACGTGGGAACAAGCAGAATCTATTTCGCAAGAGGCAGCAATCATCGTTAAGAGTGCCCTGCAACTAGATCGCCCAGTATCTGTCGCTAAGGGTGCGCCAATAGTTGTGAAGGCGCAGTTACTGCCACGTTTGGCCGCAAAGTCTGCGCAATTGCAGAAAAACATCAACGGTAAGTGGCAAAATGTAGGTACACCAGTGCTCTCTGATGCGAATGGGTTGTTTACCTTTACTACTGTGGAGCCAAAAAGAGGAGTCATAACAATGCGTGTTCAGTTGATCGGCGATATCGCTTCTGAGCAATTTGCCATTGTTGTTCGTTAATCATGCCTAAAATTAAAAGCAAACCCGAAGTCAATGAAAAGATCGAAGAAGAACTTAAAGCAATCTTTAGTGGCGACATTCCTTGGTTAACAATTGTTTGGGATGACCCAGTTAATTTGATGACGTATGTGACCTACGTTTTGATGGAGCTTTTTGGATTTAGTAAAGAAAAAGCCCATGAACTTATGATGAAGGTTCACACAGAAGGTAAAGCGGTTGTTTCAACCGGCAGCCGTGAAGAAATGGAACATGATGTTGCCAGACTTCACGAATATGGCTTGTGGGCAACACTGCAACGTGGCGATCAAGCGCTATGAGCGAAATTCAACATGGGTTTTTTCGTCATGGCGATAACGCATATCTAGCTAATTTCACTGAGGCAGAGCGCGAAGTATTGCTTAATCTGACAGAGCAAATCATCGAACTACTTGCAGAGCGAGTTGATCATCACAACGATGACCCACTGGCTGCAATGGTGGGCATCACTTCTCATGACACGCCTCCTGATGATGAAGTCTTATTGCGACTGCTTCCTAATGCATATGCAGATCAAGTAGATGCATCTGAATTTCGTCGCTATACCGAATCAACTTTGCGTCAAAAAAAGCAAGCTCACGCTATGGCAATGCGCATGCACATTAAAACCGCAGTCGATGGTGTCATTGAACTTGATCATGATTCTGCAAATGCATGGTTAGGTGCAATGAATGATGTGCGACTTGCTTTAGGAGTACGTTTAAAAGTAGAGGAAAATACACGTCAAGAACTTGAACTGTTGGCACCAGATGACCCAATGCGTGGTGTTTATGCTGTCTATAGCTGGCTGGGCTGGCTGCAAGAGAGTTTGATTGATGCACTAATGGATGAAAATCAATAGTTCACCAACCTGTTAGACCGTAAGTGCAAGGTAGGCTTAGCCCGTGAGTGATGCCCCGATTGGAATCTTTGATTCAGGTGTAGGCGGATTAACCGTTGCACGTGCAATTCTTGATCAACTTCCTAACGAGTCAACACTTTATATTGGCGATACTGCGCGTGGACCTTATGGACCACGACCACTTGCCGAAGTTCGCGAGTTCGCACTAGAGACCATGGATTTTCTTGTCTCGCAAGGCGTAAAGGCAATTGTTATTGCATGCAACACTGCATCGGCTGCCATGCTTCGTGATGCGCGCGAACGTTATTCGATTCCGGTGATTGAAGTAATTCAACCTGCAGTACGCCGCGCAGTTGCGGCAACCCGAACGGGAAATGTCGGAGTTATTGGTACTCGCGCAACAATTGATTCCAAAGCATATGTTGATGCATTTGCCGCTGCGCCTCAGTTGAATATCACTTCAATTGCCTGCCCACTTTTTGTGGAATTTGTTGAACGTGGAGAAACTTCTGGAGCCGAGATTACAAAAGTTGCACGGCAATACCTAGCGCCAGTAATGGATGCCAAGGTTGACACTCTGGTGCTTGGTTGCACGCACTATCCACTGCTAACTGGTGTGATCTCATATGTAATGGGTGAAGGCGTGACTTTAGTTTCCAGTGCCGAAGAAACAGCAAAAGATTTGTATCGCACCTTGGTTGAAAACGGATTGCTACGGGAGCAATCAACGACCCCAGCCACACATAAGTTCTTAGCTACCGGTGATGCCAAGGCCTTTGAAACCTTGGCTCGTCGTTTTCTAGGCCCAGAAGTAACTAAAGTCGAACACCAAGTTCTATAGCCTTCCACTTCAATACCTGACACCTAGGAGTAAAAATGCCACGCAACGATGGACGTTCCGAGAAGGATCTGCGCGAGATTAAGTTCACTCGTGGCTGGTTAGATCATGCAGAAGGTTCAGTCTTAGTTGAGTTTGGAAAGACTCGCGTCTTGTGCGTTGCATCGTTTACACCAGGAGTTCCGCGCTGGTTGAAAGATACGGGCAATGGTTGGGTTACATCAGAATATTCAATGCTTCCACGTGCAACGCACACACGTTCTGATCGTGAAAGCGTCAAGGGCAAACTAGGTGGACGCACACAAGAGATTTCTCGACTAGTGGGTCGTTCTTTGCGCGCGGTAGTAAACATGAAAGAACTTGGCGAAAACACAATTGTGATCGATTGTGATGTTTTACAAGCAGATGGCGGAACACGAACCGCGGCAATTACTGGGGCATATGTTGCTTTAGCTGATGCAATCTCTTGGGCAAAGGCACAAGGTCACATTAAGGAAAGTGCAAAGCCACTTAATGATTCTGTTGCCGCAGTAAGTGTCGGAATCATTGATGGCGTTCCGATGTTAGATCTTTGCTACGAAGAAGATGTGCGTGCAGGAACTGATATGAATGTTGTTGTCGCAGGTGATGGACGATTTATTGAAGTTCAAGGAACTGCAGAGGGTGAACCTTTTGATCGAGCGCTACTGAACCAGTTACTTGATTTGGCAGTTGCCGGTTGTTCAACATTAAATCAGTTGCAGAAAGATGTGCTTACTAAGTAATGCCTCACACACTTGTCCTTGCAACACGTAATCAAGGAAAGATCACCGAATTTCGCCGAATTCTTGAAGAGCTTGCTCCAGGGCAGATTGAATTAATAGGCGTCGATCAATTTCCAGATCTTGTTGATGTAGATGAGACTGGTTCCACTTTTGAAGAAAACTCTTTACTGAAATCTCGCTACACCTGCGCAGCAACAGGTTTGCCGGCAATTGCTGATGATTCGGGGCTATGCGTTGATGCTCTAAATGGTGATCCAGGCATTTATTCAGCGCGCTGGGCTGGAATCCATGGAGATGATCAAGCAAACATTGAAAAGTTATTGGAACAACTCAAGGATGTTCCAGATGACAAACGCACAGCTCGCTTCAAGTGCGTAGCTTCACTTGTTTTACCTGATGGCCGAGAACAGATTGCCGAAGGTCGGTTTGAGGGTCACATTCTCCATGCCCCAGTCGGTGAGAACGGTTTTGGCTACGACCCAATTTTTCAGCCCCAGGGATTGAGTATTTCCTCGGCACAAATGAGCGCGCAGGAAAAGGATTTAGTCAGTCACCGCGGAAAATCGCTTCGTGCTATCGCACCGCATGTCATACAAATGCTCGCGAGCCTGGGGTAACCTTTACCTATACAAGTGCGTTAAAAACGTGCGTACCGCAACCCAAGGAGTTTCACGTGGCCGTTAAGAAGACCGCAAAGAAAGCAGCAAAGAAGTCAGCTGCGAAGAAGTCACCAGCTAAGAAGACTGTTGCAAAGAAGAAGTCACCAGCAAAGAGAGCCGTTGCAAAAAAGGCCGTTGCTAAAAAGAAGACAGCAAAGAAGGCTGCAGTTAAGAAGACTGCAAAGAAGCCTGTTGCTAAAAAAGCTGTAGCAAAGAAAACTGCGGCCAAGAAAAAGGTTGCTAAGAAAGCTCCTGCAAAGCGCGTTGTTAAGAAGGCTGCAGTTGCAGTCACATCTGCACCACGCCCTGTTGCTACGCCAGCACCGGTCAAGGCAGCAGCTCCTGCTCCTGTTAAGCCAGTTGCTGCACCAAAGCAATCAACATCTACCCGCACAGCATGGTTAGTAGTAATCGGAATTGCAGCACTCGCAATTATCGTTTGGTCACAATCATCAAGCAGCGATAGCGATGACGCAGCACCTGCCCCTGTTGCTTCACAGTCAGCAGAACCATCTGCAGAGCCAACTGAGTCTGAAGAACCAGCCGCAGCGGTTGCTGTAGTAGAAGCACCAACAAAGTTTGTTGCACTAAACGCTGAAGGCGGACTAAAGCTTCGCTGGGTAGCACCTATGGCAGTTGAGGGTCTAACTGGATACAACGTCGAAGTCCGTGCAAACGGAACTGGAGACTGGATTGTTATCGCAACTGTTCCAGCAGATCAACTGACACAGAACGTTTCGAAGGCAAGTGATTCAGGATGGACTCAGTTCCGCGTTTCATCTGTTTACTCAGATGGACAAACTGCATCAGCAACAGCTTTTGGAATTCCAGGAGAGTTCAAGTAAATCGTTAATTAATTAAAAAACCTCTCACCGATTGGTGGGAGGTTTTTTAATGTTCAAAAACATTTTATTGAGAGTCGCCTAGTTGTGCGGCAATTGCATCTACATATGCACGCACACCTGCAGGAACTAGATGAACTCCATCTGGCCCAAAGTATTCAGGGTGCTCGGCAGAAATACTGGCCCAGTCGATTAATCTGGCACCGTATTGAGCGGCATACTTTGCGATAAGTGAATTGTTTTCATCGCGCCACCCACGGGGAACAGCGGTGTTTACAACAATTATTCGTGGTTGTTCAGCGATTTCAGCAAAAATATTCGCCACTTGTTCTTCAGTAAGTTTGTTGTTGTTTCCAAGGTTGAAAACGATTGTGGAACCAACCATGTTGGCCTTGTCGTTTTTTATAACCTCCAACAGCTCTGGTGCTTGGCGGCCAACGCGCGCATTAATCAATCCTATGTTTTCGCGAGCATCTAATTCGAATCTGATTCCCAAGATGACAGAATCTCCAGTTACCCATAAATCACCAGGCACCACCGGTGCGGTTACAGGTGGTTGCTCTAGTTGTTGCTTGAGCTGATTAAGTTGCTTATCTCCTTCAGCTATTGCACTGATTGCAGAAGTTGCAGTGATACCTAAAGTTGAAAGAACAATTAGCACGACGCCAATTTTTTGACGAATCTGAACCCGCTTTGTTCGATACTTCATGCCTTTGAACCAGTAGTCAATAAGGCCAGTTCTTACAGGTAATTCAACAAGTCGCAAGGAAATATCGGCTAAAGCAAAAACAATTAGTACTCGCAAGGTGTAGAGCGCCCAAGGGGAACCCTCTAGATCAAATTCGGGGCGGGTAAGTTGAAAAACAACCCAGTGCCAAAGATAAATGGCGTAAGAGCGTTCTCCAATCCACACAAATGGTTTGCTACTAAGAATTGGTGCAAAGCGAGATGCTGGATGCACAATCGAGGTAATGATTGCGCAACCAAAAAGTCCCGCCAATGGAAAAGCAATTTTGTAAAGAGTTGGATCGCTTTCATCAACAAAGAGAAATGCTGAAATTATTCCGACTAATCCAAAGATTCCAATTCCATCAATAAAGTCTTGGGCTTTTTTTGAAACAGTCTCGCTTAAGTTTTGGGGGATCCATCTAACGGCTAACGCTGCACCAAGGAATAAACCAATACTGTGGGTGTCAGTACCAAAGTAAACATGGCTAACTTTTGAGGTATTGGAGGCATCGATCTGCAACGAAACAACAAAAAGGGAAATACCTGAAAATGCCGCGATTAAGAGCGCTGCACCAGAGATTCTATTTTTGCCAAAGTAACGCAGAACTAGCAAAAGGATTAATGGCCACACCAAATAGAACTGGGCTTCAACTCCAAGTGACCAAGCGTGTTGCAGTAGTGGTGGGCGACCAATTGCTTCAAAGTAATCTGTCTGGCGGAAAACCAGCCACCAATTCATGCCACCCAGTAATGCAAAAGGTGTGTCAATGACAAACCTGCGCATTGTGTCTGGCGCCCAGACGCTGATGAAAACCATCGTTACGATGATCATAAACACGAGTGGTGGCAACAAACGTCGAATGCGCGCGGCATAAAAAGCACGCAGATCTAAACCACCACTTCTTTGAATTGAATCAAGAAGCAATCGCGTAATCACATATCCAGAAATGACAAAGAACAGGTCTACACCTAAAAATCCGCCTGGAATCCAATCAAAACCAATGTGATAGAGCATCACCGCAATAACGGCTACAGCACGCAAGCCATCAATCGCAGGTATGTAACGAATGCCGCGGGAAGTGGACATGGCTGTTATGAGCTAATTGAAATTAGCGCTTTGCAGTTTTCTTAGCAGCGCTCTTCTTAGCTGAAGCTTTCTTAGCTGTTTTCTTGGCGCTCTTTGCGGGAGCAGCAAGTGCTGGACGAGTGCGCTGACTAGAAACTTTAAGCGGACCTGGGTTTATCAAAGTGTCATCAGCGTTTAGATTTTCAATTACACTCTTTTGTAGCTCTTCTAACCGCTGGAAGGCACCATCAAGCCGGTTACGAGATTGTTGAATTGCAGACTCTGCAGCATCTAGTGATTGTTTTTGAATTCGATACAAACGTTCAGCCTCTGAAATAACACCAGCTAGCCATTGGCGATAACCTGAAACTTCGGTAGTTGCTTCTGCGACGATTCTTTCGCCTTCACGACGTGCGGCGGTCGCAAGCGAAGCAATTTCGCGCTTCTTACTTTCCATCAAACTTTCTGCTTCAGCTTCTGCAATTGCCAGTTTTTCTTCAGCCTCTGCTTCTGCAGTCTGAATGTATTTGCGTCCGCGTGATTCAGCGCCTGAAAGAATTGAGCGGGCTTTGGCATCTGCTGCCTCTAGCTCTTCTTTTGTCGCACGTGTCGTTTCAGCAACTAAGCGCGATGCTGCCGCTTGCGCCTTGCTTTCGCGCGCTTGTGCAGATTTGATCATGGACATTGCTGTCTCAGTGGCAAGAATTTCAAATTCTTCTTTTGTTAAACCTGTGATGTCACGACGGGATTTCAAATCCGCAATCTGTGCTTCTAGTTCGCGAATGCGATCAACAGATGAAGGTTGGTTAGAACTTTCATCCTCGCCAGTAAAGCCCACCCAGTTAAGGAAGCTCTTCTTTTCAGCCATCACGCACCCCGCAGCCAGTTCAAATGTATATAGAAAGTATGTCTAGTTGGGGCTTAGGTTAGAGCAAGGGCCTATTTACTGTAAATCGCCACAGAAATGGCTATGTATTGCGAGATCCACGCGGCTAATACGAAGATATGGAAGAGCTCATGGAAGCCGAAGTACTTGGCCGCGCGACCTGGGCGCTTGAGCGCATAGAAGATTGCGCCCACCGAATAAAAAAGTCCTCCAATGGCGATTGGAAGTAACACCCATAAACCACCCGCCCGATACAGCGCTGGAGTATAAAAAACTGCAACCCAACCCAAGAGTAAGTAGTTAGCAACATAAAGCCAACGCGGTGCGTTGAGCCAAAAGATTCGCAAACCAACACCCATGGCCGCGCCGATCCAAACAACAGATAGCAAGATTGTGCGGTCACGACCTTCAAGTAAAGCAACTGCAAATGGAGTGTAAGAACCTGCAATTAGTAAATTGATGTTGGCATGATCCCAACGGCGCCATAACTTCTTTTTTGTGGGAACCCAAGGAACGCGGTGATAAATCGCAGATACGCTAAAAAGCATGATTGATGTGATGGAGAAGATTGCGACTGCAAATTTCAGCGATGATTCACTCAAGATAAAGAGCACTAGCGATGCGATTACTACCGCCGGAGTAGCACCCAAATGAAACCATCCGCGAAGCTTTGGGGGGATTACTGGCGCCTGGCTCATTGAGTCAGCCTAGGGCACTAATCTGAAATTAACCGTGGACAAAGGCTTTAGCCACTGACAAACTTGCGCAATGACACATAGATCACCCATATTTGAAATCAGCGATGTTTACATCGATCAAGAAGCAGCATTAAGTCCGATGGGATGTACCTATCTTGGTAATGGTTTAAACCAGGACAAGTTAGATGATTTCTCAATCGCAGCTGCTGAAATTAGCGCAAACCTAACGCGTGAGACATTAAAGAAATTGGCAGCATTAGAGCCGATTGATGAAATCGATCGAATCGCTAAGGCGGTTATGACTGAACGTCTTGAATCAGGCCTGGCACTTCATGACAGCCAAGAAGCCTTTGTTTTGTGGAATGTTTTAACATCTCCTCCATCAAATGTTCGTTCCATCTTTGAGTTAATGCCAAAGAACTCAGCTCAAGATTTCGACAACATTGCCAAGCGTTTAGCTGCAGTAGATGGCGCGTATAAGTCATGGTGTGAAACCATCATGACTGTTGCCAAATCAGGAAAAACCACCGCACAACGTCAGGTAAATGGCGTGATTGCACAACTAGATAGCTATGCCAATGGTGGTTACAGCGCGATGTGCAAAAACTTTGATGCAGCTGGCAACTACCCTGCAATTCACGAGGCTGCAAAGCTTGCCGAAAAAGCATCTGCTGATGCTGCGCAATTTTTGCGCACGCAGTATCTTCCAATCGCAACTCCGCATGATGCAGTTGGTGCAGAACGTTATGCAGTGTGGGCTCGCTACTTCACTGGAGCAAAACTAGATCTTCCGGCAACATATGAATGGGGCAAGCAAGAGCTCAAGGCGATTAACGATCGCATGTGGGAGCTTGCAAAGATTATTAATCCTCAAGCAAAAACTTTGCGCGAAGTTGCAGACACTTTGGATAATGATCCTAAATACAAAGTTGTTGGCCCTGAAAATGTAGTTAAGTACTTGCAAGATTTCACTGATGCGGCAATGAAGCGCATGAATGGCGAGTTTTTTGATATCGATCCTAAAATCGCAATCTGTGAAGCTCGACTTGCTCCAGAAGGCAGCGCGTCGGCTCCTTACTACAACCCACCTTCTGAAGATTTGTCTCGTCCAGGTACAACATGGATTCCGATGTTGGGCAAAAATGAAGTTAGCAACTGGCATTTGGTTTCAACGTGGTATCACGAAGCAGTTCCTGGTCACCACCTTCAAGTTGGAACGACAACAGTTGAAAAGGATCGCCTAAGTCGCTACCAACGCCAAGCAGCATGGGTAAGCGGATACGGCGAAGGTTGGGCGTTGTATGCAGAACGTTTCATGAATGAACTTGGCGCATTTGATGAGCCAGGAATTGAAATGGGTTACCTATCTGCGCAGGCTCTACGTGCGGCGCGCATCGTTGTTGATATCGGAATGCACCTTGGCTATAAGGATTTTGATGGCAATGTGTGGAACGCAGAAAGTTCACGCAAGTTGCTCAACGAACAAGCACTTCTAGATGAGGATCATTCACGCAGCGAAACTGATCGTTACTTGGGATGGCCTGGACAGGCAATTTCGTACAAGGTCGGAGAGCGTGTTTGGATGAACGCCCGTGAAGATGCCAAGGCTCGACTTGGCGATAAGTTCAATATGAAGAAGTTCCACAACTATGCGTTGAAGTTAGGACCTATGGGTCTTGATCCATTTGCTGCCGAAATGAAGATTTGGGCGGGCCAATAAGTTACTAACTAGTAATTCAGCGAGTCATTTAAAAAATGGGGCGGTACCGGTCAGTAGACCGGTACCGCCCCATTTTCACGCTTAATTTCGAGAAAAATAATTAAAAAAATCTGGAAAAAAGGCCCCAGGATGATGCAAAAGGCTCGCAGGAGGTTCACACTATGGGTATCGATGGTCAAGGGAGCTCCTCGAGGTCTCCCAGGGTCAGCGGTTTGCGAGAGGTCAAAAGGATCTCTCCACATAATCCTCACGGAGGCTAATTAAATGCAACTAGATAGCAACCAATGGAATCTGGTCTATAACGTATTCTCGTTTGGACTAATTTCCATGCTCGCTTGCACGATTTACACACTAGTTTCACAGCAACGTGTTCTACCTAAGTACCGCAACGCTCTTGTAATGTCATCAATGGTTACATTCATCGCGGGCTACCACTACCTACGCATCTTTGATTCATTCAAGCATGCTTCAGAAAATGGAATGGTCAAGCTTGATGGATCTCAGGATGCATTCAACGAGGCATACCGCTACGTAGACTGGCTACTAACTGTGCCACTACTACTAGTAGAAGTAATTGCAGTACTTGCTCTAACTCGCGAAGTTTCACGCTCACTTATCATGCGTTTGGTCCCAGCTTCAGCTGCGATGATCGCGCTTGGATACCCAGGTGAGATTTCAAACGATCAGAACACACAGGTTCTATACGGTGTTCTATCAACACTTCCATTCCTATACATCCTTTACGTTCTATTCGTAGAACTAGGAAAGTCATTGGATCGCCAGCCAGCTGGTGTTGCAGAGACTGTAGGCCGTTTGCGTCTACTTCTTATCGCAACATGGGGTGTTTACCCAATCGCTTACATCTTCAACATCGTTGGTGACGCTTCAGCATCATCATTCGTAACTGTTCAGGTTGGATACACAATCGCAGACGTTCTAGCGAAGTGCGTATTCGGTCTAACAATCCTGAAGATTGCACGTATGAAGTCAATCGCAGAAGGAATGAAGGACGATCACTAATCTTTGATTAGTGGTTTCTTTTAACTAAGAATCCTTAAAACAGGAGTGTCGCGAAAGCGGCACTCCTGTTTGCTTTCATAGACTATTCACATGAGCGCAGCGGATAAAGATAAAGTAAAGTCAGAAAAGTTGGATAAGTACTGGATCAATAACTACCGCATGGGTGGCTACATGCTCTTTGCTTGTGGTCTGATTAATCTGCGCTACCAATGGGGAGAGCCAGACATCATCTCCCGCAGCTTGCTAATTTTTGGCCCAGGAGCCGCAATTCTTGGTGCAACATTTGTGCCATCAATGGTTTCAATCCTTGGACGCCGTGAAGTTAAAGCGCTTATGGCAGTAGCTGGTATTGCATTAATTGCTTACGCATTTAGCAACTAATATTTAAGTCATTGTTTTTCTTTTTACTTTCTAAAGGATAGATCAGCTTTTTTCATTTCTACCGTCAAAATACGAATCGCATTTGGGCCCATACCGTGCAGCTCTTTCACTGCCGCTAATGAGGTTTTGCGTAAATCTGATAACTTGAACAAACCATCATCAATAAGTGCGCGTCTGGCAGGTGCAGCAAGACCTAATTCACGCCAGAACTGATCAACCGATGCGTAGTAATCCAAGTCCACATCACTGCTTGTTTGATGGATTTCTGATTGGGAATTTAGCCTTTGCATTTTTTTCTCTTCACGGCGAGCAGCAGCGGCACGCTTTATTTCAGCGGCTTCTTTTTTGATTTTGGCTGGTGACTTCTTTGCCATAGCTGAACTCTAACTTTGAATTGGTAACTATTATTAAAAAACTAGTGTGCGGGAGGCGGGACTTGAACCCGCACGTCCGAAGACACAGGTTCCTAAGACCTGCGTGTCTGCCATTTCACCACTCCCGCAAACCCTTACCAAAGCGTTACCGCCTAAGTATGGATAGGGGACAAGATTAGAGGTAAGTTAGCAATGTTCCAAAACGGCCCCCGGGGCCTTCCTAGAGCGAGAGGTTCACGCGCAATGTCACTTAATCCAACCCCTGCAGACAAGTTCACCTTCGGTCTTTGGACTGTTGGTTGGCAGGCACGCGATCCCTTTGGTGATGCCACACGTGATGCGCTCGATCCAGTTCGAACTGTTAACGAGCTTGCAGCACGCGGTGCCTATGGCGTGACCTTCCATGATGATGATCTGATCCCATTTGGAAGTGATGATAGTGCACGACGTGGACATATTGATCGTTTCAAAAAGGCGTTGGCTGAAACTGGCATGAAAGTTCCAATGGCGACAACAAATTTATTTACGCACCCAGTCTTTAAAGATGGCGCATTTACATCTAACGATAAAGACATCCGTCGCTATGCAATTCGCAAGGTCATGAAAAATATTGAACTTGCTGTAGAACTTGGCGCCACCACATATGTGTGTTGGGGAGGCCGCGAAGGTGCTGAATCAGATGGCGCAAAGGATGCCTACATCGCATTGGATCGTTTCCGCGAAGCTTTTAATACCCTTGGAGAGTTCGTAACTGATAACGGTTATGACATTAAGTTTGCAATTGAACCAAAGCCAAATGAGCCACGTGGAGACATCTTCTTACCGACAATTGGTCACGCACTTGCTTTCATTAACTCGTTGGATCGCCCAGAGCTTGTAGGACTCAATCCTGAAGTTGGCCATGAACAAATGGCGGGACTTAACTTTGTGCATGGAATTGCACAAGCTTTGTGGCATAAGAAGTTGTTCCACATCGATCTAAACGGACAACATGGTCCAAAGTTTGATCAAGATTTAGTTTTCGGTCATGGAGATTTGAAATCTGCATTCTTCTTGGTAGATCTGCTCGAGCGCTATAACTACAGCGGACCAAAGCATTTTGATTACAAGCCAGCACGTACTGAAAGCGATAAGGGAGTCTGGGAATCTGCAACAGCAAACATGCGCACATACCTTGCACTTAAAGAACGCACAGCAGCCTTCCGCGCAGATTCACGAGTGATCGCTGCAATGAAGGAGTCAAACATTCCTGGTCTTGCTGAGCCAACTCTTGCTGCAGGTGAAACGTGGAAGGATCTTGCGAAGGATTCATTTGATGTTGAAGCTGCGGGCAAGCGCGGGTACGGCTATGAAGCCGTTGATCAACTAGCGCTAGAGCACTTGATGGGTCTAACCAGCTAAGTAGCGTTGGCTCCGCGGCGTGAGATCGCATCAACTCCTGCAGAGATCAGCAATACAAGTCCGGTAACAATGAACTTGATACCTGCTGCATAACCCAAAAGCCCCATGCCGTTATCAATAACAGCAACTACAAGGCCGCCAAGGATTGCATCGCGCATCTTTCCTTTGCCGCCAAAGAGTGAGGTTCCACCAATAACTGCCGCACCTACTGCGTACAAAAGCGTTGAGCTTCCACCCGTAGTTGGTGAAATCGAGTTTTGGCGTGAAGCAAAGATCAATCCTGCAATTGCTGCTAAACCAGAACAAATCATAAAGGCATAGATTCGGATTCGCTTTACATCAATACCTGCGCGGCGCGCAGCTTCGGCATTTCCACCGACTGCATAGATGTGGCGACCAAATGCGGTGCGACCTAAAACAAATGTTCCAATGACAAGTAACAACAAAATAACTGGAACAACATATGGAATTCCCTTAAGACTTACGAGATCTGGATTATTGCTTCGTTCCAGATTTAGCGCAAAAACTGCCAAACCAGTAATCAACAAAAGCCCGACGGTCTTGATAATCCATAACTTCTTAAGTTCGGTCTTTAAGCCAGCTTTGCGGCGCGAATTCATTGATGCCAGACCCGACAACACATATGCCACTGCAACTACAAGGAAGAAAATCCAACTTATTGTTGGCGACATGTTGGAATTTTGCACCGCCAAGACTGTTGGATCTTCTACACGGATAGTTCCACCTTCACCAGCCAACAACAGCAGAATTCCCTGAAAAGCTAAGAAAGCTGCCAAGGTAACCACGAAGGATGGAATACCAAGCCGGGCAACTAGTGAACCTAAAATGAAACCAAGGAATACGCCGACTGCAATACTTGCAATCAACGCGACATACCAAGGCTGTCCTTCATTTGTAATCAAAATAACGAGCACTGCTCCTGTCACACCGGCGGTATAGCCAGCAGATAAATCAATCTCGCCTAACAAAAGAACAAAGACCAGACCCATAGCGATAACAATTACTGCAGCTGCTTGGGTAATTAAGTTGGCAAAGTTTCCTGGTGTTAAGAACACATTGGATAGCGAACCAAAGACTAGGCACAGAACAACTAAGCCCAGAACAGCCGGCAAAGAACCGATATCGCCAGCTTTTACGCGTGCCCAATAGTCAGCTACAGCACCTTTGATTGTTGGCATTTCCACTTCATTATTCATGCTCATTTGGTGGCTCCTGAATTTGCAGATGGAGCATCCACTCCAGCAGATTTTCCGGTGGTAATTAGCTCAATAACTTGTCGAGGGATAACCTCATTTTTATTTACTTGTGCAGCCATGTTTCCTAAATACAAAGCTGCGATGTTGTCGGCAACTTCGAACACGTCATTTAGGTTGTGGCTGATCAAAACAACCGCTAAGCCATTGTCTGCCAGGCGACGGACAAGATTTAACACCTGTTCGGTTTGAGCAACACCAAGAGCTGCGGTTGGCTCATCAAGAATTACTACCTTGCTATTCCACAGAACTGCGCGGGCAATTGCAACGGTCTGACGTTGTCCACCAGATAGGGATGAAACAGTTTGTCGAATTGATTTAACTGTGCGCACACTCAAGCCATCCAAAGTTTTGCGGGCGAGTGCTTCCATTGAAGTTTCATTTAAGACAGGTCCGCGCTTTTGTTCGCGACCCAAAAACATGTTGTGGACAATGTCCAAGTTATCGCACAGCGCAAGATCTTGGTACACAATTTCGATTCCAAGTGCGGTCGCATCACGAGGACCGCCAATTGAAACTTTATTTCCTTCAAAGAGAAATTCGCCAGCTTCAGGAGTGTAAATACCTGCGATGCACTTGATGAGCGTGCTCTTGCCGGCACCGTTGTCACCAACTAGTGCGGTTACCCGGCCAGCATGAACATCAAAGTTGACATCCTTAAGTACATGAACGGGTCCAAAGGATTTATTAACTCCTCGTAAGGACAGAAGCGGTGTTGTCATGAACTCTCCAATTTTTTAGCTAACGATTGGTTCTCTTTTTGATTTCCAAGTAAAGAAGTTGCGGCCCGGAGAAACCTCCGAGCCGCAACCCATATCTTTTCCTGCTTTAACTACCGGAAATTAGATTCCGTTAGCTGTGCAGAGCTCTTCGATTCCTTCGCAAACTGCTTCGCGAGTCTGGAATCCATCAGCAATAACGTCCTTGACGTTTGCCTTTGTGATACCAGTTGGAACCAATAGAACTGAAGGAACATCAATTGAACCGTTGTTTACTGATCCAGTTGCTGTTGTTGCTTCTTCACCCTTTAGAAGTGCGATTGCAAGTGTTGCTGCAGCTTCTGCTTCAGCCTTGATCGCCTTGTAAACAGTGTTTGATAGGTCGCCTGTCAAGATTGCGCGCAATCCATCAACAGTTGCATCCTGACCAGATACACAGACCTTGCCGTTTAGCTTGTTCTTCTTTAGAACTGCTACAGCTGCAAGTCCAAGACCTTCGTTAGCTGAAACAACTGCATCAAGCTTTCCGCCAGCCTTTGTTAGCTGCTGTTCGAAAATTACGCCACCCTTTGCGTTATCCCAGTCTGGGACAGCTTGGTCATCAACAAGTGTGTAGTTCTTTGAATCAATCAAAGGACGAAGAATTGAATCGTAACCAGCCTTGAATAGTGTTGCGTTGTTGTCAGTTGGTGAACCGTTCAAGTAAACGATACGTGCATTTGTCTTTCCTGCTGCATCAAGACATGCCTTGATACCTTCACCCTGTAGACGACCAACTGCTTCGTTATCGAATGAAACGTAGTATGAAGCTGAACCATTAAGTGTTAGACGGTCGTAGTCGATTGTCTTTACACCCTGTGCTGCAGCCTTGTCCTGAACAGCCTTAGCTGAATCTGAATCTAGGTTTACAAGGATAAGAACCTTTGCACCAGCTGTAAGCATCTGGTCTGCAATAGTTGCGAATTGTTCCTTGTCGCCGTTTGCGTTTTGAATGTCAACCTTAACTCCGGCTGCATCAAATGCTGCTTGTAGGAATCCGCGGTCAGCAGTTTCCCAACGGTTTGATGAAGCTGCATCAGGAAGAATTACACCGACGAAACCATCGCCAGCTGAATCTGATGAGCTTGAGCAACCTGTTAGTACGAGTGCGAATACAGCAACGAGTGCTGTAAGCGCGTAACGAAGCTTCTTCATATGTATAGAACCTTTCAAAGGTGTCTTG
>Ga0208051_100024_pt1 | contig 17375 bp, 37 predicted proteins | sample LakMenEpi17Oct08_FD_150709 | JGI IMG/M metagenome (GOLD analysis project Ga0208051, IMG submission 150709) | Freshwater microbial communities from Lake Mendota, WI - 17OCT2008 deep hole epilimnion (SPAdes) | ecosystem: Environmental > Aquatic > Freshwater > Lake > Epilimnion/Euphotic zone ...
ACAAAGCAATAGCAGACAAAGAAAAATTAGGAGCTATAAAAGTAGCTGAAAAGAAAATAGCAAAAATACTTGGAGTAACTATTGAAGATACTGACAATGTAGATAGTTTACTTGAAAAAGGCAGAAAGCAATTAATAAGTAATAGTGAATTAACTGCTCAAGAATTACAAACAAAACTAGCAGATGCAGAGGGAAAATTAATACAATTTGAAAAAGAAATAATCCCTGCAATAAGAGTTGAAGAGCAAAGCAAAGTAAATCAAGTTTACATAGATTTGGCTTTAAATACTAGTGCATCTAAATTAGAAAAAAGCATTTTACCAATTGAGGATAGAATATTAATTGGTAAAAGTAAATTGCAGTCAATGGGTTTGGAATTAGGATATGATGGTGAAAAGAAATCTGTAATAGTAAAGCAAAAAGAAACAGGATTATTACCACAAATAGGTGATAAAACATATCAATTAAATGATTTAGATGGAGTATTTTCGGCAGTACTAGAACCATATAATCAAAAGTCAAATGGGGGCGGACAAAATCCACCTGCAAACAATGGACAACCATTTACACCACCAGCAGGAGCAGTAAAACTTAATCCTATTGCTGAAGCTAGAATAAAAGAATTAGAAGCTAAAACAAATCAATAACTATGGGATGTTGTGGAACGAATAAAAATGTAGTAAGCACACCTAAGCAAATTAAAACAAATAGCTTAGGAGTGGTAAAACCTAATGCAAATACTATTGTAATAAGTATCAAATGAAACCAGATGATGTAATTGAATATCTTAATAAAATGGCAAAGTTCATTCAAGAAAGCCAACAAGAAATGCAAGTTCTTGTGAGTGGTGCAATGCTTGGAACTATGACAAAAAGAATATTCAATAATCAACAAGGTAGTGAGAATAGCTTTGGTACTAATTTAGGAACTTACACACCAGCTTATAAAAAGGCAAAAGAAAAAAAGTATGGAGCTAAATTAGCATCAAAAGTAAATTTATATGCAAGTGGTACATTATTCGGAAGCACAAAACAAGTTCAAGATAAAGGTAATACATATATAGCAGTTTCAGATGTTAAATATCCAACAGGACAAAATACAGTTAAAGTATCTGAATACTTAGATAAACAATATGGAGAAACATTTTCACCAAAAGAAAGCGAAAAAGAAAAAGCCATTGAGATTGGTACAAAATTCATCAATCGAAAAGTTGCAGAATTTACTAGCAAATAAAATTATAGAATCATGTTTGGAGAAATTATTGATAAGATAGTAATTGATGACTTTGATAATTACGGAGTAGTATTTGAAAAGGATGGTAGATACTACAAAGAAAAGTCACTCGATGAAGTAGGAATTGAGGATGGCAAAGGGAACTATTTTTTTGCTATTAAAAGTGATGCAGAATTTGAGCAGATAAGTTGTGATATAAATAAAGTAAATCAAAATTATACTTTTAAATTTATTACTCAATGTTCTTATACAGCTTGGTTGCTACGTGCATTCTTAGATACTAAACTACAAGATACTGGAAGTATAAGCAATGCTAAATTTACTATAACTAATTTTACAGAGGAATATATTAGAACAAATCTAATAGTAAATACTTTTGAATTTAATATGTTTGGGCATTTCAATAATTGTGAAATAGAAAAACCATGTTGTTGTTAATGAAAATCTTTATATATTTGTGAAAATATTAAACAATATGAAACGATTATTTATTACTTTGGTTATTCATTTTTTATTCTTATTTACTTTGATAGTTTATTTATGTTCATGCTCAAAAGATTGTGATGAGTGTACATATAAAAATATGAAAGATAACGGATTGTATAAAATTACATATCCATATACAGAAACATTCACAGATAATAATGGAGTGGCAGTTATTAAAAAGACTTATTACACTCCTAAGCAATTATGCAAGGCTTATAAATGTCCTTAAAATTTAATAGTAAGATAATTACTAAATACTAATATAGGAAGTATATAAAAAGGCTCGATATAGCCAAATAAACAAGCGAATAAGCATATAAAGAAAGTTAGCCAAATATTCGTGCAAATTTTACAAAATCCAATCGGATAAATAAACCATTTTGCACTTATAACATTGCCTAACTCATCATTTACTACATTACCTATTTTAGTAAGCCATGTATAATACAAATTCAATATCATGTTTGGATTCATAAATTCATCTATAATAGTAGAAAGACAATAAGTGAATAGTATAAGAAATAAACTATTAAACATATATTTTAGTTTTAAATTTATAGCAAACAGAATCACCATCAGGGTCTATTAATTTTGCAGTATAAAAGTAGCTTTCATTTAATTTTACATCAAATTCTAATTGCTCACCAGTCAATACATCAAGTTCATAAAAACTTACAGCATCGTTATATTCTAAAAGCAAAGTATATACACCATCCATAGTAGCTAATCCAAAATCCAATGGAGCGCAACCATTAAGGCATCCTAAGTCTATATATGTATCACAACAAATCATTTATTAAGGTTTAGCGTATGAATAATTAATATCAGTACATTTTAAGCATCCGCAACTATTAGGTATTGAATTTTTTATTTTTTCAATAGCAGATGTTAAATATTTTTTTGCCATTGCATCACATCGAGTATAGTTATCACTAGCTAATTCTTTATTTGTAAAAGTAACTAAGTTGTATCTATCACTATTTATTACTTCGGCAAAGAACATCGAACCAGCTAAATACTTTATAGGCATAGCTAATTCTTTTTTATACATACACCAAAACTTATCTTCACTACATCTTTTTTGTATTATGCCATTAAAGAATGATGTATTTGTGTATATGTTAGTTCCTGTTATTTGAATAGTTAAGCTATCATAATACTCTTTGTTTACTTGCAAAACATAATCGGTATTTGCAACTAATGTAAGATTTTGATTAACTCCATTTATTGTAAGTACTGCGGTTTGACTATCAGAGCTTTTAAATACTAATGTATCAATGTAATAGCATGAATAAAGATTGTAACTATCGAATGGAAACAATAAAGCAGGTGGGTTGGTTGTAGCTACTCCGTTATTTAAGTAAGTATAACTATCAAGTATTGTATTAAATTGAAAGTATCTACTTAGTTTTTCACTTGCTTGTAAAATAATTTCAGTAGTAGCTTTTTTTATACATCCTTTTAATAGGTCATGTCCTGTAATAGTTTCACTATCTGCACTTAGTGAAGCCGTTTTAATACTAATACCCTCTATTCCTTCCGTTCCATTCAAATAAAGTCCACTAGTAGATTCAGCTCCTTTGCATCCGATGACACCAATAATATTTTCAAAGCAATTTATCATAGTATTAAATATAATAAACTTTTTGAAAAAACAAAATTATAATTTATTATTTTGTTCCTCTATAGCCTTATTTTGTAATTCTACTTTATGTATTATACTATTCCATAAGCTAAACAACTCTAAAGTAGTAACATTATATGTCAAATCACTTATACTCATATTTGAGTGTTCACTTATAGATAATAAGCTCATATTTACTTCATCTACTACTCTATTGAAGTATTCGATATAAGATAATTCAATCTTTCTATAATTGGAAGTGTCTTTTGTAAATATTCTACTACCTGCAAGTCCGAGTTGTTTTTGTAGCCTTGTAAGGTTTGGTAAGCAATGGGCAAAAAAAAAGCCATTGCATCTGCATCATTGAGCATTATTTCAATCTTTTGTGCTTCTATTTGCTCATTTAAACTATTTGCTCGTTCATCATTTAGCAAGAACATTGCACTTGCTAATTTTAATAATGTGTTCTTTTCACAAAATAACTGCTCTGCTACTTTAATCTCATTAATTAATATCATTGCATCTTGATTGCGACCCTCTTTTAATGCTTCCATGCAAGTATCTGCAATTTTAACAAGCCTTGAATTATCTAATTTTAATTCAGTATAGCGTGAATAGGTTTGTATTTGGTTAAGTCTTATAAATGGATAGTCACTAAGTTCCTCTGGTGCATACCATTTATTATTAAATACATCCGTATAAACTAGTTTAAGAACAACATCTTTATTGCCTATTAATTCTTTTCTATCTTTTTTGAAGTATTTTTTTATTTTACTTAGCATATTTATATATTAAAAATTCAAACAATGACATTGACTTAAATTGAATTAACCTTAACTCATAATCAGCTATTTTTTTAATATTTGAGTTCGATTTTAAAAGATTCTCATCTTTTTCTGCTATTAGTTCATGTGAAGTTTTAACCAACTCATCATATTTAATAGATAATTCATCATATTTTTGTTTTATTTCATTGCGCTTATCTAAAAATATCAATTTAAGTTCGTTGCTTCTTTTTAGTAATTCTTTTTGTTCTGAACAATCACAAATTTTACTTTTGTAATCATTTACAATATTATGTAATTTATATAAAGATTGCGATTGATTAACAATAATATTCGTAAGTTCATTTGCTTTTTTTTCAAGTGCTTTATATTTTTTAACACTTACAAAATCTGATTGTTCTTTTGTTTTTGCCTTGTTTATCATATTGCAAATATATTAATAAATATTTAAAAAATAAAAATATTTTAAATAAAACTTGCAAATTAAAAAAAAACAATTATATTTATTTTTATCATAGAAATATGGAATCTTTTTGAGGTTTGGTTATCCTTTCTAAAATAACTTTTGAGCGCAACTCTATAAGGCAAACAAAATTATTATTCAAATTTTTAAATATAAAAACAATGGCTGTAACACCAGTAGCAACACTTTGCAATAGTCTAATATATGACTTAAATGCAAAACCAAGTATGCCTGAAAATTATGTAGATGCTTCAGGCGCATATTTCGCTTTAATAAGTAATCAAAACAGAAATGGTTACGAAGATATTTTGATGAAAATGGAGCAAGAACTTAGAGATAAGGCACTTCCTAATACTTCATTCCCAAAAATAAGAGTAAATATACCAAAATCATTTTGTACAGATACTACAAGTGATTCATATACTAACCCATGTACACCAGTAGCAGAGGGTGGAGCGCAATATGAACAAATAGATGTAACTGTAACAGGATATATAGCTAAGAAATTTACTTTAAGTAATGCTCAATTTGAGGACGTTTGTTATAATAAAGACCCTTATTTAGCTAAAGAGCTTGAAAGAGCTAGTAAAGCAGTTTTAAGAGATATGGACAAAGAATTAATATCAAGAGCGAATGCTTTGATGGGTAATTACACAGATGGAACTTCATCTTTGACAAGTCCTAAAACATTGAACTTAGTAAATAGTTCTGGAGCTGTCAATGTGGCAACATTTCCACTTGTAGATGCTGAATACGATGGTATTGGTGCGAATGATGGCTATATGGTAGTAGGTGGTCGTTGGTTAAAAATGTACAATCAATTATTGAAATTATCAATCGGAAATACTGCAATAGGATTAGATGCAACACAATTACCAGACTTACAATATTACTATGATTCAAATAGTGATGCAGTTTTAAATGAATGTGCGGCGCTTACATGGGCAAAAGGAGCTATCCAAATCATAGAGCCTTATAGATATACAGGAAATTGGGAGTGGTTCAAAGAAAATTCAGTAAGAACTACAATGGTAATCAATGGAATTAAATATGATTATGCAATGGAGTTTGATACGTGTGTAGATGGTGGACAATGGACTGTAACTTTATCAAAACATTTTGATTTGTTCTATATTCCAACTGCTAAGTACACTTGTACAGGTGGGGAGGGTAACTTCAAATTAAAATACCTTTTAGGTTGTGGCGATATTAGTTGTTCAGATTTCAATTTCTGTCCAGCAGTAGTATCATAATAAAAAGAGTTCGTTTGTTTTGTTTATATTAGGCTGGGTTTATCTCAGCCTATTTTTTAAAATCAATATTAAATATGTCAGGTTGTAACATAATAACAGATATATCAGTAGATAATTGCAGATTGACATTAACTAATCAAGATAGTGAAATAGTTGCTCAATTTTTACTTGGTAATACTACTTACACTTTATTTTCAGATAGGATATTTATACGAGATACGGAAACTAGTTGGTATAAACTTTAAACCCATAAAATATTTTTAATTTTGTATGAAAAACCAAGATTTTTTTTATAAGACAATAACAGGAATAATGTTTACTATTGTTTGCTTTTTTACAAGTCAAACTTATTTCAAAATTGACAAATATGTAGAAAAGACAAATAAGCTAGAAAGTCAAGTTGCAGTAATAAATAATAAACTTGGTATTGCAAAAGATGACATTAATCCAATTAATTTTTTTAGCTATCTTTTCATAAATAAAAGTGAAGAACCTGAATTAAAAGAAGAAAAAAAATGTGGCAATCAATTATTGAATTAATAATTCAGTTTTTTAAGTCAATTTCTAGCGTTTCAGACACGACTAAGGAATTAGTGCCAGTTATAGAAAAAAAACAAGAAATTCGTACTCCAGTTCAAATTGTAGAAGCAAAAAAAGATGCAACTAGAAAAGAAATAAAAAAAGATAATTTAATAAGAAAAAATATAAGAACTGATTTAAAAAAATATTCTCAAAAAGATGTAATTAATCAATATATATTAATATTAAAAGATGATTACAATGCTGAACAAGTTGAACAAATTGTAAATAGTGAATTTGAAAATTTAAAACAAAATAAAAAAAGGTTAAAATCATTTAATAACATTAAAAAAAATAAATTATGAAAAATTGGAAAACGACATTAATAGGTGCAATAGCATCAGGCTTATTAGTAGCTCAAACATTTATTTCAGAAGGATTTACAGGAAGTAAAGAGCAGATAGGTCAATTAATTATAGCTGTAGCTATAGCTGTATTAGGAGCAGTTGCAAAAGATTTTAATGTTTCTGGAAAATAATGTGTATAGTAACCGACATAAGTAAATCGGATTGTCTTTTAGTTTTAAAAGACAGTAATGGTAATGTAATTGCTGAATTTAATGCAACTGAAACAACATTTGCATATAGTGAATATACTTTTACTATTAAGGATTATAGAAATACCTATGAAATAAAATTAGATGATGTTACTTTGATTAATGGTGGTACTTACACTACATTTGATTTATTATATACTTATTTAGTTGGGTTGCGTACAGCGTGTATATGCGATTGTTCAGGCGGTGGTGGTGGTGGTGGTACTGGATTAGGATATTATGGTGCTTGGCAAACAGATACTACACAAACTGCTTCTGCTTCGAATACAGGTTATGCGATGAGATTTGAAGTTGCTGATGTTACACCAAATGGCATATCAATAGCTAACGATTTAAGTGGTAATCCAACAAGAATTACATTTGCAAATACTGGGATTTATAATATTCAATTTAGTTCACAATTTCAAAATTCAGATACTCAATTAAATGATGTAACAATATGGTTACGATTAAATGGAGTAGATGTATTAGGTTCTGCTGGTTTTGTTTCAGTACCTAATAAACATGGTAGTATTGATGGTCATACAATAGTTGCTTGGAATTATGTTATTGAAGTCATTGCAGGTCAATATTATGAATTAATATGGAGTACTACTAACCATACAAATGTTAAGATGCAATTCTATGCTGCTGGAAGTCCACCACCATCGGCTGCTTCTGTAATTCTTACAGTTACTCAACAATCAGGTATTATGAGTGGAAGTGGTATAACTGCTATTAATTCGCTTACTGGTTCTGTTCAAACACTTGCAACTGGAACAAGTGGCACAAATTTTAACATTGCATCATTAGGTACTACTCATACATTTAACTTACCAACTGCATCAGCTACTAATAGAGGTGCATTGAGTTCGGCAGATTGGAGTACATTTAATGGCAAACAAACTGCATTAGGATATATCCCTCTAAACCCTACCAATAATCTAAGTGATTTAACAAGTGTTTCAGCTGCTAGAGCAAATTTAGGTTTAACTTTTTTATTACCTATAATAAATCAAGGGGCAGATGGAACAATAGTAACAGGCACAACAGCTGAAACTGTTACTTATGCTGAATTAATAAATAGTTCACTAATTTCTGATAACCTTTCTTTAGATTCATCTTTTAAAATAGAAAAAACAGGTAGTGCAGGAACTGTAACATTAAAAATGTACATAAATTCTACTGCTAATTTATCGGGTAGTCCAATATTAATTTTTCAAAGTGCTGCATTAGGAGCTACTACTAGAAATGCAACAGCTCAAAGATACTTAAATATAAAAAATAAAAACGGAACAGGTGCAGGTACTAAAATATTGCCAACAAGTTCTACATCACTAATAGATGTAGGTGTTTCATCTACTACATCTCCATCTACAATTACACCAGATTTTACAACAAATAAATATTTGGTAGTTTCAATAAAACTAGCAAATAGTGGTGATAGTGCATGGGGTGTTTTCTTAAAATTAAAACCTTAATATTTCATCTGCTAGACTATTTTGAATTGAGCAGTCTTTGACTTCCATACCATAAATAGTTTTTTCTAGTGGAATATTTTGGACTTTAATCCAATTTGCATCGTGCTTACCTAATAATATTTTTTTGCCTTGTTTTTTAGCTTCTAAACTAAATACCAAATCAAACATTCTTTTGTATTCACTTTTATAAAGTTCTATTGGATTAAAATAATCGGTTCTAAAAGCCGTTACACCAGTACCTGCTACATCAATATATCTATTTACATAATTAGCACCTTTGCAATGGAAAGCTTGGTGTCCTTTGTAATAATTCAATTCTTTACCTTTTAAAATCCTGCCATGATAAGTTATGATACATTTATACTCTTCTATTAATTCAATAGTTTTACTTATATAATTTTTGGGATAAATTATATCATCATCGCATGAAAAAAAATAAATAGGTTCATCATATCTTTGTAGACTTTCAAACTTAGCATTATCGGTATAGTCTATTGGTTCTATTCCGTTGTGGTAAATGTTTATTTCATCTACATAAGGGCAAAGACTTTCAAAAGTTTCTTTTAATTGCTCTTCACGTCCATTCATGGTTGCTATGCCTACTATTATTTTCATACAGTTTGTTCTTCTTTTTTGATAAAAGTATGAATAAAAGCATATAAAAATCTAATTAAATTGCTCCAAAAGTTTTTAGCGCCACCTTTTAAAGTATTCATAAGTTTTGCATCGACTTCTTGCAATTCCAATTCTTTAAAAACTCTATTAAGTCTTTTGTTGTTCATATCGACCCATTCAATATAATCCATTAATCCCTGCTCTTTGTTTCTAGCAAAAGCATTTTTTAATCTATTAACATGGTTAATATCTACAATTCTAAACTCTTTCTTTTTGTACCACTCTTCATCTTCAATAGGTATTTGAGCCTTTAATTTATCATTAAAATCTATATCTTCACCTTTTACCAGTATTGAATACTTTTGTATTTCTTTACTTGGTGGCAATGCTTTTGCTAATTGAGTTAATGCTCTTACTTGTGTTTTTTTCATATCTATATACTTATTAATGGTGTTTTAATTCGTTCCTCTGGGTGCATTAAACTTTCATGCTCACCATGAAAAGCTAATGAGCTTATTGGAGTGAATATCTTTACATTTTTTTTATTAAATATATAAGTTAAGTATTGACCTACTCCACTTGATATATTAGTTCTATTAAATCTACTTTTTGGTACTTCCTTAATGTAAAAATCTATTTTTTCGAGTGCTAATCTATTACAGAAAAATCCGCAATCAGTAAAGAAAACTCTATTTAATTCGCTATTATGTTTGATAGGATGATAAGACCCCCAGCAAGATTTACGATTATCATTTATAATATTACAAACAAAAGGTTCATGCCTTAATTGATTGTAGTAATCATAAATTCTATATAAGTCAATATTGCTAAAATCACTAGGTAAAAACATAAAAAAATCATCATTGCTTTGTTGTGCTTTACTAAATGCAAATTGCCACAACTTATAGAAATTTTCTTTACCACCATGCTCAAATTGATGAAAGTTTGATGATTCTAATTTAAAATAACTACCATCATCAATTATTATTGGGTTGTGTTTTTCTAACTCAATAACTAAATTAGTAAGCATTTCTTTACGTTGGTATGAGAATATTGTTATCATAATTCTATTGTCATTTGTTCACCTGCATCTGGAATATAAATATTGCACCATTCAGCACTCCATATTTTAACACGTTCAATCATTTCGCTAAATTCTGTTTTATTTAATTGAGTTGTACTATTAGGCAACTTTTTTACCTCGCCAGTCGTTTCATTTACAATTTCTTTATAGTTAAATTCAGATTTTATAAAATCATGCGTACTTTCTAAACTAACTACATTGCCTAATTCTGTAAGACCTTGTTTTACTAGTGGAACTACTACACCCCAATAATATCTATTCTGTTCATTGCTTCTTTTACTTCGTTTCTTTTCGAGCGTAAATACAAACTCCTTACAATTCAAAGATAATGCAAATTTAAGCATTTCAGCTTTATTTACGAGCTTTAAAACTCCATTGTCTAATCTTATAGTTGATGTGTATTTCAATTTATTAAATTACAGATTTTAAATTGATTATTAATTGGTTATTTGTAAAAAATATTCGCAAATTTACTAGTTAGGCATAATTGCCCAACCACATTTCATAAAGTTGTTCAGTTGAGTAATCCTTATCTTCTTCCTTAAATCTACCCCACCAACATTTACCATTATCTTCGTATTTTTCAAACCCTTCTTTCAATATCCATTCAGCGAAGTCAATGCAACTACGCCTAACAGCACCTAAACAAGATGGCTGGTTCAGTTCTTCGTTTGATTGTTTTTCGTTTAAATTATCCATTGTTCTTCGTATTAAGTTTAGAGGTATAATCAGCCACCTCGTTTAGCTGCAAACCGTTATAAGTAACCCTATCTGGTCGCTTCGCTTACTTATAACAGCAAATAGGCTCAATTTTTAGGCTAATCTTCATGCTCTGATTCAACTTCAAAACTTTTAATAAACCTTGATTTTAAATCTTCACGAATTTCAGCTTTTAAGTTTGCCATCATTTCTTCAATACCATCTTGAAAATCATTCCAATTTTCGTATTCATAATCAGGTATCGTAATTGTTACTTTTATTCTTGCCATTTTATTGATTTTTTATATTAAACCGCCTAAAAACTAAGCCTATTCGCAAACCGTTAGCGGTAATGCTGAAAAGATAGCGTATCGCCAGCGTTAAATTTACCAACTGAATCAACTACCCAAGTGTGGTTCATATTTAAGTTTAATCTTTCAATAGGCTCAACTAAATAAATGCTTGTGTTTTTTGTGTTAGGTTCTATTCTTGTTATTATGAATTTTGATGGCTTAGTTGGATATTTACTATCTGAATTACCGCAAGAAGAAAGCACTACCGCTAACAGCACATAGGCAAAAAAGCCGATTATTTTTCTATTTATCATTTTGTTTAAATTTTAAAGTTTATCATTCTAATTAAATTCTCGTTTCGGCTTCTTCGCCTATCTGCAAACCGTTAATTTATCAATTCAATCAAATTATCAATAGCTATTTTAAGCCTATCTAGTATCAATTCTATGTGTTCTTTGTCTTTTGGTATTTCTAAAATAAATAGTTGCTTTTCATCTTGAAATCTCCAATCATAGCTTACAAAGTGTCCTACTTCCGAGCCTGTGCAATGGATGTTAAATTGTATTTGAGTATAATATTCTTTGTGCAATTTTTTAAACTCATCTACATTTCTTACCAGTAAGTTATCTAAGTGATTAACGCTATCATAAGGACATTTTACTTCACCAACTATTTTATCTACTAAAAAGTCTGGACTGCCACCTGCATACTGCTCAAATTCAGGACAAGTAAAAAACTTAGGATTTGTACTTCCAAAGTATTCAACATCTACAAAATTAAATCTATTGTATTCTTGAACGGCTTTATATTCATATTCATTGCCCCAATCGGTAGCACGTGATGAAAAACTTTCTTTTCGTCTTTGTGTTAATATTTCAACTGCCTTTTCTTTAATGTATGTTTTTGCAGTTTCACCAAATATATCACTTTTATTTTTACCACTTACTAGCAACTTCCAATTTTCAGATGAAGTAAATTTTCCAAATCTTTGTTCTGCTAACATTATTTAATAGATTTTAGAGCGTTTTCAACTTCACTACTTAGTGTGTAAAATTCTTTTACTTTTTCAATAGTAACTGTACCAGCTAATATCTTTTCATACGTTTGTTTGTATTGTGGAGTCTCAAACTTTAATTCAGGAAGTTTTTTAGTTTGTTCAATAGGTTTTTGACTATCTGCATCCGATTCAGTTTCATCTATTAAAAACAAGCCATTAAGAGCGTATTTTCTTGAATAACTAGATGCAGTTCCAGTTGTTTGTTCTGCACTCATTCCTTTATGCTCACTAGTTTCAGCAAATCCGTTACATAATACACTTTCACTATCTAGCATTAGTGTAGCAGTAGCTTTACAGAATATTTTATTACCTATACTTACTATGTCATCAGTAAGTGTTAATGTAGCACCATATTTTAATAAAATAGGTTTTACTGCTTCAAGTATATCCTCTGCGCTTCTATACTTATAATTACCAAATTTGTTTAAATTACCTTTTGGGACCTTGAGTTCGTTTTGAATGTTTACTAGGTTTTTCATTTGTTCGTTTGTTTTTTGTTTAATTAAATAATTGATATGCCACTATTAATGCACATATTGTAAATGCACTATAAATAAATACTTTGTATAAATCTAAAGACTTTATAAAGTCTATTAGTAAGTTAATTGTTTGCTTCATGGTATTAGTCTTAGAATTTCTTGTTTAATATTTTCTACCTTTTCTTTTAGAGCAATAGATGAAGCTATATGTTCATCGTAAAACTCCCATTGCTCCATTCTTTTTGCATTTTCAGCCATGTCCTCATATCCTTTTTGCAACTTAGCATATTGGATTAATAAATCTAATAGTTCGTTCATATTTATTTAATTAATGAATGTAAATAATCAATAAGTTCTTGTGATTGGTCTTTTAAATATGGTTTGGATAAATCCCAAGCGCACTTTAAATCTTTAGCACCATTCCAATTTCTATCATGAAAAAGCCCATATTTATTTATTGAATGTATTTCTGTATTAATTCCTTTTAACCACTCCAAAACATCACTTAGTAATATTGGGTGTCCTATTATAGAAGTTTCTTTGCTAAATTCTTTGTATATGTTTGCAACACTACAAATCTTATCATAGTTGTCATTAAAAATAGATGAACCAAAAATATAATAATCGTCATATTTATTTTTTTCATACATTTGAATAAAAATATTCCAATGAGGTGTTTTAATTATACATCCATCAGTAAGCTCCATTAATCTAGGAAGTTCTTTTTTGATTTCTTCTGTTAATTGTTCTAGTTCATTCATTTGTTTAGTGTTTTATTTCGATTATTTTATATAATTCTTCATCAGTAGGCTCATATTCAGATAGTATCTGCCAACATTCATCTTGTGAGTGTTCACCATTGAATTTATCAATTACTGAACCATCCGTAAACTCAATTTCATCAAATCCATTTCTTTGCTCATATCCAAGTTCATCGATAATTTCTTGTTTACTTATATAGAAACTTTCTTGTTCACTATCCTCTGTATTTAGGTAGTATGTAAGCAATTCCTCGACTGCATCATACTCGATTTGTACAAACTTATTCATTACTCTACTCCTTCTGGATGTTGTACGGATTCCCACACATCATTAATAATATTTAATTCTATATCATCACACAATCCAGTTTCAACTATTTGATTTTGTTTGTAGATGCTTATACCTTTACGTTTTAGTGTATTGCCTAGCTTTAATTTATTCCTCATATGAACAAATATTGCTAATTTTTCTTTGTCTAGTTTACTTAATTCTTTTCTTGTCATTGTAATTTAATTTTAATGCAAATATAATTAATTTTATTTAATTATTGAAATATTAGTTATAAATAAATAGTTTGCCATCGCAATCATTAGGGTCGAGTTCAAAACCACAAGAGTAGTAGAAATCTTTAAGGTCATCTTCGCTGATAGTGTTGTCCTGTGGTTCAGCATACAAACCAATTGGCAATCCTAATTCTCTGGCGTAATTCTTAACTATTTCAATAAGTTGGCGACCAGTTCCTTTGCGTTGCTCATACACTTTAATGTTTTCAATAATAATTTCATTACTATCTACTGTTACAAGTGCGTATCCGTTTTCAAGTTCAAATTTTGGCGTTTTCATTTCTTTTATTTAATTATTAAAATTTAAGTGTGAGTATTACCAACTATGTCTGAAACTATATTTTGCTATCTTTTTTAATAAATTTAAGTCTTTTATTTTCGGACTATCTGAATTAAATGTAGCGTCTATTAAACTGCTATCTGTGGTTCTTGATGTGTACTCTTTGCCTGTAGTTGGACTAATATATGTTACATTATATTGTCCATAACCTACTCTTTTTAAATTAAAATCTGATATACTTATTGAATTTTTCATTTTTTATTTTGTTTGTTTAATTGATGTATTATAATACAACTGTTTTATTCAGCAAAAATTATTGGATTACGAGTTCCATCTTCGGTAGTATCGTTCATGTTCATTTCGTGAATTGCTAGACTTTCGCTTCCAAAATCATAAGCCTCATCAATATCATCTGTCCAAAATGGAAAATCATTAATATCAGGGCTACCTTCATCTTGCACATTTGATAAAAACCCTTTAGGATTAGCTTCACATCCTACTGCGTAATACTGATTTGTGTTTGTGTCTTTAATTAGAATTTTCATTTTTTTTATTTTTTGTTTAATTGATGATGCAAATATACAACCTTTTTACAACTATGCAAATTTATTTGTACAAAAATGCAAATAAAAAAGTATTATTTTTATAAAGTATTGATAATCAATCCTAAAAAATTGCATAAAAAGTGATAATTTTATAGTATTTTTGTAAAATAAACATACAATATGCCTAAATGTAAGCTATGTAAAGTGAAATTCACACCTAAATACTTTAATCAAAAATATTGCATGGATGAAATAGAGTGCATTAAAGCATTTAATGAATCTGTCAAAGAATTACGTTCAAAACAAATACAAAAGGCTAAAGTCAAAGAAAAAAAAGAACTCAAAGAAAAACTTATGACTAAAAGTGACTACATGAATATTGCACAAAAAGTATTCAATACATTTATCAGAATAAGAGATAAAGGCAAACCATGTATAAGTTGCAATGCTATAAATTATACTTCATCATGTGGGCATTATTATAGCTCTGGTAATCATAAAAATCTTACTTTTAATGAAGATAATTGTCATGCCCAGTGCTGGTATAATTGCAATTCTAATCTATCTGGAAATTTAATAGAATACAGAAAAGGATTAATAGTAAGAATAGGACTTCAAAGACTTGAAAATTTAGATAATATTGCTAAAGTTGAAAGGAAGTATAGTATTGATGAATTAAAAGAAATTATCAAAACATATAAAGCTAAAATAAAAGAATTGGAAAAATAAAAAAGGTGCTAATTAATAGCACCTTTAAACCAAACAATAAAATGAAAACTCTCCCAGAATTACCCAAAAACTGGTGAATAATATTGCAAATATATAAAAATATTCTTAAATCAAAATTAAAATATTCTATATGTAAAATTACTTGCTACTCGTACGTATCTAAATAATTTATTGTCACGTATTATATACATTGATGCTTCCTTTTGATATTCGCTATTTTCATACTGTATATGCAATTCTTTAAGTCCTAAATCTTGCATAGCTTTCCATACTTGCTTCCAACTTCTAGTCAAGTCTATATCTCCATACCACACTACTCTACCTTTTGGAGTGTAAATAAATGAGTTAAATATTATTTCATTGTTTGGGTATGCTTTTCTATATCCACTCTTTGAAAATGAAATTATCCTACCTGCGAATAATTTATGCTTCCTAAAAGCAATTAATTCTTTTTCTTTTGTTTTAGCTTTCTGTTCCATTATCATCTGTTTTTTCTACATAAAAAGTTTCATCATAAATCTCATCTACATACCTTTTTGCAATCTTTTTACACTTCTTAATTGTGCGCTCCTTAGTAGCTTGTTGGCTTTTAATCATAGGGTCGCTTTGCTCAAATAATTCATGTGCCAAAGATATTACTTGCATATTTTCAGCTCGAGTAGGAGCTTCAAATTCAAAATCTATATCTTCTTCCAAATCTTCGTCAATAACCTCGTCATCTTGATATTTTCTAGTAAATATCAAGTAAGTTAGCCCTAAAACCCAAATAGATAATATTATTAATGATAGTATCATTATAGTACTTTACCTTTTAATATTCTTTTGTTTTGAACTTCAAAATTGCCTTTAGCATCTATATCTACTATTGCAAAGCCATGATTCCATTTGTTTATAGGCATATATTCAGGATTCAATTCACATAGACAGCCTAAACTGAATGTGGTCGTTAATTTGCCCTCTAAATTGCTTTCTGAATGTTCACTTGTTTGGTGGTTGTGTCCTTGCATAGCTGATACCTTGGCTTTTAAAAATAAACCCCTTGCAATGTTTACTGGACTAAATACACCTCCTGCAAATTCATGTCCATGCAATACATTTAAATGTCCTAATTTGATAATTCTTTTTTCACCAATTATAGTTACATTTTTGGCACGTTTTTTAATTATTTCTTCAAGTTGAAACTCCTCCACATCAGCTATCTCTCCTGCTTTTTGCCATAAAAAATGATTATATCTTTCTTCATGATTTCCAATTTTCAAATAAATTTTGCATTTATAGATATTGTTAAGTATATCCATAAATTCTTCAAATGCTTTTAATTCCTCTGCAAAATTTCTTTTCTTAGGGTCTTTGCAATACCTACTTAATCCAAAAAAATCTAGGACATCACCATTAAGTAAAATAGCATCTATTTTCATTTTCTTTGTATAATCAAATACAGCAGTTAATGCACTAATGGAATGATAAGGTATGTGAATATCAGAAAGTACTAATACTTTACTAGCTTTAATAACAAATTGAGTAAAACTTGTTTCATCGGATGCAGGAAGTTTATATGGATTCATTGGTTTTGGTGCAGTTTTGTTTTCAGCATCTATTTTTACAACTCGCTTACCCATATTGCCTGTTATGCCTCTAATTATGCTTCTAGTAGCTTCTATGCTCTCAAACATTAACGGATTATCTTTGACTATAATCCTCGCTAATTTAGCGTTTGGAAAATTTGGAAACTTCTTTAAATAATTTCTACATATATCTGTTTTTGTCATTTTTTTGACTATTGGTTTCGCAAATATAAACATTATTTATTAAAAACAAAATAGGGAGTAT
>Ga0208051_100030_pt1 | contig 16185 bp, 18 predicted proteins | sample LakMenEpi17Oct08_FD_150709 | JGI IMG/M metagenome (GOLD analysis project Ga0208051, IMG submission 150709) | Freshwater microbial communities from Lake Mendota, WI - 17OCT2008 deep hole epilimnion (SPAdes) | ecosystem: Environmental > Aquatic > Freshwater > Lake > Epilimnion/Euphotic zone ...
GTCATGATAATAACTAATCCCTAGAGTGGATGTAGCAGTTCTTCTCGGACTGTAAAAATCTACAAAAAATATTGATTGGAATTACCATTATCGGTATCATGGTGTAATTTTTAAAGTAAATTTCCGACCTGATCCAAAGTTGGGATGTAGACAGTGTAGATGGGAATAATAATGTTATTTCTGGTGACTACACGACGATCTTTCACTATGGCCTTATTTTTGTGTTGTAATTTGCCTGGGTGAAAGCACACTTTGTAACAAAATTCCAGAATTTAGACTTGGGAACATTTTTAGAAGTAATTCAAGGGTTACCTATATTAAGACTGTACTTAAATCCCAGGTTTTTGCGTTGAGCTGGCATGACATTAATTCGAACGGTGTCATCAAGGTTAAATTTGTAAAAAGACGATTCTGATTGGGGTAGATGAGCTATGTTGTCTTTATTTTCATTATTGGCAGTAAAGAAAGCTGTTAACATTTGCAAAATACTTTTGTATTCTTTTTTGTTTCTGTTAATAATGTTGATAACATTATCTAAATAATTTCGCCATTTAGTAAGCGGTTGTTCGTCTAAATCAAGTTGAATAGCGGTTCTAAGTTTAATTTCTTTGATAGCTCTTTCTGCCATATTGCGTTTATAGAAGGCTTCAGCGTGGACAGTAATGTTATACTTTTCAGCAATAATAGATTGAGCCTTTTTACTGCGTAAACCCGATTCACCGTCAAACAACAGGACTGTAGTTAATTTGAAATCCTTGTTCTGTAATATGAATAAGATTACCATTTCTAGAAATAAGCAAATACATAAAAAGGTGGACGAGTAGTTACCTGACTCATTTTCTGAATAGCTTCAATTAAAGAATCTGTTTTGACATTACGAAGAGGTACAGCAAAAACTTTCCCCGTAAAAGTTTGTACCGCACAAAAAAATTGTCCGTATTTTTTGTTATTGTAACTGAAAAATCCTAGGTATAAAAAATTATAGATCAGTGTTTAAAAATGTGTAGGTACCCAGTAAGAAAACTTTATTACCAATATCGCCTTGTGCGTAATATGGTGAGCGAAATGACTGTGGTGTAGTTTTTTTCCAGTTTTTGGTGTTGGATAAAAACCCTGGATCAGGTCCTAGATGAGCTCTTAAATGAAGACGGTCATTAATTTGTTTAATTTCTTGAAGATCTAGGCCTAGTTTTTTGCCCCAGCGAATGACTAGGGATTGGGGTGGAGCTTTTAGATTATCTCGAATGTAAGATAAACACTGTTTTTCCAACTTAGTGTTTCCTTTGTATTTCATCTGAAATTTTTTAAAAATGACTTAGTTTTAAAGTAGTTTAACACTTTTTTAACCCATTGAGTACCGTAATGTTTCATGTAGGTCAACAGCATGTAGACATGATATCCAATGAGAAATGTCAGTCCCAGGGTAGTGTAGACATAACCGGTGAGAACAATCAGGGAAGCGATAGTAGACAAAATGAAAGGGCTAAAATGGAGAAATCCAAGCAAAATAACACCGCCTAATAAATAAATGCAACTTTTTAGCACTGAGGATAATTGAGAAGGAGAATAAATTAAAGGCTGGGAATCAGAGGATGAACACGATGAAGATGACGACGAAGACGACAAAGAAGAGGAAGATGATGGTTGAAGCACCATCGTGTATTCAAAATGTTGCATTTCCAGCGGCGGCAAAAGGGGTGGTAATGGCATTGAGGTTGATGTTGAGGGTGATGTTGAAGGGGAAGGTGGCAGGTTGGGCGGTAATGGTGATAACTTCGCCTGTAACCAGGGTGATAGTTAGCAGGGCCTGCAATGAGGACCACAGCTAATAATACGGTTTTATTTGGTTTTGTTGTGTAAAGAATCACTAGTGGTCACACTTACCGGGGTTGGGCTGGGTTGAGTCGTTATTGGGTTGACTTCGTGATGAGTTTGAATGGGGTGGTGGGTACGACGATGATAACGCCGCCGTCGGCGGCGGCGTCGACAGTAAGCTGAAGTCTCTTCCGTGTGTGGTGCGACAGGCGCCGGTAGGGGGAGTAGCGATGATGGACGGGGATGTGTAGCCGGTGTGGTGGGTTGGAATAAAGTCTAAACATCAGAGTGACAATCATTGTAAAGTTGACAATGAGCGTGAAACATGTCTACCAGTCAATCCTAGGTTTTGGTAACATTTACCGGTTGATTTAGAAAAGATGAGGGGGGTGGTACAGTTGACGTCTTGACGGTTGGGGTGTCAGTAGATGACTGGTTGTTCCATTCACCATCATTATCTTCATAACTCTGCATGTAACGTATGATTTATATTTGTAAATACATTGTGACAATAACACTAAGTTACCGTGGGAAAATTTAGATCTGTACCATTTATCTTCTTCCCGTAATAACATTTGTGGTGGTATAAGGATTTAATTTTGGAGTAGCACCTGTGCTTGTTGCGGTGGCTGCAGTGGTTGTTGCTGTTGTTGAAGCCGTCGTTGCTGCTGCTTCTGTTGTTTTTGCATCTGGACTAATTGATAGTAGTGAGGCCAGGGATCAAATTGTTTTCTGTTTCTTATGGACGTTGGTGGCGGTGGCGGTGGCGGTGGCGATGACGATGGCGGTGGCAATGGCGGTGGCGATGGCGGTGGCGATGGTGGTGGCGGTGGTGGCGGTGATAAAAAGATGTTTTGTGAGTTGTCAAGTTGAGGATAGGGTTGATTTCTGTGCTGTATTTGTCGCCACCTTTGTCGACGTCGATTCCATAATGATGATCGCATCACTAATCCGTTGGATGGATTAGTTGATGAAGTAGTGGTAACAGCATCAGCAGCAGCAGCAGCAGCAGCATCCGCAGGTGCATCAGTATCAACATCAGGAACAGTGGTGTTAGATATAGGGGAAGAAAAGTTTAGGGTAGGGTCTGTCACTGCGTCAATAGGCAAAGATGATGGGGGAGAAAGTCCAATCATGGCTTCATCAATAGTAGACATAGTGTAAGTTCTGAAACATGAAAAATGGGAAAACTTAATTAAGTAATGCCATCATTGTTTCTACAATTTTAGCGTATTCCTCTGGCATTTGTTCTTTAGGTTTGTTTCCATCCAAAATTAACACTTTACTGTTGGTTTGGTTAAGCCATTTTCTATGATAATAATCAAGACTCTTTAAGTAATCAAGTGAAATATAACGTTCTTCCCACCGGTTTCTAGTTTTAATTCTTTCTAACGCTTTAGTTGGGTCCACACTAATGTAGACAATTAAATCTAAATGCATCTGATACGGAGGTTTTGTGAACAGGTTAAACCAAGAGGTTAACATGTTATTTTCTATGTCATCTATTTCCAAGTTTTCTGCTAAATGGCGTTGAAAAACATAATGGGTACTAAATATTGAACGTTCCATAATTCTAATGTTATTTTTGGGTGGTTGCAAATGTCGTTCAAGTAAAGTTAATTGGACATAGTTTTGAAAGAGATACCCATAAGTGTAGGGATCTTTGTAATACAATTCGAGTAGATTGGTGTTATTCCAATTTTGCCAGGCTTCTACTGGTTCTTGTTGAATTTCTATTGCTTCATAGGTAGCTAGATGAGAAAGGCAGTGGGATTTTCCCGCTCCAATAATTCCTTCCAGGGAAACGGTGAGAGGAATCGCATCTGGACGGCACCACACCTTAGCCAGCTGAAACACACAGTATAGTTAAAAGTATAGAATAATAAGTGTAAAGGTATTGAAAAGACAGAATCCCTACTTGTTCTTGAAGAAATGAAGTCAGATCACTATTAATTAGGGGATCTATGGAAGAGGAACAAAGGTCATTCTTTTCATCTGTTTCATCAGTTATGATATTTGCCGACATGCTTGTTCTGAAAGCAAAGTTTACATATTTCTTTGTAGCAAGTGAACGAGTTCAATTAACGGAATACAGCTTAAATAATTAATAATAGAGGGTTGATTTAAAAGCTGAGCAAGGGTACTTCTTCGTTCTATTCTAATACTATCTTCAAGAGAAGTGTTGACGACTAAAAGGCACAGTTGAATTTCTTGTGTCCAGGAAGTTAGACGACCACAGCAAATGTTTAATCTATTGATAGATTCACTGACGTCCAACAAAACTAGTGCAGATTCTAAGGGTTCCAGTGTGAACGAATTATAGTTTATGTAGTATTCTGGACTATAGAAGTGGTTGACATCAGGATAAGTTTGTTTTAAATAATGTAAAAATCGCATTTTCTTTCTGAAAGAAGTAATGACTATTCATCTTTGTCGCTAAAATCAGTGATATGGTCGCTGCTGTTGCTGCTGTTGCTACTGCTGCTATTGTCTCGATTGTGATAATTTTTTGAAACAATTTCAGCGCGAAACATATCTTTTTGTTTAATATGACACAGTTTGTAGGCAATGTATGATTTTTCAATAACTTTCTTAAGAGTGTATCCAGGTCGAATTTGAAAACTAAGAGAGGATGACATGTTCCGTAGCAACACACATAATTGATGGGGTTTTTTGTTGGAAATAATAAATTCATGTCCACGAAAAAAAAGTTGATCAAATTTCACTGCTCGTTGATGGCTGTTGAGTAGAATAACCAGACACTCATCGTAGGGTTCCAAAATAAGGGACTCTTCAGTTCGATATTTTTCAGCTCTGATCATATCAAAACCAGTACCGCTTTTTTTAAAGTAGATTATTTTATGCATTTTGTAAGTCTGTAAAAAGTGTAAGAAAAAGTATTTACAATAGTTATTTAGGATTATTGCGGTGACCTTTACTGTAAGAGGTGCTAGGCGCAAGTTTGTATTTATAACAACTAGAATGGCAGTGACAACATAAAGTTAATATAAAACAACAGCAGAATATACTAAGTATTATAAGCAGAGTCCATAAAAATGTAGTGCTGCAGGTAGTACATTCATTCAGAAGATGGTCGGAGAGAAATGATTCATTAGTCGACCTATTGAACATCATTGTACAAATGTTTGTCTGAAAAATTTAAACATGTTTAAAGTGTTGACCGGTTGACCCAAAACTTCCTCTTGTTGTAGCGTTTGGTAAAGTATCTGCTAGACAGAGGGTAAATTTTGGAATTGGAGCTGGAATTACGAGTAATTGTACAATAGCTATTCCAGCTGGTAAAATTTGCGAATGATTCGATATGTTTTGAATAACAGCTTGAAGCTCATTGGTAAAACTATTGTCAATAAGACCAAAATACACTTTAGTGTTAAATAACGTAACAGCAGATGATTTGTTCACTAAAAGACCACAGAAATTAGGAGGGAATTGTACACATACACCTAGGTTTACTTTTACAATTTTGGATGGCTCTAATTGAATATCATTTTGTAAAGGTAGATCAAATCCGTTGGAGTCATTTCGCAAAACTGGATGAAAACGGGCGGTTTTTGTTAACTGATATAAAACTTCTGGCACAGTATCTGATGTTTGTTGAGAAACTATAGTTTTTTGTTGTAAGCCGTCAATTGATCCAGTAACTATTGACTGTTCAGGCCAAACAGTTATTGTGGAAGTTGGATTGGTAATATTCATCTGTTCGGGAGGTGTAGCCATTTTGCTCTGTAAAGTAGTTCCAGATAAAATAAAAATAGAATAAAAATTCTTTCCTTATATTGATGGTGTGCCCGTTGGGAGTTGTTGGGAGTTGTGTGTCCCGTTGGTAGAATTGGTTATCTTGGTGTAGATTAGCGTCTTTTGGGCGTTAGCAGCTGTAACCACCAGATGTAGCAACCACAGCAGCCTAAAAGAAAAAACTGGCTGCACATAGTGAAGGTCAAAATTTAGATAAAATAATAAGCAGATGGCTTAGAGAATTACGTCTATGTTAATATTGTTATTCAATCAATCAATCAATCAATCATTGAAATGAAATGAAATGAAATGAAATGGTATAAAATGGAATAAAATGGAATAAAATATGGAATAAAATGGAATAAAATGGAATAAAATGGAATAAAAAGCGAGTTTACTTGTAGGATAATGAAATGGACACATGAACGTGGATGAAACAATGTCGGCGCGGCAGTTGAAGGTGTAGATACCAGAACAGGGTAGGGCAGGCAATGGGCAAAGGAAAGATTGATCGTGGCTATTGGAGAGTGACACGAGATGTATTACAGAGTAATACACTGTTCGAATCAGGTTTCCTCAATAACAGTGATCATAGCAATTTCAATATAAATTAAAATTGTAAATCACACGTCTGTGAAAATTTTAATTTGTGTTGAAATCTTCTGATAATTAACACTGTTATCTCCGCCTGAAAGGAACTCAATGGTCACATAAATGCATTGACCTAAATAAAAGACTGATCAGGTTTTTTATCAGGGTCAATAAAACACTTTGTGGCCAAGGGGAAGGGGGAAATCCAGCAGGCGCATCATCTCCACCTTAAATCCATGATTTTTTTCAAAATAAACCTGACGCTTAGTTAATTTGGAAATAGGCCCAAACAACTATTTCTCATAGGCGTCTATTTATTTAGAAAAAAACCTGGAACTGGTCTCCTGGACGTGGCACATAGGACAAGAGGTGACAGAGCAATGGTTATGTGGACACATACAAAATCATAGATGGCGATGGACTGTCGCTCTATTTTCTATGACTTTCTAGTGGTGCCTAACCACTGTTTATCAGATAGGATATCACAGTGTTTGGTAGAATTAACAAGTCACGATAGCCATCACTAACCCCCGAAGGATAAGCTATTTAGACCAGCCAATTATTACTATGATAACACTCAATCCTATCGATAAACATATTACCTGTTGTTGCCCTTGATGTAAAAAAAAGATTAGGGGACCTAATATTGTTTTTACTTCAACAGTAACAACAGGGGGCAAGGGACAAGGGAAGGGAGATTCCTAAAAATAGACATATTGAACACTATACGTCATATAATCATATAAAATACTAGTTTTTAAACATTTACGATTAGCATATTATCAATGTAAAATGTAGCATGTATTTCTTTCTCAAATACCAGTTTTTTCTTTTTAGATGTATACTCTGGGCAAAAAACAAACATTTTTGTCCAGGGTATACAAACAGGGTAAGTGTGCAGTAAGTCTATAAGAACTTACCTTCAAATATTTGAGTCTATCAGGGTTTGATGATGCAGGTTGACAGATCTTCCATCATGCGCAAGTAGAACATCACCCACACGTTAGGTGAAGTAGAAGTAGCAGCAACTGTCCATTGCCAAACATGTGTCAAGGCTAAAAGTATTATTTATTAGTTTCGGTACAAATATAATTAGATAAAGTAAATGTTAATTACCTGTGTGTAAATGTTTTTTGAAGAAAATGTCGAGGCCAAAAATCCATGGCGCTCCCATTTTTGACGTCTGAAAAATAACTATTGTTTATGCATCATAAAAATTGGAATCATACAATTCTTTAAGAGTTTCATTTGTATTTATGACAGAGGTTGCATTACATTTAATATGCGATGGTACATAAGGATTTGTGTCATACCAAAACAAAATAGCCCAACAAACAAGAAAAGTAATAAAAAGAAATAAATAGGCACAGCAGGTTACTGATTCAATAATGTGTTGGTCCTTAGTAAGTTGATTTTCTTGTTGAAGATTGGTCAAAGGTAGTAAAGGTTGATTAACGTTGGAACTGCGTTTCATAAAGTCAAGTTCATCATTGTTGTTACATTGAGATGTAAAAGCCATATTACATTGGTATAGTTTTCTGGAATAGACACAATCTATTAATCAATATTTAAAAGAGCACCTGTTGTAACGTCAGTATTTTATATGGACATACAAACACATTCTTCTAGCTGCATTTTTTCACCGTTGATTTTGCTTAGAAACTCATTAAGCATCTGTACAGCTTGTTTTTTTACATAATCATTGAAAAAAAGAACAAAAACAGCTGAATAATGTTTAAGAGGTTGTTCCAAAGACGTCTTTTTGGTTTTTTTATTTGCCGGTGCGGTCTTGTTAAGAGTAGTATTAGCCAGAAGAGTTGCAGTATCATTAACAGTATTGTTTTGTTTAATTTCTGACCTAGGATCAATTTCAATTCCTATTATCCAAAATTGAGGAACTTTAGCCTTCTCGAAAATTTTCCACATATTCTCTTGTGTAGTAATGTTATTAGAATATAGCTTTAAAAGGTTAACGTCACGAATATATGTCCCACTCGCTTTTTCTTTCTCTGACAACTCCTTGGTTTGAATTTTCTTTTGTAACTCTGCCAGACGGTTGTGGCATATTTCTAATTGTTCTTCTAATGATAAGGATGATGATGATGATGACGCTGAGGGACAGGCATTAACTTTAGCTTGTCTTTTCAACTCTTGTTTTAGGCTGTGTATTTCTTTCAAATAAGTGTGTTTCAACTTATTCATTGAAAATTGTTCTCCCACAAACACAGGATTAGCAAAGCTTCTTTTCATTTGTTGACGTTCTGATATCACTTCTGCTGGCTCTTTCGGCAGCCATCTATGGTATTTTGGGGTGTCGCTTACTTGATCATAGTCAGTGTTATCAGATTGCAATGTGTTGCAGTCAGCAGGAGGATCATTATTTGACAGTAGAGCAGTAGATGTGACTAAAGGGTCTTTAATAGATTTAGGATTTATTTTTTTAGGCATTTTGATCTGAAAATAGTTATTCAAGTGGAGTGTTTTCTATTTTTAATGGTATACTTCCGCTTGCGGTTACAAAAAATCGTTTACTAGGTACATAAGTTTGAAATAGGTTTTTACTGACAAAAGTTTTAAATATAAGGCTGTCATTAGATTTTTGAAATATATTGTAATTAATAACTGGGGTTTTTTGTGGGTCTATATTATTTTGAACAAATTGATGCTGAAAATATTGATTTAAACCTTTCATGTGCGCTAAATAGTAAGAATTACTGTCATTAGATAACACATAGCTTTTTTCTCCTATATAACAAGCCTTTTCGAAAAAACCTTCTTGGACCCATATTCCACTAAGTTTAATACCAGAATCAAAATGTTTGTTAAAAAGTTGTTGAAATATTTTTTTAAATTCATCATCTACATTGTCAATAAACTTTGGATGTTTTAAAAGGAAATGAGCACTGTCAGTGTCCATGTATAACAGTTGAGCTTTAGTAGGATTTAGATATCTTAGCAAAAAATTGAGTCTTTTTATGAGAATAATTTTACTATGAAAAAGTATATATGATCCCACTTGGCCTAAAAGTGTTTGAAATGAATTTTTTTTAGTTTTGTTTAATTCTACTAAAAACACCTTTTCACTAAATTGAATCCCCGTTTTTATTCTTGTTTTACCCTTTGATGTTGTAGGTATAGCCCGCCGGTTTTCTAAAGTTTTAAATTTAGTTGAATCTACATTGCATAGAGTAAATCCATAGCAGGAATTTAACATTAATTTTATGAGTTCTGATTGAATTTCGTAAATCTGGCGAATATCTGCGTTTTTTTCCTCTTTAATAAGTTCTTTCAAGTCCTTTCGTGCCTTTAATTTATTTTCAATATAAGGCTTAAGATAGGTGTCTAGTTGAAAAAATAATGCATGGTAAATATCAGGAGGGGTTTCAAAGCCAAAATTAACATACAACCAATTCAAATATTCAGTACTAATTACCATGTAAGCTTTACTTTCGTTAATACTGACCACCCTAGGTGCTGATTTAAATTCGGGAATCTTATCTCGGGTATAGTCAGACAACAGTTCAGTTCCATACTCTATTTTCTGAATAATAAAACCAAAAATAGGATTTTGAGCTTTTTTTTTTATTTGAAGATTTTTTACTAACAAAAAACCCGTAAGTTTTTTCTGATAAATATCATGAAGAAAATCATTATAATTATAGGATTTTTGATATGTCGGGCAAAAGTCTTTTTGTTTAGGAATTCGATGTTGATGAAAATCACAATCAAAAATTTCCACATACTCAATATCTACATGTGTCAGTTGAAAATGATTGACAAAATGAAGATATAACTTAACAACTTTATCTTTAATTTCAGCTGTTGATTTCACTTTTTCCAAATCAGTTAAAGAATTAGAAACTGGACAAGTTAATCGATGTCCATGATAATAGACTGACTGGTATTGAATAAGTTTAATGTAAACTTTTTGGTCGGTGGGATCAAAATAAGACAGAAATCCATCTAAAGGATATTGAGTAAAATATAGTTGCCCCATTGCGGTAAAAGCTGATTGAAATCGTAACACAGTTATGTAAGTAGGTAGTGTTTTAAGGTAATGATTCAGAGCAAAAAATTCAGTGTGAAAACGAGGAGGTGTGTTTATTAAGTGCATTTTATCCGTGTTATGATTACCAGCTTTGCGTGCATTGTGACAATATTGATTAAGTGAAATAACTCTTTTTTTATCTTTTACTTTTAAGTAGTCTTCAGTGGTGTACCGGGAATAGCATAGTGGAGTTCCAACAGGCAATTTCTTAACCGCTGCACTGGGGTATAAGGACCGAATGTCAATAGTTGAGATTCCAGCTGGAGTTTCACAAAACAAATTTTGATTACTGGTAAAGGAAGCAGATAAATTAGCAAAATTAGGCCAGCATTGGGCATCAAGAGTAGAGTGAACTTTATTTAAATGCTCATTGATAACTGTTTGACTGTCAATAACCCCATGCACAAAACTTGTACATAAACCTCCAGTAACCGATTGTTTTATAAAATAGTTAAAAAAAGGGTTTTTCACTATTTTTGGAGCTAAATTTTTTTCTATTTGTTTTGAGGGTTCTACAATGAAAAATTCCTGATACGATAAACTAGACTGAGAATAGTTTCGTCTAAGGAATATATTGATTGATTCTTTTAAATATGTTCTAAAAAGAGTTAATACTACTGAATGTAATAGAAGACAATCTTGTTTTAAATAATATTCGCCATATTCATACAGGTTTTTAAAATTTTTTGATTGAAACAGCTCTTGAGCAGCTAATCGAGTCTCCAAGTCTACAATTTTGTTAGAGAAATTATCGTTCCAAAATTTGTCATCATAAGGACGTAAAGATGTAAATTGAGCTAATTTTTTTATTGTAGTAGCTTGTTCATAGGGAAAACATAATTTAGATACCTTTAAATTGAACAATTTGCCAATTTTATCTAATGACATGTTAGCTGCTACTAAATTGCGCACATCTTTTATATAGAGTTTCATCAACCAGCGATTATCTATTTTGGATTTTTGAGGCTTGCTCATGTCTGTATTTAAAATATTTCTAAACCGGTGCAAATTATGCTTTACCACAATATTAATGGTAGATAATGCAGCTCCCTTTTTAAATATTTTGATTTTTTCATTTAATTTTGTCATTATTATAATTAAACTGTTGCACAGTAATATATTATCATAGTTTTGACCATTAAAAGCCGTAAGCACCGATTCAAAAACTATTTCTTGCAGACGTTTATAGATTAAATAGAATATGCCACGTTTTTCCTCTACCAAGTTAGAGGTTTCAAATTTTGTCAGTAGAGGTTTTAACATAATATATTTAACAATAGTAGCTAGTACATTTCGTTGATAAATATATGTAAGAAATCGATAAATCATTTGAATAGTATTTTTATGGGAGGGTTCATTTTTAGGTTTTAAATGGTTGTTTCCTAAGTGAAAAGTTTTTACATGTTGTTCTGTGACTGGATTGTTTTCAAAAAGCACAAGTAAATCTTGAGCGCAATTTTCCAAAGATAAAGTGTTAAGCCATTTTTGACAATAGCTCCAGCTAATATGGCTCCTTAAATCATCTACATTACTAAGTACATAACGGATAATTTTAATAAATATAGATTGAGGTAAATATTTTTCTAAAATATCTACAATCCCCTTTTTTGGTAAAATGTCACACAATCCAATAATGTACAATTGCTGTTCTCCATGTAAAATCTTTTTCTGCGTTGTGTTACTAAAATGATTTGTAAATTCAAATTCATCGTAAAAGGTACCGTCTTGTGGATTTAAAAGTTGTCGGTTAAGAGCTTCTGTATCGTAACTAAGAAAAGAAATCTCGCTGCAAACTTTTAAAACTCTTTCTAGTTGGTTATCTAACAGACCCACTGCTTTTAAATTTTCGTAAAGAAATCTGGTTTGAAAATGAGTGTTGGCTAAATCAACATATTTAGGAATATTCCACAATTCTTCCATATCAGGGTGGTCACAAATACAAAAATCTTGATTCAATAAAGGTACACTTTTAGAGTCATTTGATTGATGTACTGATTTGCCTTCTGTCAAATGTTTGTAGGTAAAAATGTCATTGGGGTGGAATAGCTCTGGAGCTTTGATATCTTTCAAATGAAACAAGCTAAAGTTACAGTCGGAAAATGCCTTGCTGGTAGGTGTAGTATTAACATGGGGGGCTAAGAACAAATGTAATACTTTGTTACTAGCCAAATTGTCATATTTTCTAATGACATGGTTTTGAATTTCTTTCGTGTATGTTGTTCTAACATATTTGTAGGTTGAATAGATAATCAGAGAAATAGAAAAATCAACTGGTTTATTTTGTAGCAATTTTAAAATGTCTGCATGATAAAAAGTAATATTGTCTATGGTAGTTGATTCTGTTGACAGAGGTGGTAAATCAATCAGACAAGGCTGACTATTAAAAGGTATAAATTTTTGGGGAACATAATAATTTTTTTTGTATTCTAATATTATAAGGGGTTTCCAACAGGTAGGTTTTTTCATAAGTTTTAGAACGGTGTTTTGGAAAATGTAGCAAAGAAAATAATAATCTGCTGCATGAGGACAATAATGTGTCATTCCAGCTTGTCTAAAGCCTATAATACTTATATCAACATTTAATGTCCAAGATATGTATTTTAACGTTTCTAACATAGCATGATTTGTATTCCATAGCCTTGGTGTTCTGTTGACAGTTTCAATTAATGCATAGTAGTCTTTGTAGGGAAATGGACTCACGCCTGGTAGCCTATAGTTTAACCAGATCTGTTGCAAGAGGATATCTACAGCAAATAAAAATATTTTAAAATGATCCAAAAATGATTTAAATGTTATTTAATAGATTTTAAATAGGTATATAATGCACTAACCTATAAAAGATTTGTCAAAATTGGTGGGTAAACCTGGATTAAGTCTCAGTTTTTGAGTTTTTTGATTTAAAAATGCTTTAACATTTTTTATACACACGCAAGATGAGTGTTTTGATGACATTGTGTTTATGTTCTGCAAAAATAATAATTACCCTAAATACCGCGTCTGTTGAAGGTTCATAAGGACGATGATGCTGCTGTTGCATGCTGTTCTTTAAATTCTTGTAGAATCTTGGTTTTGGTATCGTTCGCCTAAATCACTGTTGGCTAACATATTCACTTGTTCACTCAACTATTTACTCAATCACTTCCTTACTCTTTGAAGCACTAGGTCACTAACAGATTTATTGCACACTTTTTTGACAGCCTAATAATGATAGAATTCATTATATTCTTTCTTTGATTCGATTTCTAATGGTTGAGTAGACTCGCTTGAAGAGCAGCAGCAGCAGCAACACCACTTTTCCTCTGCTGAAATCCATAAAATTAAATAGGACCAAAGTGACAAAGTTGAAATATATCTTTACCTTTTAGAAATGATGAAATAGAACAAATGGGATAAAGCTGTAGATGAGTCAAAATGTCTCCTGGGTACAAATATGTTTCACATGTTGTAATCACTTGTATTGAAACTTGTAAATTGTCTAAAATAGAAGGCGTCATAAAATCACCTAATATTTGCCAGGTAGACTCGTGTTGAAATGGTTTTTTAACTTGAAAAATAAAACCATACGGCATTTTCATGTAAAATCCCAAAAAGATATTGTTTACTGTGTCAGGATAAAGCAAAATTGTTCGTGGATTTTGTAATGTGAAACAAGGATTATCCGTAAAACTATCCAAGGTTTTAAATGGTAAAATTGCCCAGTCTTGTAATTTGACATATTTGACACTCATGTTGTATTGTAGTAACTTGTAGGTCTATAATTTGTAAATCTGAAACTTTAAAAGTGACAATTGAGCAAATTTAAATCATCCAAGTCAGAGTCTGTGTCATCTGATTGATCAACAGAAAATGTTACTTTTCTCTTTAACGTTGGCGACATATTTGTTTGATAGTTTACATCCATGTTTTCCTTTTCTTTGTCAATCTTTTCCTGGCAATATATTTGCTCTGTGTTCTGATCTTTATTGTCCTTTTCTGGTCTATGCTCGTCATCGTCCATTTTCTCCTCTTTGTCCTCGCCCTCTTCCTCTCCCTCTTCCTCTTCCTCTTCCTCTTCCTCTGTCTCGTTTTCATCTCCTTCGTTTTCCGTTTCATCAGGATCGGAAAAGTATATATCTTCAGAATCTGAACACACGTCTTTATTAGACTCTTACTGTACCATTTTACATAAGAAATTAAGTACCTTCAATCGTTGCCAGTACGCCAGTAATCCGTTGAGGTTGAATGTGAGTTAGAATTTCTCCCGGTTGAAGTTGAAGTTCATAAGGTGTAATGATTGAAAGCTGTACTGGGGTGTAAAGAGTATCAGCAGTCATATATTCGTTGATAACTTTCCAAGGTTTGCCACTTATATGGTGTTTTATCTGAATAATGTACCCAGGTGGTACAGACATTCTAAATCCCAAAGGAATGTGGTTAATTCGGTCAGGAAATATACTTATTAGGCGGGGATTTATAACGTTGAAGCATTTGTTATCAAAACAAATCTCATTTTCTAGTGGAACAAAACCCCAATCTTGAACTTTTGTAAATTCAACTGCCATTGTAGCCTTTCTGAAAAAAATATACCTTATAGATTTACTGATGAAAAGTAAAATTTTCCAGACAAATTGTGATTATTATTAATAATGTCATCAACAAAGTTACAGCTGTAATTTACATCTTGTTCTGACATTACATCAAATGTTTTGTGACGCCACAGTTTTTGCAATGTGTTAGTTCGGCCCAAAAAACAAGAGGTTTCTTTTAAAAGGTTTTCAATTTGGTCTAAATGAAAATATTTAAATTGAAACAAATTAGAAAGCTCAGAATCAGAATTAACATAGATTATAGACTCATTTACTCGAGTAAAATGATCAGTGTTTAACGTACAGAAATCTAACAACATATATTTCAATTCGTTCCAAGAGTAGGCCACTTGCTTGTTTTGATTTAAAAGTGAATTTAAAACAGGATGCAGCCAAAATTGGGATGTTCTGTCCATATAAAGAATTTCTACTGGTGAGGTAACATAAAAATCATTGGCAATATTTTCATTTTGCAACGGGATACTTACAACTGGAGGAGCCTCGTCAATATGTTCCAAACAATGCATACGAATATCCTTTTTTAAAATCATCCAAGCTGGAAAACATTTTTGCAGCTCAGGATCAGGAATAATCAGATCACTATTACCGTCTAAAGTCAAATATTTATTTTCAATAATATCAAAAATAGTAGTGATCAGTTCCTCCGGTAAGAAATAAGTGTTAAATATATACTCATGTTTTTCTAGATAGGACTTGAGCAGGGAGTTTGGCTTAAAGGACCACCAGGTAGCATACTTGGCTGCTAGATTTTGAATTTCGGGAACCAGTTCATCTCTGATAAATTCCACATAAGAGGTCATCAGGGATGTAGGTGAATGGAAGATGTCACAGTCTGGTCTTCTTTCTAAAACATAAATGTAATAAGACAACTATGTAAGTTGTCAAAATATTATCACTTACCAATAAACTTTTCAATCTCCTGGGCCAGTTGGGGTAGTAGCACATTCAATGCATGGAAATTTGGAGTTTTCATTGTAATGTCTGCAATAGATTATTATTGCTATTAAGGCTTTATAAGTTTGTGCAAAATAAATTGGGTTACAAAATGTTGCAAAGGTTTGTCCAAATATTGTAAATCTCTAGAAGTACAAAACATTAATGTCGGACCAATATATATTTCCACATTAACAGGTTCCTGGGTTCTATCGTTGGGCAATTGAAAAAGTGAAGATTTTAGATCTAAAGAAATGGTAGACGAGTATTCGTCTTCAATACATGATAAGTAAAATTTGTTGGTATCACACATAGTAGAGAGCAAACTAAATTGTTTCATCTGGTTATACATCACCTTTTGAGCTATAAAGTGATTTCTTTGAGTTTTATTGCTATATTCATGAAACGCTTTTGTTAGCATGTCTTTAACACGATAAAAATCCTTTATTGAATAAA
>Ga0208051_100047_pt1 | contig 13968 bp, 11 predicted proteins | sample LakMenEpi17Oct08_FD_150709 | JGI IMG/M metagenome (GOLD analysis project Ga0208051, IMG submission 150709) | Freshwater microbial communities from Lake Mendota, WI - 17OCT2008 deep hole epilimnion (SPAdes) | ecosystem: Environmental > Aquatic > Freshwater > Lake > Epilimnion/Euphotic zone ...
TTGCCGACGTTTATGCAATGGGTGGCTCACCAAGATTCTTGGTTGCAGCAGTAACTCTTACAGGTCAAGAATCGATGGAGTGGATTGAAGATCTGGCCGAAGGTATTGCACATGAAGCCAGCAGTTGCGGGGCATATGTTGTGGGTGGAGATCTTGCAAAGGGTCCTTGTAAAGTAATTTCAATTACGGCAATTGGTCAGATCGATACTGCGATAACTCGTTCAGGTGCACAAGCGGGAGATTCAATTTACATCTCTTCGCTCCCTGGTTGGTCTGCAGCAGGCTTAGCAATTATTGAAAAGGATCTAGAAACAGATATGGCACTTCACGCGGTGTCCGAATTTTGTGCACCTACGGTGGATTATTCAGCTGCGGTTCAGTTTGCAAATGGCAAAGCCACATCAATGTGCGACATTAGCGATGCCTTAGTAATTCAGGCAGAACAAATCGCAACCGCATCTGCGGTTCAATTAGTTATCGAAAAAGATTTAATCAGTAAGCATCAAGAGTTTGTAACACTGAGCGAGCTTGCCGATTCACAAGGCATAGATGTGTGGCAATGGATTCTTGCCGGGGGCGAGGACCATGTTTTTCTTGCAACGGGCAAAGATCTGGATGGTTTTCGTATTGGAACCGTTCAAGCTGGCTCAGGTGTAATTGGTGTAGAAATGAAAAAGGCGCCAGATACCTGGCGCCACTTTCAATAAACTTTAAATTAACGAGTTACTTTTCCAGCCTTTAGGCATGATGTACAAACGTTTTGACGCTTTGCAGTTCCGCCAACAAGAGTGCGGACGCGCTGGATATTTGGATTCCAACGACGACGGGTCTTCACCTGTGAGTGAGAAACATTGTTTCCGAAGCTGGGCCCTTTGCCACAGATATCGCATGTTGATGCCACAGCGGTACTCCTTTGAATTTCGACTGGTTCCAATGGGAACAGGGCGTAAGGGTAGCGTGAAGGCGGGCCGAGATGCCAATTTGAGCCTGCGCGAGCAACTCTCATGCGCGGGTGGGCAGGTTTGAAGCAGTTGCGAGGGAGAATGCTCGCGTGGCCACACTAGAGAACAAGGTTTCTGCCGTTGTCGGTGACCGCACCGCCAAAGTTCTCAATACCGTTTTTGGGATCAGCACCGTTGGAGATCTGGTGCGCCATTACCCACGCAGGTACATGGTCCGCGGCGAGTTATCCGATATCTCGCAACTGCGCGAAGGGGATGAGACCACAATTTTGGCGCAGATTTATTCGACAACTAATCGCCCCTTACGTGGACGCAAAGGGAGCATCCTTGAAGTCGTTGTTACCGACGGAACTGACAAGTTATCTCTAACTTTTTTCAATCAGGCTTGGCGTGAAAAAGATTTAAAGGTTGGTCGTCAAGGTTTGTTTGCCGGAAAAGTTGGAGTCTTTAATAACAAGAAGCAATTAGCGCACCCTGATTACGAGTTGATTCCTGATGGTTCAGATGTGGATTCGGCAGTAGAGGGCTTTGCTGGAAAGTTTCTTCCAGTTTATCCCGCCTCGGCAAAGCTTCCATCGTGGAAGATTTCTCAATGCGCTCAACTGGCCATTGGAGCTTTGGATGAAATTGACGATTTTTTACCAGAAAACATTCGGGAAAAGCATCAATATCCAACTTTGCAGCAAGCCTTAGTCCAACTGCATCAGCCGGCAGATTTAGACCATGCAGAAAAAGCACGTGAACGACTGACATTTGATGAGGCTTTTCTGCTGCAAGCACTTTTAGTGATTCGCCGTAATCAATTAAAGAAGTTGAACTCAACATCTAGAAAGCGCATATCTGGTGGGCTGCTAGATGCATTTGATAAAGCTTTGCCTTTTGAATTAACTGCTGGACAAATTGCTGTGTGTAAAGAGATTGAAAGTGATTTAGCCCAGCCACATCCCATGCATCGATTACTGCAAGGCGAAGTAGGTTCAGGTAAAACTATTGTGGCTTTGCGGGCGATGTTGGCAGTTGTTGACAGCGGGGGACAAGCTACATTGTTAGCACCTACCGAAGTCTTAGCGGCCCAACATCTTCGAACGATTCAGAAACAATTAGGAATTCTGGCACAGGGCGGAATGCTGGGTGGCTCAGATTTAGGAACGCAAGTCACTTTAATAACTGGTTCGCAATCGGCACAAGCAAGGCGGGAAGCACTTGCAAAAGCTGCAGATGGAACCGCAGGAATTGTAATTGGTACTCATGCGTTATTGGGCGAATCAGTTGTTTTCAAAGATCTTGGTTTAATCGTTGTGGATGAACAACATAGATTTGGCGTTGAGCAACGAGATGCTTTGAAAGAAAAAGCAATTTTGCCTCCGCACTTGTTAGTAATGACAGCCACACCAATTCCTAGAACTGTAGCAATGACTATTTTTGGGGATTTAGATGTTTCTACTTTGTGTGAGCTTCCATTAGGTCGCCAACCAATTACTACTCATGTGGTGCCGGTGAAAGAAAAACCCAATTACATGGAGCGTGCGTGGCAGCGTATTCGAGAAGAGGTAACGCAAGGTAATCAGGCATATGTAGTTGCACCTCGAATTTCAGCTGATCCTGATGCAGGAGCGGATGCGGATTTAGATTTTCTCTTTGGCGAAGAATCAGATGAAATTTCAGCAGTTGAAGAGCTAGCGCCAATGCTGCATGCAGGTCCATTACAAGGGCTTAAAATCGCGATTTTGCATGGGCGCTTAACTGCAGATGAAAAAGATGCGACTATGCAAGCTTTTTCCAAAGGTGAAATTGATGTTTTGGTTTCAACTACAGTCATCGAAGTTGGCGTGGATGTTCCGAACGCAACAATCATGGTAATCATGGATGCCGACAGATTTGGTGTATCTCAACTGCACCAATTAAGAGGTCGCGTGGGTCGTGGAACTTCACCAGGTCTATGTTTATTGGTCACGCATTGTGAAGAATTAACTCCGGCCAGGGAGCGACTCAATGCGGTGGCGGCAACAGTTGATGGTTTTGAATTATCCAGAATCGATCTTGAGCAAAGACGAGAAGGCGATGTGCTAGGTGCCAGCCAGTCTGGAACTCAATCACACTTACGTTTGCTTCGAGTTTTGCGCGATGAATCTTTGATTGAGCTCGCACGCGAGGATGCTGATCAACTTATTGCAATAGATAATGATTTAACCAACTATCCTTTACTCAGAAAAGAGCTTGCCCAATTACAGCGAGATCAAGCCGTCGATTACTTGGATAAGGGTTAGTACATTGAGAATCATTGCAGGTGTGGCACGTGGTCGAACTTTGGGCGCAGTTGCAGGCGCAACTAGACCAACATCAGATCGCGCACGAGAAGGTCTTTTTTCTTCTTTAACTTCAGAGTTTGGAAGTTTTGAAGGTTTACATATTCTTGATCTCTTTGGGGGATCGGGGGCTATTGCGCTGGAATCATTATCACGCGGGGCAACGCTGGTTCATGTTGTTGAAAAAGATGATGAAGCGCAGAAGACAATTGAAAACAATTATGAACTTGTGAAGAAATCTAATCCAAGTGGAAAACTGCAACTGTTTGGAATGAGTGCTGAACGCTTCCTCAAGGACTTACCAAAAACAAAGTATCACTTGGTATATATCGATCCTCCTTATGATTTCAGCAATCAAGCAGTGGAAGATGTTTTAAGCGCGTTGCATGACGGAGATTTCTTAAGCAGTGATGCCTTTATTGCAGTTGAAAGAACGGCGCGTGGCCCGCAATTCATTTGGCCTGACGCCTATGCGCCTGCGCGCGAGCGAAATTATGGGCAAGCGACCATTTATTACGCTAATTATCAGCCAAAGAATGGATAACTGGGCGGCATCTTGCTAGCGTTTACGCCATGAAGCGCGCGGTATGCCCAGGATCCTTTGATCCAATCACATATGGACATCTAGACATCATCGAACGTGCTGCTCAGCAATTTGATCACGTAGTAGTGGCTGTATTAGAGAACAGAACCAAAGCCAGCCTTTTCACAGTCCAAGAGCGAATTTCCATGATCTCCGAGGTCACAAGAAAGTTTTCAAATGTCTCGGTGGACTCATGGAGTGGCCTATTAGTCGATTACTGCAAGAGCAATTCAATTCAGGCCATTGTTAAGGGCCTACGTGCAGTTTCAGATTTTGATTATGAGCTTCAAATGGCACAAGTTAATTTACAAGGATCTGGAGTAGAGACCATGTTTATGGCAACTGCTCCTACTCACTCATTTCTCTCATCATCTCTTGTCAAAGAGTTGGCTCACTACAACGGCGATGTTTCAACGATGGTGCCACCATCAATAAACGAAGCGCTCAAGCTACGAATAGCGGGGAAGTAATTATGAATTCAGTTGAAAAATTAACTGCAGCTATCACTATGGTTGAGGAAGCTCGCAGTGTTCCACTTTCAGCAAGCTGCGTTGTACATCGCGCAGAGATGCTCGAAGTCTTAGATGAGGCACGCGAGAATTTACCAACTGATTTTGAATCGGCGAGAAAGATTATTGAAACTCGAGATGCGATTATTGAAGAAGCGCGTGTCAGTGCAGAGCAAATGATTGCAATTGCACGTGAGGATGTTGCACAGATGGTGGAACAGACATCGATTGTCCAAATTGCGCGAGATGAAGCACGTAAGATTCTGGATGATGCACGTGAGACGGCTGAAATCGAAAAGGCCGAAGTTGAGGAATATATCGATGGTCGCCTTGCAACCCTAGAAGTAATCCTAAATAAGACCATGGATGCTGTTTCTCGTGGACGTGATCGACTTGCTGGGGCAAACGATAAGGATGTTTTGTCTCAACTTGCAGATGAAAAATAATTCAAACAAAGTTGATTTGAGAAAAATTTCGTGAGCAAACAAGCAGATTCATTTCAGTTAAATACATATGAGTTGCCACGGCGTGCGGGTGAAATGAAGGAATATGTTCTCGATATTCCAGTAAAAGAAAAGTTTGGTGTTGATTTAATTGCCGTACCAGCTGGAGAATTCATTGAAGTAGATGCGCGGCTGGAATCAGTTACTGAAGGAATTTTACTCAGTGCAGATGTCTATGCGGTTGCAAAAGGCGAGTGTATTCGATGCCTAGATCCAGTCGAAATTGTTATTGATCGCAAAATTCAAGAGCTCTATAACTATGAACCAACGAATGAACGCGGGAAAAGAAAAAAGAAGCAGGAAGAAACCCTTGAAGATTTAGAGATTGAGGATGAACTCATGATGGATGGTGACATCATGAATCTAGAAACTCCGATCCGTGATGCTGTTGTTCTCTCCTTGCCGATCAATCCGCTGTGCGACCAGGACTGCCCGGGTTTATGCCCTGAGTGCGGCGGAAAGTGGGCTGAACTGCCAGAAGATCACGCACACCAGAGCATTGACGCACGATGGGCAGGCTTAGGCGGACTCAATCTTCAGGACCCCGATTTCAAGATTTAGCCCTTTTGAGGGATACTTCTCCTCTGCGGCCACGTTGCCGCTGTCATGATTGAGAAGAGGTTAGAACAGTGCCAGTACCAAAGCGAAAAATGTCGCGTTCAAAGACGCGTTCACGTCGTAGCCAGTGGAAAACTACTGCTGCAGCACTTTCAACATGTGGTCAATGCCAGCAACCAAAGTTGCAGCACACTGCTTGCCCAACATGCGGTACATATAACCGTCGTCAGGTATTAGAGGTCTGATCTGAGCTCCATGCTCAGTGAGCAGCTGGGAGTAACACTCGATCCAGCTTTGCTTGAGTTGGCTTTTACTCACCGTTCATTTGCATATGAATCGGGAAGTAAAGAAACTAATGAACGTCTAGAATTTCTTGGCGATTCAGTTCTTGGTTTAATTGTCACTGAAGAGTTGTACAAACGATATCCAGATTTTGACGAAAGTCGTTTATCGCCTTTGCGTTCAGGTGTTGTAAACATGCGCGCTTTGGCAGATATCGCGCGAGGCTTACAGCTCGGCCAATATATCCGCCTTGGAAAAGGTGAGGAAGTCACAAATGGTCGCGATAAAAATTCCTTGCTTGCAGATGCGCTAGAGGCGCTAATTGGTGCAATTTATTTACAGTTTGGTTTTGCGCGCTGCACTGAAATCGTGCGCGACTTGATTACACCCACGATGGATTCTGCAGTGGCTCGCGGGGCAGGTCTTGATGGAAAGACTGCATTACAAGAGCTTGCAGCCGCTTTAGGAAAGGGCGTTCCCGAATACATTGTTAGCGAAGATGGTCCGGATCACGATAAAAACTTCACCGCCGTCGCGATGTTAGCCGGAGAAGCGTTAAGTGAGGGAACCGGAAAAAGTAAGCGAGAGGCTGAACAAGTCGCGGCCCGCGCAGCCTTCGAGGCTTTAAAAACCGCCAATCCGCAACGCTGAATTCGCCAAAATCACGCTCAATAGGCGATAGGTTTACCGCGTGTATTTGAAGAGTATGACGCTCAAGGGCTTTAAGTCCTTCGCTTCTGCAACCACTCTTCGACTAGAGCCCGGCATCACTTGCGTGGTGGGGCCTAACGGTTCAGGTAAATCAAATGTTGTGGACGCCCTTACCTGGGTTATGGGTGAGCAAGGCGCAAAGTCACTTCGTGGCGGGAAAATGGAAGATGTCATCTTTGCCGGTACTAGCGGCCGAGCACCACTTGGTCGAGCCGAAGTTTCGCTCACAATTGATAACACCGATGGCGCACTTCCAATTGATTACACAGAAGTAACTATTTCTAGAATTTTGTTTCGCAATGGACAAAGTGAATACCAAATAAATGGTGAAGCTTCACGTCTATTAGATATCCAAGAGCTACTCAGCGATTCCGGTATTGGTCGCGAAATGCACGTAATTGTTGGACAGGGACAGCTTGATGCGATCTTGATGGCAACACCTGAAGATCGCAGAGGGTTTATTGAAGAAGCAGCCGGCGTGCTCAAACATCGCAAGAGAAAAGAAAAAGCCCTTCGCAAATTAGATTCGATGCAGGCCAACCTTGCGCGCGTTCAAGATTTAACTGTTGAACTTCGTCGTCAACTTCGTCCATTGGGTAAGCAGGCAGAGGTAGCAAAGAAAGCTGCAACTATTCAAGCTGATCTACGTGATGCCAAGCTTCGCTTATTGGCTGATGATTTTATTTCTATGTCAAAAACTTTAGAACTAGAAGTTGCTGATGAGAACGCACTTCGTGAACGTAGGGCCGCGGTTGAAAATGATCTAGACGCTGTCAGGCGTCGCGAAGAAGCTTTAGATGCACAAGCTGCCGTTGAAAGTCCACTGTTGGTTGCCGCGCAAGAGACTTTTTACAACTTAAACTCTTTGCGAGAAAAATTCCGCGGAACTCAAAGTTTGGCGCAAGAGCGTTCACGATTCCTCAATGAAGAAGCTGAAGAAGCACGAACTTCAGGACGGGATCCGGAAAGTTTGGATGCAGAAGCACGAACACTTCGCTTAGAAGAAACCCAACTTCGCGCTGATGTTGTTTCTGCCCAGCAACAATTGGCGCAGTCAACAACCGCACTTGCCCAGGCAGAGTCTGCGCTGAAAAGTGATGAAGACACAATTGCCGCCACCATGCGTGCTATCGCCGATGCGCGTGAAGGAACTGCCCGCCAAGAGGGCCACATAAAATCGTTAAACGCACGACTTGAGGCGATCACCGAAGAAATCGAGCGCTTAACTAAGGCACGTAATGATGCCCAAAACCGAGTCGATCAAGCTAAGCAGCAGTATTCGGCGCACGAACTTGAAATTGCTAGCGCTGATTCAGGTGAACTTGGTTTGGATTCGCAATACGAGAACGCAAAATCATTGTTGGAAGCGGCTAAGAATAAGCACACCGAATTGGTGGATGCAGAACGTGCAGCAGATCGTGAAAGAAATGCCGTTGAATCAAAGTTAGAGGCGATGCAGTTGACTTCACAGCGTCGAGATGGCGCATCTGCGCTTTTGCGTGATTCACGCGGTGTTTCAATTCTTGGCAGTATTGCAGGATTAATTGAGATTGATAATGGTTGGGAAGCTGCAGCTGCGGCAGCGTTAGGAACTTTGGCCGATGCCGTAGTTGTCAAGGATCTTTCATCTGCAGTCACTGCTCTTACAACGCTTCGAAATGAAAACTTAGGTCAAGCCGATGTGCTTGTGTACGAACCTGGGCAAGGTGCGACTTCAACAATTCCGGTTGGTCTGGATCCTTTGTCAGCGCATATTCGCTCATCTTCGATTGCCGATTTACTTGATTCACTACTTGCATCCATCGTTGTAGCCGATAATGCAAATGCTGCCGAAGCAATCTTGCGTGCTCATCCATCAGTAACTGTTGTGACTCGTGATGGAGATATTGTTTCTCGCGGACGTGCACGTGGTGGTTCTAAATCTTCTTCTTCACTGATTGAAATCAAAGCATTGATTGAAGCTCTAGAAGCTAAGCTTTCAGAGATCACCCACAATTGCGATCGATTAAAGTTTGAAATTTCTGTCGCAACAACTGAAGTTGCATCACGTCAGTCAGATTTTGATGCAGCTTTGTCTAAACTCAATGAATCAGATGCTCGAATTGCAGCGCTGACGGAACAACTGGCCGTATCTGGTCAAAACATGAAATCTGCAATGGCCGAAGTCGAGCGCCTCAATACTTCAATTGCCGAAGCCACAACCGCGAAATCTCGTGACGAAGGCGAAATCACAATTGCTAAGTCTCAGCTTCAACAGCGCGGTGATGTGGCAGAACCAGATCATTCACGCACCGAAGTTCTTCGCAACCAAGTTTCAATTGCTCGTACTGCCGAAGTTGAAGCCCGTCTTGCAGTTCGTACCATTGAAGAGCGCGTTGACTCAGTTGCAGCGCGAGCTTTAGCGTTAGAGCAATCTGCACAAGCCGAACGTGATGCATCTGAACGCGCAATTATTCGCCGCAGCGCACGAGCACGTGCGGCGGTAATTTCACAGGCTGTTGCCGAAGCAGCTTACGAAGTTTTGATCCACATTGAAAGATCTATCGCAAAAGCTGCAACTGAACGTGGGCGTCTTGAAGAATCTCGCGCGTCTCGAGATGGTGAAACGCTGACTGTTCGTACACGTGGCAGAGAGCTGGCAGCACAACTAGAGCAACTTACTTCTAGTGTTCACAAAGATGAGATTGCGCGCGCAGAACAGCGCTTACGTATCGAAACTCTTGAAGCCAAGACAGTTGAAGAGTTTGGTATTGATACTGCAACTTTGGTCAATGAGTATGGACCGGACAAGGATGTTCCAACTTTCCACGAAACCGATGAAGGCGAAATCATTTCGACCGAAATGGTTCCTTATCGACGTGATCAACAAGAAAAGCGATTGGCATCAGCAGAACGATCACTGAATTTGCTAGGAAAGATTAATCCGTTAGCACTTGAAGAGTACACATCACTTGAAGAGCGGTTGAAGTTCTTAGCCGAACAACTAGAAGATTTGAAGAACACCAAAAAAGATCTCTTAGATATCGTCAAAGAGGTCGATGATCGCGTGCAGTCAATCTTCATGGAAGCATATGAAGAAACGGCAAAGCACTTTGAAGAGATCTTTTCCAGACTCTTCCCGGGTGGTGATGGCCGCTTGATCCTGACGGATCCAGATAATCCTTTGACAACTGGAGTTGATGTAGAAGCACGTCCACCAGGAAAGCGCGTGAAGCGACTTTCTCTACTTTCTGGTGGAGAAAAGTCATTGACTGCGGTGGCAATGTTGGTCGCAATCTTTAAAGCTCGACCAAGTCCGTTCTATGTGCTGGATGAAGTAGAAGCTGCTCTGGATGATGTAAACCTTGGGCGTTTATTGGGTGTACTCGAAGAGCTACGTGAGAGTTCTCAATTGATCATCATTACTCACCAAAAGCGCACCATGGAAATTGCAGATGCTTTGTATGGCGTAACAATGCGTGGTGATGGTGTGACAGAAGTTATTTCACAGCGCTTGCGCGAATCTGACGCAAGCTAAGGCGCTTAACGATGGGTCTTTTTAGTAAGTTCATCGCCAAGATAAAAGGCACCAATGACTTTTCACCAGCCGATTGGGCAGATCTTGAACAAGAACTTTTGTCCTCAGATGTAGGTCCACGATTGACTAAAGATTTTCTAGATGCCGCTAAAAAAATCAAGAGTGAAAATGCTGAGCAAGCATTAATAGAAATCATGACTCAAAGTTTGTCCACTAATTCACGCGCACCTATTTTCGCTGCAGGAACAACAACCATCATGGTTGTTGGGGTTAATGGAACAGGCAAAACAACATCGGTTGCTAAGTTGGCATCGCACTACAAGCGCACTGGAAAAAGTGTTGTCTTGGCAGCAGGGGATACCTTTAGAGCTGCGGCGGTCGATCAATTGAAGACTTGGGGAGATCGTATTGGTGTTGTAGTTGTTTCTGGAAAAGAAAATGGAGACCCAGCATCTGTTGCCTTTGATGGAGCACAAAGGGCAAAGGAATCAGCAAGTGATGTGTACATAATTGATACTGCGGGGCGTCTACACAACAAAAGCGATCTGATGGCCGAACTATCAAAGGTGAAACGAGTAGTTGAAAAAGTTTCACCGATAAATGAAGTTCTCCTAGTAATTGATGCAACAACTGGTCAAAACGGTTTGCAGCAGGCAAAAATATTTACTGAAAGTGTTGAAGTAACAGGAATCGTTTTGACAAAGCTTGATGGAAGCGCCAAAGGTGGCGTCGCCCTGGCAATAGAGGCCGAACTAGGTATTCCTATTAAGTGGATTGGCACAGGGGAGTCCGAAACGGATTTTGCCCCATTCGACGCTCAAAGCTATATCGCGGGCCTGTTGGCGTAACCCAGATGTAACACAAACCTTGGTTTTGTCACCAAGTTGAAACCAAGGAATCGCTTCTTTGTAACTGCCCAGGGAGAAGGTTTACCCATCTCAAAGGCGAGAAATTTCTCGAAATTACTTAGGTGGTTTTTTATGAATTCTCTAAATTCAGGCGATACCGCATGGATGTTAATTAGTACAGGTCTTGTTGTTCTTATGATTCCGGGCCTAGCACTGTTCTACGGCGGCATGGTTCGCGTAAAGAGTGTTCTTAACATGATGATGATGTCATTTGGCGCACTCGCAGTTGTGTTTGTTTTATGGATCGCATTTGGTTTTTCGATGGTCTTTGGAGATTCCGTTGGTGGCAATGGCCTGATTGGCGATATCGGCCAATTCACTTTCTTGAAAGGTCTAGATAATTCGACAGCTTTAATTGGAACTATTCCAGCTGCGGTCTTTGTTGCATTCCAGGGAATATTTGCTGCAATTACAGTTGCGCTTATTTCGGGTTCGATTGCAGATCGTGCAAAATTTGGCGCATGGATGGTGTTCGCTGGCATTTGGGCAACCTTGGTTTACTTCCCAGTGGCGCACTGGGTCTTTGCATTTGATGACTTTGTTGCCAAAACTGGTGGTTGGATCGCAAATGATTTGGGTGCGTTGGACTTTGCCGGTGGTACTGCGGTTCACATCAACGCAGGTGCAGCTGGCTTAGCACTGGCATTTATTCTTGGAAAGCGTGTTGGCTTTGGAAAAGTACCAATGCGTCCTCACAGCTTGCCGCTAGTAATGCTTGGTGCAGCGCTTCTTTGGTTTGGTTGGTTTGGTTTTAACGCGGGTTCAGCAATTGCATCAAATGGAACGGCAGGCCTTGCACTTCTAAACACAATCGGTGCAACAACGGCGGCAGTTTTAGCATGGTTACTTGTTGAAAAACTTCGTGATGGCCATGCAACAAGTCTTGGTGCAGCCTCAGGTGTTGTTGCAGGTCTAGTTGCGATTACTCCAGCGTGTGCTTTTGTCGGTGCAAGTGGCGCACTCTTGATCGGTGCAATTGCGGGCGGACTTTGTGCACTTTCAGTAGGACTCAAGTTCATGCTGGGCTATGACGATTCACTTGATGTTGTTGCGGTTCACCTTGTAGGTGGAATCGTGGGAACAATCATGATCGGTTTTGTCGGTGTGGATGTTGGCTTATTCAATGGCGGCGGTACTGAACAACTTGTAAAGCAGATTGTTGGTGCAGCGGCGGTGCTGGCCTATTCATTTGTAGCAACTTTGATAATTGGAAAAATTGTGGATATGACAATTGGTTTCAGAATCACAGAAAATCAGGAGCTCACGGGTATCGACATCGCAATACATGCAGAGCCTGCATATGAGTTATCGGACAACAGCCAGGGCAGCGTCTATGAATTCTCGAGAGGGCAATAATCATGAAACTCATTACCGCGATAATTAAGCCATTCAAGTTAGAAGATGTTAAAAATGCACTTCAAGGCGCAGGGATAACAGGAATGACAGTTTCTGAAGCCAGCGGATTTGGTCGCCAAGGTGGACACACCGAGGTGTATCGAGGTGCTGAATACACCGTTGATTTGATTCCAAAGGTGCGCGTTGAAGTACTTGTCAACGATAGCGATGCAGAGGCAATAGTTGATGTGATCGTTAAGGTGGCTTCAACTGGCTCAATCGGTGATGGAAAGGTTTGGACATCACCGGTTGACCAAGTGATACGCGTTCGCACTGGAGAACGAGGCTCAGAAGCAATTTAGTACGGGTTGAAGTACTCTTCCCTTCTTATGTTTGAGTCACTTACCTCGCGCTTTAGCGGAGCTTTTTCCTCCCTTCGCTCAAAGGGCAAGATATCTACATCAGACATCGAAACTACCTGTCTAGAGATTCGACAAGCACTTCTTGAATCTGACGTTGCTCTGACGGTTGTTGAAGATTTCATTGCTGATATCCGTCAAAAATCGCTGGATGCGTTACCAACTCTGCAATCGGGTAGCAATCAAGCAAATGCGATCTTTGAAATCGTTAATGCGAGTTTGATTGAAATTCTTGGGGGACAGGCACGCAGAGTTCGCTTTGCTAAAAATCCTCCGACGGTGATCATGTTGGCTGGTTTACAAGGTGCCGGTAAAACGACCTTGGCCGGAAAGCTTGCCAAGTTTTATGCCGATCAAGGCAATACACCTTTGCTTGTTGCTTCCGATTTACAGCGTCCTAACGCGGTCACACAGCTGCAAGTTGTTGGTGAATCAGTAAATGTTCCAGTCTTTGCACCTGAACCCGGGAACGGCCAAGGCAATCCCGTAAAAGTTGCCAAAGACGGTATCGAGTTCGCAAAGTCCAAGATGTACAACATGGTTATTGTCGATACCGCTGGTCGTTTGGGCGTTGATGAAGATTTGATGAAGCAAGCATCTGATATTCGTGATGCCATTAATCCAAATGAAATTCTGTTTGTAGTCGATGCAATGATCGGCCAAGATGCGGTTCGCACCTCGCAAGCCTTCTTAGATGGTGTTGGTTTTGATGGTGTAGTTCTTACAAAGCTAGATGGTGATGCCCGAGGCGGTGCGGCACTTTCAATCGCATCGATGACTAAGCGCCCAATCATGTTTGCTTCAACGGGTGAAAAACTTCACGAGTTCGATGTTTTTTATCCAGAGCGAATGGCTTCTCGAATCTTGGGTCTGGGCGATGTTGCAACTTTGGCCGAACAAGCAAAGAAGGCATTTGATACAGATACATCGGCAAAGCTTGAAGCAAAGTTTGCAAGCGGCGAAGACTTCACGCTAGAAGATTTCCTTGAGCAACTGCAGGCGATGTCAAAGATGGGCAATATGTCTAAATTACTGGGCATGCTTCCAGGTGCGGGCCAAATGAAAAAACAGATTGAAAACTTCGATGAGGGCGAGATTGTTCGCACCAAAGCCATTGTTCAATCAATGACACCAACAGAGCGCCGCGATCCAAAGGTGCTCAATGGTTCACGCAGAGCTCGTATTGCTTTGGGTTCTGGTCGAAAAGTTTCAGATGTAAATAATTTGGTAGATCGCTTCTCTGCTGCACAAAAGATGATGAAACAGGTCCGCAATGGTGGGATGCCCGCTGGAATGCCTCCCGGAATGGGTATGCCGGCCATGCCAAAGGTGTCGACCCCAGTTGTTAAGAAGAAGAAGTCCAAATCTGGAAATC
>Ga0208051_100072_pt1 | contig 11631 bp, 14 predicted proteins | sample LakMenEpi17Oct08_FD_150709 | JGI IMG/M metagenome (GOLD analysis project Ga0208051, IMG submission 150709) | Freshwater microbial communities from Lake Mendota, WI - 17OCT2008 deep hole epilimnion (SPAdes) | ecosystem: Environmental > Aquatic > Freshwater > Lake > Epilimnion/Euphotic zone ...
CAATGCGCATAGAAGCTACAAGTCTTCTAAGTCTGGCTTCTTCCAAATCTGCAGCTAAGCTTTCTGCTTTATGTTGTAGCTCAAGCATAGGGATCTGATCAGTATAATAATCAGTCATGTTTTTTCTGAGAGCTTCTATTTGTTCTGGTGTAAGCTCCTCTTGATTTTCAATGTTGTCTTGTGACATGTTTATTTGGTTTTAGGTTAAACATTTAACAAATGTAATATAAAAAGTTTAAATATCAAATAGTTATAAAACAAGAAACCTAGTCTTACGGGACTAGGCTCTTGGGGAAAGGAACTATTGGGAGGGCAATAGTTCAGAATTAATTGATTTCCAATAAACTATCTATAATAGGTTGATCCGGAATAGGATTAAGATAATATATACAACTGTCAGTTTCTATTATTAAGCAAGTATTTAAAGTATAAATGTAACTTTCTTCATAAGACTTCTCAATTGAGAATAATACAAATATACTAAAGATGAGCTTCACTGTTTTTGAAAATATTAAAAGTTCTTGAAGCTGTTATATCTGTAAGCCTTACGTATTCTACGTGCACTCCCCATTCTTTACATTCTCGTCTAACAGATATGCTTATTTTATTATTGAGAGATTCGAGATTTTCTATAAGCTCGGCCCAGGTATGTTTTAAAACTATATCAGATATGACACCTGTAGCAACATCCGAAAGAGTTTGAGTTGGTATACTTGCATTTAAAACAAAGGGTTTTACATCTGTAATATTATACAGCATCATCCCTGTTATAGTAACAATTTTTCCATCTTTAGTAGTAAGCTTTTGAGAAGGAAATTGTATAGTATCATCACCAACATATTGTTGCATGATGTTATCTATAAAAGGTGCTTTAAATACCAGTCCTGAATTAAGTTCTTTATGAACTTTACCAAGTCTCAATCGGATTCCTTTTTCATTTTGATTAATGATTTTGAATATCCAAACATCTGACCACACTGCAGTTAAGAGTTCATAAAGCTTATCAAACATGGCTTAAAATTTAAAGTATCACACCTTCATGTATTTCTTTATTTTGAACACTGATATTACCTTGAGAATTTACATAGGCTATTGCAAATCCATGCATCCAATCATTGTTTGGAAGATAGTCTGCTCTCAATCCACATAAACAACCTGTTGTATAATAGGTAGTGATGCTACCGGATAATTGATGTTTTACATGTTTTTTATCCGGCCTGTGTTTATCTCCTGTCAAAGTACTTTCGTGTGCTCTTAAAGATACAGCATGCGCAGGAGAAACCCTAGAATTTCCTGATATTTCATTACCATGAATTATCCACAGATTGCCATACTTAATAGGCTGATTATTAGGTATCCACGTGATTTGTTTTTCACCCAATCTAAGTTTAGCTGGAATTGTATATTCTTCGTCATCCCATATTTCAATAGCTCTAGCTCTTAACCAAACCGGCCAGCGCTTTTCATGATTACCCTCTTTAAAATAGATAGGTATGTTTGGAAAAGCTTTTCTTATAGCATCTAAAAATTGAGAACCCAGTTCAAACTCTTTTTTAATACGAGCTTTCCCTGGGTCTTTAAAGTGTCTCGATACTTGGTGCATGTCTAGGATATCACCGTTTAATAGCAATCCATCTATATTTTCATTTTGCAGATCTCTTATTGCTACTGTAAGTGCATTTATATCATGTTCAGGAATATGTATATCGGAAAGAATACCTAACTTACTAATAGTAGTAGGAATTATAAAAGATTCTACTGGTGAATAATCCGATTCAGGTAATTCAAACTCATTTACAGGTTTACCATTTGATCCATATTGGATCATGTTTAGCTTTTTATCCGGAGCAAGTTGTTTTCTAGCGGTGATTCCTCTTGATTGTGTATAATATCTTAATGCATTATAAGCGGAATTTAGATTACCAAAAATCAATTTATTCTCGTTATAAATTTTTCTACTTAAAGTCTTTTTAGGAGAGTTGGGATACTTCTTGATATAGCGTGCTATAATGTCAAAGTATTTTTGGTTTTTTGTTGACATGATTAAAACTGTTTAAGTAGTGTATAGGTAAAGAGTTTTTGTTTGCTCGCTTCAATCTCATCAATAAGAATTTTGAAATCTGCAGGATTGTTAAGTACTTGACATCCAGCTGACCATTTATCTATGATTTTAGATATTGCAGATGGATTAGCTCTGTGAATATTTATACCAAAATAACCCATATCTGTAGTAGCTGTTTCTTCAGACTTATTATCCAAATCTTTATCTCTATATACAGTAATTGCTTTAGCTTGCACAAGAGCTTTATACTTACCTTGATGTAATCCTAATTTCCAAGAGTCAATGTATTGACCAGGTTTAAGAACAGCGGTACCTTTAGGATTCATGATATTTTTAAGCCAGTGTACTCCAGGATTAGTAGTACCTGTAAACCAGGTAACTTTCCCATTAGCAACTAACCCAATAAGATCATCAAACTCATTGGGTTTATCTAGTGTAGATCTTATACCTACAATCATGAAATCAAACCATTGATATCCCAATCTTTTGAATTCAAATTGTAATTCTCCAATTGTGTATTTACGCATTTTCTTCAGATTTTGGTTTTTCTTTAAAAGAGAATTTGTCTATTGTAGTACCTGCTATACATACACAAGCTAAGGTAAGTACAGCATCAATAAGTGGTGTAGGTGGTGCAAATTCTTTGGGTATAATACTTGTTATAATCAAGCATGCGCATAGTACCAAAGCACAAGTTATACCTATAACTCTTTTATGTGACCATGTTCCTCTCTCATCTGAGAGCATTGATTTAAAAAACTTTTTCATATTACACATGATTAGATAACCAATCCCACATAGATTTTAAGCCACCGCCAATTGCAATAGCAAATCCTCCACCAACCCACTTTACTTTTTTATCTACTTCAATATATTTTTCTACTTTTTTAAGGCGCGGAACCACACCTTTTTCTTTATCATAATCATCTCCTACAAGAGCCTTATGAATATCATCTATTTTATCAGATAAAGAATTTACTTTACTTTGAATGTTTTTTAATTCATCGGTAGCCATAACAAACAGAAAATTTTAACATTAACTAATAGGAGGAATTATTGGTTTTGGTTTGTAATCAATAAGAGGAAGACTTTTAACCCAGAAAAATGCAGAGTTAATACAATAATCTATTTCTTGAGTAGAGATTACCCAGTTGTCATCAATATCCTGTATAGGATTAAAATAAGAATCCGGTGCATACTTTTGCTCCACAAGATCTTCTTTTTGCTGTATTGTAAGTAATCCTACTTTCATGATTATACCTGTCTTCCTAGTGTTGTTTGAAATGTTTGAACAGCTGTGTAATAATCGGCAGCTTGTGTTGGATTTAACCCCTTACCCATAGAGGCAAATGCTAAGTTATGATTCGTAGGAATAACTAAAGTGTTTAATGAATTTAACCCACCAATATAAACAGTTACATCAGGTTGTGTTCCTACATTAGCGTAAGCTGTTGTGCCAATATTTATTAGGTTTTTATATGCCTTGAAACCCCCTGCTGCTAGAGATGCTCTAGACATAAGCCAAAATGCTCTTGAATCAGCGGTTGGTCCAACTAATCGACCATAGTTATCAAGAGCATCATAACAATCAAGATAGTATGTACCAATGTAGTTATCAGTCAACATATTTCTTTGGTATCCACCGCCAGCTCCCTGTGCACCAATTTGTGCGCCAAAATCTGAAGTAGCTGTTCTATCATACACAGCGCGATGTGTATCACCAAATGTTTCTATTAGAGATTCATTATAATATGTTTCTCCATAACTATTAACACCATTAAATGTAACACCGTTTGAATTATGAGTTACACCTCCATACCAAGTTATTTGGTAAGAGGCTGGATTTTTAAGATTGTAACTATTAGTTGTAGAAGTTCCTCCAACAAAAGGATAAATAGCATTTAACAAAGACCATACTCCAGTAGATTTAAGATCAGCAACTAATTGACAAATTGCTGCTACTTGAGTAGCATTAATAATACCCGCTGTAGTAATAAAAGATTGAGCATCTGCATCACAACCTCCCGCAGGAGGTTCAATATAGCGCACTTTTCTACCGAGGTAGCCTGATATGTTTATACTGTTACCCATTAGAAGGTATATGTAATAATGAATTGTGTACCTGTTGCATCCCAGCTAAAAGTATTAGCTGCATAAAAGTTACCTAATCCACCGGCATCATAGTTAAGAGTTACACCTGCTGGAAGAGAAATAGATCCTGCTCCTGCATCAAATGTACCCGCAGATCCACCAGCATTATATACAGAAAAACTATAAGCTGCAACAGCAAGAGCTCCTGCACTATTTTCATCTAATACATTTGCTTTTTTAGGTTGCAACCCTGTATTAGATCCTCCAAGTGCTTGGAGAATAAACCCTAATACCTGGAGATTTTGTAACTGATAAGGAAAGTTATTTCCTTTATTACCGTAGTCTTTAAGATTTCCTACTGACATGATTTATATATTTTTATATTTTATATACTAATTTCTTCCCAATCTAATGAAACGTATGCTCCTAAAGTTCCACCAGTTGCATCTATAGCCATTTCAATAACCAATTCAAAAGCAGTTCCTGTAAAACTATTTCTTTCAAGCTGAGTAGCAAACAATGCTTCTTTTAATATATTGATACTTGGAGAGCCTTGATTAGAAGAATTAACATATCCTTGTGCTAAGATTCTACCACCTGTAGCAGATGTTCCTGTAAGGTTATATTCAACAGCAGAATCAACACCTGCTGAAACCCAAGATCCTCCTGTTGTTACAGCAGATTGGACAACCCTCCATGCGTAATTTTTACCATTACCTAATCCTAATAAAGATATTGCTGTAGTTATAACTATAGCATCTAATGTAGTAGTTTTAAGTCTAATTCCTAGCATTGGATAATACGTTCCTGCTACAGCAAATGTTTTAGGAGTAGTAATAGGTGTACCAACAGCTTGTTGTGCACCTCTTAGTTCATAACCTCCTTCTGATATTACTGTAGAGCATACTTGCTTTAATGTACTTGGTAATGCTGTGTTTCCTTGATTAGTTATCTCATATCTTAAAGGAAGAGAGGCTGTGGTTATATAAGTCGAGGTAATAAGGTTAGCATGGTTGAATCTGTGACAAAGTATAAAGTTACCATCTATTACGAAACCTAGTCTTACCGTACCTTCTCCTAACCACTCAATATCCATAAAAAGAATTTGAGCTTTGGTGATATCTAAAGTAATACCAGATGGTCCAGTGCCATCCATTTTATCTACATTCCAAGCTGATTGATTTACAATACTTTCTGTTACTATACCTGTAACCAAGCTTCTTTCTACAAAACTTAAAATACTGTCTTTTAATTGGATGTATATACCATTCTGTGTACCAAAGTAGCCTACTCTTTGTCTAAGATTAACTTGAGCAGGAGCCATTACAAATGTGTTAAACACTAGTAAAGACTTACCTGGTTGGTAAGAAAATACTTTATAAGTTTCTCTTATTACTTCTGAACCAGATGTTGCTGTTACATTTAAGTTTACTAGTCCTTCATTAGGACTAAAAACAGCTGCTCCTCCACTTGCTGTTGATGTAGCCCATAAACCATTGTCCTTATATCTATGAGAAGAATCAAATAGAGTTAATGGATTAGATACTCTTAATCTACCAAAAGCATCATTAGCCATAGGCCCTACAGCAGAAGGAACTATAGCATTGGTAAGATCAACAATACCTTGATTGATGTCACCTAGAAGCTGCAGGTTTCTAAGTTGATAGGGAAAATTATTACCCTTATTGCCATAATCTTTTAGGTTACCTATACTCATACTAAGCTATCTTTAATAGTTTTACATACACATCTACATTAGCTTCAGATACAGTTGGTGTAACTACTTCAAAATTCATAGTCCCTATAGTAGCTCCATCATATACAAAACTACCATTACAAGGAGGCGGAAAACATGCAGGTGTATCACTTGTCATATAAATATAGTTATCAGGAATATACAACTGATTAAGCAAATCACTTGCAGGAGGACCTAGAACTGCAGTATCAAATGAGGGACCTCCAGTACCGGGAAGAGTAAGTGTAAGATTCATTACACCTTCAGTACTTAAATCTATTGAAGCATTTGTAACAATTACACTGTCTACAATATAAATTCCATTGGCAGGAAAAGCCAGTGTTTGTATAGAAGTAGTATTAAGTGAAATGGTTGTACTTACAAATACTACAGATGATGGTGTTGGAGGTGTTATTCCTGATAACAGCTCTGCAATACTTATAACATAAGGAGAGTATGTATCAGCATTACCGCCACCTGATGGTCTATTACCCTGCTGAAAAACACCTACTTGAATGTAAGTGCTACTCGTAATTATATCGGACAAAGAAATAACTCTGTCTTGTGAGATAAGTGATTGTATCTTAACTATGTCCATGGTTTATAAAGTTACTATAATATACTAAATATTTAGTTTATACCCAAAAAAGACTTGATTTGTTCTAATTCTTCTGGGGTGGCGCTTAAAAGAGCTTGCAAAGCAACTCCTAATACGGATGTTCTAGGATCTTCTAAAAAGTATTCCCTGGTAATCTCAGTCCAATTAGAAGAGTTTGCATCTCCATTATCTTCCCAAGTAATCCTGTTTACGCCAGGCTTGTTTGGATGTAAATCAGTTGCTGCTGAGTAATATGTGTATTGAATCATCGTCTTTTGCAGATTAAATAAACACGACAACTTGTTGATACAGGATTAGTAGCCCAAGCAGGTGTTCTCCATTCAAAGCAAAATGTATGTGCTGCATCAACATTTATAGACAGGCCTGTTAATGTTGTTGATATTACAACAGTAGAAGACCCGTTTGTTGTAAAAGTTCCCATCAAAGTACTTGTACTTGTAGTTACATTTCTTATATAGGCAGAGCTTGTTTCTGTAGTTCCTGCTGTTGTATTGGCTGAAATATTAATGACGCAACCTATAACTGTAAAGTTATAACCAAGTGACATATCCTGGTTAGCGGCTGTGGTGCTTGGAACTATAGCACCTCCTCCAATGTAGTATGTGGTCGAGTCTGCAGGAGACAGAGTTGCTGGAAAAAATGGTATTGTAAAGTAAACTTCATCTTTAACTGCTGCGGTTATCCCATAACCGGACAATGTAATTGGAGTCCCTGTTATCTTAGACCATGCAAGAGATGTAATCCAAGCAGGATTTGCATAACTACCTGAAGTGAAAACATCTCCAACAGACCAAGTTCTATCTGCAGATAAGTCTTGAGTAGTACCATTAATAGTCAAGTTTCTACTTGTAGGTACTCCGCCTAATCCAGATAAAGTATAATTAGGTATGTTTAAGGTATTTGCAATAAGAGTAGCTGCACCAGAACTACCTGTTGTAGTAAGAGCTGATAATCTTTCACTATATGCTGTATTCCAGGTAGTTGCACTTGCTATTCTTGAATCTGCTAGTGTACCGGTCCAACCTAGAGTCAGAGATACAGCTTGCAATAAAGATGTAGCAGGAGTACCTCCCAAAGTAAGAGTGACATTGGTATCATCTACTTTAGTAAGGGCCGATGGAGTAAAACTAGGAATAGAAGGAAATGCAGCTATAGATCCATCACCTCTTATGTAGTCAGAAATAGTGCCCGTAGGTATTGGGTAATAGGTTAATGCTGCTGCAGCACTAGTTAAATAAGGTGCTAGCGCTGCTGAGGTAATATATCCTGCAGGGTTACTAGATAAAGGATAATATAAAAGATTATAAGTAGGTGCACCATTAGCCCAAGTTACTCCCGGGTTAGGATAGGTACCATTAAGATCTCCCCCCGCTGGACCAGTTGGAGAACCACCCCCACCTCCTCCAGAACCTTCTATTAATTTTCTATATTGAGTATCTAAAGAAGTAGAGTTAAGCGCTATACCTACTTGTTGTATACAAATAACTCCTGTAGGTAAAACATTAGTTATTCCGCCTGGGTTAGTTGGATCTGCGTAATAAATATCCCCGGGAACCAATCCTACTAAACTAGCATTAACATAATTAAGGGGTGTAATAGTTGCTATATTCCCTATACTATAACTACTAGTAACAAACCCGAAGTAAAGATTGTAGCTATCTACAGCAACCTTATCTACTTTAAAACTATTAAGTCCTGTAGAAACAAGAGTAACAAAATCCCCGGCACTAAGATTAGAAAGTGTCTCATACTTAATAACAGGCTGTGGGTACAAAGGATATGACGGCATACCTATATAATATACACAAATATAAACAATTAGAAAATACCATATATACCAGGATACCAGTATAATATCGGGGATATATATATAAGTATGTGTGGGAAATATAGGGATAGAAGAATTATATAAGTAATAGAGTGTGTGGGAAAATATGGGGGTATGAATATTTAGTATATAAGAGGATGTGTGGGGTAGATACCAAAACCTCCCCACCCCACTTACAAGTTCAGGGGTACCCCCTATACTCAGAACTAAGGTGCTTTGATTCTACAGTAGAAAACAAAAGCATTCTTTTTGTCAGGGGAAAAAGCACATGCTGTGCTTCCCATCACTTTATCTAAAACTTACTAATCTATGTGTACACTATGTATGATTGGTCACATCCTCAGCTGGAAGGAGAGACAAGAAAGAATCTTGGGATTCTTAATGGTAGGTATATTAGACGCGCTCTGTATATTACCGCTTATTATATAAGGGAGAGTAATCTCCCTTTTCTTTTAAATAAAAAGACTTATTGCTTCCCATTATTGATATTGAGTAGAGTATGTTGCCAAAGCCTTTTCCTTGAGTGGATTATAAGGATAGGGTGACATACTCTATTTTTTAAATAAGGGGACTTTTTGCTTCCCATTGTTTATAAGGAAATTAATCATTAACAACTTAAAAACCAAACAGTTATGAAAGCTAAATTCGTAAATCAATTCACAAGAACAGGTAAGCCAAATGCCAATGGTAAGCGTCCACCACTTTTGGATGAAAATGGTGAAGCAATCCAAAGTGCAAAGTACATTCTCATTGTGGATGAAAATAGTGTTGAAGACGCAGAAATGCTTGACGCTTATCGCAAAGCCAATGCTTCGCGTTGGGATACTTTGGTAGATCCAAACACAGGTGATATCCTTTGGTATCCGTGGTCTCTTGTTAGAGAAGGTACATTCAATGTATCTATCTCTAAATCAGGCACTGTGATTCCCGAAGCTACCAAAGAAGCTAAAATGCTTAATGAATCTAAATCATTAGGTAAGGGTGTTCAGCGCCAAATGGAAAAATTGTTGGCGGAGCAATTGCTTGCTAAATATGGATTAGGTGTTAAATCCGAAGAGTAAGCACACACAACACACATAGGGTAAAACCTATGTGTGTTTTTTTATTTTTTAAATACGCTTAGTGTCTATATCAATTTAATATCCACTCGATTTAATCGGATTTATGACACTTAATTCCTTTGCACATATTCTCTTTATAAGGAATAAGTCTAAGATTAGATATATGCGCTATCTCATCAGCTGGTATATTATTTTTCCAACCATACCATATAGATATCTTATGATCTACATGATGATCCTTAAATCCACGCTTATCTATATTCTCCAGAGTATCAAGTGGTTGCAATTCAGTTAGCTTATGCACAAGCTTTCTATATGCTTTCCAGGATTTCCTTTGAAGATATCGTTTACCCAATTTAGATAAAGGATCTATACCTGCAGCTTCTACTTCTTGCATATACTTGGTTTTAGTGAAGGATATCCAAACACCATCACAGTTCATAAACCAATATTTGCACGGATTACACAATCTCATATGCAAATATATCAATATAGTGCAAGACAAACAAACAAATGTATACTAAATATATACTAAGCTTTGTCTCCAGTCGGGAATATTTGATACACATCCACGGTAAAAGTGTACATTCTTTGCACATATTGATCTTAATTGTATAGTGTTCTACACTTGTTTATATCAATATAGATCAATAAAATCTTTCAGAATCTACTTAAAGTTTTACTTTAAGTGAAGGGGTTTAACTAATTGATAATCAGTGAGTTAAAGGATGTGAGAGACCAACTATCACACTTTTCTTAATCTTTGTAATTCACTCATCTTAGCTCTATTTGCGCCCAAAGCGCCATTATATAGCTAATTAACTTAATAGATAAAAAACTCAATAACTTTCCAAGATGTTGAGGACACCAGTTTCTTTGATATTACATTAACCCAAAAGCAGGTCGAAATGATCCTATTAACTTAGGCTATAGTGGACTCTACATAAGATAAGATTGGTATGCTCATTATCAAAGTTTTAGGTGTAAAACACAGCCACCAATCCTTAATCAACTAACCTAAACCTATAATACTATGAAAGTTCTAATTAACAATTGCTATGGAGGATTTAACACGCGGGATTTAAGTTTAACTACTAGATAAATCAATTAACATGACAACACTTGAAATAATTCCCCTGGGTATACTATATGTTATAGCCTTCTTCTTTACTTTTTATAAGACAATGGATGGTTTTGATGATCTTAGTGGGCCCTGGGATACTGAAGATTACCTTGGATTAATGGTGATCTTCTTTTTAGTACCTATTATCCTATTGGTATTCTTTATTAAACACTTCATCAAGTTCTTTACTGAGAGGTGGGATTAGATAAATAAAATATACAATAGGCAAGACAGGAGAATATTAGATTTAGCACTAAATTGGTTAATAAGACCATGCGAGAGGTACACAAATACCCGAAAATCTGATTCTCCTGTTTCTATTATTAACATGGGTAAATATTGGTGCGGTGTACCCTGCCAGATCTTATGCATAAGATTAAATGGGTGCTATCAGGTAAGCTACCTGCGGTGGGTCACCATACTAGACAAGTGACTAGACTGATATACTTGAATGTATATCCCCCATGAAAATGGGGATAACTCCTGAATGCAATAGCCTTTACGTGGCTCAGGAGATAAGTAACCTTGAGATAACTTCAAATAGGTGAAACTAATATTGCAGGGTGGTGTTCTCATCCTTAGAATAACTAGTGAATACATAAGCTAGGAAAGTGATATGCCTACCAAAGGGTATGTTGCGCAGGAGTAATCCTGTTCATAAGAAACACAATATCATAACTTAATCTGGTGTATACGCGGGCAGCGTAGATAGGATTAGGTGTTAGGTTTAACCAACTTAGCTTGAGCAGTAATGCTGACAATCTGATATTGCTTTAACTCCAGAAGCTTGCCAAGCTTATAGAGTTATTGAAGAAAATGCTATTGTTGTCCTTATATCTGTACCAACAGATAGCTTGGGGTGGTACCCAAGTAAGAAATTTAAGGAGAATAGGCAGAAGTATATTGAGTAGCCTTGGCAGGTGAAAATAAGAAGATGTTTGTATCTAAACCACTCAAAAGGTGGCAAGATACAGAGCACAATCACATCTTCTAAAAGGGTTGTTTGGAAAAAAATAGATTCATAATTCTATTATCTAAACTAAAAAAGCAAAAGCATTGTGCCTGTTATGTGAAAATGCAGTTATCTACCTGTAATATGGTGGCTTAAGTTC
>Ga0208051_100082_pt1 | contig 11331 bp, 10 predicted proteins | sample LakMenEpi17Oct08_FD_150709 | JGI IMG/M metagenome (GOLD analysis project Ga0208051, IMG submission 150709) | Freshwater microbial communities from Lake Mendota, WI - 17OCT2008 deep hole epilimnion (SPAdes) | ecosystem: Environmental > Aquatic > Freshwater > Lake > Epilimnion/Euphotic zone ...
CCATTAGGATCAAATACGCTATGAAGCTCTTCGACCAAGAATGTCAAATCGCCACCTTTTCTGAATACAGCAGACATCACGCGCGTCAAACCTACAATCCATTGGAAGTGATCCATGTTTTTTGAGTTAATAAAAATTTCAAAAGGCCTGCGATGTTCTTGCGGTGTGCCTTCATTCATGATGATGTCATTGATTGTGATATAAAGTGCGTGCTCAGTCACGGGTGTTTTCACTTTATAAGTGGAGCCTGTAATTTTTTCAGGACGGCCTAGAGGCTCTCCTAGCTGCACAACGTTTTGATTTTCTTTCTGGGTTAGCGCATTCGCTTTATCTTCTTCAGAAACAACGTTATAACCTACGATTTTTTTTTCAATTTTAATTGCCATTATTTTCCTTATAATTTCTTAAGTCTTAGAACTTACCGTAATAACCTTCTTTTAACGCATCATAAAGATTCGCTGCTGAATGGGTCTCGCCATCATATTCAATCTCTTCGTTACCCTTCACTTCAACTTGAGAACCATCGTCTAAAGTAAATTTATAAGTGGTGTTCTCTAAATCTTTTTCTGTCACCAATACACCTTGGAAAGCCTCTGGATTAAATCTAAATGTTGTACAACCTTTAAGGCCTTTATCATATGCGTATAAATAAATATTTTTAAAGTCTTCGTAATCGTAGTCGGTCGGCACATTGATGGTTTTAGAAATCGAACTATCAATCCACTTTTGTGAAGCCGCTTGAATATCCACGTGCGCTTTCGCTTGAATCGTTGAAGAATCTAAAAAGTAATCTGGTAATTTTTCATCTTCATTTTCTGAGAATGGCATCGCTTTCGAGTTAATCAATTCGCGATACGCTAATAGCTCGAATGAATAGACGTCCACTTTTTCTTTTGATTTCTTACCTTCACGAATCACATTACGACTGTAATGATGTGCAAAGGAAGGTTCAATACCGTTACTTGCATTGTTAGCTAGCGATAATGAAATCGTGCCTGTTGGTGCGATTGAACTATGGTGTGTAAAACGTACGCCTTTTTTAGCAATCTTGTTGCGCAAGCCTTCAGGGAATTGCTGCATGTAGCGGCTATACTTGCCGAGCAATACTTTGCCTTTCACTTTAGCGCCTACTTTAATACCATCGGCTGCCATCTCAGGACGTTTTGCTAACATATCTGCTGTCACCACAAACTCTTCTTCCATAATCGGTGCTGCACCTTTTTCATCGGCTAAATCAATACCTGTTTCCCAACCCACCTCAGCCAAAGTGCGGCTCACTTCTTCAGTGAATTTCAAAGAAGCATCATCACCGTATTTCATCTTAAGCATCGTGAGTGATGAACCTAAGCCTAAGTAACCCATGCCGTGACGACGTTTACGTATAATTTCTTTACGTTGCTCTTCTAAAGGAAGGCCGTTAATTTCAACTACGTTATCTAACATACGTGTAAAGATCGCAATCACTTCTTTATATTCAGCCCAATCAAAAAATGCTTCATCAGTGAAAGGTTTTTTAACAAATTTTGTTAAGTTCACGGAACCCAATAAACAAGCACCATAAGGTGGGAGCGGTTGCTCGCCACATGGGTTGGTCGCGCGAATATTTTCGCAGAACCAGTTGTTGTTCATCTCGTTTACCCGATCAATCAAAATAAAACCAGGTTCAGCAAAATCGTAAGTAGATGACATAATGATGTCCCACAAACGTCTTGCTTTAATCGTTTTGTAAACTCGGCATGCCACTTTACCTGCGTCAATGCCTTCGGCTTTAGTAAGGTATTTACCTTTGACAGGCCACTCTCTCCAAACCACTTGGCTTTCGTCATTGACATTTAAACCATCAACGATAGATTCTTTTTCTGTGACAGGGAATGCGACTTTCCAATCGCTGTCAGCCTTGACTGCTTCCATAAATTCTTTAGTGATTAAGCATGAAAGATTAAATTGACGGAGTCGACCGTTTTCACGTTTTGCTTTAATGAAGTCAGTGACATCTGGGTGAGCAATATCGAAAGTTGCCATTTGCGCGCCGCGACGTCCACCAGCAGATGATACGGTGAAACACATCTTGTCGTAGATATCCATAAACGAAAGTGGGCCGCTAGTATAAGCACCTGCGCCTGCTACAAAAGCACCTTTAGGTCTTAAGGTCGAAAATTCATAGCCAATACCACAACCTGCTTTTAAGGTAAGTCCTGCTTCATGCACTTTATCTAAAATGCCAGACATACTATCTTCTACGATGCCCGATACCGTGCAATTAATTGTTGAGGTTGCTGGCTTATGCTCCAAGGCACCGGCATTCGAAGTAATTCGGCCTGCTGGGATAGCACCGTGTCTTAAAGCCCATAGGAATTTTTCATACCATTCTTCTCTTTTAGCTGGAATTTCAACATCCGCTAAAGCTCTTGCCACTCGCATAAAGGAATCATCGATATTTTTATCAACGTGCTCGCCCTGTTTTGATTTCAAACGATACTTTTTGTCCCAGATATCAAGTGAAACATCTTGAATCGGTATTTCGTGGTCTTGATGGTCACTTAATGTGGACTTTGGACGAACAGCTTTGAGCATGAATTTCCCCTGAATTATTCTTTATTTACTAAATTTGGTGCTAGATGGTATTTTTGCTTAAAACCACAATATATAGTGATTTTTTAAACATATTATCCATGACCTAGTAGTCCGTCAATTGAAATATATGCACAAATTTAGGGCAAAAGTTAACCCTCATTTTTCGAGTTTAATTTTTAGAACTTAAGCAAGACCTTTCTTTAAAAATAAATTAAACACAAGTTCATCAAGATGGTTTATGAGAAAATATCAGCATGATTCGCTTTTTCTATAGTCTTTTAGTCTATTTTCTTCTCCCATTCACCTGTTTTAAGCTGATTTACCGAGGTTTTAGGCAGCCTGACTACCTAAAATATTGGAGCGAGCGCTATGGTTTTTATAGCACTTCTACAAAACAAATCTGGAGCAAACGAAAAACACTTTGGATTCATGCTGTTTCTGTAGGTGAGACAAAAGCTGCCATTCCATTGATTAAACTTTTTTTAAAAAAATATCCGCGTCATTATTTGCTCATCACGCATGGCACGCCGACAGGGCGAGCGACTTCAATTGATATTAAAGATTCTCGAATTAACCGTATCTATCTTCCTTTTGATACACCAGGTGCCACAAAAAGATTTTTAAATACCTTTAAACCAGAAATCGGACTCTTACTTGAAACAGAGCTTTGGTTTAATTTGATTCATCAGACTTTTCAACAATCTATTCCACTTTATTTAGTGAATGCGCGTTTGTCTGAAAAATCTTTTCAACTTTATAAAAGAATTTCATTTCTTGTAAAGCCATCGCTTCAAGAACTAAAAAGTGTACTCGCGCAAACAAGGAACGATGCAAAACGCTTTGAAGCGCTTGGCGCAAAAAACGTTGAAGTGATGGGTAATTTAAAATTTGATGTAGCTCCTCCGCGTGATATAAATAAACAAAGTGCAACACTCAAAAAACACTTGCATTTAAAACACCAGTTAGTACTTTTGATTGCGAGCTCAAGACGAAATGAAGAAGAGATTATTTTGCAGAGCTTATTAAAGCTTCAATATAAAAGTCTCGTCACAATTTTTGTACCGCGACATCCACAACGTTTTAAAGAAGTTGAGCTGCTGTTAAAAAAATATCGTGTGTCATTTATTAAGCGCAGTGACAAAAAAATCAAAAATAAACCTTACCAATTTATTTTAGGCGACTCTATGGGTGAGATGTACAGTTATTACAACATAGCGAATATTGCACTCATGGGTGGCACGATATTACCTTATGGGGGACAAAATCTTATTGAATCCATGGCTATGAGCGTGCCTGTAATTTTAGGTCCTCATACCTATAACTTTTATGATGTATCAAATGAAGCTATCCACACAGGTGCAGGATTGAGAATTCAAACATTGGATGAATTAGAAAAAGTATTACCTCGCATGCTTAAACCTTCCTCTCAATTAAAAATGAAGAAAGCCTGCGGAGAAATCATGCTTGCACATCAGGGTGCAACATTAAAAATCGTAAATAAAATTAAATCTATGATTTGATAAGTTTGGTGATCGCTTTAAATTGATCACCTTCAGCTGCACGTAACCATTCAAAAATGACGGACTCTATGTTCGTAATCACAATACCTTCAGATCTTAATCGTGCGATTGCATTTTGGTGATGAAGGCTAGATCTTGAGAGTGTTGCATCTTCCACCACAAAGACTTCTTTGCCTGCCGCTTTTGAAGCTAATGCTGTTTGCAAAATACAAATATGTGTTTCTAATCCGCATAAAATTATTTGTGGTCTTGATTTCACTAAAGCGCTTTTAAATCTAGGCTCATCAAGGCATGAGAATGCTTTTTTTTCGATGGCAGAATAGGGTAATAATGATTTTAACTTTTTGACTGTGGCGCCCAGGCCTTTCGGATATTGCTCCGTATACAGACAAGGCACGTCTAAAATTTTTGCTGCTTGAATGAGAATGCTTGATGTATCAATAACTTTTTTAATTTCATTTTTAGGCATGACATTCACAAGCTTATCTTGGATATCAATCACCACTACTTGACTTAAAAGTTGATCATTAATCATTAGAAATTAAAATATAAATGTATTTTCATGTTTCACTTGCAAAGAAGGCACAACCGTTTCAAATAAAATTTCCTCTTCAAAATCTTGATCGTTCAATCTAGTAATTAAAGTTGCATGCATCGAGGGTGCTTCTCCTAAAATGGCTAAGATTCTTCCATTCACATTTAATTGATTTCGAATACTTACCGGTAGATGAGGTAGTGAACCCGCAAATAAAATAGCATCATAAGGTTGATTTTTTAACCAGCCCAATGAGCCATCACCCGTTACAAATTCAATATTATTAAGTTTTATTTTTTGACAGTTTTGTTTAGCAAGTTTTGTGAAATAAGGATTGATGTCGACTGAGACCACATTTTTAACTAAACTTGCGGCCAGCGCTGAAAGGTAGCCGCTTCCAGAACCCACCACTAAGACATGATCTTTTTTTTGAAGTGATAAAGATTGAATGAGTCTTGCTTCTAATTTAGGAGCTAGCATGCATACATCCTCATACAAAGGAATTTCAGTGTCCGCAAAAGCTACTCCTTGATATTCAGTCGGTACAAATTTTTCACGCGGCACTTGATGAAGCAAATTAAGCACCTCGGGATCTAAGACTTCCCAGGTACGGATTTGCTGCTCAATCATATTAAAGCGATGTTGTTCAATGGCATTCAGTGTCATGTTCACATTATAACCAAAGAAAAGTTCATCATTTTGATATAGATTAAATATAAATCTAACTTGCATTTCACAGGGGTTTCGCGTAATTTTATGGGGTGCTAGGGGTCCACTTAATAAGGTGGTGAGAAAAACCCTTTGAACCTGATGCGGGTAATACCGCCGTAGGGAATGCAGTCCTCTAAAAGACTCCTTACGGTATGACAAAAAATTTAAGGAGTAATTCATGAACGCGACCGATAAACAATTAAAAAAAAATATTGATCAATTTTTAAACGAAACAGCCTCTCTCGATCCTGAAGCGCTTAAATCTTTTGCAAAATCAAAAAAAGTCTATGTCACGGGTTCACGTCCTGATTTAAAAGTTCCTTTTAGAGAAATATCTTTATCCGATACGCCCTCATCTTTTGGTGCTGAAAAAAATCCACCAGTCATGGTGTATGACACTTCAGGCCCCTATACAGATCCTGATTATCAAATTGATATTCGTAATGGACTTCCGTCATTAAGATCTCAATGGATTGATGAAAGAAATGACACCGAATTTTTAGACGGTCCTACATCGGTCTTCGGACATGAACGCAAAACAAATCCTGAACTCAGCAAAATGCGTTTTAATTTATTAAGGCAGCCACGTCGTGCCAAGGCAGGTAAAAATGTGTCGCAAATGCATTACGCTAAACAAGGGATTGTTACGCCTGAAATGGAATACATTGCCATTCGAGAAAATCAAAGACGCGAAGATATGTCTGCTTTGTTACAAACACAACATCCAGGTCATGATTTTGGCGCAGCCATTCCTAAACTTATCACGCCTGAATTTGTAAGAGATGAAGTGGCGCGCGGTCGCGCGATTATTCCTGCCAATATTAATCACCCTGAAACAGAGCCCATGATTATTGGTCGTAATTTTTTAGTGAAAATTAATGCCAACATCGGCAATTCGGCTCTAGGCTCTAGTATCAGTGAAGAAGTTGAAAAAATGGTTTGGGGTACACGTTGGGGTGCGGATACCGTGATGGACTTATCAACAGGAAAAAATATTCATGAAACACGTGAATGGATTATTCGTAATAGTCCGGTACCCATCGGTACTGTCCCAATTTATCAGGCGCTCGAAAAAGTAGATGGCAAAGCTGAAGATCTTACTTGGGAAATTTTTAAAGACACACTCATCGAACAAGCAGAACAAGGTGTCGATTACTTTACGATTCATGCAGGTGTGAGATTAAGTTATATACCGATGACTGCAAAACGTATGACCGGTATTGTAAGTCGCGGCGGATCAATTATGGCGAAATGGTGTTTAGCACATCACAAAGAATCTTTCCTCTACACACATTTCGAAGAAATTTGCGAAATTATGAAAGCTTATGATGTCAGCTTTAGTTTAGGGGATGGCTTAAGACCTGGCTCTATTTATGACGCGAATGATGAGGCACAGTTTGCAGAACTTAAAACTTTAGGGGAGCTCACACAAATTGCATGGAAACATGATGTGCAATGTATGATTGAAGGCCCAGGACATGTGCCAATGCACCTCATTAAAGAAAATATGGATCTTCAGCTTGAGCATTGCGGTGAAGCTCCTTTTTATACACTAGGTCCTCTGACCACCGACATTGCACCAGGTTATGATCACATCACATCCGGCATTGGTGCTGCGATGATTGGCTGGTATGGATGTGCGATGTTATGTTACGTCACACCTAAAGAACATTTAGGTTTACCTGATAAAGAAGATGTAAGAGTAGGCATCATCACTTATAAGATTGCAGCGCATGCGGCTGATCTTGCTAAAGGTCATCCAGGCGCACAAATCCGCGACAATGCACTATCCAAAGCACGTTTCGAGTTCCGCTGGGATGATCAATTTAATTTAGGTTTAGATCCGGAAAAAGCAAAAGAATTCCACGATGAAACCTTGCCGCAAGAAGGTGCTAAACAAGCACACTTTTGCTCCATGTGTGGCCCACATTTCTGTTCCATGAAAATCACACAAGATGTCAGAGACTATGCTGCATCTAAAGGGATGAAAGAAGATGAAGCATTGAAAAAAGGTATGGAAGAAAAATCAATTGAGTTTATTAAGAAGGGTGTTGAGATCTACCAAAAAACTTAAATGGACCTCTCACTTTATTTTTCGAGTTTCATTTTAGGCCTCATAGAGGGAGCCACCGAATTTTTACCTGTGAGCTCTACGGGCCATTTAATTATTGCAGCTGAACTCTTAAAATTTAACCAAGCTTCTGCAAATGTTTTTGAGATCTTTATTCAGTTAGGATCGATTCTGGCAATAGTCGTCGAATATCGCAAAACACTTTTCAAAGTCGCAAGCAATGCACTTCATGATAAAACCTCACAAAACTTTGTCTTACGACTCTTCATTGCATTTTTGCCGGCAGCGATCTTAGGTCTTTTATTTCATAAAGCAATTAAAGCTTATTTATTTTCACCGCTTTATGTATCACTCGCGCTCATCTTAGGTGGCATTGTGATGATAGCGATTGAAAAACGCCCCTTAAGAATCAATACAAAAACCACAAACGATATCAGCATGATGCAAGCTTTTAAAATTGGTTGCGCGCAATGCTTATCTTTAATTCCTGGCGTATCAAGAGCTGCTGCAACAATCATGGGTGGCATGCTTACAGGATTAAATCGTAAAACAGCCACTGAATTTTCTTTTTATCTTGCGATTCCTGTCATTGCAGCAGCTTCACTATTTGATTTAATCAAAAATTTCCAAGATTTAACCATGCAAGATTTACCTATTTTTGCGATTGGTTTTGTCACTGCATTTCTAAGTGCTTATGCTGTCATTAAACTTTTTATTCGTTTTGTCGCCACACATACCTTTATTGTTTTTGCCTGGTATCGCATTATTTTGGGTATCCTCGTTTTTATTTATTTTAGCGGGTGATCATGTCTAACCATCAAGCACTCATTCAAAAACTCCATGGCATAGCCAAAAAAGCCGAACGTCAATCGGTTAACATCGAAGAAGGCTTATCAGCACTCAATCATTTTGGATTTTCATTCATCAGTTTTTTATTGGCACTCCCTTTTATGCAGCCCTTTCCAGTGGGGCCTATCAGTGTATTAGGTGGGGTTACTTTCGCTGCCTTTGGCTGGCAAATTTTAAAGGGATATACCGCTCCGCATTTGCCTCAGAAAATAAACGAGATTGTGCTAAGCGCTGACAATTGGCGACGTATTACAAATGCTGCCATTAAAATTATTCAATGGACTGAAAAGTTTACAAGGCCTCGTTTAGCTTTATTAATTCGAGGCTCATTAGGCATTCGAATTGAAGCTTTCATTCTCATTCTCTCAGGTATCCTCATGGCAGTGCCCTTTGGCATACTCCCTTTAAATAATTTTTTTCCTGGCCTTGCCATTGTATTTTGTGCACTAGGCCAACTCCATAAAGATGGATTTTTTATTTTGATCGCTTTCTTTTGGATTCTTTTTACCATCCTTTATTTTGCTGCATTTTTTATAGGTCTTTATCTTTTAGGGCTAGAAGGACTCCATAATTTTAGCCATTGGCTTCATCAACTCGTTTCATGAAATCGTTTGCTGACCTTTTAATTGCTTGGCATGCCAAGTCAGGTCGACATCATTTACCCTGGCAACAATCTAAAGATCCTTACTCAGTTTGGGTCTCTGAAATCATGTTGCAACAAACACAGGTTACAACCGTCATTGATTACTACAATCGCTTCATGAAAAAATTTCCAACTATCAAAGCATTGGCAAATGCCGATGAAGAAGAGGTCATGCAATTATGGAGTGGTTTGGGGTATTACCGACGTGCGCGTTTTTTACATGAAGGGGCGCAAATGATTGTGGGCGAGATGGAGGGTAATTTTCCATCTGATTTTGACATGATGATGAAGATACCTGGGATTGGCCGTTCAACCGCAGGTGCCATCGCTGCATTCTCGTTTAATCAAAAGAAAGCGATTCTTGATGGCAATGTAAAGCGCGTCTTAAGTCGTTATTTTTTAATTTCGGAGTGGACTGGCTTACCTAAAACAGAAAAAAAATTATGGCATTACGCAGAGTCTCTTCTTCCAAATAAAAACATCGATACTTATACGCAAGCACTTATGGATTTAGGGGCGACTTTATGCAACAAAAAACCCCAATGTAACTTATGTCCTCTGAATAAAACATGCCTCGCATTTCAAAAGAGCAAAGTCCATCTCATACCTACCCCTCGCCCTCAAAAAAAGATACCTACAGAATCTACCCATATGATGATTATCAAGCATCACGATGAGATTTTACTTGTTAAACGTCCCCAGAGTGGCATATGGGGAGGGCTTTGGTCGCTACCTCAGCATGAAAATAAATCGATCACACCTAAAACATGGGTTAAAAAACACTTTGGATTAGAAGCCAGTTTGCTAGAAAAAGATTTAAAAGCCTCAACGACGTTCACGCATTTTAAACTTGATATTACTTATAGCATCCTTGAGGCCAAATCGCAGCGCTCCAAAATACCACATACTTGGCTCTCAATAAATACTCTTGAGGGTGCAGCCATTCCTGCCATCATCAAGAGAATACTTTTAAAGCTTTAATGTCATATCGCGGTGCGGAATTTCAGCATCCAAATAAATATCGCTCATAACTTTAAATCCAAACTTCAAATAAAAATCAATAGCGTAACATTGGGCACTTATATGAATACTAGAGATTTGATTAAGTTTTGCAGTCACAATCGCTTTTTCTAGTAAAGCGCTTCCAATGCCTTGACCACGATACTCTTTTAATACTGCCATGCGTCCTAATTGCATATAATTTTTAATCACCACGGCTCTCGCACATCCAATAGCTTCCTCATCTTTAAAAACTAAAAAGTGTATTGCCTTTTCATCCATGCCATCCCACTCTAATTCAGGCGTCACTTTCTGCTCTTGAATAAATACTTGCTCGCGAATATTTTTGAGTTGTGTATGGTCATCTATCCACTTTGCGATTTCAACTTTCAGATTATTTTTCATAGGTGAAATGCTTGCATCTTGATGCTGTTATAGGCATGATGTATTTTCTTTATATTTATTTTTAAGGATTGTATGAATAAATTTTTACCTGCTATTGCACGTGTATTTATTGCACAAATTTTTCTTGTATCCATTCTCATTTCACTTAACGGCATTATGAATACACCGGATGGTTATATCGCTTACCAAAACGGATTGATGAGTCATGGTCTTCCAGGTATTTTTGCACCGATCTCAGTCATTGTGCAACTTTTAGGTGGTTTAGCTCTTTTTGTGGGCTTTAAAACAAGATTAACTGCGTTAGTATTAACTATTTATACACTCATTAATGCATTATCTTATTTATATACATTCACCATTTTGCCTGCTCCTGTTTATCTCATACCGCTTCAACAAGCGCTTCAGTATTTAGCAATTACAGGTGGCTTGATTGTTTTAATGCAAAATCCTGTCACCACATTTGCACTTGATAATGTAAGTAAAACAAAAAAGCGCAAATAAGATTCACTGAAATTTAAAAAAGCAGCCATCAAGGCTGCTTTTTTTATATTGATCTATGTCACATATTGCTATCAACCATGGTTATCATTAAAATAATTTAAGTATGCTCAATATTTTTGAGTGCGTTAGAATAGAAATCAAGCTTTACTAAATATAAGGAACTATTATGGCAACAGCATCCACAAAATATACAAAGACCGCGATTATTCTTCATTGGCTCATTGGTTTTGGCATTATCTTTATGTTTTTATTTGGCTGGTATATGGAGGACTTACCGAAAGAGGCTCCTAAAGCTATGAGTTTTGATTTATTTGATTTAGGCATTTATACATGGCAATTGAGCGCAGAAGTTTCTCCTCGCACCTTTTACTTTAATCTTCATAAATCACTCGGTATCACAATCTTAGGTTTGATTGCATTTAGAGTTTTTTGGAGACTGACACATCCAGCACCAGCCCTTATTAAAACGATGAAGGCTTGGGAGAAAAAATTAGCGAATGCTACACATCATGCTTTATACCTT
>Ga0208051_100085_pt1 | contig 11009 bp, 10 predicted proteins | sample LakMenEpi17Oct08_FD_150709 | JGI IMG/M metagenome (GOLD analysis project Ga0208051, IMG submission 150709) | Freshwater microbial communities from Lake Mendota, WI - 17OCT2008 deep hole epilimnion (SPAdes) | ecosystem: Environmental > Aquatic > Freshwater > Lake > Epilimnion/Euphotic zone ...
ATAACTAGAAGCATCTGGCAGAGTTAATCTCTCGCCGCTGCTTTTAGTATCTGGTGCGGTGTATAGGTAGCTCTCTTTTTCACCTGCTGCTACTTTCTCAACCCGATAACTGGCATCTGATTTATTGATATCAACTGGCAAGATCTTTATTCCCCACTGCCTAGCCTCATCAATTATTAATCGCTTTGGATACATCCCAGGTTCATGAGTTAAAACTGCCGCTAAAAAAGCTGCGGTGTGATGGGTCTTTAAATACGCTGATTGATAGGTAGTCATGGCAAAGGCAGATGCATGTGCTTTACAAAAACCAAAGGAGGCAAAATCTCGCAAGATCTGCCAGGTGTAATCAACAACTGATTTTGAGTAACCACACTTTGCTGCTCGCTGATAAAACCAATCACAAACCTCGGCCATTCCCTCCTTGCTGCCTAAATTTCTGCGCATCTGATCGGCTGCGCCAAAGGTTGAACCGGTTAACTTGGCAATTATTTCAATTACCTGCTCATGAAAGACCACTACTCCTTTGGTTTGCGAAAGAATTGGTGCTAAATCATCATGAATTAGATTTGCCTCTATCACACCAGATCTAGCATTTAAAAAGGGTGTGATCATCTCAGATTTAATTGGACCTGGCCGAAAGAGTGAGATACCAATTACTAAATCATTAAATTGATTAGGAACTAATTTGCCAACTAACTCCCGCTGTCCTGGGCTTTCCACCTGAAATAAACCTAGAGTTCTAGTGGATTTAATTAGATCAAAGGTTAACTTGTCATCTAAGGCAATCTTGTTGATATCTAAGCTTTCATCTTCAACCTCTTTAATCTCATTTAAGGTGTAGGCAATTGCAGATTGCATTCGCACCCCCAATACATCTAACTTTAAAAAGCCGAGCCCTTCCACATCATCCTTATCAAAGGAGAGCATTGGGTAATTACTTTGGTTAATTAAGATGGGTGAAAAATCTAGTAATCGATCATCGGAGATCACCACCGCACATGGATGCATCGATAGATGACGAGGCAGCTTATCTAGCCGCATTGCTAAGTTAATTGTGGCTTTAATCAATGGGGAGGAAAGATCTAATCTTTTTAACTCAGGTAATTGCTTAATTGCATTGCCAATATTTCTAGCGCTGATATGTGGCATAGATTTTGCTAGTAGATCAATCTGGGTTCGATCTGCCCCTAATGCATTTCCAGCATCTCTAATTGCATGGCGAGCGCGGTATCGCTCCACCATTGAAACTGTGGCACACCGCCCTTGATTGCCCACCTTTGCCCAATTGCTATCACCATACCTTTTAAAGATTAGGTCATAGATCTCATACCTTCGATCTGACTCAACATCAATATCAATATCTGGTAACTCATTTCGCTCTAACGAGCAAAACCGCTCCATCAGTAAGCCATTACTAATTGGATCAACCTCAGAGATACCAAGTAGATGACAAGTTAGCGATCCCGCCGCACTTCCCCGGGCGGCAACTCTTATGCCAAGTGATCTTGCTGAATCAACAATGCCAGCTACGGTGAGAAAGTAGGAGGTAAAACCTAATTGACCAATTGTGTTTATCTCCTGCTCTAACCTGCTAGCTGCAACCTTCTTTAAATCAGCTGGGTAGTAGTAATCAATATTTGCGGCTGCCTTTTGCTCAAGTTGTGCCAATAACTGCACCTGGTTACTTGCATTAAATAACTTTGGCTCAGGCAGGTGAACACCGCCAAGGCCAATCTCACCTCTTGGCTTTAATTGGCAGATTTGGGCAATATCTTGGGTGGTTTTTATTAATTGATACCCATCAAAGAGCCCAGCTTGTCTTGATATCTGATCTGCTAGGTAACTCATATCTTGGCTATCTTTTAGGTAAGCCTCACCATTGCTTCGCTCAGTAGTGGCATCACTTATTAGAGATAATTTGCGACTAGCATCTAGTAGATCTGCCACCGGTCCATCTGAACGATCTAAAAATCTAACTGAATTGGTAATTACCGCAGGTATTTGATGTTTATTTGCAAAGGTTAGGGATTTTGCCGCATTTGCAGTTGATCTTAAATTTCCTGCCCGCTCCAGGTGGCTAGTGCACTCAATTACTACCTGATCAAAGCCAGCCTTTGCTAACTGATAGATACTTAAAGCTGCTCCTTCTTTTCTGCCAATTAGATTGGTAATTAACCCAGAGTTTATGCCAAAGAGTGCGATTAGATCAGATGAGTATTGATTAAATCTTTCTAATAACTCAACAGTCAATACCCCATCACTGGTGTTGGTGTTAATGGCAGTTACTAATCTATATAAAGATGATAATTTGCCAGCTTTGGCAAGTAAGGTAATACGAGATTGCTTTTGGATAAAGCCGATATTGATACCAAGAATTGGGTTAATCCCATAGCTCTCACAACTTTGGGCAAATCTAACTGCGCCAGCTAAATTATCTATATCAGTTAATGCTAAGGCGCTCATATTTAATTGGGCAGCTTTAGCAACTAAATCCTCTGGGTGGTTAACCCCATACTTAAAGGAGTAGTTAGAGCAGACAGATAGATGGGTAAATGGTGTAACCATTTTTATTTGCCTCTAGAGCTTGGCCTAATCTGCCAAGAGTTATCACTTTGATTAAACTCAATCTCAAAGGTGGTGAGTGCGCCAATGGGAGCTGCCTCTACCTGCCAATACCTACTTACCTCTTCATTAATCTGATCGGAGTTAATTTTTTGCCACCAAGGATTACTTTGCAGCCAGGTGGTTAATACCTCACTGATATGAAAGCGCACCCCTTGGTAAATAAACTCAACCGGATCACCACTTTGAGTAGTCAGGCAGATCTTGGCCAACTGGTTTTGGCTTAAATCATCACTTGATTTGCGTTCGAACATTTGTTCGATAAGATACTAAACCCCACTGACAGTGGCAAGTTGGCAACTAGAAGTGATGGGTTTTAAAAAAGTGTGCCAGAGGGCGGTAGCTCTATTTGTGCTGCCAGCTGCTGCCCAGTGTTTCTTGCATTATTAACCTCATCAGATACTGGCCAAAAGGTTAAGCCGGCATCTGCCTGCTTTATATCAATCATCTTTAAGTAATCACTTATCTCATCTGGTGATAAAGATTTATTACTAAGCCAGGTGCTCCATAAACTCTTTGGCAAGATCACCGGCATTCGGTGATGAATTGGTTTTAATATTCCAACTACCTCTCTGGTAATAATGGCAGCGGTGGTAATTGGTGAGGATGTTTGGGGATTAATCCACTCTTCATAAATACCAGCGATGGCAATTGAGCTCTTATCTTTATTTGAGATATAAAAAGGCTGCTTTGGTTTGTATTGGCCAAGCTCTGTTGCCCACTCATAATATCCAGTTGCCGGTATTAAACATCTTCTTGATTTAAAGGCGCTCTTAAAGGTTGGCTTTTCGGCAATTGATTCCACTCTGGCATTAATTGCATTTGCTTGTCTGCTGGCATCCTTTGCCCAGGATGGAATTAATCCCCACCTTCCCATCTGAATTGTTCGGCTATCTCCTGCCAGATTATCGGATGCAATAAATGGAATTGGTGTGGTGGGTGAGATATTCCAATTACTTGGAGTGAACGCTGCATTAGCATTTCCAGCTGCAAACTCAAGTGCTAAGTCATCTCCTGAGATATTTAACGCATACCTTCCACACATGCTCTTACTCTACCGATAAAGATTAAGCCGGCAGTTTTTGGCCAACACAGGTTGATAAAATTTTATCTATTGCCACCTTCTCCGGCTGTGTCACCCATAAGCCATACTTTGCTTTGACTGCAACCTGCCTAGCAACATACTCACAGCGAAATGCTTTAGAAGGTGGTAGCCAGGTGGCAGCATCCCCATCACCTTTTTGGCGATTTAATTTTGAGTCAACCGCCAATAAATTAAGTGGATCATTGGCAATTTGGCTGCGCTTGTTTTTATCAAAGTAGGCAGCCCCGGTTTGCCAAGCGTTAGATAGCGCCACCACATGATCAATATCAATTACTACCTTGGTGGTAGAGAAGGTAATTACCTTGCCACTAAATGGATCTAGTAGTTGCCCAGCAATCACCTTGCAATCTCTAGTTCCTACCTTGTAAGTAATATTTGTAAGATCTCGTTTTAAGGTGTCATTTCTAGCATCACAACCATTTCGATCTGGATCTGACCAGTGTGGAAATTGGGATCTGGCATACCCAGTCTTAGCCGCTCTTCCCTTTACCTCTAAATTATTTAGTGCAGCAAGTGCATCTATTGGAGCAGCTTGGGTGTTGGAGGGTGAAAGGAGTGTGAGTAGAAGTGTGATTACTACTGTCCGTCTCATACGGCAATACTCTTAGTAATACCTTAATAAGGCAAGTATTTAAATAACTAAGCTACCAAGTTCAGAATCAACTGCATTTAACAACAAGATTAGATCAATAATTACGGTAATAATCAAAGACTTAAAGATTACTGAGTTTGGTGCGATGCTAGTAATAGCTGCTGCTATTAGCCCGATTACTAATAATGGCGTATTGCCAACAAGTGAGTGCAGGATCAATGTTGTGCCAATTAATAAGCTGGCACAGATTATTCGGCTTACTTTTTTGCCCAATCTCTGCGGCAATCCCTTGATCTTAGATTCAAGATCTTGATCTATATCCTTAAGCACATTTGCAAAGTGTGCTGCCACTCCTAGTAACGCCCCACAGGTAATCAACCAAATTGGTGGGGTTCGATCAGTTGAGATCACTATCGATGAAACTAAAGCTGCAAAGGCAAGTGCGTATGGCAGGGGTGAAAAGAGTGTGGATTTAAAGTAGAAGTTATAAGCAACGCCCATCCCTACCCCAAATAAATAAAGTAAGCCACCTTTAATACCAAGTGGGCCAAATAGATTAAAGATAAGTGTGAAGGGTGCGCAGATTTTGATGGCACGTAGTAACTGTTTACTTGTTATCTCACCACTTACTAAAGGTTTTACGGTCCGGTTATGTTTTAAATCATCTGGATAATCATTTAAATCATTACTCCAGCCAACAAGAAGTTGGCCTAGGAAGATGCCAAAGGCAATAACAAATGCCGGTCCTTCCCACCATAATGAGGTAGCCAGCAAAAATGAAATAAAAGTTACTGCAGCCGTTGGTCCTATGTGGCTTGCTCTAAGCAGAGATAGCAAGGTTACTTATTACCTATTGCCTTTTTAAGATCTAAATACTCTTCGCAGTTAACCCCGCATAAACGCTTTAATTTAGCTAAATTACTTTTTGCTGCACTTATCTTCTTTGTCACCATAAACAACTCACCCTGGTATTCAAGAGCGCCTAGGTGATTTGGATTTATCCGCAACGCTTTTGTGTAGTAGGTGGCGGCAGCCTTATTTTGCTTTAAATTTCTAGCGCTATAACCCAGCAGGTTATTGATATCAGCATTATTTGGGTAATTTCTATCGGCAATCTTTAATGATGCAAGAGCTGATGAGAAATTTTTGCTAGCAATTAAACTTCGTATCGCGGTTAAATCGGTGGTTAAATTCTTTGTCGGTGCAGATGGCATCGGAGTTGCAGCCGGAGTTACTACCTCATACTTAGCAGTTGGCGTAGGGGTTGCAGCTGGCGCTGGTGCTGGTGCTGATCCACCAGTATCTGCTGCATAAGCGTTTGGCGTAATAAGTACCAGCAGGAGGGTTAAAACTAATTTTTGCATAGGTAAAGGTTATCCATACCAAAAGGTTATTAGTAGATAGAAAGGTGTAATTTAAACTACAAAATTTACTAATTTAGGCGCTACGGTAATTACCTTACTTACCTGTAATCCAGCTAGCGCACTCTTAATCTCAGCATTTTCTCTGCCTAATTTTTCTAGCTCCTCTTTTGAGATATTAGGTGAGACCTCAATACGATCTTTGATCTTTCCATTTACTTGCAATATTGCAATCACATTATCAACACCTAGTAATGACTTATCAATTACTGGCCATCCCGCATTTGCAATCGCAGGTTTGTGTCCAAGCTTTTCCCACATATCTTCAGCGGTGTAAGGGGCAACTAGTGAAAGGCAGATGGCAATAGCCTCCGCTGCTTCACGAACTGCAGGGTCTGTTGGACCACACCCAGAATCAATTGCTTTTCTCGTGGCATTTACCAACTCCATAACTCTGGCAATTGCTACGTTAAATCTAAAGGATTCAACCGCTAACTCAATATCAGACAGTGATTTATGAGTTACCTTCCTTAGTTCAATATTTCCACTCTTAAAATCAACCCCGGCTTTGCTACTTACATCCTGGCTAATTCGCCAAGCACGATTTAAAAACTTTAATGAACCAGCAGGTGATACATCTGCCCAATCAATATCATCCTCAGGAGGTGCGGCAAATACCATCGATACACGAATCGCATCCACGCCATGCTTATCTAACTCATCAGATAACTTAACCAGATTTCCTCGACTCTTACTCATTGCTGAGCCATCCATTAAAACCATTCCTTGATTTAAAAGGCGAGTAAATGGTTCGGTGAAGTTTAAAAGGCCAAGATCATGCAATACCTTGGTGAAAAAGCGGGAGTATAAAAGGTGCAAGATTGCATGGGTTACACCACCAACATACTGATCTACTGGTAGCCAAGTCTCAACTGATTTTTTATCAAAGGCCACATCATGATTATTAACTGATGTGTAACGCAGGAAGTACCAAGAGGAGTCAACAAATGTATCCATGGTGTCAGCATCTCGTTTGGCAGGGGCGTTGCACTTAGGGCATGCAACATTTACCCAATCTGAGGCTGCTCCCAAAGGAGATGTTCCCTTTGGCTTTAAATCCAAACCTTTAGCATCTGGTAACTCAACTGGTAGTTGTGATTGTGGAACTGGAACTAAACCACAACTGTCGCAATGAATGATTGGAATTGGCGTTCCCCAAAAACGCTGGCGTGAGATCAACCAATCACGAAGGCGGTAATTCTTGGTTGCTTTTCCAAGCTTTTTATCTGCCAGCTCAGAAATAATTCTACTTATTGCCTCATCTTTGGCTAAGCCAGTGATAGATCCAGAGTTAACAACCTTGCCATCACCATCGGTAGCAATACCTGAAGTATTTGGATCTTCTAAGCCGGTATCAATTACAACTCTTACTGGCAGTTTCATTGCTTTTGCAAAATCTAAATCTCGCTGATCATGCGCTGGAACTGCCATGATTGCACCAGTTCCATAATCAGCCAATACATAATCAGAGGCCCAAATTGGAATCTTTTCTCCATTTACTGGATTAATTGCATATCGATTTAAAAAGACACCACTTTTTACTCGATCTGTTGCTAATCGATCAATATCAGAGGCCGCCTTGACACTTTCAACATACTTTTTAAACTCTGCCTCAACTGGCGTGCCAGCAACTAACTTTGCAGCTAATTCAGAGTCAGCGGCCACCACCATAAATGTTGCGCCATACAAAGTATCTGGCCTGGTGGTGTAAACAGTGATGGTTTGCTCTAGCCCATCAACTGCAAAATCAACTTGAGCACCAGTTGATCTACCAATCCAATTGCGTTGCATTTGCAAGACTTTTTCTGGCCATGCACCCTCTAGCTGATCCATATCATCGAGCAGGCGATCGGCGTAATCGGTAATCTTTAAATACCACTGATTTAACTTCTTCTTTGTTACTGCGCTGTCACATCTTTCACAAAGACCGGCTACAACCTGTTCATTTGCTAATACAGTTTGGCAATCTGGGCACCAATTAACAGCTGAATCTTTTCGGTATGCCAAACCCTTTTCAAACATCTGTAAAAACAACCATTGATTCCATTTGTAATACTCAGGATCACATGTGTGAAGTACTCGATCCCAATCAAAGGAGCAGGCGTATCTGCGCATCGAAGCTTTCTGAACATCAATATTTTCATAGGTCCAAGCTCTTGGATCAGCATTGCGCTTTATCGCAGCATTTTCCGCCGGTAAACCAAATGCATCCCAACCAATTGGATGCATGACATTAAATCCTTTTTGCAACCAATATCTGGCAATCACATCACCTAATGCGTAAGCCTCAGCATGTCCCATGTGCAGATCCCCAGATGGATAAGGGAACATATCTAAGACATATTTTTTAGGACGCTTATCATCATCCTTACCAGATTTAAATGGTGCTAATTTGTCCCAAATTGGCAGCCACTTATCCTGCACCGCTTTAAAGTCATACGCCTCATGCATATTTATGCCCAACTTACCTTTGTTAGCTCTTGGCTTACCTGCCATAAGTTTTTCGCCAAAGTTTGATCATAGGCAAGTGCTTTTGCGCGAGTTAATTTTGGCGTGCCACGCATCTCTAAAAACCCATTAGGTCCGATAAAGCTAGCGCCAATCAAATCTGGGTAAACACAGCCAGCAAGAGTTGGCAGTGCTCCTTGGGATGATGGCTGGGCAAATACCTTATTTATCTTCATCGTAATTTGTTCTTCAATTTTAGCCCCACGCATTTGAGAGGCAACTGCTTGCAAATTAGTATCGGCATAACCTGGGTGAACAGCAATTGGAATAAATGACCAATTATTTTGAATTCGAAGCCGCTCAATCTCAGATACAAACAATAGATTAGCTAGTTTACTAGCACCATATACCTGCCACTTTTGATACTTACCAATTCCAAGGCAAATATTGCGAATTGCATCCATGCTGTTATCACCAAAGTTGCCTAGCTTGTGGGCAAAGGATGAAACTACAACTAAGCGGTCTTTAATTTGATTCTTAATCAAACCAGCAAAGGCAAAGTGGCCAAGATGGTTAGTACCCATCTGCAATTCAAAGCCATCAACAGTTTTTGTAAATGGTGTTGCCATCACACCGGCATTAAGCACAACCACATCAAAGGCTCGATCAACTCGAGCGGCGGCCCGTTTGACCGACTCTAAATCGGTTAAATCAAGAAGTATGTAATCAACTAATCCAGGCCCAATTTTCTTTATCGCATCCCGTGCCTTATCTGCACTGCGGGCAGTAATAACCACATGGGCATTTCGACGAGCAAGCTCAGTCGCAGCAGATAATCCAATTCCAGAGGTGGCACCAGTTATCAAAAATCTCTTGCCAGTTAAATCTGGCATGTCAGATGCGTTCCATTTATCTGGCAACGTTAATACCTTTGGCACCACTGCTCCTTAAATTTCCTTTTATAAAGTGGAGCTGAGGGGATTTGAACCCCTGACCCCTTGCATGCCATGCAAGTGCGCTACCAGCTGCGCCACAGCCCCGCTATTTCAAACGAGAGCCAACCTTATCTAATTAACCGCATCATCTCCAAAGACAGGCTCAGGTAGTGAGCCAGCATTGTGTTCTGCTAAATACCATTTACTGCCAGTGTGATGTTTAGTTAATTCCAACACTGACCAACATGCATTTGATAATCCACCAATTACGCCCCATTTAGAAATTGGTAAATTAAGTATTGAACCTAAAACACTTCGTACTGTGCCACCGTGGGTAACAAAAACAATAGTTCCAGAAAAATTAGCAGTCTCTTTTTCAATTACTGAAACAGCTCGCTTTGCAACATCACTTCGTCTCTCGCCCGTTACACCTGCTGGCTCATCACCACCTTCATACCAACTAGCAAATAACTCACCATGAGATTCTCTATTCTCTGATGCAAGTTTGCCTTCCCATAATCCGCCATCTGTTTCCCTAATTCCGGGATTAATTTCAACTTTAATATCAGTTAATTGCGCAAGTGGCGCCGCAGTTTGCTGCGCACGGATTAGATCACTTGAAATTATTCGACTAGGCCTTAGTGCTGCTAAAACCTTAGCTGCCTCAGCCGCCTGATATTGGCCCACTTTATTTAATGGAATATCTGAGTGACCTTGAAAACGATTTTGAACATTCCAATCAGTTTGCCCATGTCGCCAAAGAACAATTCTGATTGGTGATTCTGAATTTGCCATTATCTTTGCGCCTTAGCCAAATCTAATTCAATTTTAGGGCAATCATTCCAAAGTCGATCAAGCATGTAGTAATTACGAAGCTCAACACTTTGAATATGAACTACTAAGTCGGAGTAATCAAGGAGAATCCAAGATCCACTTCCCTCTTTACGCACTGGTTTCTCACCAACTTCAGCAAGCTTTTTCAAAACCTCATCCGCTAATGCTTGTAGTTGTGGTTCATTATTTCCAGTTACAAGTAAGAAGACTTGGTTTAAAACTAATTGCTCAGAAAGATCAATAGCAATGATCTCTTCCCCTAATTTATCAGCGAGAGCTGCAGCGGCGATCTTGGTTAATTCAATTGTTCCCTTAGCGACTGCCATATAACCCAAACTCTCTAATAAATGTAACTACCTTTGCGGGAAGTAAATTACTGACATTCTCGCGCTTTGCAATTGCCGCCCTAACCTTAGTTGATGATATATCTAAAGCTTTGATATTTACTTCATCAAAATCAGAAGGTGCAGAGCCTGGTCGACTGATGACTAATACCTTTACCTTTTGTAATAACTCTGCCGATTTATGCCATTGTCCGATACTTTTTGCAGCATCACTTCCTAATACAAGTGTGAAATTTGTATTTGGGTACTTAATTAATAATTCATTAACGGTATCTAGGGTGTAACTATCGCCATCTCTATTTACCTCAAGTGGAAGTACTTCAACTTTTCCAGATAGCCCCATAGAGGTAATAGCTAAATCAGCCATTTGAAACCTTTGTTGGGCAGAAGCGATTGGGGTGTGTGGTTTTAGCCAGGGTTTTCCAGATGGAATTACTAAGACTTTATCAAATTTATTTGCGACCTCTTTTATCAGGTGTAAATGTCCAAGATGAATAGGGTCAAAAGTTCCACCAACAATGGCAAACTCTTTTTGCTCAGTTTGAATAATTAATCTCTATCAATTCTAAGAGTTAAATAAAGCAAAAGTGCAAGTACGCTAAATGCAATTAAACCAAAACCAACTGGTGGAATAGGCAGCTCTCGTGTTGACTCTTCAAGTAAATTCATGCTCTTAGTTTATCCCCTTATCAAGTAAAGATTTAAATC
>Ga0208051_100089_pt1 | contig 10708 bp, 19 predicted proteins | sample LakMenEpi17Oct08_FD_150709 | JGI IMG/M metagenome (GOLD analysis project Ga0208051, IMG submission 150709) | Freshwater microbial communities from Lake Mendota, WI - 17OCT2008 deep hole epilimnion (SPAdes) | ecosystem: Environmental > Aquatic > Freshwater > Lake > Epilimnion/Euphotic zone ...
AGTGAGTGTCACCCAAACCCCCTCTAATCGTCTCTGAACCCCCCTTAGAGCCCTTTGAGCACCTTCAAGGCATCAAATCGCGTCCAAGACCCCCCAAGGGCTTAGAATCGATTCTACGAGTCAAGTAAATACTACAAATTTTATTAAATATTTGCAATTTCTTAGAGAATTTGACAAACGCCATCCAGGAAGTACCTGGAAGTACGCAAATATTCTTAAAAAACTGCAATAGCCTTACAAAACGCTATATCCCGTCCAGGACCCAGAGAGGAGAGTAGCCGAACCCTCTCCAGGTCCCGTCCGAGTCTAGATCCCGTCCGGCCTACGCATACGGTAGACATCCAGGAAGCCCTGATAGTAGATTTTTTCTTCTGGGCCCTCAGAAATATTCAGAATTTTTTGAGAATCTTGTCCAGCTGAATACTGTCCGAGTATTCTGGAAGGGTGAATAATACCTGCGAGTATCATGAATAGTATAGCACAGCCTATAACCAATGCAAGGCTCAGAATACTGAGAAGAAATGACATACCGATAACATGTAACGTCCCATAACCCCGAGTCCTATAAGGACGAGAATATTTCACGTAGGACTCGGGGATTATAGGGCGCATGAACAGACTTATACTATACACCATATATGGGGGTAGTCAAGCAACTGTACCACAATTCAGATTAGCTCGAATTTATTACAGAATCTTTGAGGCCATCCGCGGTTATCGTCCGTACCGTCCATCCCGTCCGATAACAACTATCAGATCCTGAAAAGAAGGATCTGATAGTAGCTGCAATGACATAACCCCGTACCTGGCTCTCTCCTTCCAGGTACGGGGTCTGTGCTTTGTATTACTAAGCCTTATGCATTAGCCGTCTTCTTTCCGTAGAGAGCATCAGCCCCCTTACGAATAGGCTGTCCGGACACAATGTCCACATACCGTGAGAGGAACACTCGACTGCAAGAACGCTTACCCATTGTACGAATGAAGGTGTTCTTGATCTTGGTGAAGGTTCCGCTATCGGCAATCGCGTCCTCGTCCTTGACGATCTGCGGAGTCTTGATGATGAAGAACTCATCGTATCCTTGTGAGCATTCGGAGTGAGCAAGAATGCAACCTTCAGACTTGTACATCTCACTTGCAGCCAAGTATCGTTCGTGATCTTGGTACGAGTTGTTCTCGTTGTATGCAATGCAGAACTTATTGTAAATCCCGGTAGGCAATGCCTTGTTACCACCAACAAACATTCCAACGATTCTCGCACCAAACTTTGTCCGCATCGAATCAAGCATCGTACTGATGACTGCGTTCGACAGATTGTCACGATTCGTAATCGTAGTTCGAGTCACGGTATCGGCAACATGGTTCACCACAGTCAGACTTCCTGCATCACCATAGGTGGTGTAATCTGTGGCATCGTTCACAAGGTTGAAACCATTTGGCTCACCGTCCGTGACAACCATGAGCGTAGGAATCTGCACATTGTTTGCCACAATCCACTCTTTCATAAACTGTGAAGCAACAGCCACAGTTTCCACCGTTGGGGTTCCGCTCAGACGAAGCGTTGCAGGAGTCATACGGGTGTTGGTTACGAAAGTCTCGTAGACAAGGGCAAGAAGTTGTTCACGCTTTGCCGCATCGTCACGGGATGAAGCAAGCGTAATCAGTCGAGCATCACCGTAGCGAATACTGTTACGGCAAGTATGCGCTTCATTCGCAAGTGAATCCTGACCCTTGACGAAACCGGGTTGGTTCGGAATGTAATGCTCACCAACATCGGTGAAGCCAAACACCTCAAACGGAATCTTTGCCTTCTCACAGAACCAAACCAACTGAAGAACCTGAAGGATTGCGTGATTGAGCGTAGGCTGCATCGAACCGGAGAAGTCGATCATAAAGATGACCCCGTGATTCTTGCCATCCTTCTTAACGATCTTCGACAGGAAGATATCGTCATGGGTGCGGTATTGATGAAGACGATCAAGGTTCAACTGACCCGTCTGCTTTGGGCGTTCACGGCGAATCTCGTCCGCTGCCTTCTTGCGCTCGAACTGAGCAACCAACTGACGAACGAATGCATCAGACTCACGGACGAAGGTACGGTATGCCGTGAGGTCAGGGGTGTTGTTGAGAGTCTCTTCTGCCCAAGGATGAATGGTGAACGATTCCAACACCTGCTCGGTGCTGATGATCTGTCGGTTCAAGTCCTTCACTCCACCGATGACCACAGTCGTGGAAGCCAACGGCGAACCCTTGCGACTTGCCAATCCACTCAACATATTCTCAAACGAAGGATCTTGAGAACCATCGATAGAGTTTCCTAATGCCAAACCCTTGTTGTTGTCCTCGACTTCATGCTTCTTGCCATCAGCATCCGGATCACCGTACAGGTACTTTGCCAATTCGATGCACTGCTCGAAAGTGACAACGCTGTCCACCATATCCGCGATCTCCTGCTCTTGGGCAGAGAGTTGAACATCAATGAATCCCGGAACACCCCACTTGAAGTGAATGTTGAGGCGAGAGTTGAGAGTCATGGCACTCAAGTCCAAGGTGTTGAACTGAAAGAGGTCAAGGTCGTTGATCTCCTTGTACCCCAAGAAGAAGTCACGGCGAGTACCGGGGAACTTCTGCTTCATCAACTTCTCAATACGAACATCCTCGATCATGTTGGCGATACGCTGCAACTTGTCGATCTTGTACCCCTCGGCTTCGGCAGCATCAAGGAGAGTACGGGACAACTCGTAAGGAGTCCACAGGGCGTGACTGATCTCATGGGCGATCAACATGGTCTGCACCGTTTCGGAAACCTTCCAAATGGGCATGACGAGGTGCCGGGACTTGACATCGAACGATGCAGTCTCAGCCTTGTTGCTAAAGGAGAACGAGAGGTTTTCGGACGCGAGTGCCTTGGCGAAGATGGAGAGAGATGTGTTCATGTGCATATTGTAACCGATACTGTCGTGACTGCAAACCATACCCACCAAATTATTTCATATTATTATTATCAGCCAGTCCCATCCTGTCCTTCACAACTATCAGGATTCAGAGGGGCCGAATCCTGATAGTAGACAGCAACCTCACCCACAACGAGTGGGAGAGGTCGTGTCTATGTCACATTAAACACTACAAACAGCGTCAGACTGAGACTGGGTGAACCACAATACTTGGAACCATCACGGGAACTGAAACAGGCTGAATCAAAGCACTCATGTCGTAGCACTTCTTGCTGTGAGCAAGAGTACGAACATCACATTTGCATTCATTCAACACCCAGGTTGGTGCGCCTTTCATGTTGATGGAAGAAGCGATTGTCCTGAGTTCGTCCTTGGTGAAGAAGAAATTATTCTTCTTGTGATCCTCGGCGTACTGCTTTGCGGCTGCGATGAAACGATTGCGCTTGTTAAGATATGGCATGGTAGTGTCCTCTTTCGGTTAGGCGTTAACGGCGTAGTTAGTGTCCGGAGCAACAGGCTGCTGTCCTGCATACTGAATTGGCTTGTCCATGCCTTCAGGCACGGGCAGAATTGTTGGGTCGATCTTCGTGTACAAATTGTAGAACGCCTCCTTGGTTGACGCATCGAATCGCGTCAGAGTCAACTTGATTGCCTTCTCCTTGTTGCCGAAGATGGCGAATGCCTTGCAGATCTCTTCGAGTCGGCGAGTCGTGATAATGTCATCGAGTCCACCTTCCTTGAAGCCAAGACGAATTGTATCCGCCCACTTCGTGAGGTACTGAGCAAACTCCTTGTCCACCTTGCCGAATGCACCCATCTTGCGAATGATGATACGGGCTTCGATGGTCTTGTCCGCGTAGTCCTGCTCGAACCAATACGAGAACCGATCAAGGTACGCTTCGTTCATAACACGAGTACCGACAAACCGATCAGACTCGCCCTTGCCCTTGGTGTTGGCAGTAGCAACAATGTTGAACCCGGCAGCAGGACGCACATACTGACTGATCTTCTTCACATAGATGCCCTTGCCTTCAAGCACAGGCTGCAAGCACATCATGCGCTCCGAACCAAGGTCGATCTCATCCAAGAGCAGAATCGCTCCACGCTGCATGGCTTGAATCACGCCACCGAACACGAACTTGGTTTCACCGTTGATAAGACGAAATCCACCGATGAGGTCATCTTCATCAGTCTCGGCGGTGATGTTGACGCGAATGATCTCGCGTCCGGCAGACGCACAGATCTGCTCGACCATAGTGGTCTTGCCGTTGCCCGACATACCCGTGATGTACACGGGAGCAAAGTGCTTGGAGGCGAGGATGGTTGCGATGTCCTCGAAGTGACCCCACGGAACGAAGGTGTCGTTCTTGGCAGGGACGAGGGAGACATCAGACGATAAGAAATTGTAGTTGTCGCTGTTCATATGTACATTGTAACCGCAAATGTTGTGACTGCAAGATTGGGTTGAGCAAATATTTGACATTATTATTATCGGTCACGTCCTGTCCCATCCACAACTATCAGGAGTTCCAATAAAGGAACTCCTGATAGTAGATTATTAATAAAAAAGTTCCTGCCCGTGTAGGAGCGTCATATCCCATGTTATCTTAATCTTAAAGAAGATTAAGATGGTATGACCCAGACGACTCTCACGGGCAGGAACTTATGAAATGGGTTTTGGAAAATGTTCGTTTATATATGGAATCAAATCGTTTTTCAGAAAACGAATTGCCTTGTACGGATACACCTCATACTCATGACCGTAAACGGATTCAGCAACAGCCTCAATGATGTCATCTTCATCAACAGAAGGCATCCCATCATCAGTAAGACCAACGACTAAACGAAGATCAATTTCTTCAATGTCAAAAGCATCTTCCATCTTGAAATGGATCACATCATGGTCTACTTGCCAAGACATCATTAGTAATGGTTCAAAGTGAAATTGGGGAATATGAGTTTTAATAGTTTTCATAATAGAAGGGATGGGAATTGCACCCATATACTCACACTTATAAGGTGTGCGCTATATCTAATTTCAGCCACCCTTCTGTAATGAAGCCTTCATACGGATGCCTCTTTGTCCGTGCAACCGTAGGTTACCGCTATACGGTTTTATGAACACCGTCAAACATAAAATATGGTATTGAATACATTATGTCTCTCCTTTCAATCAAGTCAAGCATTCCCGGTTGGATTCGAACCAACGACCTACAGATTAGAAATCTGTTACTCTATCCAACTGAGTTACGGGAATAGATGTAGCACGAGTGGGAGTCGAACCCACACTTGAACGATTTTAAGTCGTTTGTCTCTGCCTTTGGACTACCGTGCCGTAAATCAATCCTCTTCAAACAACATGGGCGTTTCAGTTACTCCAAATTGTTTATCAATTTTTTTATAAAATGCTCTGTTCATACCACGAGTTCGTTCAGCAAAGACTTGATTCGCTTTGATGTTCTCGAAGTCATTATACAACGCCTGAAGGGCTGCATCCTTTGTCTCGAAGTACTCATCGATCAGTTCCTTGGGTGGATTGCAGTTGCCTTCTAACCAATGCTCCATGATGCAATCCATCACGATGGTTACTTTGTCATACGCCTTCACGACTTCCATACAATGATCTCGATCTGTCATGATGTTTCCTTATTCGTCTTCTTCTTTGTTGATCTTAAAGCAATCCATTGTCATAAACCCAGCAGTAATCATCGACTCTTCAATCTCCTCATCTGTGGCTGTAGTTTCAACCATTTCCTCTGGCGTGAAGATGGCAACTGCATGACCGTGTTCATGTAGAAACTTAATCATATAGTGAACAGCATCTTTAACGTCATTGTCTTTGATGGCTTTCAATGTCTTCTGCAAGGTTTTAATTTCTGCCGTTTTCATCATATCTCCTTAGTGGGAACGGTGGGGCTCGAACCCACGACCAAATGATTAAAAGTCATTTGCGCTACCAACTGCGCTACGTTCCCAAACTTGGAGACCCTGTTGTAGCCGGGTCTCCACCCGCATACCTTTTTTCATACGGCAAGCCAGGAAATTGGCTGCTACGGTTGCCCCACGGCAGTCGTAATTTCGAAGCATCTACTGCGCTCTAATTTAACTGACTTATGTGAGGCTGTGTATTGAAATCATTCATCCTCATCATACTGAAGAGGAAACAGTTCGCGTTCTTTGTCACCTGCGTAGTCATCATACGAATCCACCATGCGATCCGCAAGAAGCATCATAAAGGCTGCGTAGCCAACATGAATGCCGGGATCCCGTCCTTCATCACGAGCCTTGATGATGTGCTTCTCGACAACATCAAGTCCACCACAGATGATAAGGCGAATGCTTGCATCCTTGTAGAACTGATGATTCTGTCCGCAGATCATCATCAGAGTCTCAATGATCTGTGATGGTGTTGGAACAACCATCTTCATGGCGGGGTGGTTGTCACTCTCGAAGAATCCTTCAAACTTGTTTGTACTCATTGTGCGTTCCGTTCCTTGATGGTGTTGTGAATGGCGATGATGAACTCGTACTCTTCGTCTGTGACCATATCCGGGTCAGACATTGTTGTGAGAATGTGGTATGCAACTCCAAGCCTAGCAACATATTTGTCGCTCTCCATCCAATCCGGAGTCTCATCGACAAACTTGCGAATGGTTTCAATCAGGTCGGAGATGTTGGTGGTGGATGGGATCATGTTGGTATTGTAACAGGTTCGGGGTCGAGGAAGGTGACATTAACGCCAAACTCAGAAGAAAGATCAATATATTTGCAAAACTGAGCAATTTCTTTTCCCGTCCAACGCTTGTCATCAAACTTTAGAAATCCCATCGGGATGTTAACCATAGGGCAGTTCTCAATAAAGATTCCTACATCCTTGTCACCAAAGTCTACTCTGACAAGAGTACGCATCACAAGAGCGAGCATTCTCTCTGCTCGTCTTTCAAAGGTCTTCTCAAAGGGGCTTGCCCTGGCTTTCTTCATATGGATGGTCATCTTGTAACTCATTCTGAATCCTCGTCTTCGAGTGGCTCGTAGGAGTCTTCATCATCGGCATCGTACTCGTCACCGATCATACGCTTGGCTTCGTCCTGTGTGTAGCCTTCCTCCATCAGTTCGGCAATCATTTCAGCCTCGGTGGGTTCATCGGTATCCATGAAGTCTTCAACGGTGTTATAAGGTTCGGGTGTGGTCATGACGGTATTGTATACGATCCTGTCGTGACTGCAAACAGGTATATCAAATTATTTTATATTCTTGTTATCGGTACCGTCCATGCCGTCCACAACTATCAGGAAGTCGAGGGGGCGACTTCCTGATAGTAGATAATAAAATAACCACCCTTAAAGAAGGGTGGCTATTAGTATAAGCCCAGGACTCTATTGAGACTCTCATACTGCCGCTTCTCGTTGCACCGATGGCGGTTATAGGGCTGATCAAGCCCCCTGGCATAATGCTAGTTGTTCGTTCTCCAAGCGCCAAGGATGAGACAATGAAACGAACTGTGATTCGTGAAAGCAAATCCAATCTTGCTTATCAATATCAAACGCGAAGATGTATTTCGGATCCACCTTACGAACATTCTTTGGATGAGATGTCATCGGCATCAATCGCAGGTTACGAGTGATCTGGGCTTCGCGTATTGTCCTGTCCTTCTTTGTGAAGGAAACATTTACGACATATCCTCCTGAGAGGAGAGTACGAAGTTCAGAGATGTCGGTGGTTGTCATTGTCATATGAGTATTATACCTGGGTTTGTTGTGACTGCACAGAAGAAAGAAAGATTTATTTGAGGGCGGTAGGGGATGGGAACGAATCCCATCCCCCTGAGCACCACCTCATTATTTCAGGGAAGGATGTTCGGCAATCACTTGCTGTGCGCTGTTCTCAAGACGCTTGATCATTTCCTTGACGGTACCAAACTCGATACCGTCAACACCGTACAGGGAATCTTGTCCGGCAAGAATCACGTTGCCCATGATTGGCTGTCCGGCAAGAATACTGCCGCGAACATTGAGTACAGGCTTGCGCTTGAGCGACTCGATGCTTCCCTCTTCGTCAACCCACAGAATCATGTTCTTCTTGGGAGTTTCGAGGCGTTGCACATAGTCGCAGTCCATCCACTTGTACATATCGATCAGAGCGTAGTCACCCTTACGGATGTTGACCATGCTGCATGGCTTGGTGAGGTCTGCGGGAATGAGGAGGACGGAGATGATGGAGGTGGCGTTCTTCATGTCGGTATTGTAATACAAATTGTCGTGACTGCAGCACAGGGTGTACAAATTATTTCATATTATTATTATCGGTCAAGTCCATCCCGTCCTGGACAACTATCAGGATTTAGATGGGCCAAATCCTGATAGTAGATAATAAAAAATATCACCGTTTCCGGTGATATTGTTAGATTGAACGGAGTTCCTGTTTCCCGTCCCTCCGAGCCTTCCGGGGATCCCGCGTTTTCTTGCCCCAGGTTTTGGAGCGCAGGCGAATCCCTTCGCGAAAGGCATCGTGGACGAATTTGCCGGGGCGGTGGTTCATTGTGCCTTCCCCCTGACCACGATCCAAATCAGTGCCTGCATAACGGCGGGAGCCATGTTGTGCTCCCGGGCTACCGTTCGCACGGCATCGGAAATTGCACGGTACTGTCCGGTTGTCAGCGAATCCTTACCGAGCCCCGCAGCCCGACACATCCAAATGTCGATCACGACCGCATTCAGATCCCCGGCAATAGCCCGGGCAAAGGCGTTTGTCTTCAGACCATCCAAGCCATCGAATCCTTTGGCTACGCATCGGTCTGCGGCGGCAATATGGGAGCGCAGACCCTTTGGCATGATGCCATGAGCGTATTGGAACGCCTTACGCTTATTCTGATCCCATCGGATCCGAGGCGAGAATGCCGCGACTACAGCGCAGGCAGTTTCGAATGACCAATCGTGACGCGGGAGGTCTCGAGCAAACTGACCCGCCTCGGCGTACCATGTCTCGGCAGCAGCACGGACATCGGGCGTAGCACACTCGGCAAGAGAGCGGAAGTTCATAGTAGCACGGCAGTTGAGGATAGCATTCTCTGCGGCGTAGTAGGCTCGGTTTCGGACGTTGGTGGTGGTGGTGGTGTTCATGTCGGTATTGTAAGCGATATTGTCGTGACTGCAGCAAGTGAGCATAAAATTATTTGAAATACTTATCCACAAGTTATCCACAGGCCGTCCCGTCCCATCCACAACTATCAGATTTGGGGGGGCCAAATCTGATAGTAGATATAACAACCTAGCCCACCCCGAAGGGTGGGCAGGGACGAATCCTCTTCAGTTGTTGCGAGCACCACCTCGTTAGATCGGTTGCACTTGGTTAGCACGGAGTGCCATGCCCACCACAAGTGCGTTCAGATAATCGTTCATTTCACGCTTGCTCACATAGTCGGTCGAGATTGAAATGAATCCTACACTACATGACGGAGGGTACATAACCTCTTGCTGCAACTGAAACCCGCCGAAGGCGTGTTGCAGAACTAATCGGTTACCGGGCTTGGTCTGCAATACGGCGTTGATGTTGTCCACTTGAGCATACAGCAGAGACTTGGGAACGTGTTTCATGTTGGTAGTCTACCTTTACTTGGTGAGGTTGTCAAGTTTGGTCTGAAGAAATCCCAACGCTTTATAGTAGAAGTCCGCTTCGATTTGAAAGTCTGAACCGTATTCATCACGGTAGGTGTAACCGTTCATTTCCAATCTTGTCTCTACCTTCCTGCGAAAGATCATATCCTGGAGGATGGCGATTTCTTTGGGGTTCAGTTCAATTGTCCGGGTTGTCTTTCGGATCCGGGTAATTTCGAGGGTGCTGTTCATGTCGATACCTTGCGAACTTTCATTGGGGTGAGCAGTCGAATGCAGTCGCGCAGCCGTGCTTCCCGGGCTGTGCCTTCGTTGCAGCGAATTGGTTTGCGGGGGGTTTCATCCGGTTTGGTGGTGTTCTCTGCCATGTGCGTATTGTACCTTAGTTTGTCGTGACTGCAAACGGGGGGGACTAGAAATTATTCATTTCTTTCTAGTCCCTCCCTTCCAGGGTTCAGACTGCCTTCAGTTCGTACTTCAGGTATTCGTCAAAGTCGGGGGACGATACGAACTCCTTACGGAGCGGTTGACCGTTCGGACGGCGAAGTAGTTGATTCTTCTCCGAATCGCGAGTGTCGATGTGGTTAGCCGCAGCCAACATCGTGTACGCCATCTTGCGGAGTTCGTCCGCAGTATATGAGCAACGCACTTGGTGATCGGTATCGAGCGAACGGGTGGACACATCAGCCATGTTCGATCCGTTCGTGTGAGCGATACGCAAGCCACCGACATTCAGGTCTGCAACCCAACCCCAAGTATTGCCACACTCAACACGAGTGTAGTTGGAACGGTTGCGGATCGTGAATTCATCCACGACCTCAGTCTTGAGGGGGGAACGCAGGCACTCGGCGAAACGGAAGTTAGAGGCGAAGAGGTCAAAGACGCTGTTGAAAGTGGTGCAGAGCATGGGCGTATTGTAAGCGATATTGTCGTGACTGCAGGGTAGGGTGTACAATTTATTTCATATTCTTGTTATCGGCGGCATCCATACCGTCCACCACAACTATCAGCACAGCCCCAGAGGGCTGTGCTGATAGTAGATCAATGAGATCCACGCCCCCGAAGGGGCGTGGATCTTGTCTCGAGCACCACCTCGTTAGATTAGTTCCATCTGCTTCTGGTGAAGCAAGTTGTTGCGGATCAGCA
>Ga0208051_100095_pt1 | contig 10495 bp, 7 predicted proteins | sample LakMenEpi17Oct08_FD_150709 | JGI IMG/M metagenome (GOLD analysis project Ga0208051, IMG submission 150709) | Freshwater microbial communities from Lake Mendota, WI - 17OCT2008 deep hole epilimnion (SPAdes) | ecosystem: Environmental > Aquatic > Freshwater > Lake > Epilimnion/Euphotic zone ...
CACTTTCTCCGGGTCGTTATCTCTCTGGCTGTCCAGACTGAGCTATCTTGTAGAGTGTTTGTCACATCCGGCTGTGAGGCCATTGTTCACCCGATAGCCCCTTCCGTTCGTGGGAATGTAAGGAGTCATATAACGCAGCGAGGTCCGCGGTTCCAGTCTTCAATCTTCACCAGTAACTCCTGAGAAGCGTGCGATAACTTCTCAGTGACCAATAAGGTTGCCCTCGATTGAAGCTCACTTAAGAGTGTGACTGGATTGTAAAACCCTTCATCTCGCCTTTTTGACCTTTTGTGTACATAGAGGTGTTACGACGTTGCTCTTGCTTCTAAAGAGTGCCAAATTACTTGGAGTTTTGGCGGTCCAAGCTAACTTCCTTTAAAGGTTGGCCGGCCTTTTGAAAGTTAGCAGAATGCGGATATTTTTTTGTCGGTGATTCCGGAAACACCGTTAGGTGTTTACAGAATCTGGTTTGGAGAAAAAGATTGATTCCGACCAATTATGTTTTCCGATCAAGCAGAAAAGTTTGAGAAATACAACAATTGTGGCTGTCTCCTAACAAAAGTGTTCGTTCTGAATGATTTGTTACTTGGAGGTTCAGCCCACGTGTGTCCGTCTGTGTAGCGGTTCGCTGATATTGTATTTTTCTTTCTTGTTGGGTTCGTCCCATGGACTGTAGACTGGTTCGCTACTGTAACATAGGTCCTTTGAACCCCCTTTTGATGTTTGAAAAATTTGTTCTTTTCTTCTTGAACATAATTGATAAGAAAATGTAGATGTCAATCTTCTTTTTCTTCCGTGTCTTCAATTCTTCTGTGTTGAAACAAACTTGGAGTCTCAAGAGTGAAGGTTAGAAAGTTTGGAAAAAACATTGTACTTTCTTGTTTTTCACTTCATCTTTGTCGCGACGCAAGTGGAGTATCAAGAGTGAAGGTTGAAAAATTTGGGAAAAAAATCGTCATTCCCGATGGGTCTCTCAGACAATCCAGTAGGAAGGACCAGTGGAACTGTTACTGTGATCTTCAGGCGTCCCTTCACCAGATGTGCGTGATGCGTTGGGCTAATGGGGCGATTCTCCTGAAGAGACTAGTTCACTTGTCAAGTACTGAGCACCTCGTTGTTTTGGCTGAGAAAAAAATCGCTTTGGACCGTATCCGTGCGAGAGCCAAATCTTGGTGTCTCCAGTATTCTTTTCCTTTGGATTTCGTTGTTGATGTCTTCAACCATCAGCATGTGTTAAAGATTCATTTACTTTAACATTCAAACAATTGTGTGATGGTTGAACTTTGACATCCTTCTGTACTCTTGATTGGTTGTATGAAAAGAAAATGATGTCCACTTCGTTGTTGATTGTCTGTGTCAATTTTCTACAATACCTAGATCAGTATGGGCCTCCTGCCCATAGGAAGGACCAGTGGAACTGTTACTGTGATCTTCAGGCGTCCCTTCACCAGATGTGCGCAATGCTGTGGGCTAATGGGGCGATTCTCCTGAAGAGACCAGTTCGCTAGTCAAGCAGTGAGGTATTGTTTATGAAGAACTTGAAGATGGTTCGTCAGGTGTCAAGCACATTTGGAGTTTAGATGTGTTGGCCGTGTAACTCCATAGGTGCTGATTACGGTGTTCATCTTGTGATCCATTGGGTGTATATGGAACGAAGATTGAAAGGTCTGGGATGAGAATTTCTTCATCCGGCATTTCACAACATTCGCATTTGTGGGGCGGCGCATTAAAGTTTGGAATGTTTTCCCACTGTAATGCACAAAGCATGCAGATGTCTTCGTCTTCGCATGCGGGGAAGTCTGATGGATATTGTTGAGCTGCAGTGATTTCATGTGGTTTGCAATGCAGTGCAACGTATCTGTCCCATGCGATGGTGAAAGCTTTTGGGTTGTCATGCATGGTAGAGTATACTGCTATGTAGATGCTATGCAGTTGACAGTAATGTTTTAGGAGCAATCGAGAGTTCGTTGCTCGTTGTGCCCAATGATGTTTGTGAGCCGTTGGTGACATCATTGCTGTCATGAATTCTACCACTCTGTCGTGAAGCATGTTTTCCAATTTGTGGTACGTGCCTGGAGGGTGTGACATTAGTAGTCCCAAATTTGGTACCAGGTGGCGGGGTTTGTTTTGCCTCTTTCTGTACTTGTTGTGTTCGTGGTGAAACATCCAGAAGAGTTCGTCTTTGTTGAGTGCGGCAATGGCTTGCTTTCTTTTGCTGGCAGACCATTGCCGCAGTTCCTCTGGTGTGGGACACTCTAGTCAGCTGCTTTGTAGATCTACTGGTGTGTACTCGTATTCGCTCATAACCGAGTTCAGCATCTGTAGCATCTTGGGTAGTTGGATCCAGGGTACCTTGATTGTGTGGTCCAGGGCCTGTTGGTGTTTCTGGTGCTTGTTGATGGTAACAATGCGCTCTTCACCGTGAGGTCCTTTCTCTGGTTTGATGGAGATGTCTATGATGAGTCTTGCTTTGTCCAATGTGGTGTTGAACAGGCATGCTTTTGGATGGACTTTGTCTTTGCATGCTGGAGGAAGTTTGGTATTGCATGCCAATTGGATTCGTTCGATGAAATCCGCAGATAATGCAATAGGAATGTGGATTGGATTGCTCATTGTTTCCCATCCTTCTGGTCTACCAATGTAGGCCATCATGAGGAGAATTTCGTGCTGCTTATGGTGACTAGTCTTGATCACCATTTGACAGTAGTCATTGAGGCCATCCATGTTGAACTTCCGGTATAACGGTTCAGATGTGATTTTTGCATCGTTTGATGGCACTTGTGGGTATCCCCTGTTGACGTATTCTGTAGCTGACAACGGAAGGTTTGTCCACTCTGGTGCTTCCTCTATTTGGTAGACTCGTTGAGGTTTCCTTGTGACAACTGATTTGTGAAGTTTTTCTTGTCGTGAAACGTAACCATAGGTGGGTAAAGAAGGGTGAATCTTTTTCCTTCTGTCCTCTACTTCTATTGGTTCAGTTGAGTAGATGGGAATAGTTGCAGTTTGATCCCATGGTACTCCCATTGGTTTCCGAGGTACTTCTTTGTGGAACACTGAGCTTGGGTAGGCTTCACTTTGTGGTCTCGGTGGCCTTTTGACTTGTGGTGGACTCATCGTTTGGTTGCAATGTTTCTGCCTTCTGGCTTCTTCAATCGACTCGTCAATTGATTGCAATCGGACTTGTGCCAATCTCAAACTGTATTGATATTGGTTCCGGATTTGGGTATTCTCGTCTGTGTCCGGAGTTTCGGCGATGAGTGTGTCGTATTTGTGACGAATCTCTTCAACTTGATGTTGTTGTTTGAAGAGATCCTTGATGACTTCATCGATTTCTTGCGCTGTCATCTGCCACAAGTCTTTGTGTTCTTTCATCAGATAGTCTCTTTGATTGTGCAAGAGGTCCAGTTCTTCTTGGAGCATTTGCATTCTGATGTCGAAGAATTGGAGACGAGTGTGGTAATATTGTCGTTCCAATTCTTTTTGTGAGGTCGGTTGTTGACCGAAGATGGGGCTTCTCTGCCGTTCTGCGTTGAGGAGGAAGTCATTTGTTTTCCTTCTCAGTTCGCGTGTCTGCTGCATTTCATTCTGGCACTCATCAATTCTTATATCCAGATAAGATTGTGAGACATCCAGTGCTTCAGATTGAAGAGATCCTCTTCCTGATGAAGTTGTAGACGTGGGTTTGTCTGCTTCACAGAAACTGTCCCAGATCCTAGAGAAGGAGTTTGGTTCCAGCCTGACCTTGTTGCATTGGCTGACTGGAGGGTCCATTTCCGTGATCTGGATGAGGGCTCTGGCAGGGAGGTGTCGAATCTTGGACATTTCTTCAACACATTCGACTGCTGTGAGGGGAATGTCGTCATGTGGTATGTTGACCAGGTTGCATACCATTTTGAAGAACTCTTTGGTGTGGTTTTGACATTTGAAGGCCAAGACGAGTTTTTCATTCAGCAGAGTTTTTCTGGCGAATAAAGGTTCCGTAGGTCTGATGAACATGTCGTACCACACGTATGGGTCTTTTTCTTCCTGGCACGTGACTGCATACCATTTTCTGGCGGCTTGAGCTTGAACCACATCGATGAGACTGAGGTTCATGTTGTTGAGACCATGCGTGTTTTGCAAGATATCGTTCCAGTGTGAGACTGAGTCTTCTACGTCCTCTTGAGTGACCCATTTACCAGCTTCTTGTCTTGCTGCATAGCAAAATTGCCAAGTCAGGTGGTACAATGGTGTCGTTTTTGTCGAGGTGAGGCCAAGATAAGCGAATATCTCCTTGGGCACATAGACATATTTCGGTATGAAAATATGTGCAAACCTGCCTTGGGGTCTAAAGTCATTGGGACTGATAGCCATGAGGGCAGGCCAGATATTCTTTGTCATCTTGTAGTTGGCTTGGACGTGAAGAGCGGTCATCAGAAAATCATGAGTTGAAGCTGGTTGCAGGATCGCTGCTGCTCCAAAGCATGTTTCGTATGACTCTGGGTGCTTGGAATGATAGCTTCTGCGTTGCTTGGTCTCCTTGGTTGTCGAGCTGCTCAGGTTGATATTAGCCATGTGCTTGGCCAAGGAGTCTTCTTGGCTGGATGAAAGAGACTTTGATCGGTACCGTTGCCAAGCTTCTTTGGTTGTTGGCAACGTTGCCGGCAGAGTTTGGTTGTGAAAGTGATCTTCAAATTCCATTCCTTCATCATTTTGTATCCATTTTTCAAGGGCTTCTTGGATACCTGGATACTTGTGCCGATTTTGTGTTGTATATGCCATGCCTCTGGTGATTCGTCCAGGAGCATCTTCGTCGTCAGATCTAGTGGTACGTCTTTCCACTATTTTGACTGTGTCTTTTTGCTGTTCCTCTTTTTGACGTTGCTGTTCCAGCACTTGCATTTCGTACTGTTCTTGCATCGTGAGAGGCCAGGTTGGGAGCCGGAAACGTTTGAGTTCGTCATGATTTTCCGGACTTGATTTTGGTAATCTGATGGTATATCCAATGTCATCGAACCATTCATCAAATGTGATGTCTCGCATTTGAAAAGATTGTTCCCATTGTTGTATGAAAAAGATGCGTAAATTTTCATTGGTCAACAAGGAAAATGTGCTGGGGAGAGCTAGTTCCACCTTGTTAAGGATCAAGATTTGTGGAATCTTCGCGCTTCGAAGCCAGCACACAAATGTCAGTTTTGATCTGGACGTTTCAAACTTTTTCCTTAAGTAGAAACAGTCCAAATCTCCACTGTGTGTGAATTTGGGTTCAATGTTATATTGTCGCTTACATTCGGGTTGGTGTCCGATGTATTGTCGGGTCTCCGGGTGCATGTAAGGTTTTGAAGGCTCCTTACATTTGAAGGTTGAGGTGCCGATCGAAAGTTCAAAGCCGTAAGATTCAAAGTGATTCCATAGTTGTGTAGCGATTGTTGTGGCCGGAACTTGGTAATCTGGGTTGAATTTGAACTTGTACAAGACTGTCCTTTGGATTTGGAGCAGAGATATTTGAGCGGCTTTCTCTGCGGCCTTGTAGAGATTGGCGATGCGGCCTTCCATTGTAGCACTCGTAGTTTCTCGGTAGTATTCGACAAGGAAATGACTGAGCCAGTGTGACTTTCGCTTGTCAATTCTCTCTTGATCCGTTCGCGGTTCCGGATCTTGAGAGTGTTGAACTTCTTCTTCTTGACCTTGGGAATGACCTTCTTCGACCTTGATATAATCAGGGTCTTTTGAAGTGCCTTTCACTACAAGGTTGAACGGGAGCAACCCTTCGAGGTTCGGGTATATGCTATCCGTTCGTACTAGTCGAGGTGGCATTTCTTCTTGTCTTGAGATGGGTTGGATAGTTTTGATTTCCAACGGACGATATTTGTGTCGAATACCTACTGATGGGTGCGACCGATTCTGTTCAGGGTCAGATCGGTGACTCTCATCTAGGCTAATTCGACCTTCGGACTTGTGACGTTTGTGACGTGATTTTTGATGGAGGATTTGTTGTTCATCGACTTTAATAGGTTTGTCGGTCGGAGTTATGACTTTTGGGGCAACATATTGGACTGGACCAGATAAGTGTTGGTCCCACTCTTCAGGGACTGTTGAACATTTCGAGATGTCAGAAATGTTGATCGTAGTCTTGGGGATTTTGATTGCATCGACTTTTGCAGGCATGAGCAACATCACTTCATCATTAACCCCTCTAACTACTCCATAAATGGATGGGTGGTCCCTTTGGTCCCCTTTCATAGTAATTATGACTTCACTACCTATGAATGTGGATAACTCTGAACTTTGAACATTTACCTCCTTGAACAGCTTCTTGTCCTCTTCTGTCATGTCCAGCTCTCTTGCGATCTCCAAGTAGTCCTCGTCCGACTCGGAGTTGAAGGGCTGGGTGTCGGCGTTCTGGATCTCCTCAAGTTCGGCCTCGGTGAGCGATCTTGCTCCAGGGGTCGAAGATCGGGCGGTTCCAGATGTAGGGCGCGATGACGGCCTCGAGGTATTTGTTCGAGAAGTCGGTCGCGACGTCGGCCTCGATGTTGATGCTTGAGGCTCGTCGTTGTCTTGATCGGCGATTGAAATTACGGTTGGTGGTCGAGACATGATGCAAAAGTACTTCAGGGAGAAGAACTTCTCAATGCTAACTTTGATAGTCAACTGACTCAAAATGTGGCGTTGGTTTTGGGGATGCCAAATATGCTTCCTCGGCCCATTTCGCGCGTTTTCGTAGCCCGGCCAGCGTCTTACGCAGGTGCGTAGCTTTTTATGGCCTCTTAGCCCTGCTAGCCCGGCAATTGTTTGTGCCCCTCCTCCTCTTCTCTTTTTCTTGCGCATGTTTTGTTTGTGTCTTTTGCGCAACTTTGTCAACCAAGATATTGGGGGCTTAAACTTTTTAGTCGAAAATTCGTCGAAAATGTACGTTGCAATCGGTTTTACATGTAATGTAATCAAATGAAAGGTTCGCTTCTCTTTGATTAAAACATTGTTCGTGGCAATGTACGTAATGTTCGCTTGTTCGTTTGAGTGATCTTTGCGCTTTGAAATAGTTTTGTTTCAAATTAGAGAGACAATTGAAGTAGGCAAAAAGTAGTAGTCCAACAAGAATAAGTCCCTTGAGGATTGATGACATCTTCTTGTTTCCAAGCTCCGAGATATGGAGATTGGGTATCTGAGCTGCCGCTCCAGGGAGGTCGTTAGGGTAATTACCTCTCTCTCTCTCTTTTTACGGTCAATCACTATTGTTGTTGTCACGTGATCTGTTTCCCACGATCTCGTTGGTTCTTCAGGTACCAAAAGACTTGTTAAGGAGGTCACGATTGCCACGTCACCTTGGCGTTGAGTAGCCCGGCAGCCCGGCAATCCGGTGATTGGGGGAAAGTTTGACCGGCCAATGAAAACTCGAGTTTGAGAATTTTTATGGCTTTATTTGTCTCCTTTTCCGCCCGTAGGAATTCGCGGTCCAAAAAGTCGTTAAAGTCGTTAAACAATTAACCGAACCTTTTTGGCTTGTTGTCGTTGTTGAAAAGGCAGCCTATTTTCGGAGGTTTATAGGTCGCTTTTCAATCCGTTTCAATCGATGAATTTACATATTGATGAGCATCTCGATTAGTAATGACTATGGAGTTATACGTAATCGAAAGATGATGTAGCAATTCCCTCAAATATGGGGCGTCACTATCAGAAAGATCCAAGATTTGAATCAGGGTCGCTGTTAAATCCAGGATTTGTTGTTGAACTTCGGGGTAGATTTGATAGACAATGTTGAATTGATTGATTCGTTGTCTAGAACGGCTCATATTGGCCTTTATTCCACCTTCTTCGAAGTGTGCTCTGTTGGCTGAGTCGTAGTTTACTTTGGTCGTTGAAAATCTGAGCGAGATGTTTCTTGAGGCCGGAATACTTCTTGTAGACGATGTGCAGGTCTTGGGCCGTGAGGGCGGTCTGCTGAAGCATGTTAACTAGGACGACAAGCCTTAAGAGCCTTTGCTGTCTCAGGCAAAGTTGGTCAATTTGACCCCAAACTGTGTACACTGTGTGCAAAGTGTACCCTTTTTTCAGTTTGAAAGAGCTTTGGCGAATCGTTGGGGGTAACAATTCGTCCTCGAGACAATTGGACCCTGTGATAGGGTTGTTGTGCGTGACTGAGTGAACCTCAATGTCACCAACCTCGGTCTCTATATGGAAATCCTGATTGTTATCAGGTACGTCATACTTGAGTGCACTTAAGAGGTCTACGTCAGCCGAGGTGTCACTATGTAAGCTTGGACTTGCCTCTGTTGTGTCTCTCGGTGATGGGGGTGATGAGGCTGAGGTCGTTGGCGATGTGAGCGGTTGCCAATCCTCTGTTTCATTCACGTGTAACTCGTAATCGTTGTATTGGTCTTCGTTAATTAACGTTGACATAATTATAGAGTTTTTGGAGGCTGCTCTATAATTACCTGTTGATCTTCATCAATTCGTGGTCGCCATGCTGAGGTTGTAAACTTCTGAGGCCGTGTAGAGGCTAAAGGATTGCCAGCTATACAACGAGGAGGTTGCCCAACTGAGAAATAAAACACTGAAGACGCTTTTAAGGTTTTTGTGTTCACATTTATTGCAGTTTCTATGAAACGAAATAATTCAACAAAAGCGCAAAAGCGGAGGTTTTCAAAATACGTGTTTCTTCTTCAACGTGTGCGGAGCAACTCATGCTTAAACTAAGGGGGCGTTAATAAACTTAGCCTTCTTAATACTTTAAGCCTTTAAATAACTAATAGTTGGTTACTATGAGTAAGTCACTATATAGTGGAGTGAATAAGGTCTATTTTAGATCTTATTTGCTCTTAAATATTGTGGCGTCCTCAGCAGCCCGGCAAAAGGGGAAGCCCGATAAAATGATTTGTGATGAAGAAAAACAAATCGTTTTGAGGCTTATCCTTTGATAAACTACTATCGTAACTAACGTTTAGTTGTACGAAAAGTGCACATATGTGTTTATATGCGAACTTTAAGGATAAAATTGAATGGGTGAAATTTACTTTTGTTGAAAACGGGAATATAATTCGTCCTTATCGAATCATAGAGGTTTTTAAAGTATGTAGGAGGCTAAACAAAATTTTTGAAAATATGAATGAGGTTAACAAGTGTAAATTATTACTAGAGCTAGAGGTCCAAGGTATTCTAGAATAATTATTACAAAATTTCAGGGTCCAAAAATAAAATTTCGTAAGCTGTTAACCTTCAAATTAATTTTGAATAGGTCCTAAAATAATAAAGAATATGTGTACAAATAATTTTTTGAATGAAATATTATACAACATATTAAGTGTCAAATTATTATGAAAATTGAAATGATAATAATAATGACATGATAATGATTCGTTTTATACCTTATTTTCTGTCATAAAAATAAGTGGAAAATGAAATTGTGTGGTTAAGAGCCATGCTGAAAATAGCGATTGCTAAAGTCAGAGGTATTTGCATTATTACAGTACGGAAAAATCGAATGTAAAAGCAAGTAAATGAACAATTTCGCGCTTGATCAAATCATTGGATTTTTACATTATATTGCAAGTAAAGAAATGAAGGGATCAAATTTGGAATTAAATGTTTTCATATTATAAAAGATGCCTTCGGAAAATTAAATAATATGTAAGAGACAATTAAAACGTGTCAAACATTTAAAGTGTGCTTGCGCTAAGGTATAAAACAAATTTAAGCAGAAGGTTTGGAGATCTTCGTTCTTGGCTTGTAGGCGCGCTTCTTGCGTGGTGTTTTGTCTGGAGGCGGATTTGGTCTCCGGGATGTAGGCGATGTCCTTTCAGGTGGCGGCGAAGGCGATCTCCTGATTGACGATGCTGGAGTCATGTTGATGGGATTCGGAGTGGGAGTAAGATTATCTCTTTCTCTGGTGAGCCTGATCTGATTGGCTTTCATCCGTGCCATCTTGGCGGCGTTGACGCGACGAAGTAAATCGGTGATGATGATTTTTCTCGTGTTGTCGAAGTTTGTATATGGCAATTCTCGAATGGCCATATCTTCTGTTCCAAGGACAGGGCGATGAAACTTGAGATGATGTTGACCAACCGTGTGTGTTATCGGGGTGGGTTCGATAAAACCGGTTGGATCATGCCAGTAGGCTCTCTTGATAGTGATTCTCATTTGTCTGACTCGTTCTCGAACTTGGTAGACTTTCTCGTCAAATTCCGGATAGAGTTCTTCGAAAATTCTATTTCCAGGCATCCAGAATGGGTTTAACGCGCAATCGATGAGGAATGGAGTGTGAAGCTATTGGAAAAGAGGTTGATGTTAGAGAGGAGCGATAGGGCAATTAATCAAGTGTGATTATTGCAAGGACTCGTTTAGGTGGTGGAGGCGAATCCATGGTGATGATTTGAAGAACTCGGCCCGTTGTTGGTCTAGGCAAAGCTTTGATGATTCCTATCGGTGGTGATGGATGATGAGTAGATATGTCCTTGTGTTTTGCTGTCTCTTCTTGAGGAAGAGGTAGAAGATTTTTCTTCAGGTAAATTCGAGGGTC
>Ga0208051_100099_pt1 | contig 10375 bp, 12 predicted proteins | sample LakMenEpi17Oct08_FD_150709 | JGI IMG/M metagenome (GOLD analysis project Ga0208051, IMG submission 150709) | Freshwater microbial communities from Lake Mendota, WI - 17OCT2008 deep hole epilimnion (SPAdes) | ecosystem: Environmental > Aquatic > Freshwater > Lake > Epilimnion/Euphotic zone ...
CTTGTAATTGGAATTTGCAGTAAGTTATCTAGCCAAGTCCGGCATATAGAGCGACTCTTCGTGTTCAGATTAGTTTGGTCATGCACATATTGTCTTCACTTAGAACATAGTCACCAAAAGCATCGCAATCTACATAATCTAATGACTTATAAAGTTCACGTGCAGGTTTGAAAGCATCATTCGTTCCCGTTTCAAGACTAATTCGCTTAATACCTAGACCCTTAGCAAATCCTTCAATGTGACTAACCATCGCTTTACCAATGCCCAGTCCTCTTGATTGAGACAAGGTGTGCATGGACTTCAGTTCCGCATGCTCAATATCTAGAATTCTTAACGCGCCTACGCCCACTAACTCGCCATGAACGCGTGCACCAAAAACCGTGATATCTGGAGTAAACAACCTTGAAGCATCGAGTGCGTAAACATGTTCAATCGGTGTGGTGGAGGTGCAAAAAAGCCAATGAGCTTGAAGCAATGTGGCTAATTCCTCGGTCAGTGACTTTTCAGTACTGATTTCTATCTGCATGTGCTGAAGTTTAATGCCCGAAGTCTTAGACACATCAAAAATTTAACCAAGGATTTACTTTAAAAAGAAGGCTTCTATGCGTTTAGCTTCTCTAAATCCTCGAATACTAGATTCCATAGCTCGTCACTGCCTCGCCGGAAGTATCCCATATGCCCAATCGCCCTTAAATTGAACTCATCTGGATCTATATCAATTAGCCTCAAGTCTGCATTGACGTAGTGATTCATAAATGCGTCACGTGATCGCGGGGTTGCCCAACGGTCATCAATTGCATTTAAGGCAGTAACGGGCACTCGCACTCTGGCAAAAGAATCTCGCATTTGATGGTTCAACTTTGGGTCATCAAACCAATAATTCGGAAACTTACACCAGTGTTTCCACTGTCGATAAACCCCGATAGGAAGATCTTCGCCTAAGCCAAGTTTCTTCCAGGCGAGATAACCCTTAGCTCTAGTGACTATAGGGCCCACAATATTCCACAAAATTTTTACTCTAATCTGTTCACCTTTTGGCATCCAACCGTGCCATCCTGCACCTGTTGCAAAAGTGTGCAGTGATATGACACTTGTGAGGTCCGGAAGTACGCCCAGTGTTTGGCCACCAAATGAATGTCCAACAAGGTGAATACCTTTGTCACTTCCCAAAGCATGCAAAACTCCAGCAAGATCAAGTTGTGCCCAATCGAGATAGTTCATTTCAAAACCGCGGAGACTCTTTGGGGCAGATTCACCCATACCTCTGTAGTCGAAGGTGACAACTTCGAAACCTCGGCTAGCTGCGGCTTCAGCGAAGAAACGGTAGAAACCCTGCGGAACACCAGTAGCGCCTGCAAGGACTATTCTCCCGCGAACTACTTGGCCAGAATACCTGCGGCCTGAAAGGGGATAACCGTCAAGCGCTTTAACTTTGAGTGTTTCCAAATTCACAGCGGCACTTTAACAAGAGCCTCACTAGAAGTGAATAGAAACGCATTTAAATTATTTTAACTTCTTCTTGCCGAGCCAATAGAGCGGTAAGCCAAGTGCAACAGCAAACGGGATATTGAAAATTGCGTGAGTTGGATAACCGAGAACTAGCGACATTCCTGTGTCCAAAACAAACCACAGAACAAGAGAACGAATCATGAAAGTTCTAGCCCAAGGAATTCCATCTCTCAGCGGTCCTCTGACAACTTGAAGCATCAGGAACGACCAGCCAGCCATCACTGCGCCAAGGACCATGTATGGAAGTAATAGGTAATCTTGGAACTCCTGAGTGTTAATGGATTCGTTAGGGCCAAATCCAAACAAAGAGAAAAGTTCACCTGCAGTGGCTCCAGCAAATACCAGGATAAGTGAGTAAATAAAGACAATCGCAATGACCATCTGCAGCCAATTAATCAGTACTTTCCTTGAGATCACATATTTAGTGTAGCAATCCGGCTTATAGGGCGACTCTTCTCTAGAAACTACTCAATGTGTTCTTTAAATCTGACCAAGGTTTTTGCCATGGCTTTTGGTGCCCAAGACAGTTCGCTTTTTACAAGCTTTGAAGGAGTCTGACTGCAATCAAGGTATTGGGTAACTTGTGTTGTTCCATCTGATTGAGTAACAAACTCATATCTCCACCGACTAGGTAATGCATTCCGCCAAGCAATCAGCTTTCCTTCTTCGAATTCAACTACTTTATTTGGCATTAAGTAGGGAATTTTACCCAATCTAAGTTGTCTCATCACAAACCAAGAGTTGATTGAAAGCCTCTTTGGTCCATAAGCTTTGCCGCGAACCATCTTTGATCCATCGATTTTTGGATGATTTTTTGGATTCGCAATAAAGTCAAATAGCTCGGTCGCAGGTTTATTTATAACGATACGTGCCGCAGCTAGTCTCGGATTACCTGTATTGATAATTTCTGCCTTCATTTGAGTTCAATCTCCTTTACTAATGTTTGATTGAGAATCTTTGTAGCGCTTTAGGTGCCCACCAATTCCAATCACCCATCAGTTTCATCAGAGCAGGTACTAGCAGGCCACGGATGACAGTTGCATCCAAGAGAATAGCAAAAGCAATTCCTATGCCGATCATCTTGATTGCAGATACCCCACTGGTAATAAAGGCCGCAAAATTAACGGCCAGTACCAAAGCTGCAGCGGTTATTATTCGAGCAGATTTTTGAAGTCCTAAAACAACAGCATCGGCATTGGACTTGCCAGCTATGTATTCCTCTCTAATTCGAGAAAGCAGGAATAGTTCATAATCCATAGATAGTGCAAAAGCCACAACCATAACTAGAACAAGGTTATTGGTATCTAAGGTGCCGGTATTCGTGAAGTCACCCACAAGGAAAGTTAATTTTCCAGAGATGAAAATGAGAGTTAACAGACCCACTGTTGCCGCCAGCGATACACCATTCAGGAGTAGCGCCTTGATTGGCAACAGAATTGAGCCAGTGAAAAGGAATAAAAGGAGCAAGACCACAATAGAGATCCACAAAACTACGGTAGGTATAGAAGATGTGATTCCTTCTTGGGCATCGGTGAAATCAGCCGCAAACCCACCAACAAGCATTCCCGGTGGATGCGGTAAATCTCTAATTTCCCTGATGAGGCTTTGCGCCTCGGGCGAGCTCGCTGGTGATGAGTGAACTGCCGTTAGAAGAACTGTTTGATTGATAACTTGAGGTTGGTCGACTCGTGCGATGCCGTCCACTTCAGCTAGTCCGCCAGCAAATGTATTAATCTCTTGAATTTTGCTTGCTCCATTTTTCCAAAGTATTTGAATCGGCGTTCCCTCTTCGCCAGCAAAATTGTCAACCACAAAAGCATCGGCAATATAAGCACGGTCATTTTTTGGAAGTACGCGACTATCCACCTGCGCAAAGGTCACATTACTTATTGGAGCAATCAAGAGAGCAAGTGCAGTCAGTGAAAGAGCCGTTACGGAGATTGGTCTGCGCATCACAAATCGGGCTAACTGTGCCCAGCGACCTTGCTCTTTGGGAGTTATGCCACTCTTTCTGATCCGGCCTTTGTCGATGTTCTTTCCAAGAAGCGTTAATAGTGCGGGAAGGGATGTCAATGCTGCAGCAACAGCTACAAAGACGACTGCCGCACCCGCATAACCCATGGACTTGAGAAAGCCAATTGGGAAAAGAGTAAGGGATAAGAGAGTTAGAACCACTGTAAGACCAGAGAAGAAGACTGTTCTTCCGGCAGTGCCCATCATCTCGATAACGGCAGCTTCTTTATCCTTTCCATTTCTCATTTCTTCACGGAACCTGTTGATCATCAGTAACGCGTAATCAATACCTAGTCCTAAGCCAAGTCCCGTAGTTAGGTTTAAGGCAAAGATACTAACTTCGGTAACAAGTGTGAGTAGATAGAGAATTAGAAATGTTCCTAAAATTGCCGCCCCGCCCACAACAAGTGGCATAGCCGCTGCGACCATGGAGCCGAAAACTAAAAGAAGTAGGATAAAGGTCAATGGAATTGCAATCGATTCTGCAATGACTAAGTCACTCTTAATCTTGCTATTAATAGCGTGAGCAAAGATTCCCGAGCCAGTTAGATATACCTCTAGATTCTCAAACCTGCCATCATATTTTTCTTGAAAAGTTTTTGCAGCTTGCTCAATTTCAGTGAAGTCGCTGGTATTGAGATATACAAAAATGTATCCAGACTCACCGTTATTACTTTTTAGATTTGCTGGACTACCGGCAGACCAATATGAAAGCACTTGAGAGGCTGTTGACTCTTCCTTAAGTTGGGCTTCTAAGCGACTTGCAGAAGCTGCCACAATTGGATCATCAACCGATACGCCAGGGGAGTTGGCGATGAGCACCACTGCTGGGTCTTTAATACCTAGGTCCTCAGCCAGGAAATCAGCTACCTTTACTGCGTCGCCCTTTTCGTTTGAGTAACCGCCAGTATCAAAACGGGCAAAGACTTGGCCGCCAATCACACCGGAGAGAATTACAAACAAAAGTGTTGAAGCGAGTGCTGTCTTCTTTCTACGAACTAATGTAGCGCCCAGCTTTTCAAAAATATTTTGCCGGACTCCCTCTTCAGTAATTTTCATACTTTGCTCCCAAGTGCTTGACCTTGTTTAAGTTGTGAGCAATAATGTAAACAATGTTAACACCCCGGAGCAAGGGACACGATTATCACCATGGTGATCTTCGTGCCTCAGCCATTGCTGCTGGCAGAGAGATGATTAAAAAAGGTGGCATAAACGCTTTAGGGCTTCGCAAAGTTGCCGAGCGTCTACAAGTTTCACCAGCGGCTCTTTATAGACATTTTGAAGATGTCGAAGCCTTACAGGCTGAGATTTGTGCTGAAGTTCGTCAAGAGCTGGGTGAGTACATGCTTGCTGAACGTAATCAAGCGCCGAAGAGTCGAAGCAAGAGTCTTAATGCGAGGCTTCGATTTAGGGTACTAGGCCATGCATATATGGATTTTGCAAATAAAAACAAAAAGCTATTTGAAAGTGCCTTTTTGTTTCGCTTGCATGGTCAGGATCAAAAAGAGGATGGCTTGGCATGGGACTTGCTCAATGAATCACTTGATGAATTACGTAGTGTCGGAGAACTTTTGGTCAAAACTGACGAAGAGGCCTGCATGTTGGCATGGAGCGCAGTTCATGGTTTGGCTACCTTAGTAGCTCAGGATGCGATTCCGCCGGAAAGATATGAGCAAAGCAAGCTCCAGATTATGAATGGTGTCGAGAGGGCACTTACCGGAAAGGTGTCAAAGTCATTACGATAACTAGCAAAGAATTATGCATTGTTCAATCAACTAGACAGAGGAGAAGACATGTCTGATGCAGCACGCTGGATGATCGCATTTGCGTTTATATCCCTACCAAGTATCGCTTTTGGTGGTTACTTTTTACTATCAATTCTCAAGCGCCATGTCGGCACAGAGAACATCACCGCTGAACAGCGAGATTATTTCCGAGCAGGACATGCACATGCTGGAGTTTTAGTGCTTCTAGCAATCGTTGCTCAACTGATTCTTGATAGTTCAAGATTCAATGATTCGATTACTTGGGCGCTACGTATTGGATTATTTGCTGCTCCACTCTTGATATCTGGTGGATTCTTTGGCGGAGCGCCAAGAAAGCAAGGTGACAAGCCAGGTGGTCTCATTAAGTTGATTCCAATAGGTGCAATTGTTCTGGCAATCAGCACACTCGGTGTGGGAGTTAGTCTTTTAATTCCAAGCAATTAATTCCTAGCCATCGATTAATTCCGGCTTATAGGGCGACTCTTCTTTAATTTATTGATTAGTGACCATTTCCCCTGTGGAGATGGTCACTTTTCTTTTACAACTCTCGAGTGAGGGCTTAAATTTAATCCATGAGTCAGATCGTTGTGGAACTTTTATCTGCGGATCAATGGCAGCGCGCTAAGAGTCTTCGCTTAGCTTCTTTGGGTGATAGCCCTCATGCTATTGGCGGAGATTTAGAATCCGAGAGTGCGCAAAGTGAAAATGAATGGCGAGCTAAATTTGAAAAACTCCATTACTTAATTGCCTCAGTTGAAGGTATTGATTGCGCAATCATGACAATTGAAAATTTAGCAGGTGAGTTCGGCGCAAAAGCTTGGATCGGTGCTTGTTGGAGTTCGCCACAATATCGTGCTATCGGGCTTTTAAGGGCAATGATGAAATACGTTGATCAACATGCTTTAGAAAAGGGTTGGCAGCGGCAGGGATTATTTGTTTTGGAAGATAACGAGTTAGCTATAGCGGTGTATGAAAGATTGGGTTTTGTAGCGATGGGCGAACCTATGCTGAGCACTAAATTCCAAGGTAAGTTCAAAATTCTCATGATTCGCGACGCAGTTACTTAAGTAACTTCTTTGCAGAGGCAGTTAGTGAGTAGTACGCCCACTTTCCTCTTTGCGTTCTATTGAGTAGTCCAGAATCTACTAAAAGTTTCAAGTGATGACTTACGGTGCTTTGCGCTAATCCAGTATCGGGCGTCAGATCGCAGACACAAGCTTCTGCATCCTCACTAGCGGCAACGGCCATCATGAGCCCGAGTCGAGTCTCATCTCCAAGCGCTTTGAACTGTTCGGCAAGGCTGGCAAGCGCCTTAGGTGAATGCGAAAGTTTAAGAGTCTGGGCCATGGCTTAACTATACATTGACATTCTTCGATATGTACTTTAATCTATAAATCGAAGATTATCGATGGGAAAAAAGTGACTAAAGAGATTAAGTTAATCCAAGAACCTGAATCAACATGCTGCGCCCCGGCACCTGCCGCCGTCGAGGCGTGCTGCGGGACAGAAACAGCTCCGACTGAAGCTTGCTGCCCAACTACAGATGCAACAACCAAGGATCTGCCTCTTTGGCTATCCGCGGGGACCTTTCTTGGCCTAATCGCATCCTTTGTGATCTCTGATTACTGGTTTGATTCATTTTTGAAGTCTCGATTTGCTGGACTCAGCGAAACAACGGCCGATTCGCTTGCATTCTTCATCTCTCACTCCATCGGACTCTTAAGTCTTCTCGCGGCTATTACAACAGCAGCTGTCTTTCTTCGTTCATATATAGATGCAGACAAAGTTCGCAAACATATGGAAAAAGTAGGCTCAATCAGAGGTCATGGAATCGCAGCTGGAATAGGAGTGGCAACGCCATTTTGCTCATGTAGCGCAGTTCCAGTCTTCACAGGCTTTATTCGTGGTGGAGTACCAGTAAGCCAGGCAATCTCATTCCTAGTTGCCAGCCCACTCGTTAATGAGATCGCCATCATCATGCTCGCATCAACTGTGGGTTGGTCAATTGCAGGTGCTTATGCAGGGATGGGATTTGCAATTGCAGTTGGTGCAGGAATTGCACTCCGTAAGTTTGCAAAGCCAAGTTTGACTGAAGTCACTAAGGTAAAGAGCCTTAACGTTATTGATTCTCAAGGAAATGTCATTAAGCCATCACTGCAGAAGCGGGTAAATGCTGCACTTCTTGAAGCTAGAGATACCGTAAAAACTACCTTTGTATTTCTTCTCATCGGCGTAGGTATAGGTGCACTCATTCACGGATGGGTTCCAACATCTGCAATTGAAACAATTGCTTCATGGGGCCCTGTTGTGGGTGTATTGGCGGCGACCGTAATTGGAGTGCCTTTGTATTCAGGAATTGCAACAGTCGTTCCAATTATTTCTGCACTCTCTGAAAAGGGAATGCCAATGGGAACCCTTTTAGCCTTTGCAATGAGCGTAACTGCACTTTCTCTACCTGAGGCGCTATTACTTCGCAAAGTTATGAAGCCAAAGCTACTAGCGGCTTTCTTTGGAACTGTTTCTCTAGGGATAATCTTCGTTGGAATTACATTCAATATTGTGCTGGGCTGATCCGGCTTATAGGGCGACTCTAAATTAAAAGCGAAACTCCGCCACGATTTCATCACCCATTTTTTCGCCAGTTTCGATAAATCCAATCTTCTTGTAAAAATCTCCGGCATTACCCTCTACCGGTGCCCAGCAAACTAAGACTCGAGCGCAACCCATCTCTCGATATCTAGTTAAAACTGATTCGACAGTGAATCTTCCAATTCCACAGCCTTGGTGAGATTTATCAACTAATAATCTCCATAACCACGGATCTTTTTGCTGCTCCGTTGGATCGGCACACATCACGAAAGCAACAGGCTCTGAATTGAGTAGGACACCTCGAATCCATGGAACGGGCGGACCGTACTTATAATCAACAGGAGGGAAAAGGGCATCTGCATAACTCTGTGCCACGGATGCAACTAGTCCACGTTGATCCTCACGTACATCAAGGTTCAGGAATTCACGAGCTCGTACAGTGAGTTCAATCAGTTCAAATTCATCTTCATGTGAAGGCATTGGCTAAGCATGCCAATAGTTAAGGCTCAAATCAATCAACTCTGGTTTCCTAGACAATGCCTTAATTGGATAGTTATGCTCACCTACATTGTTGAATCTATGGAGGCATAAGTGACTAATTTTCTGGCTGAAGCAAGTGAAATCCAAAATGAGTTAGCCTCTATTCGCCGAAAGATTCATCAAGAGCCAGAAATAGGTTTGGACCTACCTAAGACTCAAGCGAAAATCATTGCCGCACTTGATGGCTTAGGTCTTGAAGTTACAACTGGTAAAGGACTTAGCTCGGTCACTGCTGTTCTGCGAGGCGCTAAATCAGAAAGGTCAGTGTTGTTGCGCGCCGACATGGATGCGCTACCTGTAACCGAACTTGCTGATCTTCCTTACAAGAGTCAGATTGATGGCGCTATGCATGCCTGTGGCCATGACTTGCATGTTTCCATGCTGATTGGCGCAGCCAAGTTGCTTTCCAAGAACAAAGCAAAACTCAATGGTGATGTGGTCTTCATGTTTCAACCAGGAGAAGAAGGCTTTGATGGCGCGGGACACATGATCAAAGAAGGAGTTTTGTCAGCAAGTGGAAGAAAAGCTGATGCAACTTATGGAATTCATGTGATGTCATCTTCAATCCCAACAGGATTATTTACGACTAAGCCTGGAACCATGATGGCATCTGCCGATGAAATACATGTAACTGTTGTCGGTATGGGTGGACACGGTTCACAGCCTCACACTGCAAAAGACCCAATTCCAGTTGCTGCAGAAATGGTGAGTGCTTTGCAATTGATGATTACTCGCTCCTTTGATGCCTTCGATCCTGTAGTTATTACCGTTGGACAATTCCACGCTGGTACTAAAGCAAACATCATTCCTGATACAGCCGAATTCCAAGCAACAATTCGAACTTTCTCACCAGAAAATAGAAGTCGGATCAAGACCGAAGCAGTTCGATTGTGTGAATCAATTGCACAGGGTTACGGACTAAAAGCCGATGTTAAAGTTGTTGAGCAGTATCCCGTCACAGTAAATAACGACGCCCATGCACAATATGTGGGCAAAGTTGCTAGCGAACTTTTCGGCGTAGAGGGCTACATGGATATGCCGCACGCAATTGCAGGCGCTGAAGATTATTCACGCGTTCTAGAAGCTGTCCCTGGCTCTTATATTTTCTTAGGTGCATCTGTTGATCAAGACTTCACTAAATCTGAAGTTAATCATTCACCTCGAGCGATGTTTGATGATTCGGTTCTTTATCGAGGAACAGCTCTGCTAAGCGAACTTGCTGTTCGATCACTTAACGAAATGGTCTAAGGCGACTAGAAGTTTTCGCGTAGGGATTTTGTTAGCAAAACAAGAACAGATGTGACTGATAGGACCGCGGCTAAAAATACGTAAGTAGTACTAACACCAAAACTTTCTACAGATAGTCCTGCCAAAACCATACCTAGTGGTGGTGCAACATAGAAAACCGCCGTTTGTATGCCAAAGACTCGACCTTGTAAGTGTGCAGGGATTCGTTGTTGGACCAAAGTGTTTACAAGCGGACTGTAGGGTCCCCATGAAAGTCCTAAGAAGAATCCCGCTGCCATCAATAATGGAAGTGCTGGAAGAAATGCCATTGGGATGATGCTTACTGCACTTCCTAACATGATCAATCTAATTAAGGTTTTTCGGCTGACTCGCTTGCTAATCCACCCATACCCGAAAGAACCTATGGCAGAACCAGCTGCAAGTGCAGAGATAACAAGTCCAAGTCCACCTGGATTGTTTACATTCTCAAAATACGTTGGAAGCACGATTGCTTCCGTTGGCAAATACACCGCGGCAAGAATTAAAAGCGCAACACTTAAAGTTCTCAAAAGTTTGTCATTCCACAAAGTCTTAACGCCGACGCGCAATCGTAGGTCGACTTGCTCACCAGATTCCTGTGCATCATCTTTTGATTCCTGGCCCAAGTCGCCTACACGTAAGAATGCAATCGCTAATGCTGCAATAACAAATAGCACAGCCGCTGCCCAGAA
>Ga0208051_100104_pt1 | contig 10152 bp, 3 predicted proteins | sample LakMenEpi17Oct08_FD_150709 | JGI IMG/M metagenome (GOLD analysis project Ga0208051, IMG submission 150709) | Freshwater microbial communities from Lake Mendota, WI - 17OCT2008 deep hole epilimnion (SPAdes) | ecosystem: Environmental > Aquatic > Freshwater > Lake > Epilimnion/Euphotic zone ...
CAACTTTTTCTAAATATAGCCTTGAGCAACAAGACCGCTGCTCAATTTTATTTTGGAAAACCTCGTATAAATTCAACCTCAGAAAAACTTGAAAAAAAAATAAACCATGGCACAGTCTAACCTAGTGCATCTCATGAGAGAGGAAAAAACATCTCGTGGTCTAGCAGAACTGATGAAAGAGCTAGTGCTCGCAAGTGGAGCCCCAGATGAAACAAGGAAAACTCTACGAGAACAGATAGAAACAGTGTGCGGGAACAGTAAAGAAAAAGAACACTCAAGAAAGATAGAAGAGTTTACGTTCACTAAAGCCAGGAGGAGCATAGAAGACTGGGAAGCAGAATTGAAGAGAAAAGATATACATCCCACCAAGGACAATCATTTCAAGTCCGAATATGGCGTTAATTACATTAACACATGTAAGGAATCATGGACCAGGAAGGAAGACGAGGCAGGCTGGACAGCAGTAGATACAGCAAAAGAGAACTGGGAAAGAGACCAAGATAATAAAAAAAGGGATCACGACAGGAAACAGCCAGTAGAAGGAGTAGAGCGTGCAGAGTACGAAAGGAAAGTCATTACAAAGGACGATCTCACGAGAATCTTTGATGAAACAAAGAGAGAGATCAGATTAGGAAATAGGAGAGCAATGAGACACAGCCCGATATGGGAAGTAGCAGCCAGAACACAAAATAATGACAGTACGTATGAAGACAAAGAACTTAGATTCAAAGACCGGGAAGACAAAAGTAAGAAAGAAGAGCATAGAGAGACAGACTGGTACCAGAACATCCAGAACATTTCGGAACTAGGAGGACAATTAGGGTACACTGAACGACACTTCAAAAACGTATTAAGTCGCTTCATTTCATGGTTTAACCCAGAACTGAGCATCGTAACGGACAAACTGACAGCTGATGACACAGCAAGATTTCTGATGCGACTCCATACCCCAGACACAGACGAGGAAAAGATTGACAAACAGATAAATCGACTCACTCGTAAAGCAGGCACCTCACTCAGACCTGTAATGGCGTACCTACTCGAGATAGTAAGTGCCAAATACCAGGCAAGTACACCACTGGAAAAAGAGACAGAAATCAGAAAAGAAATGATAAGGGGTTTAGTGAAATTCACTAGAGGAGACCTACAGATACAGATAGTCCAGAGTATAGAGTATGCCAGAAGAAGTAAAGATAAATTAGACTGGAAATTCATCTTGGAAAAAGCAATAGACAGCGAGATGATCCAAGGAACACCACAGGTTGACATAAAATACCAGAACCATGATGCAAACGAGGCTGCTTTACAGAAATTGTACAACGTCTCAACAGGAATAGATACCAAACCGAGATATCAGCCGAATTATGCACCGGGCAAAGACGACGAGCGTCACCGCGAGTACTATGAAGCGGAGACCCGTAATGAGACAGAAAGTGATAGAATCGATCTTTCAGAGATATATGGCGACTATCCAACCTCCTCCGAACTCCGAAAGATACTAGGAAAAGAAAAGCAGAAAATGGAGAAGGTGGTCCACGAGAAAAGACAGAGAGAGGAGGCAGAACAAGAGGAAGAATGCCGAAAGATAGCCAAATTAGAAGAGAGAGAAAGAGAAAAAGAGAGAGAGAGAGAGATTAGTAAAAATGACGATAAAGTAAAACTCTTGAAAAAAGTACAAGAGGAAGCAACTAGGAAAAGCACGAGAGAAAAAGCACAAACGAAGACATTCGGTATATATGCTATTTCTCCCGAGGCAGAGACAGTTAAAACTGACCGAAGAGACATACAAAAAGGTGAGAGGTCACCAAGGGAGAATAGTTTAAACAGAGACAGGTCAAGTCCCTACCGGAGAGACAACACTACACCAACCAGGAGAGATAACTCAGGACAGAATAGAAGAGACAACTCAGTCCCCAGGAGACGGGATGACAGAGACAATAGATCCAGAGACAGAAATAATACCGGTTGGAACAACAGGAATACTGGCAGGAACGATAGGTCAAGAGACAACTCTACGAACAGGAATGAAAGAGGCAGAAGTAGGGAAAGACAAAATGCCAAAGAGACAAGAACAAACTACAGCACTGAGAGAACACCTACCCGCAGAGACAGAAGCGACAGTACAAAAGACAGGCAAAAGTACGGAATTACCTCAGAAGACTTTAGAAAACAGAAGGGAGAAATGTTCAGAAAAGACTTTATAATGAGAGAAAGTGACAAAGAATGTGACAAATGCGGAGATTGGAGACATTTCCCCTGGAATTGTGACAGATACAGGAGGTATTCGAAATTCGAATGTAAAACGTGCTCAAAAGGTCTTCACCATTGGGCCGATGACTGCATGGGAGGTTTTAGAGACAGAATGGAACAACCGTACAAAAAGTTTGTGAATAAAGACGGTTCCAGAGACAGCCGCCGAAATACAGACGGAAGAGACAGATCAAGAAGTTTTAACAGTGCGAGCAGGCGACCCGAAGAAAGGGACAGATCTCAAAGCTTCAACAGAGAAAGAGGCAGAGAAAACAGAGACAAAAGACCTGATAGTGGAAATAACAGAGACCAGAGACAAAACAGTAGAGATGGCAGGGACCGAAGTAGAGACTCTAGAGACGGAAGAATACCAGATAAGGACAGAGGCCTAAATATGAAGGGGTGGACAAACAAGCAGGGAAATTGATTAGCCAAGGGAAAGGAAACACTCGCCCGGACCCTGAAAGGCAAACAGGAAAGAGTGTAGAGACAGAACTCAGTAAAGAGACACAAAACTGTAACAGTATGAAATTTCCTAAACCAAGGACACTTTCGTTTAACGATCACGATGACTTAGCAACACCCCAACCTAAATTGTTTAAAGAGCTAGTTAACGATATTATTTTCCCACCAGAGGGAAGTCCAAGAGACAGATATTTACAATCAACGATAGACGATTTAAAAGAACGTTCCAGGAAAAAATCTAAAGCCATTAAGTTGAATCAATTATTTATAAACCGTCAACTTTATTTTTTAAATATCTGCCTGAATCCAGAAAAAGGTATGAAAAAGGATACAAATGTTAAAGGGTTAGTAGATACAGGAGCTGCAAACAGCCTAATACACACTGACATAATAAAGCGGTACGGCATAAAGTACGAGCCAGGCAGTATGGTGATTTGTACGGCTACAGGGACAGATAGCGTTTCTATAAAAGGGACAGCTCATATAAAGTTCAGAATGCGGACGACAAAGAATAACATCATAGAGACCTGCGCTAATTTTATAGTAACAGAAAAATTGAACGGCATGGATTGCATACTAGGCGCAGATTTTTTAATGGAAAATAATAACGTGGTAAATGTGTCTAAAAACTGCTTAGTTTGGCGAGAGAACGATAGCCTTCACAGAGTCCGGATAGCTGACAGCGCAGAGTTGGAAAAGTTGGAAACAATAAATATTTACACACAGAAGCATGCGCATAAAATCCTGTTTAAACCAGAAATAGAGTGTAAGGATTGCTTGCAGCTGGATAAAAATTCGCATAAAGCTGACACAAAAGTACTCCGAGGGCGGGATGTAAACGGACACCCAATTATAATTTGTGAAGATAAAGAGAATGGGGAAAAGATCCTTAAACAAAACTTAGTAAATACATCCGAATATATAGACGCAAACACCGAAGAGAGTACTTTAAAACCTACAATAGGTGTATATAGCCACAGTGTACAGCATAATTATGAGGAGGAAACATTACCAGACTCGGCGGATCTATTCGCGGATTCTCAGGAATTAAAGGAGGAAATACTCGAAAAAAAGATCTCAATTAATGATGGGGACTATTCTCATTGCCCCCCCGAACATTTAGGAAAGTTAATGAGTCTAATGGAAGATTTTAAAGATCGTTTCTCAGAGTCAAAACTAGATCTGGAAATCACAGACATGTATACAGCCGATTTAGAAACCATACCCGGTAAAGTTGTCAACCAAAAATGCCGCAGGCTACCGACAGATAGATTCGTTTTCGCGAAAAAAGCTATAGATCAATTGATAAAAATGGGCGTTGTTTCGGAATCCGATTCGGCGTGGAGATCGAACGTGGTTATGGTCCCAAAACCACAGTCGGGTCAACTGAGGGAGAATTCTAAGTCAGACATGTTAGACAAGTCTAAAAAAGTAGATATATACAGGATATGTTTAGACTTCAGGGAATTGAATAACAGCCTTGTATTCCCCAAAAATGTTCAATTCGTTAATCTGGAAAATTTACTACATAAGCTTAAAAATAAGGTGTGCGTAAGCATGGATATATCTTCCGCATTTTTCATAATTCCTATAAATGAAGCGGACCGCTACAAAACATCCTTCTGGGTTAATGACTTGAGCTACGAATTTAACTCATTGGTTATGGGGCTAAAATCTAGTCCTTACCATCTAAAAATGTTTATGAACATAGTGTTTGGACCTGTCCAATTTGAAAAGTTAAAAAAACTGCTGAGCCAGGCTGAGCGTGATTTACTACCTTCTAGCTTTGCAGATATAGTTATCAGCTATTTCGACGACTGCTTTGTTTTTGCTGACAATTATGAGCAGCTTCTCGTGTGTTTTAAAATATGTCTAATGGCTGCAAGGGAAGCAAAAATAAAATTTAGTGTGGAAAAAACCACATTCTTCACAACAAAAATTAAAGTACTGGGCTACTCATTTGACACAAAGGATGCACTTCTAACAATGGATAGGCTAAAGTCCTCAGCAATCACAAACATGAAAAAGCCCTCTTCACTTTTTGAGCTACATAGTAGGCTCTGCGCTTTCCAATATCAAAGCATATTTCTCCCTTACCTCAAACATATTCTTTACCCTCTTCATTACATGTTAAGGAAGAGAGAATGGAAATGGGGAGACCAAGAAGAGGAAGCTTGGTCATTAGCAAAGCAATTATGCGGACTAGGGTTGAGGCTTACAATACCGGATAAGGAGGATGATTTAGTTCTAACAACAGATGCAAGTAAAGTTGCAGCGAGCGCATGCTTATTCAGAGTAAGAAACAAAAAGTTAGAACTAGTGGCCGTTAACAGCAAGTATTTTAACGTAACGGATCTAAATAAATGTAGCTACGTACTAGAGAGTGTAGCACTAGCGTACGGGCTTAAGTGCTTTGCCTCATACATATTGAATTGTGAGGGCAAAATAAAGGTTTTTACAGATGCAAGGTCATTGATTTACTGTAAAAGGATGTCGACTCACAGTATACTACTCAATAGTACCCTAGCCTACCTGACAAATTTCGTGACTTTGTCAAACATGGAACTGTATCACTTGCCCGGGGACGTAAATGTCCTGGCGGACGTAATGAGCAGGGCTATAGCAGACAATCTGAACTGTGCATTAAATCGCGAACATCCCATAAGTAAACAATGGGCGACTGTTATTCCTGTAATACCGGAGACATTTAACGTAGACCGGAATACTTTGTTTAAATTCTTAACATGTACATTAAAGCCTGAAATAGAGGATAAACATGACAGAAGAATGAGGAAATTGGTAGAGCCAAAATCAGTTCAGCAATGGTTTGACATTTCCCAGGGAGCGACAAGCGAAGAAAGATTTTATAATGCGATAAGACTTCTCGAACAGTGGAATGATACTTATGAAAAGCATGAGAAGCTAGGCAACATATCTGTTAACATGTTGTCTCAGAAAGAGCAGAGAGCACACGAAGCTCTCATGCGACTAATCACTGAGAAAAATAAAGAGTGCACCATAATTATAGAGAATATATTAGAAAAAACTTATGCGGATATAAAGGACACGCCTATTTACAAAAAAATTCGGAAAAGTCTGGTGGAAGCCAGTAAACAATTAATTAGTATAAATGGTGGCGGACTAACAAAGGATAATGTAACCGACTACTGTATAATAATAGACGATATTATGGTTCAAATTTCGGAAATTTTGCCCGAAAGTAAAATACCAACAAGTGAAGGGTGTAAAGCAATAATCAAGACTAATGTATTTAATAGCATCCTGAATTATGGAAAAACAGTAGCGCATGGAGTGCAAGAAAAGAACTCTACATGGGAAGGCAGAGGTCATTTAAAATACAGACCCGAGCCATATAGTAGTGATATATCACTTCGAACTCAAAAACAATACAGTCTAAAACCTAATGAGATAATTAAGTTGGATCTGGACGTTCGTGTCCACCCGAGAGCTGGTTATATACATGAATACACTGAGGCGGAATTTACAAAGAAAATGGAAATGAATGTGGAGACAGCCCTCATGTGTGTGGGCACAGACGACTACAATAAAATATCCATACAAAATCTGAAAAGTGTGCCAGTAACAATACCCGAAGGTACAGCAATATTAATAGTAAATACGTCCAGAATATCATATGACACGGATACAGGGACATTTAGTTCAGAACGGCAGGAGACATTATGGAATGAAGTAAACACCGACAGTAAAGGCATAGCTTTGGTCAGGGATGTCCTAAGTACATTTGAACCGGATTCTCTTAAAATAGGTGAAATATCAATTCGGATTCCAGGCGAAGGGGACACGAGAGCTAGACTTATAGACGAACTTCGAGGCCATGATAATGACAACCTGCCGAAAATATCGACAAAACTATATAATATATTACCAGTCACTGCAGAAGTCGAACAGAATCATGAGGATTCATATAAAACGGATACACAGGCATTATTAGCACTGGATCTGTTACAAGATAAAAAACTCTCGTTACACACTCTCATTAAATTACAGGGAGAAGACGACAACATACAGTTAATAAGGGAAAACTTGACGGGAAACCAGGACGCGTATGGTTCCTATATCCTAAAAAACGGACTAGTATGTAAAAAATTTACAGTACACCATATAGGCGTAACATTTTTAGGCATATACATACCGACAGCGATACTGAGAGCAGTGATGCAGTATGTACATCGCAAGTACCTACATACCTCGGTGACTCAAACTAAAAAGGAGTTTTCAGCCAATTATTATCACCCACAATCAGATAAATTTGCGAAAGAAATATGCAGGGAATGCGTAATATGTACCCAAAGCAGAAATATGGAGAAAAGGGATATTACTATAGGGAGACAGCGTACATTGAAACCGGAAAGACCGCGGGAATCAATATCAGCGGACATATTATACTTTCCGAAATCAAGTTCAGGTTATACACATGGATTATTAATTGCAGACCTATTCTCACTGTACGTGAGTTTCTTCCCCATGCGAAGTAAGAATAGTGCTGAGGTAGCAAAAGCTTTTGATAAATATTTGTCAGCAATGTGCCCACCAAAAAATTTATACACTGACTCAGACCAAAGCTTCAGAGGGGAGGTGGAAACATTGCTTCGCCTTTGGAATATAACGCATATTACAAGTTACCCTTACACACAGAAGCAGAATGCGGTAGAATCACAAGTAAGGATCTTTAAGAATGCCTATAGGGCCGCTATTTTGGAAAACGACATATTTAAGATTCCCCAGTGGGACAAACTCTATCCTATGGTCATATGCAGAATAAATGTCATGATTAGTAAATATGGCATGAGCCGAGAATCGGTACATTTCGGAACAATCGTGGATTCCTCACTGCCATTAATAGTAGATTGCGAAGCTTTTAGCCCTTTAGAAGACGATTTGAAGCAACTTTGCGACAGGTTTAGAGATAAAATCGGGCGATTTCTCATGAGGAAGAAGAGGGATAAAGAGCTATACAAGATAGGAAAGTCGAAACACTTTTATATGTACGAATTAGTGATGAGGACAGACTATACAGCAGACAATCTCCTAGCACCAGTGTATAAGGGTCCTTTTAGGATAGTACATTTAGACAGTGGAGGAGCCAGACTACGGAACATAAAAACTAAAGAGGAACAGTCAGTAAGTTTCGAACACATGCGAAAGATACATATAGACGAACTTTTAACACTTTTACCGCAGAATTTTGACTCTGAGATTATGGCAGCTTTAGACAACTATAGATATAAAAGGTCAGATAAAGAAGAAGAGCCAGGGATAGACAGAGATACGTCAGAGACAGGGAGCGATAAAGCAGATAGTGGAAAAAGGGTATTACGTTCCGGGAGATTGTACCAGATTGACATAAAGAGGATAGGAGATAAAACTGGGAAAGAAGCCGAAAAAGTGTATTGGAGGACAGGGCAAATATACAAAAGGGATATATTCGACAAAAATATACCTATACTTACAAGACACAGAGCTTCTGATAGGGAGTTTATTGCTCAAAGAGATTTTTTAAATACAACAGAGAAGAATATTTTTGCGGGAGAATATATGAAAACAGTCGAGGTGATGATGACAAAAGCAGAAAAAAGGAAATATTACTCTGATAAAAAGTGCTCATTTAGTTCCGCGGAGGAAGGTACAATGATTATACGAATGAAAAAAACAGACCAGGAAAGACCGGGGAAAAGGGTTAAATTTAAAGAGGTTGTGATTCATTTCTACTCGGATAAACAAAAGGAGTAAATTTTCATGTAGCAATGATAAAAGAATTATATATATTGACACTTGAAAACAGAGAGAAGGCAGACCCGCTGCCTGTTGTGAAGAGAGAGATAGAAACCATGACGTACAGGCGATACTTGGCAAGCCAGAGAGGAATGGCCACGAACCGATTGTCATTTCCAGCTCACCGAGTATACGGTCGGTGGACAAGGGAAGTGCGGCGATAGTGGTCAAAGGCGACCTGTTGGATACAATGACCAACAGGAGCAAATCCTCTCTGGTCAAAACCGCCAATGAGCCATAGGTCATGGGGGAAAGCTCTTTTATATAAGGAACGAAAATAACGATTATTTTGGATATGAGTAAACACAACAAAAACCCAAACAATGTAATAAAGTACACGGATATTAGCAGTTTTGGGAAATAAATGTTAAACCGCCTATCTACATACATACAGATGTACCCACATATAGGCGTCAGCAGATGTACCCACATATGTACCCACATTGCAGATATACACACCCCAAATTGTGGGGGAGGCCAGAGAGTAGAAAGCTATGACGCTACATACAGAGCGCAAAGTTTGGGCGTGTGGAGGTACATGAAAAGTCAGTCGGAGTGAATGAGGAACTCCAGTTCATATTGAACAAACACAGCAAGCAGTCATTATAAATTGCGCTCTCAGTTATAAATTTCGGCACATATTTTTATCATAAACCTATTCTACAATGAAGCTGTAGGATACAACATTCGTTTCAATTGAACCTTTACTCTATTTTTATTTTGATCTTTAGTATAGCGAATGGGTTACGGTTACCCATAATGTTATAATCGGCAAAACAGCAAAATAGCACGCTCGGACAGAGTTCGAGGTTTAAGTTGAAATTTCACGCTTCCTAAACATTTTTCAAATTGTGTAAACAAATCGGATGATGAGTATGCTGAAACAAAACAAAAGACTTTATTTTTCAGACATTTATCCAAGCCAATGAAACAGGAGGACATTGAGAGCTGGGGGAAGATGGTCAAGAAGGACTCGTACGGAAACTACTACAACTGGGAGACCAGATGGGAGCTGGAGAGGGACCGCGAGGCGGGACCCCCGGAGGACTTAAACATTTGGCGGTGGTCGACGTTGGATCCTCCCAACAGTTTGAGGTAGTAAGAATCATTTTTAGAACCTATTCCTGTCCGGAACTGTCCGAATTTTCGGAAAGATTTTTGATCTTGGTTGTAAAAAGCTAACTTTTAATTTACTTATTTGCTACACGCTGAAAAGGAGATATTTGTTGCACGAGATAAAATTCCGGCATAACTTAAATATATATTGATGAGTGTGCTGCACAAATAAAGGGTACGACGGCCAAATTCAGCCAAGAGTATAACTAGTATACAAATAGCAAGATTTATTCGCCACTCCGCTTTCATCGATTTTTAGAGTGTTAACACGCCATTTTTATTTTTTTTTCTTTCGACACAGGAAAAATTTCCAGCTGATTTTATAAAACATTTTTGATCCTAGAACAAATGTTGTAATTGGCCTCACAGATTTATCTAACTAATTTTAAGAATATTTCAAAGTACTTAACGAAAGCTAGGATGGAACAGATTTCGTCCCTTCATGTCGACCGAAGAAGGATTCGTCCGAAGTAAGCCTGGCTTGTCGATTTCTGTTTCACCCAGGCA
>Ga0208051_100118_pt1 | contig 9577 bp, 7 predicted proteins | sample LakMenEpi17Oct08_FD_150709 | JGI IMG/M metagenome (GOLD analysis project Ga0208051, IMG submission 150709) | Freshwater microbial communities from Lake Mendota, WI - 17OCT2008 deep hole epilimnion (SPAdes) | ecosystem: Environmental > Aquatic > Freshwater > Lake > Epilimnion/Euphotic zone ...
ATTTACGCTTTGCCCGCCAGGACCAGATGAGCGATATACATCGATTCGAAGATCATTCATATTTATATCAACATCAATCTCTTCCGCTTCAGGCAAAATCAAAACTCCAGCAGCTGAGGTATGGATTCGACCTTGTGATTCAGTCTCTGGTACTCGTTGCACACGATGCACGCCACCTTCAAATTTTAATTTCGCATAAGGAGTTTGCCCTGGCTTTGCTACTCCTTTGGACTTAATGGCAACTGACATATCTTTGTATCCACCCATATCACTTGGGGTGGTATCAATTACTTCAATCTTCCAACCCTGTTTTTCGGCAAATCTTGAGTACATTCGAAATAGATCACCAGCAAAGATTGCAGACTCATCTCCACCAGCACCTGCCTTGATCTCCATAATTACATCACGATCATCATTTGGATCTCGAGGTAGTAATAACTCCTCTAAAAGCGCTGCTGCTTCATCTTTGGTTTTCTCTAATGCAGTAATTTCAGATGCAAAACTTGGATCAGCCTCTGCTAACTCTTTGCCAGCATTTAAATCCTCTTCAGATAATTTATATGCCCGATAGCCAGCAATAACTGGACCAAGTTGGGCATATCTTTTACCCAGCGCTCGTGCCTTATTTTGATCAGCATGAATAGAGGGATCGGCCATTTGTGCTTCAAGTGATTCATACTCAGCTAATAACTCATTAACTTTGGCAAACCGTTCCATCTATTCCCCCTTTCAAAAATAATAAGTTAGAAATTAAAAAGAGAGCGCACCACATCTTTCGATGTTTAGGTGCGCTCTCTTAACTAAAACTACTTAGTGCCGCTCTTGTCAGCCTTTCCGAAACGCTCTTGGAATTTAGCTACGCGACCGCCGGTATCAAGAATTCTCTGCTTGCCGGTGTAAAACGGATGGCACACAGAACAAACTTCAACATAAATTGAGCCGTTCTCTTTGGTGCTGCGGGTAGTGAAAACTTCACCGCAACCACAAGTTACCTTGGTCTCGACATACTGTGGATGAATCTCGTTCTTCATATTTCTCCTTGATTATTACTGGATCAAATATTCTTTTTTAAGAACATCTGTGAACCAGTAGGACTAGTGAAGTACTAGAGGGGTAAAGAATAACTGCTGGGGCAAGGCAGTCAAAATTTAGGCACTAATTAAGCCTAATCACTCTCCTGCTTGCTAGCTCCATTACCAGTTGGCATATCGCCACCGGTTGTGGTCTTTTGAATCTGAAGTAGGAACTCAACATTTGATTTAGTTCCCTTCATCTTCTCAAGAAGTAACTCAAGTGCTTGTTGTGGTTCAAGCGCATGTAGCACTCGGCGCAAACGCCAAACAATGCTTAACTCTTCAGTTCCCATCAGAATTTCTTCCTTACGAGTTCCAGATGCAACCACATCAACCGCTGGGAAAATTCGCTTATCAGCAAATTTACGGTTAAGGATGAGCTCCATATTTCCAGTTCCCTTAAACTCTTCGAAAATAACTTCATCCATCTTTGATCCGGTATCAACCAAAGCGGTTGCCAAAATAGTTAGTGAGCCACCGTTTTCAATATTACGAGCAGCACCAAAAAACTTCTTTGGTGGATAAAGCGCAGCAGAGTCAACACCGCCGGAAAGAATTCGTCCAGAGGCTGGAGCTGCGATGTTATATGCACGACCTAGTCGAGTAATTGAATCTAGTAAGACAACTACATCATGACCTAACTCCACTAATCTTTTAGCACGCTCAATAGCAAGCTCAGCAACTGTGGTGTGATCATCGGCTGGACGATCAAATGTTGAGGCAATTACCTCACCCTTTACAGATCGCTGCATGTCAGTAACCTCTTCAGGGCGCTCATCAACTAAAACAACCATTAAGTGACACTCTGGATTATTTGTGGTGATGGCATTTGCAATTGCTTGAAGAACCATAGTTTTTCCAGCCTTAGGTGGTGAAACAATTAATCCACGTTGACCTTTACCAATTGGTGAGATCAAATCGATAATTCTGGTGGTTAAAACATTTGGTTCAGTCTCTAAGCGCAATCTCTCTTGCGGATAAAGTGGCACTAACTTTGAAAACTCAACTCGCTCTTTAGCATTTTCAGGTTCAACACTATTTACAGTTTCTACTCTGACAAGGGCATTAAATTTTTCTCGGCGTTCACCTTCTTTAGGCTCACGAACAGATCCAGTAATTACATCACCCTTACGCAGGCCATATTTTCTTACCTGTTGTAGTGAGACATAAACATCATTAGGTGATGGTAAATATCCACCAGTTCTAATAAATGCAAAGCTATCTAAAATATCTAGCAAGCCACCAACTGGTAGCAATACATCATCTGGTCCAACAACAATTTCACGCTCTTCGCGCTGTCCTCGGTCACGGTTGCGATCTCGATTACGGTCACGTCCACGATCTCGCCGGTTGTTATCTCGGTTACCAAATCTACGATTGTTATCTCCTCGGTCAGAGTCGCCGTAGCCACCTGAAGAGTTGTTATTTGAATTGTTAGGTGAGCTGTCTTGGCTAGATTCGTTATCTTCTGCCTCAGTATTGTTATTTCTATTGTTTCGATTGTTCTGTCGTTCCATACGACGAGCCTCTCGTTCATTTTTAGCGGCTTCGCGATTCGCGGCCTGCAGATCGCCAATAGATTGGACTAGCTCTGCTTTTTTAAGTGTGGCGGCATTTTCAATTCCTAGTTGACCAGCAACCTTTTTAAGATCGCTAAGCGCCATATCCACTAACTCAACCGCATCTGCGCGATTGGTTGATTTTTTCTCTGCCATTTATATCTTGCCATTCTTTCTTTTTATTATTTTTGCTACCCGTATGAGGGTAATCCCGCGAAAAAAAGTTTTTTTATTTTGGGATTTTTATATCTTATGTATCTGTCGCACTTTCCGACAGGCGTAAATCTACCACACCCTAGATATATAGGGAAAACCCGCTACTGAACCCCTGTTTTTGCAATAGCTAACTTCATCGCGGTAAACCCTGGGGCAACTGATTGAAGTTGATCAATCTCATCCTCAGCACCTGAGTAAAGCACCATCACTGATGGACCTGCTCCTGATACCACCGCAGCTAAACCAGCACCTCTTAACTTCTCCATCAAGGCAATCGTCTTTGGCATTGCTTGCTCTCGATACCTTTGATGCAATGCATCTTCTGTAGCAGTAAATAATAGATCTGGGCGCTCAGCAAGTGCGTGGACTAGTAATGCTGATCTAGATGAGTTTAAAACCGCATCTTGATGCGGGATAGTTTCAGGTAATAATTTACGTGCCTTGGCAGTTGATAATTGATTTTCCGGGACAAGTAGTAAAGCTTTAATTCGATCATCAACTTTAAGACTTACCGCACGGCCAGTACTTGTACTTGCTCCATCCTTGCCAACTTTAGATTCAAGCCAAGCAATAGTTGCTCCGCCATAAAATGCCGCAGCCACATTATCTGGGTGACCTTCAAGTTCAGTTGCCAAGGTGATTAACTCTTCATCACTCATATATTGCTCACCTGTTAAAACAAGAGATCTTGCAAGTGCTAAGCCACCAACAATTGCACTAGCTGATGAGCCAAGTCCTCTGCCATGTGGGATCACATTTAATGCTCTAAGGGCAATTCCTCTTGGCTTGGCGCCCATATGCTCAAAGCCACGCATCATTGATTTTATGACAAGATTTTTTGAATCCTTCTTTACCTGGTCAGCTCCCTCACCAGTTACATCAACATCAAAGGTTTCATCATCTAAAACTTGGGCGGCATATCTATCACGAATCTCTAAAGCCAAGCCAAAGAAGTCAAAGCCAGGTCCAATATTTGCACTACTTGCTGGCACGCTAACTTGGGCCATTGTGGCTTTGAAAGTAATGCCACTTGAATTACGTTTAGCTGCCATTACTTAAGTCCAATTGCTTTTGCTGCTCGCTTAACATCAACTGGGATAACAATTGGTTTTCTTGATGAATTTAACACCCACTGCACATCCTTTAATCCGTTTCCAGTTACCGTCACAACAATTGTTTTACCCTTTGGCAATTTTTTCTGAGCCTTAAGTTTAATCAGACCAGCAATACCGGCAGCACTTGATGGCTCAACAAATACGCCCTCTTTAGCTGCTACCAATCGATAAGCACTTAAAATTTCCTTATCGGTAACAGAATCAATTAATCCTTTTGAGCCAACCTGCGCCGCCACAGCCTGATCCCAAGATGCTGGGTTTCCAATTCTTATGGCAGTTGCAATTGTTTCTGGCTTCTTAATAATTTTATTCTTCACAATCGGGGCAGCTCCTGCTGCTTGGAATCCCCACATCATTGGCAGCGATCCAGAGTTTCCTGCCTTTTTATACTCCTGATAACCCTTCCAATAAGCGGTGATGTTTCCAGCATTACCAACTGGCATGGCATGGATGTCTGGTGCAAAGCCCAACATATCTACTACTTCAAAGGCTGCAGTTTTCTGCCCCTCAATTCGGTATGGATTAACTGAGTTAACAAGTGAGACTGGATAGTTTTCTGATAATTGACGGGCAAGTTTTAGGCAATCATCAAAATTTCCTTTGACCTGCAAAAGTATCGCACCATGAGCAATTGCTTGAGCTAATTTACCCATTGCAATTTTGCCTTGTGGAACTAACACAACTGGTTTCATTTCAGCTTTGCTTGCATAAGCTGCAGCACTTGCACTTGTGTTTCCAGTAGAGGCACAAATTACAGCTTTGGCGCCCTCTTCTGCTGCCTTTGAAATAGCCATGGTCATACCACGATCTTTAAAGGATCCAGTGGGATTATTCCCTTCAACCTTAAGCCAAACTTCATTTCCTAACATTTCAGATAGCACACATGCATAAACAAGTGGTGTGCCACCTTCGCGCAGCGAAATAATCGGAGTCGCATCTGTTACTGGTAACCAGCGACGATACTCTTCAATTACTCCACGCCACTGATGGGCTTTTTTCTTGCCAAACAAAGCCATTAGATAGCACCCTCAACTCGAAGCACGCTGGCAACATCGGTTACTGCCGGTAATTTACCCAACTCTTTTACAGTGGCAGAAAGTGCTGATTCAGTTGAGGTGTGAGTCATTATTATTAATTCCGCCTTATCGCCAGCACCTGTTTGTCTAACAGTTTGAATGGAAACACTGTGGGAGGCAAATACATGGGCAACTGATTCAAGAACTCCTGGCTTATCTGCAACATTTAATCTAATCAAGTAGCGAGTCTTTGTTTCACCCATTGGTGCAATTTTTAGCGAGGCGTAATCACTCTCCTTCGGACCAATTCCACCTAAAACTTTATGCCGAGCAATTGCTACGAGGTCACCTAGAACTGCACTTGCTGTTGGTTCACCGCCTGCACCTTTGCCATAAAACATCATTTGGCCGGCAGATTGTGCCTCCACGAAAACTGCATTAAATGACTCTCTAACTGAAGCAAGTGGATGGGTACGTGAAATTAATGCTGGATGGACGCGCACTGATATCTCACCTGAAGCGGTTAGCTCAGTAATTGCTAATAACTTAATAACCATATCCATTGCCTTAGCAACTTTTACATCAGTGGCAGTTATTTTTGTGATTCCCTCTCGGTAAACATCTTTGTCAGTAACTCGGGAGTGAAATGCCAAACCTGCCAAAATGGCTGCTTTGTCTGAGGCATCAATTCCTTCGACATCTGCTGTTGGATCAGCTTCGGCAAAGCCAAGCTCTTGAGCTTGCTTTAGTGCATCCGCAAAAGCAGTTCCACTTTCATCCATTTTGGTAAGAATGTAATTAGTAGTTCCATTAACAATTCCCATAATTCTTGTTACATGATCTCCGACTAACGATTCACGCAGTGGTCTTAAAATTGGAATAGCACCAGCAACTGCTGCTTCATAATACAAATCAACATTTGCCTCACCTGCTGCCTGATATAAAGCCGCGCCTTCTTTTGCTAACAATGCTTTGTTTGCTGTTACAACTGATTTACCATTTTTAAATGCTGCCAAAATTAATTCTTTAGCTGGTGAAATCCCACCAATTACTTCAATGATTAAATCTACCTCTGGATCATTTACTACTGAATAAGGATCATCGGTTAGTAATGATGTTGCGATGCCATCACGTTTTGCTTTGATGTCTTTTACCGCAACTTTTACTAACTCAAGTTGGGCGCCAGAGCGGGAGGCTAAATCTGCTTTATTAGCCACCAATAGCCGGGCGATTTGAGAGCCAACATTTCCGCAGCCCAGCATTCCAACTTTAAGAGTTTTCATTGGAGAAGTATCTCAAACTTATGAGAGCTGCCGTGGCGCTTGAATTACATCCAGATTTAGTAGATCTGCCTCATTTTCTCTGCGTAATATCTCTCTACCCTGGCCATCTTTAACAGCGATCACCGAAGGCCGCGGCATATGGTTGTAATTGCTGGCCATACTTCGGCCGTAAGCACCGGTGGCTGGAATTGCCAATAAATCACCAGCATTTATATCTGCTGGCAATTCAATCTCTGGAATCAAAATATCACCACTCTCACAGTGCTTACCAACAATACGTGAGCTAATACTTTTCTCACTAGAGCTTCGGTTGGCTAAAAATGCTGAGTAGGTCGCACCATATAGTGCTGGCCTGATGTTATCGCTCATACCACCATCAACTGATATGTATTTACGAGTTGAGCCATCTTCCAACTTAACTAATTTAGTAGTTCCAACTAAGTAAATAGTTGTAGTTGTAGGTCCAACAATTGCTCGACCCGGTTCGATGGAAATCTTAGGAATTGAAAGTTTTGCTTTAGCGCACTCATCTTTAATTTCCTGAGCTATTGCCGGTATTACATGGAAAGGTGAGATGGCAGTTTCATTGTTTGTATAGGCAATTCCATAACCGCCACCAATATTTAATTCAGGCAACTCTTTTGAGTACTTATCTCTAAAGGCTGCTAAAACAGCGATTAATCTTTTGGCCGCTAACTTAAAACTATCTACCTCAAAAATTTGAGAGCCGATATGACAGTGAATGCCAGCCAAGTTCAAGGATTTCTCAGCCATGCACTTATCAATTGCTATCTGCGCATCCCCTGATGCAATTGAAAATCCAAACTTCACATCCTCGTGAGCGGTGGAGATAAATTCATGAGTATGAGTATCAACTCCTGGGGTAAGGCGTAAATAAACTTTTTGAATCCTGCCCTCTTGATTAGCAATTTTAGCTACTCGAGATAGCTCATCAAAGGAGTCAATTACGATTGTTCCGACTGCAGATTTAATGGCAAATAAGATTTCTGCTTCAGATTTATTATTACCATGAAACTCAATATCAGCAGCTGGAAAATCAGCAGCTAGAGCGGTGGCTAACTCACCTTGGGTACAAACATCTAGCCCAACCTTTAACTCCTTTAACCATCTTGCTACCTCAACACAGATAAATGATTTCGCAGCATAATAAAGTTGCCCGCCACCAAATGATTGCTCAAGTGCGGTTTTCCATGCTTTAGTTCTTAGGTAGAAATCTGCTTCATCCAACACAAATATCGGAGAGCCAAACTCTTTAACTATCTTTTCAGCTGAGCATCCAGCAATAGAGAGTTCACCGCCATGCAGATTTTGGTTTGAAAACTTAAGATTTGAAGAAAAAAGTGAGGTTGGGTAATTATCAGTCATTACATTCTCTCCGGAGCACTTACGCCTAGTAGCTCTAAGCCATTGCTTATCACCTGAGCTGCTGCCAAAGATAAAGTAGCACGAGCTGAATTTAACTGGGTTGGTTTCTCTTCACCAAGGGGTAAAACTCTGCAATCATTGTAAAAACGATGGTACTGCGCTGCAAGATCTTCAATAAATCTAGCAACGCGATGTGGTTGTCTCATCTGCGCGGCTGAAGCGACAATTCTTGGGTACTGAGCTAGAAAACCGATTAGCTCACGCTCTTGCTCATGAACTAACAACTCTGGGTTGTAAGAATTTACGCCGTACTCAATACCAAAATCTTTAGCATTTCTAAGTACTGCACAAATTCGAGCATGGGCATATTGCACATAGTAAACCGGATTGTCATTGGTGTTTTTCTTAAGTAAATCAACATCCATTACCATAGGAGTATCGGTTGGATATCTAATTAATGTATACCTGGCAGCATCTATACCAACTTTTTCAACTAACTCCTCCAGAGTAATAATTGTTCCAGCTCGCTTGGACAGTTTTAACTCCTGGCCACCTTCAATGATTTTTACCATCTGACCAATGAGCGCTTCAATATCTTTCTCTGGATCATCACCAGCACAAGCTGCAATCGCTTTTATTCTGCCAACGTATCCATGATGATCTGCGCCAAGCATATAAATACATAAATTAAATCCGCGCTCTCGCTTGCTTATGTAGTACGCAGAGTCAGATGCGAAGTAGGCAAAGGAGCCATCAGATTTAATCATTACTCGATCTTTATCATCACCAAAATCTGTGGTTCTAAGCCAGGTAGCACCCTCTTCTTCATAAACATGTCCATTGGCTTTTAATTTATCTAATGTGTGGTTAAAGAAATTATCTTCATACAAGCTGCGCTCTGAGAACCAGGTATCAAAGTGGGTGCCAAAGTTATCTAGCACCATCCTTTGTTGATCAAGTTGTAATTTGTATCCAGCCTCTCGAAATGCCACATCTGATTGCTCCGGCGGAAGGGTTAAAAACTCTGGATTTGATTTGGTGATCTCATTTGCTAAATCAATAATGTATTCACCGTGATACCCATTTTCTGGCCTATCTATTCCAAGGGCAGCAGCTCTAATTGATTGACCAAACAAATCCATTTGGTTTCCACGATCATTAACATAAAACTCTCGACTAACCTGCGCACCCGCTGCTGCTAGAACTCGGCCAAGTGAATCACCAACTGCAGCCCACCTGGTATGTCCTAAGTGAATCGGTCCAGTTGGATTTGCGCTAACAAACTCAAGATTTATTTTCTTGCCAGATAACAAAGAACTTTGTCCATATTTTTTTCCAGCAGTTAACACTTCAATTACTACGCTGCCTTGACTTGCACTGCCTAAAGTAATGTTTATAAAACCAGGCCCAGCAATCTCAACTTTGGCAATACCGGCATCATTTAGCAAGTTGTTGTCAGTTAGCGTTTTGACAATCGCCTCTGCAATCACCCTTGGCTGCTGATTTGCTACCTTGGCCAAAGTCAATGCAACCGAGGTTGCGTAATCGCCGTGGTCACGATTTTTTGGCCGATCTAAAATGATTTGTTCTGGCAGCTGGCAGTTAATTACACCTGCATCTTTGGCTGCGATAAGCGCACTTAAGATCGCCTGCGCAACCTTACTTTGCACTGAATCTGCACTCATTTGAGCAAGGCTACCCGCTAACCCTTGCTAAAGGTCGATGGGTTTTGGTGATGCCGCCATATACGCCGTAATCTTTCCCCCTCACTCAAGTAATAAATGCGGGAGTGGTGAAATGGCAGACACGCAGGTCTTAGGAACCTGTGCTTCGGCGTGTGGGTTCAAGTCCCACCTCCCGCACCAGTTGTAATTAATTTGTAGGTAAGGAAGGCTAAGGACATGGCTGAAAAGAATTTTCTTAGTTGGG
>Ga0208051_100133_pt1 | contig 9129 bp, 9 predicted proteins | sample LakMenEpi17Oct08_FD_150709 | JGI IMG/M metagenome (GOLD analysis project Ga0208051, IMG submission 150709) | Freshwater microbial communities from Lake Mendota, WI - 17OCT2008 deep hole epilimnion (SPAdes) | ecosystem: Environmental > Aquatic > Freshwater > Lake > Epilimnion/Euphotic zone ...
TCTTTTCCTTCAGAAAGATAACTCCAAAGCCAATAATGATCAGAGGGTTGATGTAGTACCCCAGCGAAGCTTCTACTACGTGCTCATTATTTGTAGCCCAGATGTAGACCAGCCAGTTAATGGAAATCAAAAGGGAAGTAAGAAACAGTTTGATCGCAACTGTAGGACGCTTTAAAGTTACAAGAGTTGTCTTCAGTGCTTTAGTAGCAGCCAGGACAATAAAACAAAAAACTAATGTCCAGACAGCACGATGGGAAACAATCTCTAGGGGATTAGCTGGTTCCAGCAGGGGCCAGTACAAAGGAAATGCGCCCCATAAAGAGTATGCACTTACTCCAAATAAAAGTCCGAGCTTGTTTTTACTCAATTATCTAAAGTTCGTAAACTGAACTGCGAAATCCCAGCCACCGTCTTTAATCATGGCCATCGTTTCCTGCAGATCATCGCGACTTTTTGAAGTAACACGAAGCTCATCACCTTGAATCTGAGTCTTTACAGATTTTGGACCTTCGTCACGAATCTTTTTAGCAATCTTTTTTGCATTCTCAGTTGAAATGCCTTCCTTCAATGGCGCAGCAATCTTGTAAATCTTTCCTGAAAGTTGTGGCGCACCCGCGTCTAAATGCTTCAGAGATACTCCACGCTTGATCATCTTGTCCTTCACAACATCTAAAGCCGCTTTTGCGCGCTCTTCAGTGTCTGCCTCAATTAACACCTTGTCACCTTCAAGTTCAATCTTTGAACCTGTGTTTTTGAAATCAAATCGAGTCTCAATTTCACGAACCGCCTGATTAATGGCGTTATCGAGCTCCATACGGTCGATCTTGGAGGTAACGTCAAAACTGCTATCTGCTGCCATGGTGATGGCTCCTTCACTCTAAAAACGCATTTTGTGCGTGTACCCGCCTAAGGTATCCTTTCCCCTCGCACTATCCATAATTGCCGCACTACTTGTTCGACCTTGGCGGGTTGCCCGAGCGGCCAATGGGAGGGGACTGTAAATCCCCCGGCTCTGCCTTCGAAGGTTCAAATCCTTCACCCGCCACCACCTTTCTTTTGCATCTAGTTTGCAAGTCGACAACTTCCACACCCACCAATAACATTTGCAGTGGTCACGAGTTCCAGCATTAAGCCCCGGCTAACTGGACGGCAACCCTCCACCGCGGCGGGGTGCTCCGGGTGAAGACCAGGCCGACAGAACTTTTGTCGGCAAGCGTGGGTCTAACTAACTGTTCTGATCTAGTTAGTTTAGTTAGTGATGATCCCCTGACACTTTAGGAGATTACGTTGAACAAGCGTTTCGGAATATTTTCAGCTGTTGTCATTGCAGCAGCGTTAACACTTTCAGGATGTTCATCTTCAGATTCTTCAACATCTGAAGCAGCATCATGTGAAAAAGCAGATCTTGCAACAATTACTGAAGGCAAGCTCACTATTGCAACAGGTGAACCTGCTTACTACCCATGGGTCATTGATGACAAGCCAGAGACTGGAAATGGCTTTGAAGGCGCAGTCGCTTATGCAGTTGCAAAGCAACTTGGATTTGATGCAGCAGATGTGACATGGGTTCGTACAACATTTGACTCGGCTGTAACCCCAGGAGAAAAGAACTTTGACTTCAACTTGCAGCAATTCTCAATCACTGAAGAGCGTAAGAACGCAGTTGATTTCTCTTCTCCTTACTACACAGCGCCACAAGCAATCGTTTCATTTAAGGGAAGCAAGATCGAAGGAAAGACAACTCTTGCAGAACTTAAGAGCGCAAAGCTAGGTGCAGCTGTTGGAACAACTTCACTTGATGCAATTGAAAACCAGATTGGTTCAACACCTCAGGTATTCAATGACAACGCAGCAGGTGTTTCAGCACTGAAGAACAAGCAGATCGATGGTCTAGTAGTAGATCTACCAACTGCTTTCTACCTATCAGCAGTTGAAGTTCCAAATGGTCTAATTGTTGGCCAGTTGCCTTCATCAGGAGCAGGAGACCAGTTTGGTCTGCTACTTTCTAAGGGCAGCAAGCTAACTTCATGTGTGTCTGGCGCAGTTGATGCAATCACTGCAGATGGCACATTGGCAGCAATTACAGACAAGTGGCTAGCAACTGATGCTGGCGCTCCTGTGTTGAAGCCTTAATAGGAACTAAGAAGTAAAGACGGTAGTTTGGCGACCATGTCAGAGAAGCAAAGCTCTGCGTGGTCGCCAAGCTCACGTGAATTAGAACGCCGCAAGTCTCGGCGTGCGATAAGCCGCAAGCAAGCAACAATTGCTGCGGCTTCATCCATTTTTGTACTGGGGGCTTTGTTTGTAATTCTTGTAACAAGCCCAGGTTGGGAAACCGTTAAGACAACTTTCTTTGATATTGAATATGGCAAAGAGGTTTTTCCAACAGTTATAAAAGGTTTGTGGATTAACTTGCAACTTACCTTCATCGGGGGAGCGGCAATTGGAGTTATTGCTTTAGGTCTAGCACTGATGCGCACAACGAAATCCCCTGCGCTCACCCCATTTAGGTTTTTAGCTACCGCCTACGTTGATATTTTCCGCGGCGCACCACTTATCTTGATCATCTTGCTAGTTGGTTTTGGTGTTCCAGCACTTGGACTGACTGGCGTTTCCAGCAACGTCATTTTCTTGGGCACGGTTGCAGTTGTGCTTACTTACTCTGCATACGTAGCCGAAGTTATTCGAAGTGGAATTTTGTCTATCCACCCAAGTCAAAGGGCAGCTGCACGATCGCTAGGTTTAACTTCTGGACAAACTATGCGTTTTGTAGTTTTGCCTCAAGCTATTCGCCGGGTAGTTCCACCACTTCTGAATGATTTTGTCTCATTGTTAAAGGACACGGGTCTTGTTTCGATTTTAGGCGTAACAGATGCGGTTCGAGCAGCCCAAATCAATGCCAGCCGTACCTTTAATTACACGCCTTATGTTGTGGCGGCAATTTTGTTCTTGCTTATAACAATTCCCTTGACCCGTTACACAGATCGAGTAATTAGACAACGCACCAGTGCTCAGAATTCTGAAGGTGCGATCTAATGAGTAATGTCCTAGAGCTAGTAAATATTCGTAAATCTTTTGGTGCCGAACTCGTCCTCAAAGATTTATCACTAAAGGTTCCTGAGCACACCGCAACGGTTTTGATTGGTGCATCAGGGTCAGGTAAATCAACATTGCTTCGTTGCATTAACTTGCTGGAATCAATTGATGATGGACAGATCTTTCTTGATGGAAAAGAAATTTCAGACCCCATGGTAAATGTGGATGAAGTACGTCGTCGACTGGGAATGGTTTTTCAATCGTTCAATCTTTTTCCCCACAAAACTGTTTTGGAAAACATTACTTTGTCTCCCATCAAAGTTCATGGCAAGAGTAAAGATGAAGCTAATTCCCATGCGATGCATCTGCTCAAGCGCTTTGATCTAGCAGACAAGGCTGATCAATACCCAGACCGCCTAAGTGGTGGACAGCAGCAACGAGTAGCAATTATTCGTTCATTAGCAGTAAGCCCTCGTTTGTTGCTATTGGATGAAATCACATCTGCGCTGGACCCTGTTTTGGTTAATGAGGTGTTAAGCGCCGTCCGTGATTTAAAGAGCGATGGAATGACAATGGTTCTTGCAACCCACGAGATGGGATTTGCGACTCAAGTTGCAGATGAGGTTTGCTTCCTTGAATCAGGCAACATTGTCGAACGTGGAACCGCTGAACAGGTACTGCATAATCCTCAGAATCCAAAGACGCAAGAGTTTCTAAAGCGGGTACATCAAGCCGGACGCCTGTAGCATCGGCTTATGAGCGCATTTAATCAACGCCTGCAGCCACTTCGCGAACTGATGACGGGAAAAGGGCTTGATAGCTTTGTTCTGCGTCGCAATCCAAACCTTGCCTGGGCTATCGCAGGTCGTGCTCATGTACCTACAACAATTGACATGGCTTGTTTTGATTTAATCATTACGCAGGATTCGGCAACAGCGATTACTAATGTTGTCGAAGCACCAAGATTAATTGCTGAAGAATTACCTGCCGAAGTAACAGTAAAAACAATTAAATGGTCCGAAGGCAGAGATCCATTACTACCTACCGGACCAAAAGTGGGAAGCGATCAACCAGGAGCTGACCGAATTGATTTGGCCCTTGAAGTTGAAATGATCCGGGCATCTCTTATTGATTCAGATCTTGCTCGATTCAAAGAAATTTGTGTCGATGCTGCCGTTGCATTAGGTAATGCAATGAAACAAGTAGAAAGTTCAGATCGCGAAATTGATGTTGCCGGATTAATTACTCATTCCTTATGGCAGGCAGATTTAGAAATTGCTTTCTTAGGCGTTGCTGGCCAAAATCGTGTGCACACTTTCAGACACCCACTACCAACGGATGCAATAGTGGGTAATCGAGTCTCTGCCTCAATATGTGCAAAGCGCAAAGGTTTGATCGCATCTGTTACCCGCATTGTGACTTTCGGCGAAGTTACAGATCAGATGGTTTCTGATTACACGGCAATCTATAAAGTTGAAGCAGCCTTATTAGATGCAACGGTTGTAGGTGCACCATTTTCAGATCCAATTAATGCAGCCATTGCGGCATATCCAGCAAATGGCTTTGATGCTGATGAATGGACCAAGCATCACCAGGGCGGCCCAACCGGCTTTTTGCCCCGCGATTGGCCAGCTAACCAGACCAGCTCACGCTTGATAGCTAGCAACCAACCAATTGCCTGGAACCCAACCGGTAAGGGTTGGAAAGCCGAAGACACCATTGTCGCGACAGATTCAGGCGTAAAAATGCTCTCCGTGGACCCAGATTGGCCCACATTTAAGGTCAATGGTCGGACCAGAGCCTTTCTTCTTCAAAAATAACCCCCCATCACAGTCTTATAACAACGCCTAAAAAGCCCATTTCAGCATTGACTCGCACCTTATCCAATGGCACGCTCTGCCAAGAGGTCTTACCACTGGAGGTTAAATGAGCACCGTTGCTCTCGTCGCACTAGCGCGCCCTACCTTCGACCTCGTCTGCGCCCAGGCCAACTTTGATTCTGCTCGTGCATTACTAAAAGAGCTTGGCGCCACAGTTGTTGGCCCTACTGATCTAGTGATGACCGTTGAGGATGTTGCAGCGGTCACTCTTCCAGAAGCTGATCTACATATTCTGTTTATGGCCTCATTTTCCGATGCATCGCCAGCTGTAGAGCTACTTGGAAAAGTTAAAGGACCTGTACTTGGATGGTCGATGCGCGAACCTGGCGAAGTCGGCGAACGTTTGAAACTGAATTCAATGTGCGGAGTTAATCTTGCTGCACATGCCTTAATGAATGTTGGTCAATCAATTCGCCATATTCATGGAAATGCAGATGAACCACAAGTGCGCACAGCAATCAAGGATGCGCTCGCAGGAAAACTTCCGTCAGCATCAACGCCAGAGAACATTGTTGGAGAGTTCGGTACAGAAGCCGATGCACAAAAAGCTTTTGATTGGATGAAGGGCAAGAAGATCGGCGCTGTTGGTGATGCACCAATTGGCTTTACTCCATGTGTTTACGATGCACAACAAATTCGTTCTTTGTTTGGTTTAGATATTCGCCAAATCAGCATTGATGATGCTTTTGGAAAAATTTCAGAAGTAAAGGAAGAAGCTCGCGAATTTGCTTATGCAGGCGCACTTGCTGCACAGCCTTCACTTGCATCAGTAAATGTTGCTGAGGCAAAAAAGGTATATGGGGTAGAAGTAGCGCTAGATAAATGGCGCGAAGATGAATTACTTGATGCGATTGCAATTCGCTGCTGGCCTGAATTCCCAACCGAAATGGGTGCCTGTATTTGTTCATCTTTAGGTCGCCTTGCAGATCGCGGCACAGTAACTACATGTGAACGGGATGTATTAGGCGCAGTCACAATGATGATGTGCGAAGCCCTTGGCTCAGATGAAAACTATCTCGTAGACATCGTTGATTTAGATGCTGATCAAGGTTTAGTTCGTTTATGGCATTGTGGATCTGCGGCAACAAAACTTGCGGCTGATCCAAAGAATGCAACCCAATCAACACACTGCAATCGCAAACTTGGCGTTGCAGGTAATTTTCCGCTCAAGACTGGACCAGTAACGCTGTTCCGCATTGATCGGGATGTAGATCCGAGCAATCGCACGGGTTTACGCATGGTTGTGAGCCGAGGGGAATCAATCCCAGCTCCCAATCACTTCCAAGGCAATACAGCAACGGTGATCACTCAACCTGATGCCGCTGCGTTAGTGAATGGAATAGTCACTGGCGGATATCCGCACCACTTGGTCATTTCATGGATCGATGTGCGACCAGGTATTCGCCAAATGGCAAAGATGTTAGGGATACCCCTCACAGAATGGTAAACAACAACAACCAACCCTCGAAAGCAAGGATAAAAATGAAAACTAAAGGACACAAAGCCTTTGCTTCACTCCGTGCTGGTGTAGTTGCAACAGTTGCTGCGGCACTTGTTATCACTCCACTTGCAGTTGCTAACGCGAACGAAGTTCCAACATTCGGAAAGCGTTGTACAACAGAAGGTGTTAGCACTGGAACAAGCTCAAAGTCTCTAATCTGTGCTGAAGGTGCAAGTGGAAAGCTAACTTGGCAGCGTGTACGTCTAGCTGCGACAAATGCAAATCCAGTTGCAGCTTCAACTCCTCCAAAGGGATCAATTGAATTCTGGCACTACCGTCCAGAAGACAAGGCACATTTCGAGTTGATTATTTCAAACTACGAAACTCGCTACCCTGGTACAAAGATCACTCAGGTAATCAAGACAACAACAGATTACAACGCAACTGCTCGCGTACAGATCTTGGCTAACCCTCGCGCAGCTCTGTTTGCAACTGCACGTGGATCAATTTTCAACGATTTCGTAAACAGCGGTTTGACACTAGACATCTCAAATCAGCGCTTCGTCAAACAGAACCTTGTAGCTAAAGGTCTAACTGCTGGAATTGTTGACGGCAAAGTTCTAGGTGTTCCTTATCATTACCTATTTAACAATCCTGTCTATAACACAGATATTTGGGCTAAAGAGAAGTGGACATTCCCAAAGAACTTAACTCAGTGGACCGCTTGGTGTAAGGATGCAAAGGCAAAGGGATATGTTCCTCTTGCATGGCCAGGAGCTACTCGTGGACAAGCAGCACAGATCTCTAACTCTGCTTTGATGAACTCTGCAGGAAGTTATGCAGAGCTTTCAAAGAATCTTGCAGATCTGAACTCTGGAAAGATTGACCTAACTTCACCTTGGTTCAAGGGTGTGGCAGATATCTACGTCAAGCTTCGCACAGCTGGTTGTTTCCCAGATAACCCAACAGGAGTTACAGAAGCATCAGCGCTTAACTTGTTCGCAACAGGAAAGTCACCAATTCTTCCAACAGGTACTTTCTCAATGGGTGCAGTTAAGGCGCTAAATCCAGCACTAACTGGAAAGATGAACTTGATGAGCATGGTCCTAACAGATGGCAAGGTTGTCGCTGAAGGAATCATGAACAACACATTTAACCTAAGCGTTAATGCTAAGTCATCTTCTCGTGACCAAAAGATTGCTCTTTCATTCTTGTCATATCTTGCGACAGGACCTGTTGCAGCAATCTACGGAAACGCAACTACACAGCATGTGAACGTACTTAACGTTGAATACACAAACGTTGACCTACTAAACACATCTGCTTTCCAAGGAAAGAACACAATGCTTGCACCTCGATTCTTGATTCTGAATACAGCAGTATCAGATCTGACTCAAGATGCACTTATCCAGATTGTCGGTGGAAAAAACACTGATGATGTACTGGCTGATTTCTCACGTCAGATTAAGCAAAAGCTGGCTGGGTAATTAATAAGTTAACCCTTAAGCGAACCGCTCCCACCACTGGTGGGAGCGGTTCCTTGGGTACCCGAAAGAAGAGAAAAAAGGATTCCTTTACCTATTATGCGATGGGGTTTCCAGCACTTCTTTTGTTTTTAGCTTTCTATTTGTACCCAGCTCTACAGAATTTACAGTTTGCAACTCGTCGCTGGGACGGCATTACTGAGCCTGAATTCGTTGGCTTTAGAAACTTCACCAACCTTCTTACTAATGATGATCTTTTCTACAAAACACTTGGAAACAATTTAGAGTTTACTTTTCTCGTTGTAATTTTCCAGACCATGTTTGCTTTGCTTTTTGCAATTTATTTAGTAAACAATTCAAAAGTTAACATCGCACTTCGAACCCTTTATTTCTTTCCAACCATTCTCAGCTCAGTCTCTGTCGGAATGATTTGGCTATTCCTATACGATCCTAATTTTGGAGCATTAAACCTATTTTTTAATAAGTTGGGATTGAGTTCCTTCGCTCTTAACTGGCTGGGTGATGAGAAAAGCGCTTTGTACGCGATCGCCTTTACCCAGGTGTGGTTCCACACAGGTCAAATGATGGTGGTTTATATCGCTGGCCTGCAGCAGATCCCAAAGGAACTATATGAAGCCGCAGAAGTTGATGGCGCTTCTCGCTGGAAGCAGTTTAGAAATGTAACTTGGCCAATGTCGATGCCGACAACATTAGTTGTTATGGCCTACACAACGATTCAATCCTTCCGTGCCTTTGACTTGATTATGGTCATGACAAATTCAACCGCCGGACCAAACAATTCCACAAACATTTTTAGTACTTTGATTTATTTGACCCTCTTTAATGAACTCAGACTTGGATACGCTGCTGCGCAAACTATCTTCATGGTTATTGTGATGATTCTGATTACCTGGTTGCAGCGTCAAACTTTTGGTAAGAGGTATGAAAAGTGAGAAAGGCTCAAAATGTATAAAGTATCTAGAGTTGTAGCCTTAGCAACTTTCGCATTAATGATCATTTTGCCTTCACTTATTGTGGTTTTAGGCTCATTCAAGACTGACGCCGAGGTTTACAACAAGCCTCTTTCACTCCCAGAGTCTTGGAGTTTGGATAATTACACCCGCTTGTTAAGTGACAGCGATCTTGATGTCAGCTTCCGAAATAGCGTCTTTGTCACCATTACCTCGGTAGTTCTGACCTTGATTTTGGCTAGTTTGGCTTCTTTTGCGATTGCAAGGATGATCACGGTTTCTGGAAAGGTTCTGGCCGGACTCTTTGCCCTTGGCCT
>Ga0208051_100138_pt1 | contig 8978 bp, 10 predicted proteins | sample LakMenEpi17Oct08_FD_150709 | JGI IMG/M metagenome (GOLD analysis project Ga0208051, IMG submission 150709) | Freshwater microbial communities from Lake Mendota, WI - 17OCT2008 deep hole epilimnion (SPAdes) | ecosystem: Environmental > Aquatic > Freshwater > Lake > Epilimnion/Euphotic zone ...
TGAAGTTTCTTTAACATCCCCTGCTTGCATATCCATCATTTTCTTAATTGCTTTTTTACCTAAAGCTTCCTCAAGCGTTTCGATGAATTGCATCAATGGGACAGGTTGACTATTGCCGATATTGAAAATACGATAAGGTGCATGACTTGAAGCTGGATCGGGATTTTTTGCATCAAAATTGGCATTAGGTGTTGCAGACTTGAATAATGTTTCTTTGACAGACTCTGTTACGTCATCAATATAAGTAAAGTCACGCATCATATCGCCATGATTAAATACTTGAATAGGCTCATTAGCTAAAATAGCCTTCGTAAATAACATAGGCGACATATCCGGTCTTCCCCATGGACCATACACCGTAAAAAAACGTAAACCTGTTGTAGAGATTTGATAAAGATGGCTATAAGTATGTGCCATGAGTTCATTAGCTTTTTTTGTCGCAGCATAAAGGCTTATTGGATGATCGACATTATCATGTTCGCTGAAAGGCACCTTCTCATTTCCGCCATATACACTCGAGCTGCTTGCAAATACAAGATGTTCAGGTTTAATTGTGCGACAACCTTCTAAAATATTAATAAATCCTTGAATGTTGGAATCAATATATACATATGGATTTTCAATGGAGTAACGCACACCTGCTTGTGCTGCAAGATGAAGGACTCGTTGAGGCATTTCTTTTTTAAAAAGTTCGAGTACATCTTTTTGATCTTTAATATCAATCTTTATAAAACGAAAATGCTTATAACTTTCTAATAATTTAAGCCGATCTTTTTTTAAAGTGACATCGTAATAATCATTCAGATTATCAATACCAATAATTTCATGACCATCATCAAGAAGTTTTTTGGCGCTATGCATGCCAATAAAACCGGCTACACCCGTCACCAATATTTTCATTTAACGTCCAATAGGAAAGTAGTTAAATCCAAGTGCACGAACGGCTTTTGGATCATAAAGATTGCGACCATCAAAAATCATGGGAGATTTAAGTGAGGCTTTAATTAAAGCAAAATCTGGACTTCGAAATTCCGTCCACTCTGTGACGATGATGAGTGCATCTGCATTTTTAAGTGCCTCATCTTGTGTATCAGCAAAAGTTATATTTTTTTCATCTTTAAAAATACGTTTTCCTTCATCTATTGCGACAGGATCGTAGGCTGTGATAGTAGCTCCTACTTTGATCAATTCATCAATTAGCACGCGACTTGAAGCTTCTCGCATATCATCAGTGTTCGGTTTAAATGCTAAGCCCCATAATGCAAAATGTTTGCCTTTTAAACTTTCACCAAATTGCTTTTTAATTTTTTTAGGCAATACAAATTTTTGAAGATCATTCACTTCTTCAACGGCTTTAAGTAACTTCAAATCGAAACCAGCCACATCTTTAGCGGTTTTAATTAAAGCCTTCACATCTTTTGGAAAACATGAACCGCCATAACCACAACCTGGATATAAAAAGTGATAGCCAATACGCGGATCAGAACCAATGCCTTGTCTTACCATCTCGATGTCAGCGCCTACAATTTCAGCTAAATTAGCTAATTCGTTCATAAAACTAATTCGTGTAGCTAACATTGAATTAGCTGCGTACTTAATGAGTTCAGCACTTCTTAGGTTAGTGACTACCAGTCTTTCGTGATTTCTTTGAAAGGGAGCATAAACTTGTTTCATGACTTCGATCGCTTTTGGATCATCAGTTCCAATGACAATTCGGTCAGGACGCATAAAATCTTCAACTGCAGCCCCTTCTTTTAAGAATTCTGGATTAGAAACAACACTGTAATGTATATCGACATTTCTTTTTTTTAATTCTTCTGCTATAGCTGCTGTGACTTTGTCTCCCGTACCAATGGGTACAGTTGATTTATCCACAATCACTTTTTCTGAAGTCATAAAGCGACCAATATTTCGCGCAGCTTCTGTCACGTATTGAAGATCAGCAGACCCATCTTCATCGGGGGGTGTTCCAACGGCTATAAATTGCACTTCACCGAAGTGAACAGCTTCTTCGATATTAGTGGTAAAAGAAAGACGACCATTTTCAACATTACGACGCACAATTTCCAAAAGTCCTGGTTCGTGAATAGGAATGCCACCTTCTTTTAGAATCCGGATTTTTTCTGCGTTTACGTCAAGACCTAAGACATGATTACCCACCTCGGCTAAACATGCCGCACCCACTAAACCCACATACCCTGTCCCAACAACTGTAATTTTCATAATAATTCGTTGTATTTAAAGCTATATTTTACCTCTTTTGTTTAAGGCTTGTCTTTTATGGATGCGGATTTCACTTATAATTTGATTTATATAAGAGGAGTTCATCATGACGGCTTTATTTGAATATTTGCATACCATTCAATCGGTTTGGGTAGACAATCTTGAGTATCAGGTGAAAGATGGCTGGGTGTGGTTAGACCCTGTTTTGACTTTAGTACGTGATTACTTTTTTGAGACTACAGTGGTCGCTACAGTGATTCTTTTATATGCCCTAATTTTTTCTGCGATTTCATTTTACGGCAGACAACCCCAAAATAAAAAAATTACGTATACAGACGAGTTTAAAAATTTAGTCAAAGGCGTCGATCTTCATCTAGGTAACGACCCTAAAAAATCTTCAGAAAAAACGCCTACAAAAAAGAAAATTATCTAACTGCTATAAAAAGGGTAATCGGTATAACCTTTTTCTGTGCCACCGTAAAATGTTTTTTGATCAGGCTTATTAAGCGGATAATTATTCTCCAACCGATTAACTAAATCTGGATTTGCAAGAAAAGGTACACCAAAAGCAATCAGATCAGCTTCGTTATTATCAATCGCACTTTCAGCCATGGCTTTGTGATAACCATTGTTCGTCATGATGTTCATGCCACCATGAGATTTAAATAATTTTTTCAACTCAGCAAAATTAACTTTCGGATTGGCATCTCGAGGCCCACCTGTTTCACCTTCAATGATATGGAGATAAGCAATTTTTCGTTTACCTAATTCAGACACGACATAGCTATATAAGCTTTGTGGATCTGAATCATCAATGTCATTAAATGTGGATGCAGGTGAAATTCGACAGCCAATTAAATTGGCTGGATACACCTTAATAATTTCATCGATCACTTCCAACAAAAAGCGTGTACGGTTTTCGATCGTGCCACCATACTCGTCAGTTCGATGATTTGTTTTATCTCTTAAAAATTGATCAATCAAATAACCGTTCGCTGCGTGAACTTCAATCATATCGAACCCAGCTTTATTTGCATTTAAAGCAGCTTCTGCATATTTTTTTGTTAAAGATTTAATTTCATCAACCTCCAACGCTTCAGGTTCAGATACATCCACTAAACCTTTGCTATTAAATGTTTTTGCTTTGGCCCTAATCGCTGAAGGCGCTTGAGGTGCCATGTTATTCGGCAATAATTCGCTATGAGAAATGCGACCGACATGCCAAAGCTGAAGACAAATTTTTCCATTCTTTTGATGCACGGCATTAGTAATTTTTTTCCATCCTTCAATCTGACCTTCAGAATAGATACCAGGTGTTGAAATATAGCCTTGACCCTCAGGACAAATTTGTGTGGCTTCCGCAATGATTAAACCAGCGCTTGCTCGTTGTTCATAATAAGTGACGTTCATATCTACAGGTTCACGCTCTGCATTAGCTCGATTCCGCGTTAATGGTGCCATAACGCAACGGTTATTCAACGTTAAATGACCTAATTGAAATGGGCTATATAGTGAATGTGTTGTCATAAGAGTCTTTTGAGTTTTTATTGAAATTTAGAATATAACATCCCTATTCTACTTTTAAATAGGGCGTGAGTAATTTTAGAGCGAGTTACTTTTTAACCGGCTTTTTTTCTTTCGCTTTAGATGACTTTGTTTTCTTAGCCGCCTTTTTCGAAGGAGCTACTTTTTTAGTTTCTTTTTTAGATAATATCTTTGTTTTCTTTATTGCTGGCGGTTTAGCAGTACTTTTAGCAACTAACGATGCTTCCAGTTCTTTGACTTGATTCTCAAGAATATCAATGCGCTGTAATTTAGTGTTTGCATCATCTAATTGCGCCTTAAGATTTTTAATTTCTAAATCTTTAAAATAAGTCGCTTGATAACTTGCATAACCATAAATGAGTGAGCTGATCGTAATCAATCCCGCGCCAATATAAATCGCTAATGTTTTTTTGTTTGTTTTCTTTTTCTCAGGGATATTAAAAGGCGTTTCTTCTTTTTGATCAAATTCCATTTTGTTTTCCTTATTATTTAATACGGGTTATTCGTACACTCTTAGCTTCTATTTTAGCTAAAAAAGTTTTACTTAACTCTTTATTAATCGTTTTATGTTTTTTATTAATTGCCTCTATATTTGCATTATCAATTAAAAAACTCTCACCAATTCCCATAATTTGATAGGGATAGTAGCCAGAGGTATTAAAACGCAATGACTTTCTGCACTCTATAAACTTAAAATGCCGCGTTCTAAATCTAAAAATTACTTCTTTTAACTTTTTTAGCATTATGCAAAGAACTTCCAGGCGAGCGTTGTTATAAATGCTGCAATCGAAATATAAAGATATTTTTTAAAGCTTTTACCTAAATTATTTTTTTTAGCTTTTTGAAAACTATTATCAGTTGTATCTATTTCATATTGCGTGATAACAGCATTTATATCGATATTAAGAAACCGACAATAACGTTTGATGACTGCTTGCTTTAATTTATTTGAATGAAAAAAAGCACCTAGGTTGTTCTCAATCGCTTGCACTTGCTGCACAGATAAACATAATTCTGTTGCGATATCATCTATTTTAAGTTTTAGTTCACGACGCGTATTTGTAAGGACTTGCCCGTTGTATTCGAGGTTTGACATAAATTAAAAGTGTAGGAAATAAGTAGCATTTTAATTTATTTTACGTTTAATGGATATACGTGATATGGACAATTATTGAATCATTTTTCTAATTTTTTTAGGCCCGCCTTTAGCTAAAAAATCCCAAATAGGCGCAGGTAAAAACTTCATAAGGGTGCCCACAATATTCATTTGCCAAGGAATGATGATAAACCCCCTTTTATTTTTAATGGCTCGCATAAATCGTAAAACTGCGTCATCGACATCCAAAATAAAAGGCATGACATAACGATTATGTTTTGTCATAGGTGTATGAATATAGCCTGGGGAAATGGTTGTGACATGAATCCCTAAAGGCTTCATCTCAATCCGTAAACTTTCTAGATAATTAATGAGAGCCGCTTTTGAAGTGCTATAAGCGCCTGACCCAGGTAAGCCTCTAATGCCGGCCACACTTGCAATCCCTACTAGTTGACCTGATTTCTGTTTTTTAAAAACTTTAATAAAAGGAAGAAAGGTGTGAATTACACCAAATAAATTAATCTCAATGATACGCTTAAATGTATGAAGATCTTCTTTTTCACCCGCAAGTGTCCCAGTGCTCACCCCTGCGTTCGCAATGACAATATCAGGCGCCCCGTATTTTTTTATGAAATTAGAAGCAGCTTTTTGAAGACCTTTTTGATCTGAGACATCCACTGCATAAATTTCACAAGGCACATGAATCTTTGCTTTTATTTTTTTAAGAAGCTCTAGCCGACGCCCCACTAATCCTAGGATGGCACCCTCTTTCGCATACTGATTAGCTAATGATTCACCGATACCACTTGTGGCACCGGTGATAAAAACTTTTAAAGCTTTATTTTTTATTGCGATCTTTTCTGACATTGTTGATGATGAAATCAGCGATCTGAAGCGCTTCACTATTGCCACCTGCCATCGTACTTGAAGTAATGTATTTACCATCAATCATGAGTGTAGGCACACCGGTAGCACCTGATGCTCTAAAAACTTGAGCAGCTTTATTTAAGGAAGCATTCATAGAGAACGAGTTAAAAGCATCCTCTACTTTTTTACGATCAAGCCCTGATTTTAATGTGACCCACTGAAGAATCGCTTTTTCGTCACTTGGGTTAAGTGTGCGGTCCTTATGAACTGCATCAAATATAGCTAGGTGTAGCTTGTCAGCTACACCTAATGTTTCCATGGCGTAAAAGGCTCGTGCCATCGGCGCCCAATCAGGACGAGGAATAGCAGGCATACGTTTAAAGTAAATATCTTTAGGTAATTTTTTTACCCAGTCACTCAACATGGGATCCATTTGGTAGCAATGAATACATCCGTACCAAAAGAGTTCCGTGATTTCAATTTTATCTTTGTTATCTGTGGGGACCACTTGTACTGTTTTATCAAAATTGACTCCCACTTGAGGTTCTATCGCAAACGAAAGTGAACTAAAAAGCATTAAAAAAGTGATTAAGATTTTTTTCATAAAATATCCTTAATTATTTGTATTCGTATTGTTAAGTGTTGCCCTCACTAAAATAGGTTTAAAGCCATTTTTAACGAGATCGTTTTTTGTTTTCATAATTTGTGCATCATCTGTCAAAGGACCTACTCGTACTTTATGGACTACTTCATTATTTTGTGAAGGCGCTGTAAGTACGACCGCTTCAAATCCTAAAAGTGCCAATTTTGCTTTCGTATTATCAGCGTCTTTATCTGTATTAAATGAACCTACTTGATAAAAGTACACTTCTTTTTGTGGAATGCTGGCTGGATTTTTTAAAGCCTGTGTTGCTTCTCGATCCGAGATATCTTTATCGTTATTAGGCAGGATATTATAAAAATCAAATTTAGTCGGTTGATCTTGGATAGCATTATCTGCTGAGTTTTCTCCCTCAGGTTTAGCACCCTGAATTTCAATACAGGCTCCATTCGTATCTTTACTTACAAAAGGGCTTTTACCATTAGTAATAAAAACGGTAATACCAATAGATAAGCCAATACCTACAAGAATGCCCATAAAAAGGCCGTTCATAAAAGAGCTACCTGATTTACCTTTTTCCATATTTACCTTTTAAGCTACATATTTTCCGGAGCGTTGACACCGAGAAGATATAGACCATTTTTTAATACAATTTGTGTGGCACGAATGAGACTTAAGCGCGCTAACTTTTCATTTTCATTCTCAACCAAAAACTTAGTGTCATTATAATAGCTATGAAGATCGGCCGCACAGTCTTTTAAATAAGTTGCAATCGTATGTGGTGCTAATTCAACACCGGCATGTAAAACTATTTCTGGAAATTCGTTTAAGCGTTTAATAAGGATCAGTTCTTGTGTCGATTTAAGATCATCAATATTAACGTGATTTAATTGATTGATATCTCCACCCCATTGTCTTAAAACGCCTGCAATACGGGCATGCGCATATTGAATGTAATAGACAGGGTTATCCGAATTTTGTGTTTTAGCTAAATCAATATCAAAGACGAGTTGTGAATCAGGTTTACGAGCAACTAAGAAGTAGCGTGTGGCATCGCAACCGACTTCATCAATCAAATCGCGCAATGTGACATAATTTCCTGCGCGCTTAGAAAGCTTAACTTCTTCCCCGCCCTTCATGACTGTGATCATTTGATGCAACACATACTCAGGATAAGTTTCAGGAATGCCAGCTTTTAAAGCTTGAAGCCCTGCTCTGACCCTTGTAATCGTGCTGTGGTGGTCTGAACCTTGTTCATTGATGACGCGTTTAAATCCACGTTCCCATTTATTGAAATGATAAGCCACATCAGGAATAAAATAGGTGTAGCTCCCATCAGACTTTTTCATAACACGATTTTTGTCATCACCAAACTCTGTCGTTTTTAACCAAAGCGCATTGTCTTCTTCATAGGTAAAACCATTTTTGATGAGAGACGCGACTACTTTTTCAATGTGCCCATTTTGGTAGAAAGAAGATTCTAAAGTGAACACATCAAACTTAATTTGGAATGCATTTAAATCTTGATCTTGTTCATGTCTTAAATAAGCGACACTGAATTGTCGAATAGATTCTAAGTCGTCTATTAGGCCAGACGCATGGATCATTTTACCTTCACATTCAATGCTACTTTTGCTCAAAAAAGCATTGGCTATTTCGACAATATATTCACCTCGATAACCATCTTCAGGAAATGCAGGATCCGAGGGCTCCATATTGTGACATCTGGCATGCACTGATTTTGTAAGATTATCAATCTGCGCACCCGCATCGTTGTAATAAAATTCGCGCGTCACATCCCAGCCATTAAATTTTAGAAGCCTAGCTAATGAGTCCCCAATGGCAGCTCCTCGACCATGGCCTACATGAAGCGGACCTGTGGGATTGGCTGATACAAACTCGATTTGGACTTTTTGGGACTCACCTTTTTCATTGTGCCCTGAAGTATTTTGTCCGAAGTTATCCGGACTTTTTAAAATCTCATGGATAATGAAGGTACGTGCTTTATCACTTAAATAGAAATTTATAAAACCTGCACCGGCAATTTCAACTTTTTCAATTAAAGGTGAGGCGGGTAGCTTTTCAATAATGAGGGTTGCTAATTCACGTGGATTTTTTTTCAAACTCTTTGCGAGCGCCATCGCCAAGTTGCTTGAAAAATCTCCATGTTCGATCGATTTAGGACGATCTAATTGAATAGAATTCGCTAAAATCTCAGGATATATCGATTGTGCGACGGGCAACAATAATTGTAGAAGATGTGATTTCACGTCTTAGAATGATAGGTAAGGATTAAAGCGTTTATTTTAACTTAGAATTGATGGACTCCCCTTAAAAACTAATACTATGACTGACGCACTTCATATTCTCAAAGTCGCCCTCGATGTCCCACTCGATCGAGTGTTTGACTATAGGACGGATAAACCCAATACTCAAATTGGACAGTATGTGGTGGTGCCTTTTGGTGCTCGCAAAATGATCGGCGTCGTGGTCGGTATTTCTGATACCAGCTCAATCGAATCTAAAAAATTAAAGTCTATTATCCGTTTAGATCCTGAAGTGATTTTTGATGAGCAAAGCTTTAAGCTTTTTCAATTCTGCAGTCAGTATTATCACTATCCCCTAGGGCAAACTATTTTGTCCGCC
>Ga0208051_100149_pt1 | contig 8691 bp, 8 predicted proteins | sample LakMenEpi17Oct08_FD_150709 | JGI IMG/M metagenome (GOLD analysis project Ga0208051, IMG submission 150709) | Freshwater microbial communities from Lake Mendota, WI - 17OCT2008 deep hole epilimnion (SPAdes) | ecosystem: Environmental > Aquatic > Freshwater > Lake > Epilimnion/Euphotic zone ...
CCCCCCCCCCCTTCGGAGGGGGGGCGACCGACCGACCGGCCGGCGGTGGTGGTGGTGGCTCCCCCCCGGTGCCGTCGCCGTCCCCTGCCCGTTCCCCTCCCCTCCCCTCCCCTCCCCCAAATAAAAATAAAAAAAGAATATGGGGATGAAGGGGGGAAATTGGGGGGGAGGGGGGGGAGAAAATATAAAAATAGAAAAATAGAAAATAATTCAAACGGGTTGACTGGAAACGTAACAGGTCTGAACGTGTTTCGACGGGTTCAAACGGGTTAATCTGACCGGGTTCCGACGGGTTAATCTGGACGGGTTCCAACGGGTCCTAACACGGACACACCAAGAATGTTATGTAGATTTTTTTTTTTCGTTTCGATAAAGACACATTTTGTTTGTAAGCTTTTTCAGGTTCTTGGATACGATAACGATATTTAATGACAAGAACACACATGGTTGAATTTATTTTTCTTAATCAAAGGATATATTATTATATTGCATATAAAAATCATTGATATATTTAATAAAAGTAATTTAATACTGGTGTGAAGTACATTTTTCCACAGGACAGTAGTAATTCGACATATGAGACGTAAATAGGTGAGGATTAATGACAGGTGGTGGTGGTTGGAATGGGGAGGGACACGTGTGGGGCGAGGGGAGGGGGTTTATAACGTATTAATTAGCTGTCAGTAATTCAACTTCCGTGAAATATATATCATCCCATGAGATAATACTAATGATAGGGTTCTCACACTTGTCATTTTTTGTATTATAAAAATAATATACTTTATATTTAAATGTAATTTAATCACAAAAGCACAAAAATCTATCGTCGACATATAAAAGGAGGACAAGGCATGATGATATTTGGAATAGATGCACGGTAAAATATGTAGTGATATGTATTTTTGTTATGGTGGTATAATAATGTTACGTTTTAGTGTTGGGTTGGAGATTGAATCTTTACGTCGCTTTAAAAGTTGGTCATGGATTCATTTGTATAAAAGTAAGAATCATTAGTATTAACATAATAGTGAACGTTAAAAATTTTTTTTACGTCAGAATTATAGCGACAGTTATTTAATTGATGATAAAGGTACAGTATAACAAGCATAAGGGCTACAAACAGGGTCATCAGAAAAGATGTGAATACAGATCGCTGACAAGCTGATGTTTGTGTAGCCGCCATTTTGTTCTGTTGAGTAGTAGATGATTTCTGAAATATAATTTTTAAATTATTGAAAATGTGTGTGTTAAACTCTTTTTATTTAGTCCATTGTGTTAGTTTTTTATATTTACGCAACACTATAGGCCGGAACACTTTAAAAATCCACAATCCAAATTTTTTAATTCGTGTAACAGTGTTTATGAAGATGTTGAGCAGGATTAATATCAGTATCATCAGGAACAGTAAAAAAAGGGTCGCGGCTGCTGTTAGTCCCTGAAGTGATTTAATTCCGTTGGAAATATTGTCATTTATTTGAAGGTGGTGGTCTAAACAGGTGTTTACATTTTGACAGACACATGCACAACGGTATTCATTAGGGTTCATTTTTGTATCTGAAAAAATGAAAATCAATGTTATTCAAACGTGTAATTTGCATATGATGATGTTGTATTTGTGGTGTTGGTTGTATCATCATGATTTATTATTATTATTATTAGTATAAAAAATTCAGTAAAAATAACGAATATCAATGACCAAATAAAAAGTATAAATAAAATAAAACAAAGAAATGTGCCTTCATCCATCATCATTATTTTTGTATCTGAAAAAATGTTTGGCTATTATTTTGATGGGTTATTATGGAAAACCTTAATATGAGCTGTTAAGTAGTTGGTACGAGTTGTGGTATAATTGCACAGATCACAATGATAGCGATGATTTTCGTGTATACTTTTCACGTGGCGTTGAAGATTATATTCTCGATATGTTTTATAGTTGCATTGAGGACATTGCCAGTCATAGGTTTTTGAATGGGTTATTTTATGTGCTTTCAATAGTTGTTTTTTGTTGGTTCGATAATCACAAAGTGAGCATGTATGCTTTGGAATAGCCTGTTTTATTGTTGTTTTTTTTTGTTTATCTTCTTTTTCTTCTTCTTCTTCTTCTTCTGGTTTGGAATTTTCCTCATCATGCAATTGAAGGTGTAGAAAGTAGCATTTTTTGTTTACCGTTTGGTATCGACATGTTGTACAAAGGTACAGCATCTGAAATTATTTTTTACGGATATTTAGCCAGTACAGTATGACATATAAATTGTAATGATTCTTTTTCAAATGTTAATGGTATCAATTTGTAGTTAAAAACTTTTATGTGGAGCAAAGTATCATTGGTTGGAATTTGATTAATTACACATGTGAGACCTTGTTTATATAGAAAATCATTATTATAAAGTATACTTACAGCTGGTAAAGAAGTCCTTACTAATACAGGAAAATGAATAATGGCATAGTTACAGGATGGAATGGTGAATGCTTTTTTGTTTGTCAGAGTTATAAAAGCAGGATTTCTATGAGGTGAGGTGGTGTTTGATAGTCCTTCGTATTGTATTTTAAGAACAGGTGTAGGACTGTCTTGGCATGTAAAGTTTTTTGGCCATTTCATGTATACTGGATCTGGAACGGTGATATCATCATCATCATCAACAACATTCATGTCTGAAAAAACAATCAAGTTGTTATGTGTAGTGTAATTTAATAGAAACTGATTTTTGATCAGTATGTTTTAAATATTGGATTAAAATGTTGTAAACGCGCGCTTTGATGTTGTCTGTTATCAGATAAATATTTACTGTAGAAGGAAGATGATGATGGGATTTTTGGGTGTTCTGTGGAATTTCTATTGAATGAATCCAGAAATGCGGTATCTTGAGTTGTATGAACAATTTTTTAATCACATCATTTATATAGGGTTCATCATGAGTATGATGTAATGGACGAATTTGTAGCTTGTCAATTCCAATAATGGAAATACACGGAGGGGTAAGTGTTCGAGATTTTAAACAGTGAAGATTTTCTTCGAGAATTTTGATGTCATGGAGAAGTTTCTGGTTGGATAAATTATAGCTGTTTGACATGTTAATCTGAAATTACAAAGTATCTTTAGTAATATAAACTCCGTCAATATTATTAGCGGTAATGTATTCGGAAAGAATGTTAAAAACAGTTTCTTTAACACAGTGAGAAATAAACTGAATAGTCACATAATAGGGGTATTTAGTATTTGTGTGTGGATTTATTTTGTTAAGAATCCAGTTGGGATTAATATTGTTTATGGTTAAAATATGGTTGATTTGATTTTTCCAGTCGTCAGAGAATTCAGAAGGAATATCCATTATACCATAGATTACAATAAAAGGCGGTTTTTTTATCAGGGATTCAAGTTCATCAATTTGCTTTACTAGGCTGTTAATATGATGAGCAATTTTTTTTCGTGTGTAGGTTCCGATGGATGGCGTTGGTGTCATTTTTTTCTTGTCTAAAAATAAGAAGAAGAAGAAGAATCAGTCAATATAAACGGTTTTGTCGTAATTACAGCTGTTGAAATAATCGGAAAGCAACTCTTTTACTCTTTCTTTAACAATATAATTTAATAAGGTGATATGAACATCAGTTTTTGAATGAGTGGTTGTATTCCATCTGACATTTATTTTCCAGTTGCAAGGGATATTAGCTTCAAAAAACAGTGTATCCACACGTTGTTGGACAGTATGGGCAATACTTTTAAGTTTCAAAAGTTCAAATCCACGGAGATGTATTTTCTGTGGTTGGGTTAGAAGGTCATGTAGATGTCCAAGACGTGATTGCAGATCATAAATGGTATAATTTATAGTTTTGGTATTTTTTTTTCTTTCTTCTTCTTCTTTTTTTTCTTCTTCTTCTTCTTCTTCTTCTTGAGACGATGAAGACAGAGGAAAAGATGTATCATCGCATTTTGGAATCATCTGAAATCAATTTATATTTAATGGTAGACTACCAGCAGGACATACAAAATATCTTTTTATAGGTACATAATTAGAAAACAAATCTTTATTCATAAATGTTTTATATATAGCAAAGTCAGGTGATTTAAACATGATGTGGTAACTAATACAAGGAGTTTTATACGGATCAATGTTTTCATCTACAAATTTTTTTTGAAACATACTATTTAGACCTTTCATATGAGTCAGGGTATGATTTTCATTGGACAATTTATAACTTTTTTCACCAATGTATTCTCCTGAATTAAAAAACCCTTCCACGACCCAGATACCACTTATTTTGTTTCCAGTTTCAAAATGTTTGTCATATAAAGCGGAAAATTGTGCTTTTAGATTTTCATCAACATTATCTTCAAATCGTTTATGTTTCACTAAAAAGTGGGCACTGTCTGTGTCCATATACAGCAGCTGAGCTTTTGTAGGATTTAGAAATACTAATAAATAACAAAGTCTTTTTTCTAAAATAATTTTGCTGTGGAATAGGATTGAACATCCAACATGACCGAGCATGGTTTCAAATGGATTTTGAATTTGTGATGTTTTGTATTCGGCTAGAAAAACATTTTCACTTAACTGTACACACGATTGTATTTTTTGTTTCAGTTTTTTCATATTAGGACAGGTTTTTAAGTTTTTGAACGTTTTAAATTTTGAAGATGTTAAATTGCATAGAGTAAATCCATAGCAAGAATTTAACATGAGTTTTATTAGTTCTGCTTTTATTTCAAGGATTTGTTTTCTTTCTAAATTTTTTTCATTTTTGATTTCCTTTTTAAGTTGGTTTCTGACTTCCAATTTGAAATTAATATGTTGACGTAAATAATGAGCCTGTTGAAAGAGAAGGGCGTGGTATATGTCAGGGGTTTTTTCAAATCCAAATTTGTTATGCAGCCATATAAAATAGTCTGTGCTGATAACCATAAACGATGAACTTTTATTGAGACTGACAACTTTTTGACCCACATTAAATTTCGTAAGTTGTTTTCGAGTATAATCGGACAAATGTTTTGTTTCATACTCAGCTTTTTGAATGATAAATCCAAAACAAGGATTTTGATTATCTTTTTTTATTTCTAAATTTTTTACGAGTATCAGTCCAGTGAGTTTTTTATCCAATATATTTTGCAAGAATCCTTTGTAAGAGTAGGTTTTTTTGTATGGAGGTAAAAACTGTTTATCTTGATACTGTGGTATTTTGTGGTGGTGGTAATCACAATCGAAAATCTCTACATATTCCCATTCAATATGATGTAGTTGAAAATGTTCCACAAAGTGTTGCAGCAGTAATTTTATTTTCATTTTGACATCTAAAGTTTTATCGGCCAATTCCTGTTGATTTTCATTATTCTTGATCCAACACGAGCTATGATGTCCATGTCTAAATACTGATTGGTATTGAATAATTTTAATAAATAGTTTCTGACAATTTTTTTTCTTAAACGCTAGGAAACCATCAATTGGATATGTAGCCAAATATAATTGACCCATTGCGGTAAAACTGGATTGAAATCTTATGATTGTTTCAATGTCGTCCTTTGGCAATGATGCAAGATAATGATTCAAAGCGTGAAATTCATTGTAAAAGCGAGGGGGATCATTAATTAAATGAAAACGATCAGTATTAAAATCACCCCTTTTGCGGACATCTGTGCAAAAACTGTTTATATTTGTACTTGAACTTTTTGTTTTTCTTTTCATTTCGCCAGAGCTATCTTTGGTAGATCTGGTGAAGAACAGAGGTGAATTAACAGGCATTTTTTTTACAGCGGCACTTGGGTAAAGAGAACGAATGTCAATTGTAGTAATTCCAGCTGGGGTGTTTGTGAATGCATTTTTCCATGGATCAATGTTGTGAAAATTAGGCCATGTCTCAGCGTTTAAACAAGGATTTTCCATATAATTAAAATGTTCATTTATAACAGTGTTGCTGTCAATTTTACCATGTACAAAGCTGGTGCATAATCCACCAGTGACAGATTGTTTTATAAAGTAATTGAAAAAGGTATTTGATATTTTTTTAGGAGCTAACACTTGATCAATTTGGCGAGAGGGCTCTACAATAAAAAACTGTTGATAAGCAAGGTTGGACTGAGAATAATTTCGTCTTATATAAATATTTATATCGTCGGCGAGATAATTATTGAATAAGGTTAACAGAATAGAATGTAACAGTACACAATCTTGTTTTAGATAGTAAACACTATACTGGTAGAGATTGGTAAATTTTTGGGTATTAAAAATAGTTTGGGCTTCAAGTCTTGTTTCTAGGGGAATTTCTTTCCCTGAAAATGTGTCCCGCCAGAATAAATCATCATTAGGATGTAAACTAGTTAAAGATTTTAATTTTTTTATGGATGTTGCTTTTTCATATGGGAAGCATAGCTTGGATACATTTAAATTAAATAATTTTCCAATTTTATCCAGAGACATGTTAGCAGCCACTAAATTTCGAATATCTTTGATATATAGGTTCATGATCCATTTGTCAGGAGATTTTAGTTTTACTTTCTTTTGTTTCTTGGCACCCAATATGTTTTGAAATCTGGTAAGATTTTTTTTCACCGTTATTTTAACAGTCGAAATAGAGGCACCTTTTTTATACAACAGAATGTTTTCATTGAGTTTCGTAAGAATAATAATTAGGCTGTTGCAAATTAAATAGTTGTCATAGTTTGAACCGTTAAAAGCTGTTAAGACACATTCAAAAATAATTTCCTGTAGACGTTTTTTCATTGAACTAAATACACCTTTGAGCGTTTCTGTTAATGAAGATGAATTTAATTTTTGCAAAATATTTTTCAGTAAAATATACTTTACTAATGATGCTATAATATTTCTTTGATAAATATACATAAGAAATTGATATATCATATTTGACGTGGTTTTAGATGAGGGTTCCGTACAGTCGTTACTTGTCATGTTAGTTGAGATATGAAATGTTTTGACTTGATCTTCAGAGAGGTTTCGTTTTTCCAATAGATTGAGCAGTTGATTTGCGCATACATCAAGGTTTAAGTTTTCCAGTTTATGATGAAAAAAATCCCAGTCTATATGTGATCTTACGTTATCGCATTCAGCTGTGACATATTTTTTCAACTTTATAAATAGTATGCCAGGAAGAAATTGTTTTAAAATGTCTAGGGTTTCTTGAACTGGAATAGAATCATACAGTCCTGTAATAATAATAAAAATGATTTATTATTATTATTATTATTATTATTATTATTATTATTATTATTATTATTATTATTATTATTATTATTATTATTATTATTATTATTATTATTATGTTATAAAGTAAGATAATTTTTTATAAATATTACCTATAATATAAAGTTGCTGATTACCCAATGTAGTTTTCTTATGGCGGGTATTTCCAAATGTGTTAACAAATAATTGTTCATCATCTTCTGTTTGTACCATCTGTTTATTCAAAGCTTCTGTGTCATAACTGAAAAGTTAGTACATAAAAAGGTATACTGACAATATAAATAGGGAAAGAGGATCTTACCTGAGAAATGATATTTCACTGCATACTTTAAGTGTTTTTTTAAGGGATTCATCCAGCATACCCAGACTTTCTAAATAACATATTATGCATATGCATGTGGTGACAAGTTATATAATTAGTTAAGAAAATGTAAAAAAAAAATACCTAGATTCTCGTGTAGAAGATATTTTAAACTTTGACCACTGACTAAAGAAAAAAGAATGGACGATAGGAAAGTTTAATAATAATAATAATAATAATAATAATAATAATAAGAATAATAATTATAATAATTGTTCAATACCTAAATTACGATCTCGAGATAATGGAGAATAATCTTGAGTTTCTTTATGCTCACAAATACAATTTTTTTGATTTAGAAGGACTTCTTTTGGGGATCTTTTAAAGACCGTTTTATCTCCTTCGGTAATAAGAGTGTTGGTGAATAAGTCGTGTTTGTCAAATTTAGCAGAATGCTTAACATTTTCCAGAGCATTGATCTTGATTACATTACGTTGTTCAATATCTGGCGTAAGAAACACATGAAAAATTTCTTCAGTATTTTTTTTAGCTAAAAGTTGACCGATCATATTAGTTCGAATTTCGTTAGAGGCTTTTCCTGTGTATGAATATGCTGTATAAATATTGATTGTAAAAGGAAAGTTTAAATGATCTGTTCTTCCTTGTACTATATCTAATATTTGATCAGCCCGGACCGGAATTCTTTTGTATGTAAGCTGATCTTGAGGGTTCACGTTTCTTAGAAGAAGGGGAAAAATTGTAGGTAGCTGATTCAGAATGTAGTATTTATTTTTGTAGGTAATGACATGAATGGGTTTGAAACTATTTGGTGTTTTTATAATTTTTATGAATGTGTTTTGAAAGCCGTAGCTGAGGCAAAATCGTTGATGACCAGTATTTTTAGGAAGACGAAAAATGATTTTGACAACGGTTATATTGATGTTAAGTGTCCATGTTATAAATTTCAGAACATGTGCAGTATCTACTTGTTTGTTGCGAATTTCTCTGGATGTTGATTGAAGCTGTTCAGTTAGGTCTTGGAATGTTGGAAACTTCTTCTGATTAATCTTCCAAATGTGATGAAGCAGTGCATCTGAATGTAAATAATAATAATAATAATAATAATAATAATAATAATAATAATAATAATAATAATAATAATAATAATAATAATAATAATAATAATAATAATAATAATAA
>Ga0208051_100173_pt1 | contig 8338 bp, 6 predicted proteins | sample LakMenEpi17Oct08_FD_150709 | JGI IMG/M metagenome (GOLD analysis project Ga0208051, IMG submission 150709) | Freshwater microbial communities from Lake Mendota, WI - 17OCT2008 deep hole epilimnion (SPAdes) | ecosystem: Environmental > Aquatic > Freshwater > Lake > Epilimnion/Euphotic zone ...
CCCAAGCAGGTTCTAATATCCTTTTTGTAGGGGATAACTAAGGTTTCGTACCATTCTTGTAAGTCTTCATTGGCGAACGTTCGATCGGCATCTAAAAACTCTGGAATTCTGATAATTTCTAAAACTAACAAGGCAGGGATTAAGCTTTTAGAGAACTCCATAAAAAAGATGATCCAATAGTTAAGTGAGTTGATAAGGGATTTCCACAAACCACTTTGGCAAATGGGGAAGTCGATTAATCTGTTTTTCCAACTCTGCCATTGCCTTCTGAATCAACTTTACCCCAGTGTGGTAAACCTTGTCAATGAGCTTGACAACTGGATTTTTTCCTTTGAAGGTCAAAGATTCGGCAAAGCGAAGCACCGTTTCCACACTATCGAGTAAACTCCCCTTCCAATGCTGCTCCAACCAACCAAAGGTACGCTCTACTGCATTGTACTTGCTGTGGTAGGGGGGATAGTAGGCTAACTCAATGTTCAGTTGCGACTGCTGGGCAAAGGCTACCATCCGGTTCATAAACTGAGTACGACGAGAATGGTTCTCCGGCCCATTGTCTTGGTTAATCACCAATTTGTGAATGTGGCTAAAGCGGTCTTTTACCATCGCCCACCACTGCTCCAGCAAGTCCACAATACAATCTGCGGTCAGTTTAGAGCTGACAAAGAACAAGTACAGTTCATTGTATTCGGGGAGGAAAATACCATAGGGGGTGAGGGTGGTGCTCGCATCAAAATCATGATCTAAGGCAATAGTGGTCACTCGCGTTTTGCCTCCTCGGTCAAACTCTCCAACTTTGACCGCTACTTTGGCATCCATTGAGATACGTAATGCGGGTCAGCATCGGCTTGTTGATTAACCGAGTGGATTTGCTCAAAGATGGCATCCGTTTCCGGTATTTTCTTTTGCGGTTTCGCCTTGACTACTCGTTTTAAGCTATATCCCATCTCGTTTAATCGGCAACGAATTGTCTCCTCACTGGGTAATTCCTCCTCCTGGTAGCCTTTCTGCTCTATCAATTGACGACGCACTTGCGATGCACTTATCCGGCTCTATAAACGGGTGCTTTTGAAACTAGGATCGGTCTGTGCCTGGGGTTCTACCAAGGCTCGTATGTCTTCGAGCAAATTAGGTAATTTTTCTTCTACTCGCTTGCGTCCACTGCGATGATAACCATCTTCGAGTGCTTGTCCACTGGTCAATTCCCCCATCCCTTTGCGGATTGTTCGCCGATTCCAGCCCAATTCTCGTTCGGCAAAGGTTTGCCCTCCAATACCTAACGTTTTCACCACTTCTGCCATAAATTGTCGTCTGTCACTGCCTTTCAGCTTTTGGGCAGTTTTGATATAAAGGGCTTTCAGACTATCGGTTAGTTGAATCAGGGATGCTGGTTTCATGCGAGTTCCTCACTCTGAGGATTTTCCCGTTATTATAGGATCAATCATTCTCTGTAATTCTCTAATTAGCCGAGATCGAAAAATTCAATTATCAACGGTTAATACGATCTGGTAGCAACGAACTAATCAAATTCCTATTCCCCGAATATAATTGGATGCGGTAGGTTAGGGACTTGCGTAAAAATAAGATGCCAGCTAGGAGGGCAGAACCGTCACATCCCATTTGGGCAAAGTTTCAGAACGTTGCCAGAAAGGTTGCAATTGTTCTAGTTCTTTAGCCAAAACTTTCACCCCTTTTTCATAAGTTCCTTCTACCAAATGCACTAGAGGTTTTATCCCCTTCCAAGTCATGTTAGAAGCCCAATTAAGAGCCGCATCAATTGAATCTAAAATTGCCCCATTCCAATAGTTCTCTAAGACTGCCCAACACCTTTCAATTGGATTATATTTACTATGGTAAGGCGGGTAGTAAATGAGCCGTATTTGCCATTTTTCGGGCAAATTCTACCATTCTTTTGATAAATTGAGTGCGGTTGCTGCGAGTAGCGGCTCCTCCATCTAAATCAATAACTAATTCTTCTAACCCTGGATAGATTGCTTGATTTTCTTGCCACCACAACTCTAAACAATCTGCTACAAAATCTGAGGTTTCAGCCGATTGACCGAAATAAATAGACAGGCGTTCTCCCCTCACATCTAGAATTCCTAAAGGGACTAAAACAGCCGTCCATTCACTATCATGATCATCAGCTTTTAATGGCTCGATATAGCGGGCTTTACCCTCACGAGATAAATTGCCTATCTTAACTTTAGCTTTGCTATCCAAGGAAATTCTCAAAGATTTAGTCTGGTTGTCAGCGGCTTGATTGGCTTGGGCTACGTTGGCAAAAATTGCCTCAGTTTCTGGAATTTTTTTGAGCGGTTTTATTTTTTGTGTTTTTTTTAAACTATAGCCCATTCGATTCAAAATATCTCCAATGGTTTGACGAGAGGGCAATTGTTCATCTCGATAGCCCTTTTCTTCTTTTAATGCCTCTCTTACCTCTCTGGCACTGATTTTAGTAAAGGCAAAAGTTGATTGGAATTTAGGGTCTGCTTGCGAGTACATTTCCACTAAACTCTTAATATCTGCCTCCAAGTTTGGCAGCAGTTCCTCCGTTTTTTTTCTCCCCCTAGCACGATAATTATCAACGCAAATAATTCCAGTTTCCAGCTCTTTCAATCCCGTTGCTATTGCCTGCCTAGACCATCCCAATTCTGTTTCGGCGCGGCGCGGCGAAGAGTTAAAATAGTCTATAGTTACTTGCGCCATAAAAGCCCTTTTCTTAAAACCTGTCAGCTTTTTTGCCGCATCTTTCAAGCTTGATTTGATTTTTTCAGTCAGTTCAGTTACCATAGTTGAGATTGGGAGTAACAAGTTGCTTCTCTAGTCTAGATGGTAATTTATTAATACGCAAGTCCCTAAGCTGATCACTTTAACTCCAATATAACCAAACTTGGGAGCTTTCTTTTCACTGATTACTGATTACTGTTTACTGCTCACTGAAAAACCCCCACCTCCCCACTTCCCCTGAAAACTGGATTAAGCTAGGCTCTAAGACCGCTCGACATTGCTGAATAATTGAGGATCGAGGGTGGGTAGTTCGATATCTTTTTCTGCTGGGGAAGAGGCCAACTGGAAGCGGTTTAAGGTTTGTTGAACGCGATCAAAAATGGTGATTTTTTGCTCGCTATTGTTCTGGGGTTCGGGAATAGGTTCCACTTCTACCGGAGGCTAAATACTAGAGGCCGGTTCGTTAATCTCCTTTGTCTCCGGTATGGTGGTTAAGGGAGATTCGATCGCTTCAGGGGTTTCCTCCACCTTTTCGATTGTTTCTGTCTCTACTGGTTTTTCTTCCACTATTGGGCTTTCTGGCTCAATAACAGGATTTTCTTCCACTATAGGGGTTTCTGGCTCAATAACAGGGATTTCCTCAACTATAGGGGTTTCTTCTTCCTCAATAACGGGGGTTTCCTCAACTATAGGGGTTTCTGGCTCAATAACGGGGGTTTCTTCCTCAACTATGGGAGTTTTTTCCTCTAGACTGGGAATGGTTTTATAGTTGGGATCAACAATGCTACGGGCAATTATAGGGGATAAATCGCCGCGGACTAATTGACTAAGGCCGTCTTGGTAAGAGGGATCAAAGCTAATCACGCGCACGCTGGTATTAAACTCGTTTTCGATTTTATTTCCCTTACCATCGATGAATTCTAATTGTACCCAGTTATTGCCCTTGTCAAAACCCTTGAGATAGATCGGTTCCCAAGTATCAAGCAGAAAACTTTCACCGTTGACAGTGACACGAATGCGCCAATTTTGAAGACTATTATCCTCGTTGACAGTATTGGGCAGACGTAGAGGAGCATTACTCAGATAAAAATCGAGCAGGATCGGTTCTGCACCGTAGATTCCTTGCGGATGACTGTAGGTTAGTAGGGGTAAGGTGTTATCAGGGGCATTTTTGCCTGTTTTTGTCAGAATATGAAAGGTTGTTTCAGCGAAGGCCCCATCATTTTTAAAACTTTCCTGCCAAGGCCGCAGGGCCAAGACGCGGAGGGTGTGAGTACCGGGGGCGAGATTTTCTAAGATAATCGGTTGCTTGAGGTCGTAGATAGCCGATGCTGGTTCATTATCGACAATTAGGCTCAAGTGGGGTCCTAATTTCAGGGTGTCGTCTTGGAAAATTGGCAGCTCCGACACTTGTAGTTTAACTGTCACCTGAGAGTCATCGAAAACTTGTTCGGCCAGAGGACTGAGAATCGTTACTTGGGGAGCGTAACGATCTAAACTGGGGCGCAGTTGCTGAATTAGGGCCGGGGGGGCAACCTCAGAAATGCGGCCTCGAACGACGGGAAGATTAGAGGTTTCGGAACTGGGGAGATTGGTAGCCGTCAGGCGATCGCCACAGGCGGTTAACAGGGTGGTCAGTAAACCGATCACAAGACATATATGAAGGGTTTTGACTGGGATTGATTTATGTAGTAGGGATAGCACGTTCCTCCTAGAGCCAAGGCCAAAATCTATACAAACCATTGATTTTTGCTAGAGTCATTGAATGCTCTGGTGTCAGCAAAAGCGCGAGAAGATCAGGTTATGGCCTCAATTTTACAGAATTGTTTGATTGTTTTTTGAGAATCTATCTATTGAATTTTCTATATGGTCTGGTGGGGGATAAAAGGGGGAAATCGGCTTCTGGGGCGACAATTAATGAACTTTTGTCAAGAAAAATCACTGGTCTGACCCTGACTGAGACCGTCCATAGCAGAAAATGTCTCTCCTAAGCTAAACGGCGCTTAACCTGCATGATCCAATAGCTATAACCCTTTTGGAGTCTATATCGGTGATCCGAAGTAAAAGCCGTTTAGCTAATCAAGGATTAAGACAATTTTAATTATTGTTAAGCATAACGAACAGACAAGAGAACAAAGACTTATCATCTACTATTGATGCTTTCGACTGGAATCTCACCCAAGAGGAAAGTCAAGCGACATTAACAAAAGGTGGGTCAGATTTCAACTTGCCTTTTTTAGGTTAAAAAATCTATCCTCAAATAAAACGCTAAGTCTATTGTCGAGAGAGGAGAATCCTCATGGCACTCCCCCCCAAAGCGGTAGCTAAAGTGATTGTAGATAAAGACCCAGTACCTACTTCCTTTGAGAAGTGGGGTCAACCGGGGCATTTTGATCGCACTTTAGCCAAAGGACCCAAAACCACTACCTGGATTTGGAACCTACACGCCAACGTCCACGATTTTGATAGTCAAACCAGCGATCTAGAAGATATTTCTCGGAAAATCTTCAGCGCCCACTTCGGACATCTCGCCGTTGTCTTCGTTTGGCTAAGTGGAATGTACTTCCACGGCGCGAAATTTTCTAACTATGAAGCTTGGTTAACCAACCCGCTCGCCATCAAACCCAGCGCCCAAGTGGTCTGGCCGATCGTCGGTCAAGGCATCCTCAACGGCGATGTGGGCGGTGGCTTCCACGGTATTCAGATCACCTCTGGTCTGTTCTACCTCTGGCGCGCCTCCGGGTTCACCAACAGCTATCAGCTATACTGCACCGCTATCGGTGGTTTAGTTATGGCGGGTCTGATGCTGTTTGCCGGTTGGTTCCACTACCACAAAAGCGCACCGAAACTGGAATGGTTCCAAAACGTGGAATCGATGATGAACCACCACTTGGCGGGTTTACTCGGCTTAGGTTCCCTAGGTTGGGCCGGTCATCAGATTCACGTTTCTTTACCGGTGAACAAACTCCTCGATGCTGGAGTAGCTCCCCAAGACATCCCCTTGCCCCACGAGTTCATTCTCGAACCGAGCAAGATGGCGGATTTATATCCCAGTTTCGCCCAGGGTTTGACCCCTTTCTTTACCCTTAACTGGGGTGCTTACTCGGATTTCCTCACCTTCAAAGGTGGCTTGAACCCCGTGACTGGTGGTCTCTGGCTTTCCGATACCGCTCACCATCACTTGGCGATCGCTGTATTATTCATCATTGCTGGTCATATGTACCGTACCAACTGGGGTATCGGTCACAGCATGAAGGAAATCCTCGAAAACCACAAAGGTCCCTTCACCGGTCAAGGTCACAAAGGACTGTACGAAATCCTGACCACCTCTTGGCACGCTCAGTTAGCGATTAACCTTGCTCTCTTAGGTTCGCTAACCATCATCGTGGCCCACCATATGTACGCCATGCCGCCCTATCCCTATCAGGCGACTGACTACGCCACCCAACTATCCTTGTTCACTCACCACACTTGGATCGGTGGCTTCTTAATCGTCGGTGCGGGAGCGCACGGAGCGATCTTCATGGTACGGGACTACGATCCGGCCAAAAACGTCGATAACCTGCTCGATCGGATGATCCGTCATCGCGACGCAATTATCTCCCACCTGAACTGGGTATGTATTTTCCTTGGCTTCCATAGCTTCGGTTTATACATTCACAACGACACCATGCGGGCTTTTGGTCGTCCCCAAGATATGTTCTCGGATACGGGAATTCAACTACAACCCATCTTTGCCCAATGGGTACAAAGTCTCCACACCCTAGCCCCCGGCAACACCGCTCCTAACGCTCTAACTACCGCTAGTTATGCTTTCGGTGGCGACGTGGTAGCCGTGGGTGGCAAAGTGGCCATGATGCCGATCACTCTCGGTACTGCCGATTTCCTCGTGCATCACATCCACGCCTTCACCATCCATGTAACCGTGTTGATTCTCCTCAAAGGGGTTCTCTACGCTCGCGGTTCCCGTCTGATTCCCGATAAAGCAAATCTCGGTTTCCGTTTCCCCTGCGATGGTCCCGGTCGCGGCGGTACCTGCCAAGTTTCGGGTTGGGATCACGTCTTCCTCGGCCTGTTCTGGATGTACAACTCCATCTCGGTCGTAATCTTCCACTTTAGCTGGAAAATGCAGTCCGATGTCTGGGGAACCGTCGCCCCCGATGGCACTGTCACCCACGTTACCCTCGGTAACTTCGCTCAAAGTGCCATCACCATCAACGGCTGGTTACGGGATTTCCTCTGGGCGCAATCGGCCCAGGTGATTAACTCCTATGGCTCTGCCCTGTCCGCCTACGGAATCATGTTCCTAGCCGGTCACTTCGTCTTCGCGTTTAGCTTGATGTTCCTGTTCAGTGGTCGCGGCTACTGGCAAGAATTAATCGAGTCGATCGTTTGGGCGCACAACAAGTTAAGAGTTGCCCCCGCTATCCAACCTCGCGCCCTGAGCATCATTCAAGGTCGTGCCGTTGGTGTGGCTCACTACCTCTTAGGCGGTATTGTCACCACTTGGGCATTCTTCTTGGCCAGAAGTCTCTCGATTGGCTAAACTTGCCTATAAGGGCTTGCCAGTCCCCCGGGGATTGGCAAGACTAGGCTCAACCAGCGTCGATTGACCGATACCTCTGTAAGCGTTTCCTATTACAGTGGGTGAATTTAAAAAAGGAAATAACCAGCACTCGTGTAAGAGCCTCAGTTATTTAGAGAGGAGAATTTCCTAAACAGCTATGGCAACTAAATTCCCTAAATTTAGCCAAGATCTAGCCCAAGATCCGACCACCCGTCGGATTTGGTACGGGATCGCCACAGCCCACGATTTTGAAAGTCATGATGGCATGACGGAAGAGAATCTCTACCAAAAGATTTTCGCGTCGCACTTCGGCCACATTGCAATCATTTTCCTGTGGACTTCCGGTACGATATTCCACGTCGCTTGGCAAGGTAACTTCGAGCAGTGGATCAAAGATCCCTTAAACATCCGTCCCATCGCCCACGCGATTTGGGATCCCCAGTTCGGTAAAGGCGCTGTAGATGCCTTCACCCAAGCTGGCGCTTCTAACCCGGTTAACATCGCCTATTCCGGGGTTTACCACTGGTTCTACACCATCGGTATGACCTCCAACCAAGACCTATACCAAGGTGCGGTGTTCCTGCTGATTCTCTCGGCGATTTTCCTCTTTGCTGGCTGGTTACACTTACAACCTAAGTTCCGTCCTAGCCTCGCTTGGTTCAAAAACGCTGAATCTCGCCTGAACCACCACCTCGCCGCTCTGTTCGGTGTTAGCTCTCTGGCTTGGACCGGACACCTCGTTCACGTTGCTATCCCCGAATCCCGCGGTCAGCACGTTGGTTGGGACAACTTCCTCTCCACTCCCCCCCACCCGGCGGGTTTACTACCCTTCTTCACCGGTGACTGGGGTGTGTATGCGGAAAACCCCGATACTGCTAACCACATTTTCGGTACTGCCCAAGGCGCGGGAACTGCGATTCTCACCTTCTTAGGTGGTTTCCATCCCCAAACCGAGTCCCTCTGGTTAACCGATATGGCTCACCACCACTTGGCGATCGCTGTGATCTTCATCGTGGCTGGTCATATGTACCGCACCAACTGGGG
>Ga0208051_100181_pt1 | contig 8157 bp, 9 predicted proteins | sample LakMenEpi17Oct08_FD_150709 | JGI IMG/M metagenome (GOLD analysis project Ga0208051, IMG submission 150709) | Freshwater microbial communities from Lake Mendota, WI - 17OCT2008 deep hole epilimnion (SPAdes) | ecosystem: Environmental > Aquatic > Freshwater > Lake > Epilimnion/Euphotic zone ...
ACAGATCGGAGAAAAGGTGAGTATTCGCCTGCATGATCCATCTGGTGGCTATCGGGATATTCTCGGTGTTTTAGAGAGCGAAAACACAGTGAAAAGGAAGGATGGCAGCATCGTTACCTTTGATCCAGCCAAAATAGCGGTTTGGAAAGTAGTGAAAAATAAATGAGCTGCCTAAATGAGTAATAATCAAATTCAATTATTTGATACTAAATCACGAAAACTACAAATAGTAGAAAGTAGTGACGGTAAGAGCTTGCGAATTTATAGCTGTGGGCCAACTGTTTATCGCGATGCCCATGTTGGAAATATGCGTACTTTCTTACTCGGAGACTTAATCACTAGGTTGGCAAAATATCTTGGTTATCAGGTTAAATTTATTCAAAATATCACTGATGTTGGCCATATGTCAGAGGATTTTGTAGAAGACAAAATATTGGCACAAGCCAAAGCTGAAGCAAAAGATCCCTATGAAGTTGCAAAATTTTATGAAAGTAGATTTCATCAAGATCTTAAATCTTTAAATATTAATGCCGCAGATTTATACCCAAAAGCTAGCGACTGTATACCGCTTATGCATGATTTAATAAAAAAATTAATTGACACTGATCATGCATACGTTGGTAGTGATAACTGTGTTTACTTCTCAGCCCAGTCATATCAAGGTTATGGCGCAATTAGTGGAAATCGGTTAGATGCACTTAAGCCTGGCCATCGTTTTGAATACACCGAAGACGGTGCTAAAAAATTTCATGCTGACTGGGCGCTTTGGAAAGCAGCAGCAGGTCGAACCCAAATGATTTGGGATTCACCATGGGGGCCAGGATTTCCAGGTTGGCATATTGAATGCTCAGCGATGTCACTACATTATTTAGATGAGTTTGTAGATATTCACTTAGGCGGGATAGATCTAAGATTTCCTCATCATGAAAATGAACGTGCTCAATCAAACTCATCTATAAATAATGAGGCGGTAGCACTCTGGGTTCATGGTGAACATCTTTTATTTGAAGGCCGTAAGATGGCTAAAAGTACTGGGAATGTAGTTTTAGTTTCAGATTTAATTTCAAAGCATTTAGACCCACTATCACTTAGGCTTTGCTTTCTAGAAAATAGATACAGAAGTCAGATGGACTTAAGTTGGGATAGTTTAAAAGCTGCTCATTTATTAATTCAGCGTTGGCGAGATAAAACTGCAACTTGGGCGAAAGATAAATCATTAGATAAAAAACAGGCACAAGGATTTATAGATGAGATTAGTACAGATTTTTCGGCAGATTTAGATACACCAAGGGCGCTACAGAAGTTAAGAAGTATTGAAAAAGCTCAGACTTTAAGTGATGGAGTTAAGTATGAAATTTTTAAATGTGTTGATGATTTATTTGGGCTAGACCTACTTAAGCCATCACTAGGTAAGGGTGAATTAGCATCAGATGCTCAAAGTTTGTTTGATCAGCGACAAATAGCACGTAATAAAGGTGACTTTACAGAAAGTGATCGACTGCGGGGATTACTGCTTGAAGTCGGAGTGGTAGTTAGAGACAGTAAAGATGGGCAAAGTTGGGAGTGGTTAATTTAATTTTATGATCGCCTTGGTCTAACTAAGGAAATTATCAATGTAATAAAACCTACAATAAGAAAAATATTTCCATAAGTATTTCCGTAAATTAATATCTCATCTCCTGATCCAGGATTTCCAGCAAGGAGAACCACTGCTAGCCAGGCTGCTGAAGCTATTACTTGATACCTTAAATAAAAGAATGTTTTACTAAGAACATTCATTCCTATAAAAGTTAAAAGTATCGATCCAATAAATCCAAATGGTGGATATATGTTGTGCAGCATGATGGCACAAAATCCAATTAGTGTGCCGAGTAATAATGAGCGAATTACCTTCATTAAATTACCCCAGCAAAAATATCTAACTCTCTGCCATTACTATCGAATGGGGCAGCCTTTTCACCTTTTACTAATGTGTAGTACTCATCCCCCCAAACTGATAAACCAAGATTATTTGAGAGTGCAAAAAATGGTCCATCTACTGAAATTTGTGTGGCGTGAGCTTTCATAGCTTCAAGTTTTTGTGGCACATACTCTGGGGCGTTAACGACAGTTGTAACTAATTCATCTGGTTTGGCAAACGGTAGATCATCAGCACTTTGTGCGCCAAAGAAATCTGATCCAACCTCTTTCATTTTTTCAATTCCCATTTGAATAACCGACCTTGGCATTGTGTTCCAATAAATTTTACTAACATGCCAACCTTGCTCAGCTGCCAACTCAGCAGCCCGCATTGCAACTCTATGAGCTTTTATATGATCTGGGTGGCCATAACCACCAAATTCATCATAAGTAATTAAAACTTGTGGCTGAATTTCTAAAATTATCTTAACAAGTTCATGTGAAGCCTCATCTAGGTCAGCTTGCCAAAATACATCATCTCGCTCATTTTGGGTTGTCCCCATCATCCCGCTATCTCGCCATTTTTTATTTGGAGCGCCTAAAAATCTAAAATCATTTATTCCTAATTGCACCATCGCATCTTTTAATTCAACTTCACGATGTTCACCAAGCTTGTCATCTTTATCACTCGCTAAGTTTGCAAGTTCAGTTACTAAGACTTCACCCTCTTCACCTCTTGTGCAAGTTACTAAAGTTACCTGCGCACCTGATGCAGCATATTTAGCCATTGTCACTCCATTATTGATGGTCTCATCATCTGGATGGGCATGGACTAATAACAATCTTTTTGCTGCACTCACCCGCACAATATAACTATAAAAGTTATAAAACCTGACAATCTCAGACTTATCCCAATAGAATTAAGTGTGGCTGATGAGAAAACTAATCGCTTACCTCGTGATGAACGTAGGGCGCAACTACTAGTTGCTGCGCTTGAGGTTTTTACCACTGCGGGTTATCACTCTGCTGCAATGGATGAAATTGCAGACCGCGCAAAAGTTAGTAAGCCGGTTTTATATCAGCACTTCCCATCTAAATTAGACCTTTACCTTGCAGTATTAGATTTGCATATTGATTCATTAGTTTTTGCAATTCAAAAAGCAATTGCTGCTAACCGAGAGAACTCGGCTAGAGTTGCAGCAACAGTTGAGGCGTATTTTGGCTTTATTGATTCTGAAGGTGAAGCATTCAGATTGCTTTTTGAAAGTGATATGAATGTAGAACCACAAGTTAGAGAGCGACTTAATCGAATGACTTATGACTGTGCGGCTGCAGTTAGCGCAGTCATCTCAATTGATACTGGTTTAGGTAAAGAAGAGTCAATGATGCTGGCAGTTGGAATTATCGGTACGGTGCAAACTAGCGCTCGTCACTGGTTAGATCGAGATGGCAAAATTGACCGCCGGCGTGCAACTGAGTTAGTTATGAATCTAATCTGGCGGGGAATCTCTGGGTTTCCTAAATCACAATCTTAAATTAGCAAACGCATCAAGTACTAGATAGGGTTTGGGTATGGCTACTACAAAAACTGCATCAAAGAGCACAACAAAGACTGAGGTTAAAATAGGTATCTCAGATAGCACTCATGAACTCAATTTTGAATGTGAAAGTACGCAATCTGAAGTAATTGCAAAAGTTAATGAGGCAATTAAGTCATCTTCTGTTTTATCACTTAGTGATAGCAAAGGTCGAGAAATTTTAGTTCCTTATAACAAGATTAGTTATGTAGAAGTTGGCGAGGGTGCTGAGCGCCGCGTTGGTTTTGCTAGCCAATAACTTAAACTGATAAAACCCTACGAGCGTTAGCTCGCTCTTCTAGTTTTTGCCATTGTGCTGGCTCTGTGGTGTATTCACCTAGTAAATTTAATTTTCCATTTCCATGATAATCACTTGCACCAGTCATAACAAGTTTTGAATCTCTTGCTAGTGCTATTAATTGAGTTTTCTCCTGAGGAGAATGATCACGGTGATCAACTTCAATTCCATCTAACCCAGCTTGGATTAAGGAGCCAAATGTGTCCAGTGAGATTGTTCGCCCGCGATGAGAAGCCATCGGATGGGCAATTACAGATACACCACCTGCCCCTTTAATTAATTTGATTACCGCTTCTGGTGTTGGTGAATAATGTGAAACATAATATTTAGAATGATTATGGAGCATTTGTGTAAATGCTTCTTCTCTACTTGCAACTACACCTTTTTTAACTAGTGCATCTGCAAGATGCGGTCTACCTAATGTTGCTCCATCTGATAACTGTTCTAAAACCTCACTCATAGTGATATCAATTCCAGCTTCATTAATTTTTGCAATTATTTTTTCCATTCGCCCAAAGCGGTTTTCTCTAGTTTTTTCTAATGTATTAATTAATTCAGTATTACTTGGATCAAATAAAAGCCCCAGAATATGAACACTTATTCCATCTGGAGTCTGACAAGATACTTCAGCACCCGGGACTAGAGCGATTCCAGGGCGAAGAGCGGTAGTAGCTTCTTGCCATCCACTAATTGAGTCATGATCTGTTAAAGCAATAGTTGTTATTCCTGCAGCAAGTGCTTTATTAATCAATTGGGTTGGAGTATCGGTTCCATCACTAAATGTCGTATGTGTGTGAAGATCAATCATTGATTTATCTTACCGCTGATTAGAAATAGGTTGACTAGAGCGTAAGACAAATAAGGTGCAACCAAAAAGTAAGCCAATTATTCCTGGAATTGTGCCAGCAGGTGGCTGCTGATCTAGCCAGAAATAAGCAATTACTGCGCTAACTGGAACCTCAAAGAAAACTATTAATGAAACTATCGCTGGTGAAACTCGTTTAAGAGAGAGATTAAATAGTGAGTGGCCAAGTAATTGAGCAGTAAGAATTAGTGCAGCAAGTAAAGCCCACTCTGAAATCGAAAATCCAGTTAAAGGATAATTACCTAGAAAAATTATTGGAAGGACTGTTAAAGAGCAAGTTAAATAACACACTGCCGTAAAAGTTGAAGTAGCAATTTCTTTTTGCACTTTAGAGCTAATCAATACATAAGCGGCGGCTAGCGCTCCCCCAGCAACAGCTAAAAGATCTCCTTGAAATGATCTAACTGATAAATTTAAATCAACACCAGTAATTACAATCACTGAGATAAATGCTATAAAGATTCCAATAAATGATTTTTTAGGTATATGACCACCTTTAAATTTTATAAATAAAGCAACAAATATTGGTTGAGTTGCCGTTAATGCAGTTCCTGTTGCAACTGAGGTGTATTTCATTGCCCAAAAGAAACATATAAAGTGAAAAGCTAAAAATACTCCACCCAGCGCTGACCAAAGTATTGCTTTTCTTTGATTTATAGTTCGCCACTCTTTTCGCTTTAGGGCAAAAGGTGTCATAAATAATCCACCAATTAAGTTGCGCCAAAAAATCATGGTCGGTACCGGCATCAAACTTTTTGCAATTATCGGACCAGAGGCTCCTATTCCGATAATCCCTAGAAGTAGCAATGGAATATCACGACCAGATGGTAATTTGGTGTGATCCTGATCTTTCATAGGTAGAACCTATCTGTAATTTAATTATTATTGCGAATTACTATCAAACCTTTCTTTTAGCCCCTAAAGGCAAGTGATGGCTACGACCTAAGTCGTAGTATCTCTTGTCAGATTATCTGATAGATCGAGGAGATTGTTAAAAACTAAATAAAAAACCTTAGGTATTTATATTTAGTCTTACCCCGAGAAGTGACTTAGGTCTGATAATTATTTGATCTAAAATTTCGTTAAATATCGCAGTAAATTTTTTATCAGTTAAAGCAATTGGATTACCCTCATCCCCACCCTCGCGCAGGATGGGATCAAATGGTATTTTTGCAAGAAGTGGAACATCTACTCCGATTAATTTGCTTAATCTCTTGGCAGTCTCTTCACCCCCACCACTGCCAAAAATTGAAATCTTTTCCCCAGATTCTGGATTAATAGATTCAGACATATTTTCAATAACACCAATTACTGGTTGTTTAATCTGGTGGGCAATTCGACCAGCCCGCTCTGCAATCTCAGCTGCAGCAATCTGTGGTGTAGTGACAACAATTATTTCTGATGTAGGTATTAGCTGGCCAAGTGATATTGCAATATCCCCAGTTCCAGGTGGTAAATCAAGAAGTAATAAATCTAAATCACCCCAATACGCATCACTTAATAATTGTTCTAAAACTCGGTGTAGTAGTGGACCTCGATAGGCAACGGGATCAGATCTTTCTGGTTTAAACATCTCCATTGAAACAACTTTGACTCCGTAATTTTCTACAGGAATAAATGTTTGATCAATTGCAGTTGGCCTTTTATCAAGAATTCCCATAAGTCTTGGAATTGAATGTCCATAAACATCCGCATCTAGTATTCCTACTTTTAGTCCACGAGCTGCTGCTGCCACTGCTAAATTAACTGTTACAGATGATTTACCGACACCGCCCTTGCCGGAGGCAATACCTAGCACTCTAGTTAAAGAGTCAGGTTGAGCAAAGGGAATAAATTTTTCACGCCCCCCACGAATTAATTTTTTAACATTATTTCTTTGTTCTTCATTCATTACGCCGAAGTTAATTTCTACATTTTTAACCTCAGAAATATTAGCTAAAGACTTAGTTATATCAGAATGAAGTCGATCCTTCATTGGGCATCCAACAATTGTTAGCAAGATACCAATTTTTGCTACACCGTCAGTAAAATTAACAGATTCAACCATACCTAGCTCAGGTAGTGGTTTATGAAGCTCAGGGTCAATTACTGTGCCAAGTGCAGTATTAATTAATTCAACGGTACTCATAATATATCTGGATCAATTTTTGGTTTAGGTTTTGTATTTATTTCCAAATCACTTTTATCAATTACATCACCAATATGCTTTTTAATAAATGCTTTTGGGTTTAAATCCTTTACTTGTAAATCCTCATATCCTGGCCCTAAATTTTCTTTTAGATCATTTGTGGCTTTTTGTGCAATATTCTTTAGCTTTATTAAGAGTCTTGCGGCATCAGTTGCAATATTAGGCATCCGATCTGGACCAATTAAAATCATTCCTAGTATGAGTAAGCCAAGTATCTCACCGCCACCAATATTAAACATCTATCCCTACTTTGATCCTGCAAGGGTTACTACTACCTCACGAGTTACGTTGTTTCTACTATATTCAACTTTAACTTTATCACCAATATTCTTACTTCTAATTACTACTATTAGCTCATCTGAATTATCAATAGATTTTCCATCTAATTTAGTGATTACATCGCCAGCTTTTAACCCAGCTTTTGCTGCTGGACCGCCTGCGGTAATACCTGCTCCTTGATTTGAAATTAATGCACCATTTCCAGTAAAACTTGTGTCAACAGTAATGCCCATGATCGGATAAGTAGCAGATCCAGTTTTAATTAACTGATCAACAGTTTTCTTGGCTTGATTAATTGGAATTGCAAACCCCAATCCAATTGATCCGGGTGAGTTTCCATACCCAAGGGTTGCTATTGCTGAATTAACTCCAACTACAGCCCCGGCTATATCAATTAGTGGACCTCCTGAGTTTCCAGGATTAATTGCAGCATCAGTTTGTAACGCATTGATAAATGAACTCTCTCCAGTCCTATCGCCAGTGGTAACTGCTCTATTTTTTGCACTAATTATTCCTGATGTGACTGTTCCTGATAAACCAAGTGGAGACCCAATCGCAATTACAGTATCCCCGACTAAAATGCTATCGCTATTGCCTAATTGTAGAGTTGGCGCAGAAGTTACATCTATTTTTAAAACAGCTAAATCATATGAAGCATCTCTACCAATTAATTTTGCAGGGTATTTCTTACCATTAGATAATTCAACTGTAATTTTCCCAAGAGTAGATGACTTTACAACATGATTATTTGTTAAAATAAATCCATCACTATCAAAGAAAAAACCAGATCCAGATGAAGAATTAATTGATATTGATACAACTGCAGGAATGACTCGAGCAGCAAGTGCTGCTATTGAATCGGGTGCTCGCTCAACGATGTTTTTTGTATCCACTAAATTTGCGCCAATATTTGTTGAAGAACTGCGTCCAACCATTGCTCCAATTGCACCTGCGATGAGTGCAATTACAACTGCAATAACTATAAAATTAGAATTGCTCTTGGTTTGGACTACCCGGACTTGCTTTACTTCATCACTTGGCAGCCACCATG
>Ga0208051_100184_pt1 | contig 8111 bp, 8 predicted proteins | sample LakMenEpi17Oct08_FD_150709 | JGI IMG/M metagenome (GOLD analysis project Ga0208051, IMG submission 150709) | Freshwater microbial communities from Lake Mendota, WI - 17OCT2008 deep hole epilimnion (SPAdes) | ecosystem: Environmental > Aquatic > Freshwater > Lake > Epilimnion/Euphotic zone ...
AGGCTCCCGCCGTGATGTAAAAGCCAAGTCCAACTGCGATTCCCATACATGCGGTACTAAACACTGTCGCAGCAGTTGTAACTCCTTGTATCTCCCTGGATCTTTCAATGGTAAAAATCAATCCAGCGCCGAGAAATCCAATGCCAGTTACCACTGCATGAAGTGCTCGAGTTGGGTCTCCAAATTCTGAGCCTCTATTCAATACTTCTCCAATTGCTACAACTAGAGCAGAGGAAGTTCCAACTAGAGCCATTGTGCGGGTTCCGGCAGATTTTCCAGCTCGGTCACGTTCCCAGCCAATTATGGCTCCAAGTATTGCGGCAATCACCATCTTCAAAGTTACAAGTAGCTGAATATCAATTGAGTAGGCTCCCAAATCTTTCATAGGGTAATACTACCCATGGATGGCTAGTCAGTCCAGTGGTTTACATTGATAAATTCTTACGTTTCTGAGTTAAGAAACTGCAGTCATGCTCTCACTCAAAGAAATTATGAGATAACGAAAATTCCAAAGGAATAAACGTTTATATGTCTGAATAAGAAAACAAGAGGTTTTCAAAATAAAATTAGTGTCTTCAAGTTGCTGATATCGACTAGAAATTACCACTTTCAAAGGGCTTAGCGAATAATCTTGAGTGATAGGAATTTAACCTCAAGATAGTTCGCCATTTAGTGCAGTTCTGAGATAAGAATCAAGGTTGATAAAGCTCAAGTCTTCACCCATAGATTCCTCTAAATCACTTGATATTTGGCCAATACCCTCACAAACCATAGTTGTTCTGAATAATTCCAAAAACACTCATGTCAATAAAGCCCTCCTGATACATGAATCAACTCTCTTTCAGATACCCTAAAGCCAGTTATGAAGCGCCTACTAGGACTTACCAGGTATGCAGTCGTTATCCCTGCCCTTGCCTCAATTCTTGGCGCATTACTTCTTATGGCTCAGGGATCCTTTGCTATGGTCCTAGCTGTAATTGATTCAATTCAGAATCAATATGGACTCAAAGAAACAATTGTTGACGTATTAACAGCTATTGATGCCATATTACTGGGCACAGTACTTCTAGTTATTGGCTATGGTCTCTATGAACTATTTATCGATACTGATATTGATGTGCCAATGTGGCTTCGTGTTGAAGATCTTGATGATTTGAAATCCAAACTAATAGGTGTCGTTGTAGCCATTATCGCTGTGGTCTTTGTAGGTGTATTTGTTGATTCAAATCGAGCTGATGATGTCATTGCTTATGGCGTTGGCGCAGGCGCGCTAGTCGCAGGATTAGCTCTCTTTGCATTCGCTACTGGAAAAGCAGGAAAGAAAAGTAGAGAGAAGCTGTAGATTTCAACAGTCTGGCATAGTTTAGAATGTGTGGTTTATCTAAGTTTGCCAAAGCTTGGTCCAAAATAAGATACTTAGCACGTGCATAAATAGTGGCAGTGGTTCTAGCTGGGGGTGTTAGTGAAGTACGTTCTTGCTGTTGATGTAGGGGCTACAAAAATTCATGGTGGAATTTTGGATGAAAACCTAAAGATAATTCATGAAGAGAAGATAGCCTCTCGGGAATCTTTACTTGGTTTAGCAGATCAGGGGTTACGGCGGACAAAGAATACTATTGTTAACTTAACGTCATTAGCGGCAAAAACCAATATCAACATTTCCTCAGCTTGCATCGGCTTTCCAGAGTATGTTTCAAATGATGGTCTAATAATCAGCAGAGATACTATTGATTGGCAAAGCCAACCCAGGAGTGAATTACTAGAACTCACAGGAATTAAATGGGTTGTTGAATCTGACGTCAGATGTGCAGCAATGGGTGAGTTGCACTTAATAGAGAATAAATCACAAACTAATTATTTATATGTTTTGGTGAGTTCTGGCATTTCCCATACTTTGATTATCAACGGTCGTGCATGGACTGGTGCAAATGGACGTGCGATTGGATTTGGAGTAACCGAGATTGAGCACAATGGGGAGTTTAAGTCATTAGAATCTGTTGCTTCTGGACTTGGTATCGCACGAGAGTATGAACGTTTGAGTGGAGTTTCAGTGAGTGGGGCGGTTGAAGTATTCCAAAAATTTAATTCAGATTCTAATTCCAAAATAGTAATTAAACAAGCTGCTGAGAGTCTCAGTCGAGGATTAATAAATCTCGTCGAAGTCCTAGATCCTTCTAAAATTATTATTGGAGGCGGTCTTTGGCTTGGATCACAGAATTACAGGGAGTTGGTAAGTGAACTCTTACCAAGAACCATCAATGACATTATTAGCATGGCATCGCTTTCTAACTCAGGTTTAATTGGAGCTGGCGTTATAGCCCAAAATTCATTAAAAATAGAGTGAAAGCTTTGCTCTCTTCACTTTTTTGGTAACTCTTTATATCTACACTATGGCACAAATCCAAATATATTTGAAAATATTGAGAGTTCTTGAAGAGAAATAATCCATAACTCCTTTACTTAATAATAAGGTTCTCTTGCAATTCAATTCAAAGGTTCTAAATTCACTTTAAGGAAAAATATATGTCATTTAGTATCGTGCTACACTCTATTTATGCATGACGATTCATTAGAGCCTTCAGAAATCAAACGTAAGCCAACTCCTAGACCAGAGTTCAAAGAACCTACCCATATTAAAAGAGAAAATATGGTCTTGCACACCTGGGGTGACTCAATATCAGGCTTTGTAACCGATCGAGTTATTTCATCAACAAAACAATTACATGTACTTGAATTTGAATTAGGCCCTAGTAGTGGGTTTAGACATAGTTCAATCAATCAGACAATCTTTGCTGCAGATATTCTATATTTTGTACTAGAGGGTGATCTAATTTTAGCCAATCCTAAAACTGGTGAAGTTGAATTAGTGAGCGAGGGAAGTGGATTACTGTTTCACCGAGAAACCTGGAATCACGGCTTTAGCATGGGGAAAAAAACTACTCGTGTCCTTGAATACTTCTCCCCTCCCCCAGCAATGGGAGCTGCATCTGAATTTTCAAAGAGACAGCCGCCACTGGCAGAAAATAAATATAATTATGGGAAAACTGTAAATAACTGGCCAGAGAGTCAGCCAGATTCAAAGAGTAAAGCATCTTTTCTTGAGATTTCAGATAGAACTTCAATTCTGTCTTTTCGTGATTCAGATCCAACTCATCTCATTTCAACGCTTGTAGCAACTGAATTTTTACATGTCATTAAAGGGACTATTGAATTAGGTCATGTTGAGGATTTCGCACTGGTCGAGCGAGAGAGTGTTGTGTATGTTCTAGAGGGCACCTTAATCATCGACTCTGTGGATGCAGATAACGGTCAAATTTCAAACTCAGTTCTATCCAAAGGTGATGCTTTCTTTCTTCCCAAGGGCTCGAAAGAGAAAATGTCTGTAAGGAAGTCGGACCGCGCAGTTTACCTGCGAGGATCTGGTGATGTCCCAGCAAACTGGAAGCCGTAATTAAAGTAAGGCTATGAGAGTTTGAAGTTTTTTCGCATGATTATTCTTTAATAGCGCCAGAAATTATACCCCTGATTAATCTGCGCTGAAGAAAAACGTATGCTAACAGGATGGGTAAGGCAACCATAACGGCGGCGGCGGCAGTTACCGGAGGTTCACTATTTCTTCTATTCCCCGCAAAGAAAGATAGAGACAATGGAACAGTTTGAACAGATGAGTTACTTGGGACTAACACTAAGGCCAGTAAGAATTCATTCCAAGTAAACAAGAAAAGTAATGTTGCTAGAGTCCCGATGGCTGATTTTGCTAACGGGATCATAATGTATCTCAAGCTTTGCCACCTATTAGCCCCATCCAGCGTGCTTGATTCTAGGATTGCTCGTGGAACTGTTCTGAAAAACGTTCTTAACCAAAGTATAGAGAACGGAGTTGAAAGAGCAATCTGCGGGAGAATTAAGGCCCAGTAAGTATTTAGGATATTTAGCGCACTCATCATCTCGTAAAGGGAAATTACAATGCCCTCGTAAGGCATAACTAATCCAAGTAGTAAAAATAATAAGATAGTTCTAGAGAAAGGCACCTTCATCAAAGCAAGGGCATACCCCGCCAGCACTGAACAAAGCAAGGTTACAAGAACAACGGAGGTTGATACAAACAAACTAGATAATAAAGCCCGATCAAAAGCACCTCGATTCCATGCTTCGACATAATTACCAAAATAGATACCAAGAAAATTAAAATCAGATTTCTCAATACGCTTTGTCTCTGAGATGGAGAGATTAAATATCGACCATAGGGGATAAAGCGCAACTACTGCTCCAAGTAATAAAACTGTATAGGCTATAAATCTGTCACGAAGACTAATCATCGGATTCTCTTCGTCTCAGTAGCAATACACTTGTAATTGAAAATATCACAAGCGCCAATATAAACGAGGTTGCTGCAGCTTCTCCAACATATCTATTTACGAAGGCAGACTTGTAGATGAAAATGCTAGGAACATCCGTAGCATTCCCTGGGCCACCTTGTGTTGCATTCCAGACAATATCAAAATTTCGTAATGCAAGGGTCATGGTTACAATTGAAACGATTAGGATTTCACCCCTTATGCTGGGCAAAAGAATATATCGAAATTCTTGCCACATATTCGCACCGTCAATTCTGTCTGCATCAAGCAAGTCTTGAGATATTCGTTGGGCTCCAGACAAAAATAGAATCATTGCTAGACCATAATTTATCCAAGTTCCAATGATGCCAACAGCAATAAGGGCTGTGTCAAAGTTACCTAGCCATGCAGTTGTGATTTTCTCAGCACCTAAGAATATAAAGAAATTATTAATTGGTCCATCTGAAGCGTAGATCCATCGCCAAGATATTGCCACGACAACTGTCGAAATTATTTGCGGCATAAAAAGTATTGCGCGAAAGAAACCCTCACCGCGGACTTTTACTCTTAATAATAGAAGTGTGATGATTAGTCCGATAAAGATGGGAATCACGCTATAGAAAATAACAAAGACAAATGAGTGTGAAAATGCCGAATAAATTTCCGGGTTAGAGAGCACGATTCTATAGTTCTCAATACCTACCCAAATACTAGGTGATATTCGGTCCCACTTCCAAAAGGATAACCATAGAGTTTGGAATATCGGATATATAACAAAGAGAGAAAAGAAAATTAGAGATGGGGAGACAAAAACAATAGGGAGTAAATCAAACTGGCGAAGGCGCCACTTCTTTTCTTTATGAGACTTAATTCCCATCTCATTTGTATTCGAAGTGGCGCCTCGCATCTTAACTACTAATTAGATCTTGACTCTTGGAATTTAGTCCAATTATCTTGAATTGCTTGCATCATTGCCGATGCATCAATTCTACCTGCCATAAACTCCTGAAGTTTTGACGTGTAAACGTCATACATTGTGTCAGTAGCCCAGTCCAGATAGAAAGTCAGCCCTGAGTCTGCAAACATGCTAGCCCCAGCGTTCTGCATATCTTTCAGCAAACTACTGCTTGCTTCAAGAGGAGTTTTTGCAGAGGGAATACGGTTAAGGGAGGCCAGAGATTGAGCAAACTCTGCATCCATGATCATCGCTAAGAAGGCAACCGATGCGCTTAGCGCGTCAGTTTTGCTGCTTATGTGCCAACCAAGTCCATAAGATCCTGTTCCAGCTCGCTTACCAGATCCAGCAGCAGGATTTGCAATGAAGCCAGCGTCATCGCCCAGTCCCTCACCAATAGTCCCAGCGAACCATGTACCGCCCATGTAAAAGACACCGTCGCCAGCGGCAAACTTAGCAGTTGCATCATCAGCGCTCACTCCATCATAACCCTTTGTGAAGTAACCTTTTTTGATCCAGTCACGCAGAGTGTTTAATGCAGTCTCGTTTGTTGTCGACACGAATGAAGATCCTGGTGCACCAGTTATAAAATCTTTTGTGTCAGATGCGGGGGTGAATGCGCCCTGGATTAATCCAAAGACATGCGTAGCTGGCCATTGATCAGAGTTACCGAGAACTATTGGGGTTTCCCCTGCTTTCTTCGCTGTTTCAAGTGCGGCCGCAAATTCATCAAAGCTTGTTGGAACAGAAATACCTAATTTAGCTAATTTCTTCTTATTATAGAAAACACCGACAAATTCAGCCACAGGGCTCATTCCAAATAATTCACCTGAGCCGTATTGGGAGCCGTCCTCACTCCAGGAAAATTGACCAAAGTCTCCTGAGTTATAAATACTGCTCCAATTATAAGCTGTAGCAACATCAGTAAGTTTTCTGATGAGCCCTGCTTTAACTAGTGCACCATCTACCCCATAACCTTGATTACCTTGAGCCACATCTGGTGCTCCCTCTCCAGCTAAGGCAGGAACTACAGTGCTCATGAGATCATCAAAACCTTTTATTGTGAGATTAACCTTTACATTTGGATACATAGCTTCATACTGAGGTATAAGAATTTTCATTGTATTCTCTTCGCCCGCATCTGCCCAAACATCGAGTGTGATATCACCTAGGGCTGCCACTTCTTCAACAGTGACTGGTTGATTTATTGTTTCTGTAGTATTTGCACTATTTTCACTATCTGATCCGGGACTAGAGCAACCCGCGACCGTCATAGATAAGGCAATTAATGCGATTAGAACTTTGGTTTTCATTTTGCGCCCCTTTCTGAGCGTACTTGTGTTAGCACTCTAGTTGAGGAAAGCTCAATATGGAAGAGGGCCATGTTCCCACTCTCGATGGCACATTGCCCACAGGGATAAAGATGGACTTTGAATTCACCCCCGCGGGAGCTAAGTTACGATGAGGCATGCTGCTTCCTTGGTACTTGTAGCGTCGCAGCAAAGTAGGAAGGAGAGTCTAGATCTTGAGGTATAGGTGTTTCACTCTGGCCAAGGGGTTGGGAGATTTATGGCGAATTGGCCGGCATAAATAATCGTTGAGTGGTCTACCACAATCGTAATTGCCGATCATGTTGCCGCTAATTAACTAAGCGATAGACTTAAAATGTTTTTGATTTAGCAATTATTGGATCAATCAATTTTGAAATCTACTACCAAGGTGAGCGTGACTGGCTCATATACCTGCAGATATTTCCAATGCAGCCGGGGGTAGCTCAACAAATTTCGCAAATAGGTCTCCCGTGATGATCTAAAAACTTCGGTGAAAAGAATTAGACGATGCTATTCGGTTTCTTACCTTGCATAGACTGAAGAAATTCAAGGTTAGAAGTGGCCTCAGTAGATGAACTGAGGTGGTCGAGCAAATAAGGTCAAAAGCTCCCCAACCTAGACCACTGCTTGAGTTATAGTACTCCTCACCCTGGAGCTCCAGTAAGTAGCGTTACTCTATGAACAAAGTTCGGAAAGATTAAGAGGTTTTGATGCCGAAACCAATACGAATTGGCGTTGTTGGCGCTGGCCTAATTGCATCATCAGTTCATCTACCAATTTTGCGAAGACGAATTGACCTCTTCGACTTGCGTGCAATCACAGATCTAAATCGAGCGGCTGCAGATGCGCTAGCTAAGCGCTTTGCTATCAGCAAGGTATTCGACTCGACAGCTGCAATGTATGAATCTGGTGAAATAGACGCGGTATTCATCTTAAATTCTGGAGCACATGCTGAGGTTGCCGCTCAGGCCCTGGATGCAGGTTTAGATGTCTTTTGCGAGAAACCCCTTGCATATTCTCAGGAGGAGATGGCGTTGATAGAGACTTCCTGGAGGAAGTCTGGCCGTAAATTGATGCTTGGGTACATGAAAACTTTTGATCAGGCTGTCTACAAGGCCCAAGAGCGAATCAAGGGTCGTCCAAGAAGTGTTGATGTGGTCGTTTATCACCCGAGTGGCGATAGCCAAGTAGCCACTACCGATGCACACATCGAAACATTTCCACTATCAAAAGAATTGCTCGCAAAGATCGAAAATTCAAACAATAAGGCAATGGTTGATGCGTTAGGTGCTGATGCTGCCAAGGCATTCGGTCCCGAGTATCACGACATAATGATGGGCTCAATAATCCACGAACTCTCCGTATTGCGAGCGCTAGATGTGCATATCGAAAAAATTGATTATGTTGATCGATGGCCGCAGAAGAGTCGTAGCGAATCCTTTATTATCCTAGGACATACCTTGGATGGAGTCCGAGTCACAATCCGTT
>Ga0208051_100192_pt1 | contig 8018 bp, 6 predicted proteins | sample LakMenEpi17Oct08_FD_150709 | JGI IMG/M metagenome (GOLD analysis project Ga0208051, IMG submission 150709) | Freshwater microbial communities from Lake Mendota, WI - 17OCT2008 deep hole epilimnion (SPAdes) | ecosystem: Environmental > Aquatic > Freshwater > Lake > Epilimnion/Euphotic zone ...
TCCAATATCATTTCGACCTAAGTCCATGAGTTGCACATGTTCTGCACATTCTTTAGGGTCAGCTAATAATTCATTTTCTAGTTTCTTATCTTCTTCTTCAGTTTTGCCGCGAGGACGCGTGCCTGCAATAGGTCTTACCGTCACTGTTTCATCTTCAAGTCTCACTAAAATTTCAGGGGACGCACCCACCACATGATGATCATCCATATGGTAATAAAACATGTAGGGAGATGGATTTAACGTTCGAAGCGATTCGTAAAGCGCTAATGGGGGAGCTTCAAATTTTTGCGACATTCTTTGCGATAACACAACTTGCATAATATCGCCTTCAAAAATATAAGACTTTGCTTTTTCAACGGCTTTTTTAAATGCTTCTTCACCAAATTCTGATTTCGCTTCTGTGAGATTTAATGTTTGAAGCGGCTCTATCTTCATTGACTGATGCAGTTGATCATAAAGTTTATCTAATCTTGCAACACCTAAAGCATAGGCATCTTTAATAGACGGATCTGCATAGCTCACAATAAAAATCTTTTTTGCTACATTATCGACCACAATAAGCTCATCAGATAGCATCAATAAAATATCAGGTACACCTATCGCGTCTTTTGTTTTTTTATGTTTTAGTCGAGCTTCAATATATTGAATCGTTTCATATCCGAAATAACCCGCTAACCCACCTGCAAATCGAGGTAACTCTAAATCGTGAGGCACTTTAAATTGGCTTAGATAATTTTGAATAAAATTGAGTGGATTTTGCGTGGTTTCTTTTTCAATGACTTGATTTTGATCAATCACTTCAATCACGTCATCACGAATGACAATTCTTTTTTGAGAGGGGAGCCCAATAATTGAATAACGACCGAAGCGTTCGCCACCTTCAACCGATTCCAAAAGATATGAAAAGGGAAGATTAGCTAACTTCTGATAAATCGATAAAGGTGTTTCATGACCCACATCAAAAGATTTGACTAAAGGAATGAAGTTAAAACCTTCAGCCTTGTAGGTATTAAATTTGTCTGATGTGATTAAGGTGGTCATGATAGAAACGCACGAACATTTGTTGGTGCGTTTTTAAATTAAACAGTTGCGAGTGATGCGCGTAATGATTTCACCACGGTATCATAACGATTAGGGTCAGTATCTTTACCAGCACCAAAAATAGCAGAGCCTGCAACAAAAGTATCAGCACCGGCTTTTGCAATTTCTGCGATGTTATTAGCGTTCACGCCTCCATCAACTTCCAACCAAATTTGACGACCTGTTTTTTCATAATAGGCATCAATTTTTTGACGTGCGATTCTAAGTTTATTAAGTGTTTCAGGAATAAATTTTTGACCGCCGAACCCTGGATTCACAGACATTAAAAGTATCATATCGATTTTATCCATCACGTGATCAAGGTAATCAAGTGGGGTTGCTGGATTAAACACTAAGCCTGATTTGCATCCTGAGTCACGCACCAATGAAAGACTTCGATCAATATGCTCTGAACCTTCAGGATGAAAAGTAATAATATTGGCACCTGCTTTTGCAAAGTCAGGAATAATGCGGTCTACCGGTTTTACCATCAAATGCACATCAATAATGGCGTCCGTGACTGGACGAATGGCTTCGCAAACTAAAGGGCCAATCGTTAAATTAGGTACGTAATGATTGTCCATCACATCAAAGTGAACGATATCAGTTCCTGACTTAATGACGTCGGCAATTTCTTGGCCAAGTTTCGCGAAATTCGCTGAAAGAATACTGGGGGCAATTCTAAATGTTTTATCCATATTTCTAGTGATCCCAAATGAAAGTTGAGTGAGATATTGTAAAATAGCTATTTTAACTCTTAAATGGCGTGAAGCTAAAGCGTCGGATTAAGAATATTCACATGCAGCTTTATACCGTAGGCATTAACCACACCACAGCCCCCATTGCGATCCGCGAAAAAGTCGCTTTTGATCCAGATCATTTAAGCCAAGCCTTACTTGACCTCATGGCACATAAAGTGAGTGAAGCAGCTATTTTATCTACCTGTAACCGCAGTGAAATCTACGCCAAAGCTCGCGACCCTAAAATCATCATCGATTGGCTTTGTAAATATCACGGCATCAAATTAAAAACCATTGAATCCCATCTTTATGTGTATGAAAACCAAGAAGCCATTCAACATGCATTTCGAGTAGCTTCAGGTTTAGATAGCATGGTGTTAGGTGAGCCACAAATTTTAGGCCAAATGAAGCAAGCCATTAAAACAGCTGAAAATACCGGTTCCTTAGGCGTTCTCCTCAATAAGCTTTTTCAAAAAACATTCTCTGTGGCCAAGGAAGTCCGAACTAAAACAGATATTGGTATGAGCTCAATTTCGATGGCAGCCGCTTCTATTAAGCTTGCAGAAAGTATTTTTGGGGATTTAAAAGCTTCAAAAGTACTTCTGATTGGCGCAGGTGAAATGATTGAACTTTGCGCTGAACATATTAAAAATAGATATCCTAAATCCATGACGGTCGCTAATCGCTCACTGGATCGAGGCTTGGCTTTAGCTAAAAAAATTAAGGGCGATGCCTGTCTTATTTCGGAGCTCTATGATCGTCTTCATGAGTTCGATATTGTTTTAAGCTCGACTGCAAGCCAATTGCCTATTGTAGGCTTAGGTATGGTGGAGCGCGCACTCAAAACAAGACGAAATCGCCCTATATTTATGGTTGATCTTGCGGTGCCTCGTGACATTGAGCCTGAGGTAGGGGATCTCAATGATGTTTATCTTTATACCGTCGATGATTTATCTCACCTCATTGAAGAAGGCTTAACCAATCGTCAGTCTGCAGCCATTGAAGCTCAAAAAATGATTGATCATCACGTAAAAGATTTCACGCAATGGTTTAAAACGCGTACTATCGTGCCTACGATTAAAGCGCTTCGTGACCATGCTGAAAGTTATCGCATCACTGAACTTAAAAAAGCACAAAAACTTCTAAATCAAGGCATGAAGCCGGAAGAAGTTTTAGATGTGCTAAGTAAGGCTTTAGCCAATAAGTTTGTTCATCACCCAAGCCAGGCACTGAACCAAGCTAAAGGCGAGGAACATGAGCTACTCACCAAAACATTAAAGAAAATTTACCCACTTAAAGATTAAATGCCATGAAGCCTTCCATGCAAAAAAAATTAGCAGCATTAAGTGATCGTATTGAGGAGCTTAATACCTTATTAAGTTCTGAAACGATTACTAATGACATGGATCATTATCGGAAAATCACGAAAGAGCATTCAGATATCACACCTATAGTGGATGAATATCATGCCTACAAAAAAAATGAAGACAATTTAAATGAAGCACAAAGTATGCTTTCTGACCCCGAGATGAAAGAATTTGCCCAAGAAGAAATTGAGCAATGCAAATTAAAACTTGTCACGATTGAAGATAACTTACAAAAATTATTACTGCCAAAAGACCCAAGTGATGAAAAAAATATTTTCTTAGAAATTCGTGCGGGTACTGGTGGTGATGAATCGGCTTTATTCGCAGGCGATTTATTCAGGATGTATTCAAGATATACGGAACGCCAAGGCTGGAAAATGGAAATTGTGTCATCGAGTGAATCTGAAGTCGGTGGTTACAAAGAAATTATCATGAAAATAATTGGGCAGGGAGCTTATTCAAAGTTGAAATTTGAATCAGGCGGTCATCGTGTACAACGTGTGCCTGATACAGAAACACAAGGTCGCATTCATACCTCGGCTTGCACGGTTGCCGTATTACCTGAAGCCGATGAAATTAGTGATGTCATCATTAATCCAGCTGAAATTAGACTAGATACCTATCGCGCATCAGGTGCCGGTGGCCAACATATTAATAAAACTGATTCAGCTGTTCGCATTACACACTTACCTACTGGGATTGTGGTGGAGTGCCAAGACGACAGGTCACAGCATCGAAATAAAGCGCAAGCCATGAGTGTTTTAGCAGCACGAATTCGTGATGCACAAATTCGCGAACAACAATCTAAATTAGCATCGGATCGCAGATCTCTTATCGGGAGTGGTGATAGAAGCGAACGTATTCGCACCTACAATTATCCTCAAGGTCGCATTACAGATCATCGTATTAATTTAACGCTTTATAAAATAGAAGCCATTACCGATGGTGATATGGAAGAACTTATTAATGCATTATCGAATGAGCATCAGGCTGATCTTCTTGCAGGCTTTGCAGAGGATTAAAATGTGGCGACCATTCGCGACACATTAAAAAATATTCAAAGCAAACTTTATCAAGGTATAGGCTTCTCATCAGATGAAGCAAAACTTGAAGCCCGTTTTATTCTAGAGCATGTCTTAAAGACCACTCAAAAAGAAATCATCCAAAAAAGTGATCTTCATATTGATACAGATAATCAGACTGAGATTGAATACATCACAGAAAAAAGAATAGCTGGCATCCCGCTTCCTTATCTTCTAGGTGAGTGGTCTTTTTATGGAAGAACGTTTAAAGTGAATCCTCATGTGCTGATTCCAAGAGCCGACACAGAAATCCTTATTGAAAAAGCGCTCTCAAAAATAAACGCCCATGATCTTTATGAGATTTTAGATTTAGGATGTGGTACCGGGATTATCGGCATCACGATTGCACTTGAAAGACCACTTTCAAATGTGACGCTCATTGATCAATCTGACCATGCGATACAAAATACAAAAGAAAATCAAACGCTTCATCAAGTCACTAATGTCATGATTCAAAAAAGTGATTGGTTTAGTGCGCTAGATCAAACAAGATTTGATGTCATTTTAAGTAACCCCCCTTATTTAGAAGATAATGATCCGCACCTATCCCAAGGCTTAGAAGATGAGCCTCTCGATGCTCTCGTTTCAGGTCCCACTGGAATAGAGGCTATACAATATATTATTGAAAACGCTAAAAATCATATCAAACCATCAGGCTGGCTTTTTATTGAGCATGGCTACAATCAAGCAATCATATTAAAAGATTTATTTGAAAAAAATGGCTATCAGCATATTGAAAATGCCAATGATATTCATGGTATTCATCGTGTTACTTTCGCGCAATATTCAATAGTATAATCTTCAACATGAGCGAAAAAAATTCAGTGGGTCTTGTTAAAGCTAAGCTAGCAAAAATTACAACACCACTTAAGTTAACGAGCGGCAAAAAATTACCGAGCTATGAACTCGCCTATGAAACGTACGGCAAATTAAACGCTAAAAAAAATAATGCAGTACTTGTATGTCATGCACTTTCAGGAAATCATCATGTCGCAGGACGTTATAAAAAAGACGATAAATATCCTGGCTGGTGGGATAACCTGATTGGCCCTGGAAGGCCTCTTGATACTGATCGCTTCTTTGTCATCGGTGTAAATAATTTAGGTGGCTGCCACGGATCAAGTGGTTCTATCAGTATTAATCCTAAAACAAAAAAACGATGGGGTTCTGATTTTCCGATTGTGACTGTTGAAGACTGGGTAAATACACAAGCAGCACTCCTAGATGAATTAGGTATTGATAGTTTGGCAGGTGTCATTGGCGGAAGTTTGGGTGGTATGCAAGCCATTCAATGGACGCTTTCATATCCAAAGCGTGTGCGTCATGCGATTGTGATTGCCGCAGCCCCAAACTTAACCGCACAAAATGTCGCTTTTAATGAAGTTGCAAGACAAGCGATTATTACTGATCCTGATTTTTATAATGGAGACTATTATCGTTTTAAAAAGAAACCCAAACGCGGGCTCCGTATTGCAAGAATGTTAGGCCATATTACTTATCTATCGGATGATGCGATGGGTATGAAGTTTGGTCGCAAACTCAAAAATAAAAATATTGAATATTCTTTTGATGTGAATTTTGAAATGGAATCTTATTTACATCATCAAGGTGATAAATTCGCTGAAGAATTTGATGCGAATACTTATTTAAGAATGACGCGAGCATTAGATTATTTTGATCCTGCAAAAGATTACCAAGGTAATTTATCTAAAGCATTTAAAAAAGTAGAGGCTGAATTTTTAGTAGTTTCATTTACGAGTGATTGGCGATTTTCTCCTCAGCGCTCTAAAGAAATTGTGAAGGCGCTTTTGGATAATGAATTGACTGTGAGTTATGCTGAAGTCACGGCAAGACATGGTCATGATGCGTTTTTGATGTCTGATCCTCATTATCACGGCATACTCTCTACTTATTTCAAAAAGATTGCGAATCAATTATGAGCGCACAATTTAGACAAGACTTTGCCGTCATTGCCAATTGGATTCCATTCGGCGCCAAAGTACTCGACTTAGGTTGTGAAGACGGTTCACTTTTAAAATTCTTAGAAGGTTCTTTAGAAGTAAAAGGGTATGGTATTGAAAAAGATGATGCACATTGGCTTAACACTTTAAAACAAGGTTTAAATGTCATTCAGATGGATTTGGAATCAGGACTATCAGGTTTTGAATCTCAATCATTTGATGTGGTGGTCTTATCTCAAACATTACAAGCAATGCGTAATACAGAAAAAATTGTGCATGAAATGTTACGCGTAGGCAAAGAAGTGATCGTGACCTTTCCCAATTTTGGTTATTGGCGTCATCGAATACAGCTCATTCAAGGTCAAATGCCTGTCTCTAAATCATTGCCTTACGAATGGTATAACACACCTAATATTCACTTATGCACAATCAAAGACTTTGATGATTTTTGTGCTAAAAATAAAATTGGTATTAAAGAGCGTCTAATTCTTACGCACGGTAAGCCCATTCACGTGATGCCGAATCTCATGGGTGCATTAGCGATGTATCGGCTCGTTTCCAAATAACGTTTGATGCAAATTCGGAATCGATTCTGGCAAGACATCCTTTCCAAAAAAATGTTGGTATGTATTTTTACTGGCTTTACTTCAGGACTCCCTCTTTTTATTCTGATCAGCTTATTACCTGCATGGTTGAGATCTAATCAATTAGATCTCAAAGCGATTGGTCTTTTTGCATTAATCCAGCTTCCCTATACATGGAAATTTTTATGGGCTCCTTTCTTTGATCGCTTCAGATGGCCCATGGGTCGACGTCGCGGCTGGTTATTATTTTTTCAAGCGCTTCTTTTAATCAGCATTCCGCTATTGGGGTTTTATAACCCTCAGACTGATCTCACAATAATTGTGGTCATTGCCACACTCATTGCATTTTTAAGTGCAAGTCAGGATATTGTGATTGATGCTTATCGTCGAGAGCTTTTATTAGATAAAGAATTGGGTTTAGGTAATGCAGTGCATGTGAATGCTTATAAGATTGCGAGTCTTATACCAGGCTCTTTATCCCTTATCTTGGCCGACCATTTTGATTGGCAAACTGTATTTATAGTCACAAGCCTTTTTATGCTGCCCGGTCTTGTTTTAACTTTTGTAATTAAAGAGCCTAAAGTACCTCAAATGAAAAAGCGTGATTTAGCATCATCACTGCTGCTTCCATTCCAAGAATTCATGCATCGACATGGTTTAAAAAGTGCTTTAACCATTCTTCTTTTTATCTTTTTTTACAAATTAGGTGACAGCATGGCAACTGCATTAGCTACGCCTTTTTATTTGGATCTAGGATTTAGTAAAACTGAAATTGGTTTAATTGCAAAAAATGCTGGTCTTTGGCCAAGTGTCATAGGTGGGCTCTTGGGTGGTATTTGGATGATGAAATTAGGTATCAACCGCGCCTTATGGATCTTTGGTTTTCTGCAGATGATCAGTATTTTAGGTTTTGCATGGTTAGCGCACATTGGCTATAGCCCAGAATGGTTAGCCATTGTCGTAGGGTTCGAGGCTTTTGGTGTAGGTTTAGGTACCACAGCTTTTGTGGCTTTTATTGCAAAAACCACCCATCCACTTTATACCGCTACACAATTTGCACTTTTCACAAGCTTAGCAGCCGTTCCTCGAACACTTGTTAATGCCTCTACCGGCTACCTGCAAAGTCTTTTTGGCTGGGAGAATTTCTTTATTCTTTGTTTTCTACTCGCCATTCCTGGCATGGCATTACTTTACAAAATCGCAC
>Ga0208051_100209_pt1 | contig 7804 bp, 3 predicted proteins | sample LakMenEpi17Oct08_FD_150709 | JGI IMG/M metagenome (GOLD analysis project Ga0208051, IMG submission 150709) | Freshwater microbial communities from Lake Mendota, WI - 17OCT2008 deep hole epilimnion (SPAdes) | ecosystem: Environmental > Aquatic > Freshwater > Lake > Epilimnion/Euphotic zone ...
GTTGTTGGTGAAAACACCAAAGCCAATGAGTCATTTGCAATCTTGAACGATTTTAAAGTTGGTCCAACAGTTGTTTCAACCGTTGATGAGGCTAACGGCGCGGGAATTACATTTAACAACGGCGCAGCAAAGACAGTTGATATTTGGGAAGATCCGCAGTGCCCAGTCTGTAATACATTTGAACAGGCCAATGGTGAGTTCATCGATGAATTAGTGCGCACCAAGAAAGCTAATGTCGTTTATCACGTTGTCTCTTTCCTTGGTAATGAATCCGTTGCCGCTGCAAATGCTGCTTATTGCGCAGCTGTTGAAGGTCGTTATCTAGATTTCCACAAGGCCATGTATTTGGTTCAGCCAGTACTTGAAAACTCAGGCTTCTATTCAACAGAAAATCTAATCAAGATTGGTAGTTACGCGGGTCTTACAACGCAGAGCTTTAGTGATTGCGTGACCAAGGGTTCAAAGCTCGATAAGGTGAAAGCTGCCTATGAATCTATGGCCAAATACAACGTTCAAGGAACTCCAACCGTGTTCTTTAACGGCAAAAAGTGGGAGCGTCAGAACAATGCATTCCTTCCAAGTGAGTTCGCAGCTGCGTTCGAAGCAAGTTAAGCCTTGATTCGCTCAATTCCATCACCAACAGTTTCATCGTTGGAGTTGGGCCCACTTACTTTTCATCTCTACGCCTTATGCATAATTGCTGGAATCGCAATTGCTATTTGGTTAGGAGATAAGCGTTTTCGCACACAAGCACCAGAAGCTAAATCTGTAGTTTCAGAAGTCGCAATCACGGCTGTTCCTGCTGGAATTATTGGTGGGCGTATTTATCATGTGATCACTTCTCCTAATGCTTACTTTGGTTCTGGAGGAAACCCAGTTGATGCTCTCAAAATCTGGGAGGGTGGCTTGGGCATATGGGGCGCAATATCTCTTGGTGCTGTGGGTGCTTGGCTTCGATATCGCCAATTAGCGAAGCGAATGGAGTTACCAAATTTTGCACACTTTTTGGATGCGCTAGCCCCAGGAATTTTATTTGCACAAGCCATAGGCAGATTCGGCAACTGGTTTAACATCGAATTATTTGGAAAACCATTACAAGCACCTTGGGCGCTAGAAGTCCCTGCGCAATATCGACCATCGGGCTACTCGGCATTTGAAACATTTCACCCAACATTCTTGTATGAGTTAATTTGGTGTGTTTTCGTTGCTTACCTCATAATCAAATTACCAGGCAGAGTCAGGAAATGGGTTTCAAGAGATGGAGATGTATTTGCCCTTTATATACTTGGTTATACCTTAGGCAGATTATGGATTGAAGGGCTTCGAATTGATGAAGCCAATTTGATAGTGGGTCTTCGTTTGAATATTTGGGTTAGTTTGATTGTAATTATCTCTTCATTTGCTTACCTTGTAAGAAGTAAGGGCCGTGGCAATGCTAAAGAAAAGACGGTAGCAAGTTAGTATTTAGGAATGGGTTTAGAAGAGGTTCAAGCTCGAAATTTAGAGCATCGAGCAAATAAGGCTGGCTGGCTTCGTGCAGCAGTGCTGGGATCAAATGATGGCTTGGTTTCAACGGCAAGTTTGATGATTGGTTTTGCCGCTGCAGATAAAGGTGATTTCTTAATTACTGCCGGGTTAGCAGGAATAGCTGCTGGTTCAATGTCTATGGCAGTAGGAGAGTATGTGTCAGTTAAATCCCAAAATGATATTGAAAAATCTGATCGTGAAATAGAAGTCAAACAGTTAGAAATGGATCCTGAAGGCGAGTTTGATGAATTGATGGATATTTACATCAAGCGAGGATTAACAGAGGAGCTAGCACGTCAAGTTGTTACCGCTATGCATAAGCATGATGCACTTGATGCTCACCTAAGAGATGAACTCGGACATTTTGATCACACTAGGGCTAGACCAGTTCAAGCCGGTATTGCATCTGCGATTGCATTTACAGCCGGAGGATTAGTGCCATTAATCGGCGCATTACTTTCCTCTGTAAATCAAGTTAGTTTTGTTTTAGTCTTCACTGCTTTTGGTTTGATTGCAGCCGGGTATATATCGGCAAAGATTGCTGCTGCGCCATTGCCTAGAACCATACTTCGAATATTTGCTGGCGGGGCCTTGGGGGTTGCAATTACAGCTGGAATTGGATGGCTGGTAGGACTGACCGGGGTCTAACTCTCCTGCTACCCTTTGCCTGCAGGTTTATTTAAAGTTGGGCCATTGTCGTCCCGACCCTTACTGGGAGCGACTAATTTCATTGCAATCACAATCTAGTTTTTCTGCCATGCCAAGCGCTCTTGGCCTGTATGACCCTGCCAATGAGCATGATGCATGCGGTGTGGCTATGGTGGCAACACTTAACAAAATACAATCACATGAAATTGTTAGTAAGGCGTTAACTGCACTTCGCAATTTAGAGCATCGAGGCGCATCAGGTGCTGAACCAGATAGTGGTGACGGTGCTGGAATTCTCATTCAGGTGCCGGACAAATTTTATCGATCAGTTGTTTCATTTGAACTGCCTAAAGTTGGCAGCTATGCAACTGGAATCTTTTTTGTTCAAAAAAATAATCCTTTAAATAACGAGAAAATCAATCAGATTGCAGCTGAGGAGGGTTTATCAATTATCGGCTGGCGTGATATGCCTATTAACTCAAGATCTATTGGTAAAACTGCACTTTCAGTGATGCCAGATTTCAAGCAAGTTTTTCTCACTGGCTTAAATAATGAAACAGATATTGTCTTAGAAAGAATGGCTTTTTGCTTCCGTAAAAGAATTGAACACACCATGCCAATTTACATATCCTCACTTTCTTCTCGCACAATCGTTTATAAGGGAATGCTAACTACAGGTCAGTTAGAGGAGTTTTTCCCAGATTTATCAAACCCGTTGGTTGAATCGGCAATGGCGCTTGTGCATTCAAGATTTTCAACCAACACATTTCCTTCCTGGCCACTTGCACATCCATATCGATATATAGCTCATAACGGAGAGATTAATACGGTAAAGGGAAATCGAAATTGGATGAGAGCTAGAGAAACTCTGCTGGAGAGTGATTTAATTCCCGGTGATCTAAAGCGACTGTTTCCGATTGTGGAAAATTCCGGTAGCGATTCCGCTTCATTCGATGAGGTTCTAGAGCTCTTGTATTTAGGTGGCAGAAGCTTGCCCCATTCGGTTTTAATGATGATTCCAGAGGCTTGGGAAAATCATAGAACTATGTCGAAGGCAAGAAAAGATTTTTACTCTTTTCATTCATCACTTATGGAGCCATGGGATGGACCAGCTTGCGTGACCTTTACCGATGGAAAACAGGTTGGTGCAGTACTGGATCGAAATGGTTTGAGACCTTCTAGATTCTGGGTAACAGATGATGGATTAGTTGTATTGGCAAGTGAGGTGGGTGTTTTAGATTTCAAACCAGAATCCATTATTAGAAAAGGTCGACTGCAGCCTGGAAAAATGTTCTTAGTAGACATTGAAGAGGGACGCATCATCGAAGATGATGAGATTAAAGAAAATCTTGCTAATGCTTCTCCATACTCAGATTGGCTTCATGCTGGCTTGGTTAGATTAAGTGACTTACCAGCCCGTGAACATATTGTTTATCCGCACTCATCTGTGGTTAGACGGCAACGTGCTTTTGGATACACCGAGGAGGAAATTCGATTAATCATCACTCCGATGGCAAAAAACGGTGCTGAACCATTAGGTTCAATGGGCACAGATACTCCGATCGCTGCTCTATCGCAAAAGCCAAGACTTCTCTTCGATTATTTCGCTCAACTCTTCGCGCAGGTTACAAATCCTCCACTAGATGCAATACGCGAGGAATTAGTTACATCATTGGGAGGTTCGATCGGCCCAGAGCACAATTTGCTTGACCCAGGACCAGCATCTTGTCGGCAGATCTCTTTGCAGTTTCCAGTAATAGATAATGATGAATTAGCAAAAATTATTCACGTTAATGCTGATGGAGATCAACCAGGTTTTGCAACCCATGTTGTTCGTGGTTTATTTCCGATCGCTGGCGGTGGAAAATCATTAGTTGCAAAAATTGAAGAGATAAGAGCGGAAGTCTCAGCTGCGATAGAGGGTGGAGCAAGAATAATTGTTTTATCTGATCGAGATGGTGATGCTGAGAATGCTCCTATTCCTTCTCTACTTCTTACATCTGCCGTCCACCATCACTTAATCAGAGAAAAAACACGGACCAAAGTGGGTCTAGTTGTTGAAAGTGGTGAGGTTAGAGAGGTTCACCATGTGGCACTTCTTATTGGATTTGGCGCAGCCGCAGTAAATCCTTACCTTGCAATGGAAAGTGCGGAGGATTTAGTTCGACAGGGTGTTGTTACTGGTATTACACCAGAGAAAGCAGTTCGAAATTTAATTAAATCTCTTGGAAAAGGTGTTTTAAAAGTCATGTCCAAGATGGGTGTTTCGACAATTGCTTCCTACACCGGAGCACAGGTTTTTGAAGCGATTGGCCTATCAAAAGAGGTGGTTGATGAATATTTCGTCGGCGCTACCTCAAGATTAGGTGGAATTGGAATCGAAATCATCGCCCAGGAAACTATTAAACGCCACCATGTTGCTTATCCGCCTGGTGGTGAGATTCCAGGGTCTAAGAAACTACAGATCGGCGGGGAGTATCAGTGGCGTCGCGATGGTGAACCACATTTGTTTGATCCAGAGACCGTATTCACCTTGCAGCATGCGACAAGATCAAAACGTTTTGATGTGTTCAAACGCTATACAAATAGAGTAGATGAGCAGTCTCGTAGATTGATGACTCTTCGGGGTCTATTTCAATTTAAAGAGGGAATCAGACAGCCAATACCAATTGATCAAGTTGAACCAGCGAGTGAAATTCTTAAAAGATTTGCAACTGGAGCAATGTCATACGGTTCCATATCGCAAGAAGCCCATGAAACCTTGGCAATTGCTATGAATCGAATCGGTGGTAAATCAAATACTGGTGAAGGTGGAGAAGATCCAGCCCGAAACAAACCTGATGCGAACGGAGATTTACGTCGTTCAGCAATCAAGCAAGTAGCTAGTGGCAGATTTGGTGTGACGAGTGAATATTTAGTTAATGCAGATGACATACAGATCAAGATGGCGCAGGGGGCTAAACCAGGTGAAGGTGGTCAATTACCAGGTAACAAGGTTTATCCGTGGATTGCAAAGGTGCGTTACTCAACACCTGGTGTTGGTCTAATTTCACCACCACCACATCACGACATTTACTCAATTGAAGATTTAGCACAATTAATTCATGATCTGAAAAACGCGAACAACCAAGCTCGAATCCATGTTAAGTTGGTTGCAGAGGTTGGAGTAGGAACGGTCGCAGCCGGAGTAAGCAAAGCACATGCAGATGTGGTCTTAATTTCGGGCCATGATGGTGGAACTGGTGCGTCCCCTCTAACATCACTAAAACATGCTGGCGCTCCATGGGAGTTGGGCTTAGCTGAGGCGCAACAGACTTTAATTCTTAATGATTTGAGAGATCGAATTGTTGTTCAAGTAGATGGACAGATGAAGACTGGCCGAGATGTTTTAATCGCAGCACTACTTGGAGCTGAGGAATTTGGTTTTGCCACTGCTCCATTGGTTGTATCAGGTTGCGTAATGATGCGTGTGTGTCATTTAGATACTTGTCCAGTTGGAGTAGCAACTCAAAATCCAGAGTTACGTAAGAAATTTACCGGAAAACCAGAGTTTGTAGAAACTTTCTTTGAATACATAGCTGAAGAGGTAAGAGAGTTATTGGCCCAACTTGGCTTTAGAAAACTTGAGGATGCGATTGGACAAGTTGAAGTACTTGATACAAAAGCGGCAACAGAGCATTGGAAAGCAAGCGGTCTTGATCTTTCACCAATACTGGTGCCACCAAAAGCGAATGCTGTTCGTAGCAATACCTCACAGCAAGATCATGGTTTAACAGCGGCTCTTGATAACCAATTAATCTCTTTAGCTAAGCCAGCGTTAGAGGGTCAAAAATCCCTGCGATTAGAGATGCCAATCAGGAATGTAAACAGAACGGTTGGCACAATGCTTGGAAGTGAGATCACTCGAAAATATGGAGGAAGCGGTTTACCAGCAAACACAATTGATATAACTTTTCACGGATCAGCTGGACAATCATTTGGTGCTTTCATTCCATCTGGTTTAACCCTGAGGCTCTACGGTGATAGCAATGACTATGTAGCTAAGGGATTATCAGGTGGAAGAGTGATTATTAGACCTGATGAACGTGCCAAATTTAAATCAAATGCCAATGTGATTGCCGGAAATGTAATTGGATATGGCGCTACATCGGGTGAAATTATGATCTCTGGTGTAGTTGGTGAAAGATTTTGTGTTCGAAATTCAGGAGCACATGCAATAGTTGAAGGCGTTGGTGATCACGGGTGTGAATACATGACCGGGGGAACCGTCATTATCTTGGGAAGCATCGGTAGAAATTTTGCAGCAGGAATGTCAGGAGGCATGGCCTTTGTGCTGGACCTGGAGGAGTCCTTGGTAAATACAGAAATGGTTGACTTATTAACTCTCCCAGCTGTTCATGAGGATTTTGTTAAATCGAGTTTGTCTAACTTTTTTGTGGAGAGCGGATCTGCAGTGGCAAAGGAGTTGCTCAGTGACTGGGATAAGAGTAAATCTAGATTTACGTTAGTAATGCCTAGAGATTACGCAAGAGTTCTTGAGGTAATGGCCAAGGCACAGCGTGAAGGAATGCCAGTTGATAATGCCGTCATGGAGGTGGTCAATGGCTGATCCAAAGGGATTTCTAAACACTGGTAGAGAGCTACCAAACCGCAGACCTGTTGATGTGAGAATTCAAGATTGGAAAGAGGTTTATCAACATCAGGAGTTTTCTCATCTACAAAAACAAGCTGGACGTTGTATGGATTGCGGCATTCCATTTTGTCATCAAGGTTGTCCGCTCGGAAATTTGATTCCAGAGTGGAACGATTTAATTTGGCGAGGTGAGAAGCCAGAAGCAATTGACCGTCTTCATGCTACAAATAATTTTCCAGAATTCACTGGAAGGTTATGCCCTGCACCCTGTGAAACAGCTTGCGTGGTTGCGATTAATGATGAAGCGGTAACAATTAAACAGGTTGAATTACGAACAATCGAAGAGGCGTTTTTAGAAAAAAGAGTTGTGCCGTTAATCCCAGACCGGCTTTCAGGTAAAACTGTTGCAGTGATTGGCTCTGGTCCAGCAGGGCTGGCAGCTGCACAACAATTAACAAGAGCTGGACATACAGTGGCAGTTTATGAAAGAGCTGACAAAATTGGCGGCCTGCTTCGATATGGCATCCCTGAATTTAAAATGGAAAAAGCAGTGGTTGATCGCAGGCTTTACCAAATGGAACAAGAGGGAACTAGGTTTAGAACTGGTGTGACCGTTGGTAAAGATATCTCAGGTTCAGCATTAAGAAGTCGGTACGACGCAGTAGTAGTTGCAATTGGAGCAACTAATTGGCGAGAGTTATCGATTCCTGGCCGTGATGCCAAAGGTGTTTATCAAGCGATGGAGTACTTGCCGTGGGGTAATAAACAAGCACTTGGTGAGTTAGATGCAGAACCAGAGATTAACGCTGACGGAAAGAATGTTGTGATCTTAGGCGGAGGCGATACAGGGGCTGATTGTTTAGGCACTGCAATACGACAAGGTGCTAAATCAGTAACGCAGTTGGAAATTCAACCAAGGCCAGCAGCAGAGCGACCTAGTGAGCAACCGTGGCCAACTTATCCAATGATTTATCGAGTAAGCAGTGCGCATGAAGA
>Ga0208051_100211_pt1 | contig 7760 bp, 8 predicted proteins | sample LakMenEpi17Oct08_FD_150709 | JGI IMG/M metagenome (GOLD analysis project Ga0208051, IMG submission 150709) | Freshwater microbial communities from Lake Mendota, WI - 17OCT2008 deep hole epilimnion (SPAdes) | ecosystem: Environmental > Aquatic > Freshwater > Lake > Epilimnion/Euphotic zone ...
GCTTCCAGAAAAGAGATCGCCTTTTTTAATAGGAATAATGGGAGTTGATGAACCTGTTGTTACCCAGAAATCAAAACTTAATATCATATTATTTTTTCTTATTTCATTAAGAAGCCAAATCAATGAATTAATTGGATTACCTAGAACAATTTTGGTATTTCCAGGATAATTTTTTTTAGCAGTTTTGTTAGTTAAAACTGTTGGAATAGAAGTAATTTTCTTTAAACTATATTTTGTTAATTTTCCTGTAACAAAACCAACATTTAATCCAAAATCTGAAATCATTCTTCCAAGACAATCAATTACTTTTAATTTTTGTCTAAACCCAACAACCTCTATTGCAGGCGCTATACCTATAATAAATTTACTAACATTTGATTTAGTAATTCTTTTATTAAAATTAAAAATCTCATTTTTAATCTTAAAAGCAACTTCAAGCTCAGCACCTATTAAGTTACTTTGAAAAGGCATTTTACCTTTATTTTTGTATGTGCTTTCTTCATATAAATAAGAAAAAAAAGGTTTTTTAGCTTTTAATTTCTTCCACATGCTTTTATTTGTGGCGCCAGCTTTAAAGCCAATGGGGTTCCATAATAATTCCATTTCAGCATGTCTGCAAATTTGTGCTGCGATATTAGGGTTACTAATTAGAGATTTTGAAATTTTTGGTAAAAATTTTTTCTTAAATCTAGCTTCAGCTATTTTATCTCCTAAAATTTTAATTTTATTATTCAATTAATTATCTTTGTTTAAGAACTACAGGAGTCTGTGGACCCATTAAATAATCAGGTAGTGTTGTGGAGATTTTTGGAAAGTAAGTGATAATTCCAAGAAACACTACTAAAATAGACATCCAAGGAAGAGCGCCTTTTAATACCTCTACAATAGACATTCCGGTAATTCCGCTAGTAACAAATAAATTTAAACCGACAGGAGGGGTCACCATTCCGATCTCCATGTTTACAACCATAATAATTCCTAAATGAATAGGATCTATCCCAAGCTGAATTGCAATTGGGAAAAATATAGGAGTTAAAATTAATAAAATTGCAGTCGGTTCCATGAAATCGCCTGCGATTATAAGAATTATGTTAACAATTAATAAAAACATTAAAGGGGATAGACCTGCGTTTAATATTTGCTCAGATATTACTTGAGGAATTCTTTCTGTAGTAAGAACGTGAGCAAATAAAATTGCATTTGCGATAATAAACATTACCATTACGGTTGTTTTTGATGCATCGACAAATACTCTTGGTAAATCATTAATTGTAATATCCTGATAAATAAACAGAGATACTAGAACCGCATAAATTGCAGCAACAGCTGCAGCCTCTGTTGGAGTAAAAATTCCTCCATAAATTCCGCCCATTATAATGATTAAAAGAAAAAAACCAGGAATTGCATCTTTAGCACTTATAAGCACTTCTTTAAAACTTGCTTTTTGCAATGAGGGCAATCCTTTTATTCTTGCATAAATATATATTGCAACCATCATCATAATCGAAAGTAGTAAGCCAGGCACAATTCCAGCTAAAAATATTCTGCCAACTGATTGTTCTGTAACAGCACAATATACGACCATTACAATTGATGGAGGAACTAAAATTCCAAGTGTTCCAGCATTACATAATATACCTGCTGCAAATTTTTTTGGATAACCAGCATTAACCATGCCCGCAATCATAATTGTACCAACAGCAACAACTGTTGCAGGAGATGATCCTGAAACTGCAGCAAAAAAAGTGCAAGCTAAAACTGATGCAATGGCAAGTCCTCCTTTAATATGACCTACGCAAGCAACCGCAAATCTAATTAATCTTTTTGCTACTCCGCCGGTTGACATAATTGTTCCACCTAAAATGAAGAACGGAATTGCCATTAAAGTATAATGTTCTGATGTTTCGAATAATTTTAAAGATAAAGACGCTAATGACTCACTGCCAAAGAAATAAAGAGAAAACATGCCCGCCAGACCTAGACAAATAGATATGGGTATGCCCATGAACAAAAATACAAAAAGAGAAGAGAATAAAAACCAGGATGTCATTTATTTTTTATTAGGTATATTGAAGGTTTCAATGGCATCCTTTGCTTCATTAGCCAAACCTAAGTTAACTTTCTGACCCTTTAATATTTTCCATAATGCTTCTGTAAATCTATAAATCATTAAACCATAGCTTACAGGCATTACCATTCGCGGAACCCATTGAGGCAACCATTTGATATCTTGAGATAAAATGCCAACAGAATATATTTTGTGAACGTAATTATAGCTGCCAATAAGAATAAATATGCAGTAGGTAATACATAGTATTGCTGCAAAAGTTGAAATAATTCTTTTATTTTTATCAGAAAAAAGATTTAAAACTGTATCAACACCGATATGAGCCCCAGATTTAATTCCCCACGCAGCTCCTAAAAATATTATCCACGCAAATGAGATAACTGTAAATTCTAATGCCCAAGGTAAATTAGATTTTAATACGTATCTGACAAAAACATTTGCGAAATTAACAACTGTCATTGCAGCCATTAAAAATGCAATAAAATATTCCTCAAATCTTGAAAAAAATTTACTCAAATTTAGAATTCCCCCTGATGCATTTTATATATGCATCAGGGTAAAATTAGAACTTATTATTTTTTAGTTGCGGGCTTTTCAGCTTTTGGTTGAGCTGCTTGACTATGCTTTTGGGCAGATTTTATTAAATCAACACCAATGTCTTTTTCAAATTGCGCATAAACTGGAGCAACAGATTTTTTCCATTCAGTTAATTGAGCATCAGTTAATTTTACAACTTTAGCTTTTCCTGAATCAATGATTAATTTTTTTGCTTCATCATTTTTTTCTTGTCCAATTTTATTGTTGTAAACAGTCGCTTCCGCAAGAGCTTCAGATAAACCTTTTTTTATATCTGCGGGCAAGCCATTCCACCATTTAGCATTTACAACTACCATGTAATCTAAAATACCATGATTTGTTTCAACGATTGTTTTTTGAACTTCATGGAATTTTTGAGAGTACATATTAGAGTAAGTATTTTCTTGTGCGTCTACCACTCCAGTTTGTAGTGCTTGATACACTTCAGCAAAAGCCATTTTCTGTCCATTTGCACCTAGTGCTTTCATAAATGACTCATAAACATCAGAAGCTTGAATTCTGAATTTTAAACCTTTGATATCATTAGGAACTCTAAATTCTTTATTAGCAGAAAAATGTTTCATACCATTATGCCAATACGCAAGACCAATTAGACCTTTGTCTTCCATTGATTTAAGTAAATCTTGGCCATCTTTAGACTTTTGAAAATCTGCAGCAGCCTTTGCATCTTTAAAAATGAACGGTAGATCAAAAACTTGTATTTTTTTTGTATAACGATCAAACTTTGAAAGCGAAGGATTTATCATTTGCACATCATTAAGTAAAAGAGCTTCCAATTCTTTTGCATCACCAAATAATTGTGAATTTGGAAATACTTGTACTTGTACTTTTCCTGGAAGTTTTTTTTCAGCAAGTTCTTTAAATTTTAAAGAAGCAAGACCTTTTGGTGTATTTTCAGCAACCACGTGGCTCAATTTGATAACGATAGGAGCTTGTTGAGCGGATGCAGAAAAACCAAATAACGTAGTTACAGCAAAAAAAGAAATTGCAGTAAGTAAGTTAGTTATTTTTTTGAACATTTGGTTATTTTCCTTGTTTTGTTTATTTTAGAATTATTAGAGTTTATCTAGACCAAATAGATTGACAAGTTTAAATATTCTTTGATTTGTGTTTAAAATAATTTCTATATATTATTGAAAAAGCTCTGAATCTAAGCCTAAAAGTCTAATTATTATGAATATAAAGAATAAAAATTTACTAATCAATAAGTGCTACGTGAATGGAGTATGGGTTAGTTCTGATAAAAAAATTAAAGTTACAAACCCAGCAACTGGAGATTTAATAGCAGAGATTCCAAATTTTGGAAAAAAAGAAACTATAAATGCAATTGATGCAGCAGAGCTTGCATTTAAATCATGGTCAAAATTTACAGCTCATGAAAGATCTAAGATTTTAAAGAAATGGTATGAGTTAGTTATTGATAATCAAGATGATCTAGCAACGATCATGACAGCTGAACAAGGAAAACCTTTGAGTGAGGCAAAAGGTGAAATTATTTATGCTGCAAATTTTATAGAGTGGTTTGCTGAAGAAGCAAAAAGAGTTTACGGAGACGTTCTACCAGATCCAATAAAAGATAAACGCATGATAACTCTCAAACAGCCCATAGGAGTTTGTGCAGCAATTACACCTTGGAATTTTCCAGCAGCAATGATTACAAGAAAATGCGCACCAGGACTTGCAGCTGGATGTACTTTTGTAATTAAACCTGCAGAGCAAACACCACTTACTGCAATTGCATTTGTAGTTCTTGCTGAACAAGCAGGATTTCCAAAAGGAGTTATAAATATAATAACTGGCGAGCCTGAAGAGATTGGTAAAGAAATTACTTCAAATTCAAAAGTTAGAAAAATTTCATTTACTGGAAGCACAGCGGTTGGAAGAATTTTAATGCAACAAAGTGCAAATACGGTGAAAAAACTTTCTTTAGAACTTGGAGGCAATGCTCCATTTATTGTATTTGATGATTGCGATATTGATGCTGCTGTTGAAGGACTTATGCTTGGAAAATTCAGAAATACAGGACAAGTATGCGTTTCTCCAAATCGAATTTATGTTCAAGAAAAAATTTATGATAATTTTATCAAAAAAGTTGTTGAGGTTATAAAAAAATTAAAAATGGGCGATGGTTTAAAAGGCGAAACTCAATTAGGCCCTTTAATTGATGATGCAGCGATTGCAAAAGTGGAAGAGCATATAAAAGATGCTGTTGCAAAAGGAGCAACTATTGAACTTGGAGGAAAGCGTCACGTACTTGGTGGAAGATTTTATGAAGCAACCGTTCTTGCAAATGTTAATGACAGCATGAAACTTGCAAATGAAGAAACGTTTGGTCCTGTGGCACCGTTTTTCAAATTTAAAACTGAGCAAGAAGTAATTGATCTTGCAAATAATACTGAGTTTGGACTTGCTGCATATTTTTTCTCAAAAGATATCGCAAGAATTTGGAGAGTGGCAGAGGCTATTGAGGCAGGAATGATTGGAATTAATACTGGAATTTTTGCAAGTGCTTATATGCCTTTTGGAGGAATTAAACAGTCCGGCATCGGGAGAGAAGGTGCAAAATATGGAATGGAAGAATATTTGGAATTAAAAACGTTATCATTTGGAAATATAAAATAATTTTATGAGTGAAATATTTAATATTCCATCAGAAAAAATTAAAGATTTTTTGAATGATAATTCAAATAGTGTTGTTCTTGATGTTAGAACAGAAGAAGAGTGGAACGGCGTTGGAAAACCTGATGCAGAATCTTTAAACTCTAAAACGTTATTTATCTCTATTTTATTAGGACCTGATAGACAAAAAAATGAAAATTTTGTTAAAGAATTTCTTGATAAAAAAGTTTCTAAAAAAGATAATATTTTAGTTATTTGCAGATCAGGAGTTAGATCGATGGCTGCTGCAAAATTATTACAACAGCAAGGTTATAAAAACTTAATTAATATTTCAGATGGTTTTGAAGGTAATCCTGCAACAGGTGAGGGTTGGAAAAAATCTAATCTGCCTTGTAAGTAATTATTTTTTATTATTATACCAATTGCCAATATTTTCGTTTTTGATAGCTCCAATTGCTTCAATCGGTCTTGAATTTACGGTGTACTCAGAATGATCATTGGCATTTAATGTGGCTCTGATTTGGTTAATTGGCTGAGTTAGTTTTTCATCTTCTATATGATACCATTCAGAATAAACTCTATTTTTATTTCCATTAATATAGATATGCGCATGTCCTTCATTCATCACGTTTTCTTTATTAACTTTTTCAGGAGTAAATTTAAAATTTTTAGTAACTAATTGAATATTGTAACCAGACTTTGCATCTTTAATAACTTTAATATCTACTGAAGGATAAGGGTTCTTAGCTTCAATACTTTTATGATTATGGTTCTTAGCTTCAATACTTTTATGATTATGGTTCTTAGTGTCCTTGTGTTGAGCAGATACTTGCAGAGTAAACAAAGATAATATTAATAAAAGAATATTTATAAATCTCATTTTAAAATTTTATTATTTAAATTATTATATTACTCTGTGGCAAAATGACAAAAAGATATAGCGGAAAGTCTTCAAAAGATCGCAGTTTTAAAAAGAAACCTAAGTTTAGTAAAAAAATTAAGTCTTTAATCAAAAGAAATAAGCCTAGTCTCTAAAATTTACAAATTCCATTGGCTGACCAATATCAATGGTTCTGATAGCAGCAATCGCTTCTTGTAAATCATCTCTCTTTTTTCCATCTGCCCGTAATTCTTCTCCTTGAATTTTTACTTGGATTTTAAGTTTTAAACTTTTGATTTGTGTAATAATTTTTTTAGCACTTTCCTGATCAATTCCTTCTTTTAACTCGCTAATTTGCCTAACTGTTCCACCGGTTGCAGTTTCTGAATTTTTTATATTAATTACTCTTGGATCAACTTTGCGTCTAATAAGATGCGTTTGTAGTAATTCATTTACCTGTTTAAGTTTTAAATTATCGGGTGCAAGTGTTGTGATTGTTTTATCTTTTCTTTCAATTGAAATATTAAGACCTTTAAAGTCATAACGAGTTGCGATTTCTCTTAAACAATTAGCAAGAGCATTATCAAATTCTTGATAGTTAATTCTGCTTACAACATCAAAAGAAGGCATATTTTTTATTTAATTTAAAATAATTTTATCACATTTACTACTGTAGGATAAAATAACTTAACATACTTTTATTTTAATCCTCTAAATATCGCATAATTCTTGCCTGATTTTTCTCAGAATATTCATCAATTGTATCTATAATCTTAAAGCCAATTCTTTTTGAATACTTTGCTTCAAATTTTCTACTAATAGTAATCCCTTCATATTTATTTTCATTTTTAACAATTCCAAAAAAATATTTTCCCTTTTCAAATTCTAATAAATCATCATCCTCAGTAGTTTTTTTTGCTTTTGATTTTAGTAAATCAACAAGCGTATTTAGTGTTGCCATTATTTAATTATTCCAATTTTTTTTTGTCTTAAAATAATAAATATACCACTACCCATAATGATTAACGAACCAAGAATCATATTTAAAGAAGGGATTTCATTAAATATAAAGTAACCTAAAATTATGCCGAAGATTATTATTGTATAACGAAATGGAGAAGTAGTTGAAATATTTGCTGCCTTGATAGTTAGAACTGAAAAATAATATCCAAGGGTTACAAAAAAAGCTGAAAGAAAAATATATATAAAAATTTCTAAATTAATAGGTTTGTAGTTTAGAAACATTCCAAAACCAAAAAATATCATAACTGAAAATGAAGTAATAAAAACAATTTGCAAACTATCAAATTCATTTAAAAATTTTCTAGTAATTGTATCTCGTTGAGTAATAAAAATTGCTGCGATAAGAGGATAAATAAAAGCGAAACCAAATTTTAAATTATTTGGGTCTATAACGATAAGGACACCAAAAAATCCACAAATTACAGCTGTCCATCTTCTCCATCCTACTTTTTCTCCAAGAATAAACGCTCCAGAAGCTGTAATTAAAATCGGAGCTAAATTCATAAGAGAATATAATTCTCCAAAAGGAAGATACATAAGTCCTAAAAAGAAAAATATAGCAGCAACAGATTC
>Ga0208051_100215_pt1 | contig 7682 bp, 19 predicted proteins | sample LakMenEpi17Oct08_FD_150709 | JGI IMG/M metagenome (GOLD analysis project Ga0208051, IMG submission 150709) | Freshwater microbial communities from Lake Mendota, WI - 17OCT2008 deep hole epilimnion (SPAdes) | ecosystem: Environmental > Aquatic > Freshwater > Lake > Epilimnion/Euphotic zone ...
ATACCCTTTAGTACTTGCTATGGATCATGACGCTAAGCCTAAATTCTGCCCCAGGTGGTTTTTACGCTTTCTTCACGTATTTGGTAGTGATAGATCTATTGTAAGAGTCCGTAACTGGACTTTGCATGACTTACTTAGAAAACTAACTCAAGGTATTGCCTTTGTAGATTGGAAGACTAAGTGGCACAGTTATGACCTACGTATCTCTATATATGCTCCTATGCACTTACAAAACTTAGCAGATGACATAGAACAAGGGTTTTACTCTAGAGGTGCACAAGAAGAGCTAGTAGCTAAGATTAAGCAACTAGATCCTAATGCAGGTATTATCTGGGGTAGTATTGAAAGATTAAAAAAACAACTAGAAAACTTAGAAAACAATGACACCAATTAACAAAGATTCATTACGAGACATATTAGAAGATAAAATTGCAAGCTTTCCTAAGCCAAAAAAAACAGTAGGATGGTATTGCTTAGGCAGTAAAAGTCGAGCATACTGTGTTTCATTTGCTACCTATAGTAAACCTAACTTTATTAAAAGATTCTTTATGAGAACTTTATTAGATTTTTACTGGGTTAAAGACACAAACAATGACTGAAAAAGAAGCTATCATAACCCTTGCCTACTATAATGATTGGAGGCAAGGGAAAGATGTAGATGCACCTATGGTAAAACCAGAACATGTAACCGAAGCAATTAAGGTTGTAATTCAAAAATGGAAAGAAAGAAACAATGAGCAACAATAAACAAACAGATATTAAAGAATTGGCTATTACAGAATACCCATTTGGCAATAGTGAAAGAAATGCTTTTATCAATGGTTATAATAAGGCTAAAGAATTGCATAAAAATCAGACAATAGAATTACCAAGTGATAAGGATATAGACAAAGAGGCCACGGATTTATTTAGTAAAACTACCAAAATTTATATTTCCATTATACAATGCAAAGCATTCAAGCAAGGTGCAAAATGGATGCGTAATAAAATACAAGGAGGTGAGCAATGACAAACAATAAACAACAGACGGCAGTGGAAAAAGCCAAAGAGTTGGTAGAATCATTTCTCTCATTTTCATCAAATGAAGCAACAACCGAAGATGGTTTTATTTATTCGGAAAGAATGAGAGTATGGAACGCCAAGCAATGTGCATTAATTGCACTTTATGAGATATTGAGTATCAACTCCGTTGACAAGGATGAGGATTTATCAAACTATTGGGAAGAAGTAAAACAAGAAATTAAAAACTATGACCAACAATAAACAACAACCCAAAAAAGAAAACCCTAACAATCAATTTAGCAATAGTGAACCTATGACATTTGCGCAAAAAGTTGAGTATGTTAAAAGTACGGAAATGACAAACAATAAACAACAAACGGCAGTAGAGTGGTTTGCAAACCAACTTCACAGAGTAGTTAGTAATACGACAGACGCATTAACTCATAACCACAATGAACTTTTAGAACAAGCCAAAGAAAAGCATAAGAAAGAAATGATAAACTTTACTACGGATTGGTATCATAATGGTTCTTTATTGGGTGGTGAAATTTTAGTATCAACAAGTGTTAAGGAACATTATAATAAAACATTTGGAGGCAACAATGACTAAAGAATCTATATCTCCACTTATTGAAAAGCTACTTAGTGAAGTATCTCCTGAACAGTTTGAAGCTACTAGCAAACAAATGGAATCTCAAGGTCCTAGAGCAGAAGCTCAAGACTTAGTTTTATCTTTCTACTACAGATTACCTAACAATGGCAGCCTTAAAACCGGGATTAACAGTTGTGAGTCCCGGTATAAAGAAGCTGTGATATGTGCTATGGTTGCTGTTAATAAAATCATAAGTATTGCTCCTTGGGGAGGTGATATTGACGGTGAAATTGAGGAAGGGTCTAAGGAATACTATCAACAAGTAAAACAAGAACTAGAAAAACTATGAGCAAGATTAAACAAGACAAAATATACCTAACTCAAGATGAGAATGGTAATCTAAAAATGGATGATGAAGTAGGTAAGGTACTGTTTGGTGATCCTAATGCTAACGCTAAATATAAACTAGTTCGTGAACGTGATGGTTTGACACATTATGGAAGAGAGATGGGATGGATTGAATGGGGATACAATGGTAGGTTTAGTGACTTACATAAAGAACCCAAAATTGGTTTATCTTGTATATTAGATCCACACCGAATAAGTTTCACTTGGCTAACAACTTCTATTACGGAAATTGTGGAAGAGCGAGAAGATTATATTAAATTTAAAACCACAAATAGCATCTACGAATTATTTAAGTTATGAGTGAAGAATATAATGAGTGGTACTGGAGACTCTACAGATGGTTTAGATGGGAGTTTAAATACCAACACAAATACATTAAGTACGGAGTTAAGAACTTATATAAATGGTTCTGGATAATCTGGAAAGATAGAGACTGGGACCACTATTATATCTTTCAGGTACTAAAATTTAAATTAGAGAAACAAGCTAAACATTTAGCCGAAAATGGTTTTCATAATAATGCTCAACGAGATGCAGAGTTAATGATGACTTGTGTTAGATTAATTGATAAGCTCCAAAATGAGTATTACTATGATGAGCTATGTAAATCCGGTGTAAGGTCATCTGAAGCAGTTAAAAATGTAATAGCTAAACACAAAAAAGCAAAACGTTTATTATTTAAAATAATGAATGATAGGATTGAGGAATGGTGGGATTAAAATAAAAAAATTATGGCAAGAACAACAAGAGAACAAAAAAGAGAACAAGCAGTAATTGACATCATCAATCAGATGTTTGTTATTGCAGGTCATGAAGTCACTTTTGAGGACATTAAAGGCCGCAAAGATGATTGGTTTACTCAATGGACTATGACAGTTGCTCAATCAGAAGAATGGAAAGCATGGGGTATAGCTTACCTGCGTAAGAATCTTAAGATGAATAAGAAACTAGCAGAGAAAGAAATGGCTTGGTTTAATGTACAGTGGGGACTTAAATACGAAGATTATAATATATGAGCAATAAAGATGAGAACTCACCCTAAAAAAAGCAGTCTAGAACTACTAGTCATTGCCTTATATGAGAAGGGATTCTTACAGGGAAATGGTAATGATATAGATAATCTACTTGAAGAGCATAAAATATTACATAAAAATGAAATAATGGATGCCAGAACTAACGGTAGATGGTCTTGTACTGAAAAGTATGGAGAGATAAGAACAAACAAACAATATTACGATGAGAATTTTTCTAATTAAATTAGCTTTATTAGCTGTATTATTTTTCTTTGGTGGTCTTAACTTATTATTATTTATTATAATCAGTTTTGTAGAGATGATTGAAGAAAAAGTAAGTAAACTATGTGATTTTATAGAATGTAAAATTGAAAAGTATGAAAGAACTTAAACTAGACTTAAATGGTTTTACTGCTAAGCAGTATGCTGCCCTTATTATTAAAGAAGAGTTAGAATTTAGCCACGGGCGTGGTGGTATAAAAATGGGTACTAACAGAGAAACTTTTGCTAGACTTTATAGAAGAGCTAAACTTAAAGAAAATGCCAAATCAATGTAACTACTGCTGTGTAGAAATACCTGAACAAGATGTACTTTGTGAAGAGTGCTACAACAGCCGGTATATGCTAGAAAAATATATTACTAAAGATGAAATACTTAACGGCACTGATGAAAACAATCCATCATTCTATCAAATGGACGATGACGCATAGTGTTTTCCAAAAATTTTAATTATGAAGACAAAACTAACTTTAATTATCCTGGCACCTTTAATGTTGCTGGGCTTTAATCAATTGTACTCTGTTATATACAAATTTAACAGAATGCGTAAACTGTATGTAGATAGATTCCAGTACTACAAAAGAAGAAATCTTATCAAAGACTCTTACTGTGAATACTATATCCAAGCTTTTGGTGAATTCAGGTTGTGGATGTTTAAAGAGTTTGTCTTTAACAAGCATTACACAGTTAAACATTTCTTTAATAGTACTTATGTTTACAAGAACATGAATGCGCATTACATTAAAGAATCCGGGGATGTACCATTCATGCCGGAGTTTAATAATATAATGGAACACTGGAAGTTACACAGTCTTAAAAGGGGGTAGAAATATCCCCTTTATTTTTTATATTTGAAGGTTATGACCCATACCCAAACATTAATTGCTGAGACCTGTGATGAAATTAAAGAGTTACTTCTAGATAAGAATAGAAAGTATGGTGACTCTGCAGTAAATCCTATCAGAATACTATCTAAAAGTAGTAATACTGAACAGATATTAGTAAGAATAGATGACAAATTAAATAGGATTAAAAATGCTCAATCTGATGAGGATGAGGATGTTATCACTGATTTAATTGGTTACCTGGTTTTATATAAAGTAGCTAAAAAGTTTAATAACCCCTAAAGATTTTAATCTTATTATATATCAATAACTTACAACATTTATGAAGAACACAAAAATTAAATTAATCTGGTTACTACTATTTTTAGTACTTACCGGTGGTTCTATTTTAACAGCATTTGTAACATATCTATTAACATGAGAATAGTTTGTATATCTGACACGCACACAATGCATGAAGAAGTGAATCTTCCTGATGGTGATATATTAATACATGCTGGTGACTTTAGTAATAGAGGTGGTAAGAGTGATGTAGAAGATTTCTTTGGCTGGTTGATGCGTATTAAGCCTAAGTATAGACATATAGTGTTTATTGCCGGTAATCATGATAAATCATTTGATAGTAAATACGGAGAGATGCAGGACTGGTTATCAGAGGGTATAGCAGAACTAGAGCAGAATAATATCTGGTATCTAAAAGATGCTTCAATAGAATTAGAGAGTATTAAATTTTATGGTATGCCCTGGACTCCTTGGTTTTATGGAGACATGTGGGCATTTAATAAAAGATTGGGCCCAGATATGCAAGAAGTTATAGATATGATTGAGCCTTGTGATGTATTAATTACACATGGTCCACCAATGTATACCGGTGATTTAACATCAAATAATGGACAACATGTAGGTTGTCCTCAGTTAAGAGAGAAAATAGAGGAGATCCAACCTAGATTACATGTTTTTGGACATATTCATGAAGGTAGCGGTATCCAAGCAGTAGATAGATGTATTCATGTTAATGCATCTCAGCTTAATGAGCACTATGAATTAATAAATATACCTTATTCAATTGAACTACCATGATAAAAACAGAATGCACTTACTACAACTTCTTTAGAAAGAAAGTTGGACAAAGGGACTACCCTTACATTTTTTTCTATCCATTACCATTTATTGCAATATCTAAAACTGGGATTACCCATAAGTTTAGTATTACATTAGGATGGTTGTTCTGGACAATTTATCTAAAATTTAAATGACTAAAAGAGACCAAATACAACAAAATGCATTAATAGAAGTAATTAAATACAAAAGAAGTAGCGCTGTAATGAGTATGGGGTCCGGTAAAACTAAACTGGGCCTAATGCATATGCAGTATTATCTACATGATCAAAGCAGATATCTAGTAGTAGCACCCAAAAGATCTATCTTCCAATCTTGGATTGATGATTGTAAAAAGTTTGAGTGTGAAGAGTTACTAGAGCATATCACCTTTACAACATATTTATCTTTAAGTAAGAATAAAACAGATTATGACTGTGTGTATCTAGATGAGATGCATAGTCTATTAGATAGTCACCTAGAGTGGCTTGAAAGTTACCGGGGAAGAATACTAGGTCTAACAGGTACACCTCCTAAGAGAGGCTCTAAAGCAGATATAGTATTTAAATATTGTCCGGTTAAATTTACATACACTGTAGATACCGCAATTGATGATAAAATTCTTAATGACTATGAGATCCATGTGCATACTATGCCATTGGATACTAGGAATAACATTAAGAAAGAATCTAAGAAGACCGGTACATGGTATACATCTGAGTATAAGCAATACAGTTTCTGGAATAGCAAGCTACAGAATGCCAGCAGTGATAAAGAAGTAAGATTCTTAAGAATCATGCGCATGAAAACACTGATGAGCTTACCAAGCAAAGAGAAATATGCCACACATCTTATGAATAGCACCACTAATAAATGTATAGTGTTTGCCAATACTAAAGAACAAGCAGATAAACTTTGTAGGTATAGCTATTATTCCGGGAATAAAAAATCTGAGGATAATCTTCAGAAATTTAAAGATGGTACTATTGATAGACTAAGCTGTGTACTACAACTTAATGAAGGTATTAATATCCCTAACCTTAAAGAGGGTATTATCCTACATAGTTACAGTAATGAGCGCAAGTCTAATCAACGTATAGGTAGATTGCTAAGACTAAATCCGGATGAGAAGTCTATAATCCATATATTATGCTATAGTAATACTATAGATGAGACATGGGTAAAGGAAGCCTTATCAGATTTAGACCAAACTAAAATTGCCTGGAAACAGATTAACCAATTACAATTAGAGTTATGAAAGTATTCACAACAACATTACTTAAGAAAGATGGTAAGTTAGATTTTAATAATGATGCCGTCAAGAAAGTATATAACCAATTTGTTGGAGTAGTACCGGATGGTTTTACTGTTAATGTAATCTTTGAATTAAATGGTCCTAAAGCTACACTAGCCCAAATATCTAAAGCACATGCTGCTTGTAGAGAGATAGCTGTGTTTACGGGACATAACTTTGAGGATGTAAAATTATTAGTAAAAGAGAAGGCAGGATTGATTATAAAAAATAATAGTGATGGGGAAACCACCACTATTATTAAATCCTTTGCTGACTGCTCTAAGGAAGAGATGAGTCAGGTAATACAAGTTACCGAAGAAATGTGCGCTAGTATGGGAATAGGATGTTAATTACCTAGGTTTTTAGCATCCTCTTCAATTTCTTCAATAGTCTTGTATTCTGTAAGTCCTGATTCTGAACCTGCTTTTTCTATATCATTAATAAGAATAGCTAAAGTTTCATAATGAAACTCCCAAGGTTCACTGTGTGTTTGATTCTTAATTTTTTCACCAGCAGTAGTTAACTCATCTTGAGTTTTATCTTTAAGTACATAAAATAATAAAGACTTTACTCTAGTTAAAAAAGCACCATTTACCTCAATCTTAACAATCGCAGAGAAAGGTAACATTCCAATTTTTTCAGACATAATAACAAATTTATACAATATGAGCACTATTCAACAAATAAATGTAGAAGAAATACAAAAAAAATTAGCAAATACTCTTAGTAAAACAGCTTGGTATAATGTATTAAACCATTTTATTACTAAAAGCGAGTTCCAAGAAATTGTAGAAAAACTTATATATGAGGTTGAGCAAGGAAAAAGATTTGTACCTAAAATTAAGAATACTCTGAATGCATTTAAAGAATGTGATCTTAGTGATTTAAAAGTAGTTATAATTGGTCAAGATCCTTATCCCTGGTTATATAAGAACCATCCTGATGGTACTGTAGCAGATGGTTTAGCTTTTAGTTGTGGTCATAGTATGAAGATACAACCATCTTTAGACTATATCTATAATGCTATGGGTAAAGAACCTGATGATAGAAACCCGGATTTAAGATATCTGGCAAATCAAGGTGTATTATTATTAAACAGTGCGTTTACTGTAGAAGTAAATAAGCCAGGTACTCATTATGATATCTGGAA
>Ga0208051_100216_pt1 | contig 7641 bp, 10 predicted proteins | sample LakMenEpi17Oct08_FD_150709 | JGI IMG/M metagenome (GOLD analysis project Ga0208051, IMG submission 150709) | Freshwater microbial communities from Lake Mendota, WI - 17OCT2008 deep hole epilimnion (SPAdes) | ecosystem: Environmental > Aquatic > Freshwater > Lake > Epilimnion/Euphotic zone ...
CCGTACTTCTTTATGGCTTGTTCCGTTGTTATCATATTGCGTGGTCAGGAAACCAATCGTCATCTTCCATTACTTGGTCACTCCAAACATCTTAGACAAGGTAAAAACAAACATATCTACACCTTTCAAGTAAACACCTATTTGAACTTTTAAAGTGTCTTCAATACTTGGGTCACTTGCAATAACAAATGTTGCTACACCCGTGATGGCAAACACAATTCTAAATGTCCACTTCGCCCAATCAGGAGTTTGGCTTACTATTGCCTTTTTAGTAAAAGGTCTTATTGCTTTACTGCTCGTTTTTAACTGCTTTTTCAACATGGTTTCTGTCTATTTTATTTAATATCCAAGCAATGGCTAAACCTAAAGGATAAAGTGTTCCTTTGGCTTTGTTCATTCCAAGTACATAACTTACTGTTTCATCAGGGTTTCCGCATCTGTGTCCATTTGGCTTTATCATAAAGTCATTAAATAGAAATTGACATACAGTATTTCCTGTTTGGTCTATGCTTAAAGCACACTGCCAAAAATAATAACTTAATCCTTTGTGGAAGATAGAACGAATTAATCCGTAAACTAAAGAGATTGGCATTAAAATAAAAGCCATAACACTGGCAACTATTAGTAATATTAAATTTATCATATTATTTCTTTAAAGTTGCTTTGTATTTTTTATATTCGTTAAGAGTTCTTCCTAATGTATATATTATTGTAGCTAACAATAAAATTGTCTGCAATAGAATATTTAGGTCAGCCGTATTTATCGTTATAAAACATAATAAATTTGCCCCAAGTACCTTCAGGTCTTCTATCTCAATCATAACGTAATGACCTCTATATTTTCTTCTCCGTAAACAAGAGATAAAGTACCTACGACAAATTCAATCAGCATTACTTCTGCTGCCTCAGTTTCATATCTTGTAACATCTAAGTTTCCTGACATAGTTGTATTGAAATCTGCCACATTTGGAATTGAAACTTTGCCGTCAGTAATGGCTTGTTCATTCTGATATAATAAAGTTGCTACTTGTGCAGGAATTATACCATCTTTTTGACTTTTGTTGTCGGTGTATGCCTCTGAAATTACTAATACACTACCTGTTGGAACTACCATTCCACTTAACAAATTTACTTCTGCGTTTATTTTAACTATTTTCATATTTTAATTATTTACAATGAATCCTATTGATACTTCTGCGGTTGCTGCTGCTCCTAAATTAATATCAAAACTACCAGTACCTGAAACTACATTTTTAATATATGCCGTTGTGTCGTTAGTTCTAACTACTGCAATTACTATTGATGAAGTACTTACTAAGCTATTTGTTACTGTTACAGTTGTACCTGCTGCTGCTATGTTGACCGTTCCACTTGGCTTATTTATGGTTTGGTTTCCCGTTGTTCCTGATGGTGTTATTGTACTATCATAGGTTGGTTTCCCTGCACTACTTATTTTAAATCTACCTACCCCTGCTACTTGCATATTTAACAAATCAGAAGTTCCACCACTTGCTAAGTTTCCCGCTATTAAAGTTCCATTTGCACTACCTGTAAAGAACCCAGCTGTAGCCCCATCAAATGCACCTGAACCTAATGAAACAAGTCCATAATTTGCTGATGCGGTTGGTGCTACTGATATGCCTAATTTTGAACTTGCTAATTGCGATGTTCTCCCTATTCCTATGTAACCATCCCCTGTTGCTGAACCAACTGATATACCACTACCATATTCTTGTATTCTAATATGTTCTGCACCTGATGCATATCTACCTTGTATATAACTATAACCTGATTGGTTAGTTCCAACCAATAAACCAATTTTAGTACCCGTTAAATTTGCACCTATGAATGAACCATTAGTAATAGCAGTTGCAATACTACTAATAGATATATTAGGTTGATTAACATCTATTCTATTACCAAATGTTGCAGCACCATCATCAGTAATATTTAATAACTCAGTATTTGCACTATTTTGTATTTTAAAAGATGATGTAGCACTTGTTGCACCACTTCCTTTAAGGTGCAGTCTTGAAGTTGGGGCATTGATTCCTAACCCTAACCTATCATTCGTATTGTCATAAAAGAAATTGGCTGCATCACTTGATAATGCACTACCATCAGAAAACTGAACTGCACCACTAATACCACTTGGAGCAGCAGCTACAACTAAATTACCACTTCCTAAAATTGAAGTAGAATTTATAGTCTTTATGTTAGTTCCACTTACTAATGCCGCTTGTTTCCCGTTAAATGTACTCCAATCAGTTGAAGATAATGCTCCACGATTAGTAGCACTTGCAGTAGGTACGTTTAATGTAATTACAGGCGTTGTAGTGCTATTGGCAACCGTACTACTTAAATCCGTTCCCGTTGTTCCTAAAGTTAAGGCTGAAACGTTTGTAACCGTTCCACTTCCACCACCTGTTGAAGCAATAGTTATTATTCCATCGGCTGAAGTACCCGTAGTAGTTAAAGTTATACCGCTACCTTCTACTAACTGAACACTACCACCCGTAGATGATAGGGTAACGGTGTGTGAAGTGGCATCTGATGTATTAGCTAAGGTTTGATTTCCGCTATTCGTTCCGCTTGTGTTACCTATTACGGTAGCTTGTGCATCTGTTACATAATTTTTATTGGTACTTGCTGCAATGTCTGCTGTGGTTGCGTCTGCACCTGCCGTTACTAATCCTTTGGCATCATATGTAATCTTTGTTTTTGTTGCACCTGTAATGGCTGTGTTTTGCAGCATTACACTTTGAACGGTGTTTGACGCATTTTTCCATTTAGGGTCACCAACTGAATCCGCATATATTACCGATTCACTACCAGCAGCCGTTGAACCGCTACTTTGATGTTTTAACCCTAAATGACCATTGCCTGCCGTTCCTTTGGCGTGAATACTTTTGGCATTTAAACTGAAATTACCTAAATCTACATCTCCCGTTGCACCCGTATAAGGTACTTTTAAATCTAATGCCGTCTGCAAATCAGTTTGGGTAGATAAAGTACCCGTAATTGAACCCCAAGTAGTACCTCCTCCTCCCGAATATTGTGGAATATTTAAAGTAGCACCTACCAATGTTGCTGCTCCCGAAGTTCCCGTAGTAGTTAAAGTTAAGGCATCTTGTTTACTTGCAGCTAATCCGCTATACTGCGAGTTGGTTGCATTATCTCCCGTGTTCGTACCACTTGTATTTCCGATTACCGTAGCTTGGGCATCTGTAACATATCGTTTATTGATGCTATCAGCAATGTCTGCCGTAGTAGCATCTGCACCTACGGTAACAAGTCCTTTTGCATCATAAGTAATTTTAGTTTTGGTAGCACCGGTGATGGCAGCATTTTCATCAACCTTTCCATCTAATGCCGTTTGTTGAGCAGTAGAAACAGGCTTGTTAGCATCCGAAGTATTATCTACGTTACTAAGTCCAATGTCGGTTTTAGTTAATACAACCACACCAATATTAGAGTTAACGGATTGAACTGGGCTTTGTGCCTTAATCTGTGTAATATCTATTTTTTTAGTGGTGTTATCACTTATATCCACAATAGGAAATACATCATCATTTGCGATGGTTACTATTGCACTTAATTCGGTTATTTTTTTATCTGCCATTATTTTTAATTTATTACTAATTTGCTACTATCCTGCTGCAATAAGAATCCTCCATCTTGTGTAAGTATATAGTCTACTAACCCTGTTGGAATATTTGACAAAGTTAATACATTACCTACTAAAGTGTATGTTGCATTTATTATATTAAGGTTGGTGTCTTTTGCTATTACTTGTAAGTCATCTCCTGCTACCGTTCCAACAAATACTAAATTATTGTCATAAACAGTAAACAAAGGTTGTGGTGTTGGTGTTGGTGTTGTTCTTTCAGGAACCCAACATTCATTCCACTCATAAGGTGTATTTATTGTAAAAGATAAAGTATGTCCTGCGTAATCCGATAAATATTTATGCTCTACCGGTTGTATTGAACTCTTTTTTGGTAAGTCAAATTCAATTTCACCATCGTAATTATATATCGCTGCTGATATATCTTGAGCAACTTGAAGTGTATCACTCATTATATCTTTTAAGTTGCTTAAATCAGGATTAAGAACGTCTAAAAACGCTAACTCAAAACTATAATTTAATTGTGTTCCATCTGTGTTTCCCTGACTTACGTCATACCACATTAAAATCCCATCAACATCAGAGTTGTCAATTTCCGAATTAGCACCAAATATTACAGTATTAATATTACTGTGGCTATTTGCTAACCCTTCTATTATCTTGAAAATCTGATTTAATGTCATTTAGTTTTATATATGCTTCTAATTTGGCAAGATTTTCTTTATTCTTACTATTACCTCTACCTTTATTTATTTCTCTTTGTTTACGAACAACAGTCATCGTCATCATCTATTCTTTCAAAGTTTGAATATTTATGTCTAATGCCTCCTAAATAAATTGAACTTTTAAACAAATCCTTTTTAGGAAGGATGTCATCATCTTTTGTTCCAGATGTTAAATATTCAGGGAATAAAGTTTCATTTGCACAAAGATACTTTCTTGTTCTGTCTGCAAAGTATTCAGCTTTGTTCATCATATTGCCATAATCACTTAACAGATTTTCTCTATCTACATTGCTTGAATTTTCGCTGTACTTTTCTTGAAATCCAATGTTGGTAAACCTCCTTGATAGGATGCTTCCAATTTCAGCCATAATCCAATATCTCATTCCTTTATGCAAATAATCCTGAAGTAAAATCTTATAGTTACCAGTTACGTTTGGGCAATCAGTAATTAACTTGTTGTAAAGGTCTGTTCCTATTATTTCAACGACATACATATCCTGACAAGCTAAGATACTTTGTTGGATAAACTTATCATCCACGTTACCGTGAACGGGTGTATAAGTCTTAAAATCTGCTGCACTTAATAAATATACTACTGCCATTACTTTTGTCTTACTACTACTTGATTCCAAATGTGCCTACAAAAAGGAACTGCCACCTCTTTATTCGGGTCACGATACCAACCACCACGATATAACCACGCACTTGAATTATTGATAATATCAAAGTTATCCATATCGTTTTTGATTCCTTCAATCTCTTGTTTTGTGTAGAGTTTGTTTAAACTCATCATTTTTTGGCAAAATTCCCTACTTTCTGACTGTAATGCAGGTGCATCTGGTCTTAATCCATACCTATATTTGATGACTAAAGGGCTTAATTTAGGTGTTTTTGGCTCTATTTTAGGTATGTTCCCGGTTGTTGTGCCTGTTGTTTTCTCATCTTCTTCTGCTAATTTGATAAATTCAAGCTCATTATACTTAAAAATAGGGCTTAAATCTTCTCCATATTCCACGTGATGGCACTCTATTTCTTCATAATTGTCTGCACTTTCACCTACTGTTTCAAAATAAAAAGGCTTTGTTTCGCTTAATTTAACGGGTTGTATTGCTTCAGGTATAGTTAATCCATACATTTCAGTAACATAATCCAATAGAACCTGTTTAGGTACTATTTGAGCAATAGTAGATTCCGTTAATGGTAGAATATTAGCTAAAGGTTTTAGTTCTTTAACCTCTACTATTGGACTTAATCCAAATATTTCAAATATCTTATTTACAGAACCTAAAACAGTATCCTGACGTGGCTTAACATACGTTTCTTTAAATAGTTCGTATGATTCTAATATCTCGGTTCTACCTCCTAATTGTCCTTCGGTTTTAATACCAAATAACATTCCACTTACTGCTCTATGTCCTATAATTATGTTTTCAGGAACTGCTTTTGCTCTTAATTCAAATTGTTTGTCTAAGGTGTTTGGTTGAAGTGGTAATACTTCGGCTGCTTGGTCTTTACCGTCTGCAAAATTATAAAGTATTTTACTCCCGTTCCCGTTGGCAAACTTTGCATTAAATCTTTTTTCTATTTGGTCTTTCTCTGCATCGGTTGCATTACCGTTTAAGAAATTAACCATCGTGCCACCTACAAATCCGTTCTTTACATTATTAAGGTGAAATTGGGCTATCTCTATTTCTTCTTCAATAGCTTCTAAGGCATTAATGTAAGGTGGTAATGAATAATGCTTCATACCGGGTCTTGGTTCGTAATGCACCAAAATACATCTATCGTGAATTACCTTTGGGTCATACTTTGGTAGTTCTAATATTTTAGGATTAAAATTAGTTTGTCGGTTTATAGGTGTTGAGAATCTTGTTTCCCAATCTAAAGAATAAAGATATATAGAACTGTCGTTTCTATCTTCTGCAATACGGTCTATGTCTATGTTATAAACCTCAATAGGTTTGCCAAATTGGTTTCTTAATATTTCAAAGGCATAAGAGTTATGTATCTCAAAGTTAGTCCAAGTCTTTTTAATTAAGGCATCCCAACTTTCAAATGGATTAGGTCGCTTTAAAAATTGCATTGCTTTAGCAACTTCAATCATATTAGCTTTTTCAGGATTAATAAACAATCCCCTTCCTACTCCATAACTTATCTTGCCGTCTACTACTGCTCCGTGTGTATTGCCTTGATTGTAAAGGTCAATAAGATAAATAGGAAATAGGTTATCTATGCCTCTGCTTATCCATCGTTTGCCGTTGGTGTATCCTTCAGCAAATGATGGTCTATTATAAACGGACAAATCAACCGAATAAATATTTGGTTCTGTTTTAATCGGTTGTTTCATATACTATCGGTGCTACGTTCAATGTGCTTTCAAATTCGGTTTCTGTCAATGCTATTACTGGCACTCGTGCTATTCCTGTTTCCAATAAATACTCATCACTTGGAATAGTCTGTGTTACTACTGACTTCTCATAAACCTGATAAATGTAATCGCCTGATATTAAAGTTACGTTTGCAGGTTCTGTTAAATTGAAACGGTTGTATCTTTCAGGGTAAACACTTGTGTCAGTTAAAAAACAAGTACTAACTTTATTGGTTGTCTTATTCGTAAACACAAATAAATAATATGGATTTGTTAAAGTAACATTTTCTGTTAAAGTCAAATCTAATATACTTGTGGCTGCTCTATTAATTATAACCATTTCTTTAATAAGTAAAATATTTAAAATTGTTTATAAAACAAAAAAGGCTGTAATTACTTACAGCCTCCTTTGATAGTTAACTAATGATTATCCTGATATGTTTCCACTAAATGCAGGGAAGTATATTGTAGGCATATTACTTGGTTCAGCCGCTTCAAAGTTAAGCGTGTAACCGTTCATATCTCCATACGCTTTTCCTGCTGTTGCTTCACTTGGTGCTAAATTGACACCATTGTCAACTCCTTGAAGCCAGTAGAATCCATTTTGGTCTTTGGCAATTAATAATAGGTCAGCCTGTGCAAGTAACAATATCTCTCTTTGCTTTCCAACTTCCATTTTACTTAAAAGTAATTGGGCTGTTTGGGCAAAAAATACTGTTCCATTTTCTTCACTTGTAGTGATTGATTCACCAAAAGTTGAAGTCTGCTTACGTGGTATGTATTTATACCACGCAACTGTTCCTGTATAGCTTGTTACTTGACCACTTGCATTCTTTGTTACGGCAAAGTCAGTAGGTCGGTTTGCTAAGAAAAACTCCTTAACACCACCTGTTGAATCTTTACAACCTTTTACGAATCCT